>Ga0153933_1000087_pt1 | contig 52623 bp, 50 predicted proteins | sample TSNJ017MetaG_FD_102275 | JGI IMG/M metagenome (GOLD analysis project Ga0153933, IMG submission 102275) | Attine ant fungus gardens microbial communities from New Jersey, USA - TSNJ017 MetaG | ecosystem: Host-associated > Fungi > Mycelium > Unclassified | place: USA: New Jersey, Wharton State...
GGCGAAGGTTGCGGGCACGGTCGATACCGACAAGGTGATCGCGGCGCTCGAGGCCTTGAAGTACGACTACTACAAGGGACCGCAATACTATCGCAAATGCGATCATCAGTCGGTGCAGTCGGTGCTCGTCATCAGGTCGAAATCCAAGGATATGAAGAACGACGCCGATGTCTTCGAGGTTCTTTCGACGGAAGAACCGAACGAGAAGTACCTGCGAACCTGTGAAGAGCTCGGCCACAAGAGCTGAATTCGCAACGTGGCGCGCTCCGCATGCGTAGCGTGACATACTGGGGTAAGGGATGGCGGGCCTGAGCTTTGATCTGATCGCGCTGCAGCTGTTCGCCGGGCTGGCGCTCGGCGCGATCTACGTTTTGTTTGCGATTGGCCTCTCGCTGATTTTCGGGATGCTGACCGTGGTCAATTTCGCCCACGGCGCATTCTACATGGTCGGCGCCTATGTCGGGCTCTATCTGATCTCGCTCGGCGGCAACTTCTGGCTCTGCCTGATCGCGGTGCCGCTCCTGATCGGGCTGTTCGGTCTTGCCGTCGAACGTGTCCTGATCAGGCCGCTCTACGGCCGTGGCATTGATTATCCGCTGCTCCTGACCTTCGGGCTGAGCTACGTGATGGTCGAATGCGTCCGCATCGCCTTTGGCAAGACCGGTTATCCCTTCGACACGCCCGAGATCCTGCAGGGCGCCGTCAATATCGGCGTTGGATATTTCCCGTTGTACCGCTTGTTCGTGATCGGTGCGACAGCCGCCGTTCTGCTCGCGCTTTGGCTGTTTCTGGAGAAGACCAGCTTCGGTCTCATCATCCGTGCCGGCGCGCGCGATCCGCAAATCGTGCGAGTTCTCGGGGTCGACGTATCCCGGGTTTGGCTGATTGTGTTCGGCATCGGAACGGCAATTGCCGGCTTTGCAGGTTTGTTGGCGGCGCCATTGCAGGGCGTCATTCCGGAGATGGGAGGGAACATCCTCGCGGAAGCCTTTGTGGTGACCGTGGTCGGCGGCATGGGGTCGATCGGTGGCGCGGTGCTGGCAGGCCTGCTCGTCGGCGTCGTCGTCAGCATGACCTCGCTGTTTGCGCCTGAGATGGCCAAGGTGTCGATATTCGCCTTGATGGCAATCGTTCTTATCGTCCGACCCCAGGGCTTCTTCGGTCGCGCCGGATTGATGAGTTGAACCGGGCATGACCGAAGCCGCCGACTCGATCAAGCAGCCCGAGACCGCGACGGTCAGCTGGTACGAGTTCGCGATGCGGCACCGCGCGAGCATCGCCGCTCTGGCGGTCCTGATCTTCCCCCTGGTGATGCCATTCACGGCCTTGGCCGTGAATATCCTGATCTACGGCCTCTATGCGCTCGGCTTCAACCTGGTGTTTGGCCATCTGGGGCTGCTGTCGTTTGGTCACGCGGCTCTGTTCGGAACCGGTGCCTACCTTTGCGGTATCGCGATCGTGCATTTCGGCTTACCCTGGTACGCGGCAATCGCTGCCGGCGTTCTGGGTGGCCTCTTGATGTCGCTGCTGATCGGCGTGCTCGCGATCCGCACCCGAGGCATCTACTTCGCCATGGTGACGATGGCGCTGTCGGAATGCGTCTATTACCTGTTCTATCAGGCTGTCGACTGGACGGGGGGCGAGAACGGCCTGCGCGGCATCAACGTCCGCACCATCGATCTGCTGGGTCTGCAGCTTGATTTCATCAATCCGATCGTTCGATACTACGTTATCGCCGCGTTCGTGATCGCAGCCTTCTTCGTGCTGTCGCGCATACTCGCGTCCCCGTTCGGCGCCGTGATCGAGGCTGTCCGGGAAAACGAGATGCGTGCGCGCGCATCTGGTTACAACGTCACCTTGACCCGATTGCTGACCTTCGTCCTGTCAGGCGGATTCTGCGGTCTCGCCGGCGCGCTGCAGGCTCTTCATCTCTCAATCGTACCGATCGAGATCCTGCACTACGAGACGTCGGGGCTGGTGGTGATGATTGCGCTGCTCGGTGGGATGGGTACATTCTTCGGCCCGATGGTTGGAGCCGCCGTATTCCTTGTGCTGGAGAACCTGGTCTCGCTGTGGACGGTGCACTGGCAGCTGATCGTCGGGGCCATTTTCATCGTCTGCGTGCTGTTCTTCCCGACCGGCATCTGGGGCACGCTGATCGCTCGGGGCAAGCGATGACCGCCACGGCCGATTCGAATGGAATCATTCTGCGCACCAAGGGTGTCGGCAAGGTGTTCGGGAAGTTTGTTGCGCTGAACAATGTCTCGGCCGAGTTTTCCAGGGGCGCCATCACATCGATTATCGGGCCCAACGGTGCCGGCAAGAGCACATATTTCAACCTGCTCTGTGGCGCCTTTCCGCCCTCGAGCGGCAGCGTCGAGTTCGAGGGGAGCGACGTCACCGGTTTGCCGCAACATCGCTTCGCCCATATGGGAATTGCGAAATCGTTTCAGATCACCAGTGTCTTTCCTCAGCTGACGACGCGCGAGAACATCCGGGTCGGTTTGCAGGCGCTGGTGTCGCGATACGACATGTGGCGTCCACGCGGACGCCTCCGCGACCTGATCGAGCGTGCCGACGAGCTGCTGGCGCTGGTCGGATTGTGGGAGTCCCGGGAGCGAGCGGCGAAGACACTGGCACACGGCGAGCAGCGGGCGCTCGAGATCGGCATGGCGCTCGCCAGCCAGCCCCGGCTCCTGCTGCTCGATGAGCCGACAGCAGGAATGAGTCCGGAGGAAACCCGAACAATGATGAATCTGATCGTGAGGCTCGCAAGCGAGCGCACGGTCATCCTTGTCGAGCATAAGATGAAGCTGGTGCTCGGGATCAGCGATCGCATCCTCGTGCTGCACCACGGCGAATTGCTTGCCGAGGGGACGCCTCAGGAGGTCCGGCAAAATGAGGCGGTGAAGCGTGTCTATCTCGGGCAGCGGGAGCACTGACCGGATGTTGCGGATCGGCAAACTCAATGCCTGGTATGGAGCGAGCCACGCGCTTCAGGACATCAGCCTGGAGGTCGCGAAGGGCGAGATCGTGTGCCTGATCGGACGCAATGGTGCCGGCAAGACGACCACCTTGAAGTCGATCATGGGCCTGATGGATCGCATCAGGGGTTCGGTGGTCTTCAAGGGCAAGGAGCTGCTGGACCAGCCGGCGCATGCGCGCTTTGCGCTGGGGCTCGCCTATGTCCCCGAAGAGCGTCGGATCGTGCAGGGCCTGTCGGTGCGGGAGAACCTGCGGCTTGGCCTTGTCGCGTCATCGCAGAAGAAGCGGGAGGCCGCGCTGATCGACGAGATCGCGCAGATATTCCCGCGACTGGCGGAGCGCCTGGACCAGGAAGCCGTGACGATGTCCGGCGGCGAGCAGCAAATGCTGGCGATCGCGCGTGCGATGATCGCCAAGCCCGATCTGATCATGCTCGACGAGCCGTCCGAGGGCATCATGCCGGTGCTGGTCGATGAAATGTTCGCGCTGTTCCGCACCATGAAGGCACAGGACACGACCGTCCTGCTGGTCGAGCAGAATGTCGAACTTGCGCTCGACATTGCCGATCGCGCCTATGTGCTGGACCAGGGCGCGGTGGTACATCACGCCTCCGCGCGGGAGCTGCTTGCCGATAGCGAGATCAAGGAGCGGTACTGCTCGATCTGAGCAGCGGCTCCCGGATCGGCTCCACCACGTTGCGCCTATTCGGCGGCGCGCTCGATCGTGTCGGCGGTTCGATTGCTGACGACGACCTTGATGGCGTCATCGACGCGATCGCGCGCATATCGCAGTGCCGTCGGCAGATCGGTTAATGCGAACGTATGCGTGTGGATCTTCGTCGCATCGAACCGTTTCTCGGCCATCAATTCCATCGCACGGTGGGTCGCGCTGCGGCCTTCGCCACGAATGCCGTAGGCGTAGATGTTGTTCCGCACCAGATGTGCGATATCCAGCGTTGCAGCCTCGTGCGGAAACGCCGCAAGGCAGATCTTGCCGCCACGGTTGGTCATGTGGATGGCCTGGTTGAGCGTCGCTTCCGTTCCGGCGCATTCGACGACATAGTCCGCGCCAATGCCGCCGGTCAGTTGCTTCACGACCTTGACGGCGTCTTCGTCGTTGATGTTGATGACGCGGTCGGCGCCCAGCTCCCGGCCGATCGCCAGCCGCCCATTGCGCGTCCCGGTTAGGACGACCGGGCTTGCCCCGAGTGCCTTCGCCACGGCAACTGCGAGTAGCCCGATCGGCCCCGGGCCGATCACGACGACGCTCTCGCCGGCGACCAATCCCCCCAGTTCCGTCAAGCCATACATGGACGTTCCGGCGGTCACCACCAGCGTGGCCTCGGCGTCGCTCATGGAATCGGGCACGCTCACCAGCGTGTTGATGTGATTGACGACGTATTCAGCGAATCCGCCGTCGGTCGTAAAGCCGTTGGCTCGATGGCCTTTTTCCGGCTTTCCATAGTTCAGGCACGACGTGTACATGCCCTGGCGACAGCGCTTGCACTGGCCGCAGCCGGCATGGATCTCAACGCTGACGCGCTGGCCGATCCTGAACTCGTCAACGTCGGGCCCAAGCGCTGCGACCGTGCCCATATATTCATGGCCGGGCGTGAAATTCTTGTTGAAGGGCAGGCCGCCTTGAATGCTCGCCGGTGAGCCGGCATGGATGATCTCGAGATCGGTCGCGCAGATCGCGACCGCGTCGATCCGCACCAGCACCTCGGCGCGCGCCGGGACCGGTACCGGCTTGTCGCGAAGGGAAAGGTGGTCCGGATCGCCGAGCACCCAGGCTCGCATCTGATCGGGAATGGGAAGATCGGGTGACGTTGTGACGCCGGGGGGACTGTACATGGGCGCTTCCTCTTCTTGGCGTCTACCCTAGCGCAAAACCGCGCGCTGCCGCGAGCGGCAGATCGCCGGGCCGTTTGCTGCACGGCAGCAAGCTGCGTCGCAAAACCTTCATACGTGGTCTATACTTGATCGCCCGGTTGATGTTGAAATCCTCATTGCATCCCCGCTCGACCGGAGCCTCCCATGAAGACCGTGCGCCTTGTCCTTGCCCTGCTGGCGCTGACGCTGATTGCGCCGTGGCAATCCGCCAAGGCGGCCGATGTCATCTGCTACAACTGCCCGCCTGAATGGGCGGACTGGGCCTCGATGCTGAAGGCGATCAAGGCCGATCTCAACTACGACATCCCTCACGACAACAAGAATTCCGGCCAGGCGCTCGCGCAGATTCTCGCTGAGAAGAGCAATCCGGTCGGCGATATCGGCTATTTCGGCGTCACGTTCGGGATGAAGGCCAAGGCGCAGGATGCACTCGAACCCTACAAGCCGGCCCACTGGGATCAGGTCCCCACCGGCCTCAAGGACCCTGACGGCTATTGGACCACGATCCATTCCGGCACGCTGGGCTTGTTCGTCAACAAGGATGCGCTCGGCGGCAAGCCCGTGCCGGCCTGCTGGAAGGACCTGCTGAAGCCCGATTACAAGGGCATGGTCGGTTATCTCGATCCGTCATCAGCGGCGGTCGGCTATGTCGGAGCGGTTGCGGTCAACATGGCGCTCGGTGGGTCACCGACCAATTTCGATCCTGCGATCAACTTCTTCAAGGAGCTGCGCAAGAACGATCCGATCGTGCCCAAGCAGACGTCCTATGCCCGCGTCGTATCGGGCGAGATGCCGATCCTGTTCGACTACGATTTCAACGCCTACCGCGCCAAATATTCGGAGAAAGGCAATTTCGAGTTTGTCATTCCCTGCGAAGGCTCGGTGGTGTTTCCCTACGTCGTCGGCCTAGTGAAGAACGCGCCGGACAAGGAAAAGGCCAAGAAGGTGATCGACTATCTCTTGTCCGACAAGGGCCAGGCGATCTGGACCAATGCCTATCTTCGACCGGCCCGTCCGATCGAATTGCCGGCGGCCGTGAAGAGCAAATTCCTTCCCGACAGCGACTATGCCCGCGCCAAGAGCGTGGACTGGGGTGAGATGGAAAACGTGCAAAAAGCCTTCGTCGACCGCTATCTCGCCGAGGTCCGTTGAGGCAATATGGTGCCCCTCGCCGGGGCACCCATCTCACAATGTCGCAAAAGTCCTTTGTCTGGCTCTGTCTGCTGCCGCTTGCGGTCGTGACGGCGGCATTCTTCCTGCTGCCGATGGCCCGGCTAGTCGTTGCCGGCGCGGAGGGGGAGCACGGACTGGCCGAATATCTCGCCATCCTTGCCGAACCGCGTTATCGCGCCACGCTGATCAACACGGTGATCCTGGCGGCGGCCACCACGATCGTCACGCTTGTCGTCGCGACGATCGCCGGAATGTTCCTGCAGCGGCACCGGTTTCCCGGCCGAGCCGTGCTGATCGCGATGCTGACCTTTCCCTTGGCGTTTCCCGGCGTCGTCGTCGGCTTCATGATCGTCCTGCTGGCCGGACGGCAGGGGCTGATCGGCTATTTGTCGAACCTGATGCTCGGCGAGAAGATCGTCTTCGCCTATTCGATCTACGGGCTTTTCCTCGGCTATCTCTATTTCTCGATTCCGCGCGTGATCCTCACCATCATGGCGGCGGTCCAGAAGCTGGACGTCGGGCTCGAAGAGGCGGCGCGTTCGCTCGGCGCCAGCCCGTGGGCGGTGCAGCGCGACGTCGTGCTGCCGGCGCTGGCACCGGCCTTTGTGGCCTCCGGTGCGATCGCATTCGCGACGGCGATGGGAGCGTTCGGGACGGCGTTCACGCTGGCGACCAATATCGACGTGCTGCCGATGCTGATCTACACCGAGTTCACGCTAGCGGCGAATTTCGCCACATCGGCGGCGTTGTCGGTCGGGCTTGGCCTGATCACCTGGCTGATCCTTGCGCTTGCCCGCTCGTTCAGCGGCAGCGCCGTTGCCGCGGCCGGGTGACGCATGCGCGATCGCGTGATCTTCACCGGCCAGTTCGTCTTTACCTTGCTCGTGGCGGCATTTTTGGTGGTGCCCGCGGCGCTGTCGATTTCCGCCGGCGTCACCGTCAACTATTTCCGGGGCATCCAGTCCGGCGTGACCCTGCAATGGGTGGCTCAGGTCTGGGAGCTCTATGCCGGCACGATCCTGCTGTCCTTCCTGATCGCGTTTGCGACGCTTGCGGTGACGCTGCTCGTCGGTGTCCCCGCCGCCTATGCGCTGCACGTGCGCGGAGGCCGGCTGGCGCGGATCGTCGAGGAGATCATCACGCTGCCAGTCGCGATCCCGGGCCTCGCCATTGCGCTGGCGCTGCTGCTGACCTATGGCGGCTTCGGGAGCTTCCGCCGCTCCTGGCTGTTCATTCTGGTCGGTCATGTCATCTTCACCATGCCGTTCATGGTCCGCTCCGTGATGGCCGTGTTTGCGACGGTGGATATCAGGACGCTTGATGAAGGGGCGGCCTCGCTGGGGGCCTCGGCATGGCGTCGGTTCTGCGATGTGATCGTTCCGAATGCGGTGCCGGGAATCCTTGCAGGCGCGCTGATGGTCGTCACGCTGTCGCTCGGCGAATTCAACCTGACCTGGATGCTGCACACACCGCTGACCAAGACGCTGCCGATCGGGCTGGCCGACAGCTACGCTTCGATGCGGCTCGAGGTGGCCTCCGCCTACACCTTGATCTTCTTCGTGATGATCATTCCGCTCCTGGTTGCGATGCAACTGCTGGCCGACAGGGACCACAAACGATGAATGGGGCTGGACATGGCGCGGCGGTGCGGATCGAAGCCTGCGGCAAGACCTTTGCCGACGGCACGCACGCCCTTGAACCGGCGACGCTCGACATTGCGCGCGGCGAGACCTTGGTGCTGCTCGGGCCGTCCGGCTGCGGCAAGACGACGATGCTGCGCATCATCGCAGGCCTCGAGCTGCCGGATGCCGGCGGCAAGGTGTTGTTCGACGGCAAGGACGTGACCGGTGTCCCGATCGAGCGGCGCAATGTCGGGATGGTGTTTCAGTCCTATGCGCTGTTTCCCAACATGACGGTGGCGGACAATATCGGCTACGGGCTGAAGATCCGCGGCATGGCCAGGGAGGAACGCGCCGCGCGCATCGCCGAGCTGGTCGCGCTGACCAATATCACGGGACTGGAGAACCGTCGTATCGACCAGCTCTCCGGCGGCCAGGGCCAGCGCGTTGCCCTGGCCCGCGCCGTTGCGATCCGGCCCGGCATATTGCTGCTGGATGAGCCGCTCACCGCTCTCGACGCGGCCTTGCGCGATCGGCTGCGCAGCGAGCTCAACCGGCTGTTGCGCGCGCTCGGGATCACCACGATCTACGTGACTCACGATCAGGCCGAAGCCATGGAATTGGGCGATCGTATCGTGGTGATGCGCAAGGGCGCCATTGCCCAGATCGGGACGCCGCGCGAGGTCTATTTTACGCCGGCGAATCGTTTCGTGGCGGAGTTCGTCGGAGCGGCGAACATCGTCGAGGCGCCGATGCAGCAAGGCGAACTGATTCTGCCCGGCGGGCGTTTGTCGTCCGGCGGCGCGGCAACCGATGCGAAGGCGGTCGTCATGATCCGTCCAGAGACTATTCGCGTGACTGACGTCGGCACGGGGCCGGTTTCCGGTGTCGTTGACGCCGTCAGCTTCATCGGCGACCGGCAGCGGCTGGTCGTGAGCGGCGCGGCGGCCAAGCCACTCAACGTCGATGCTCCCAATACGCTTCAAGCCAGGGTGGGAGACCGGGTCGGGCTGTCGATTGCGCCCGACGCCATTCGTCTGCTGCCGTCCGAGAGTTGAGAAAATCGATGTCCTCGAAACCGGTGCTGATCGCCCAGATATCCGACCTTCACATCAAGCCTCCGGGGGCGCTGGCCTATGGCCGTGTCGATACCGCGCAGGCACTCGAACGCTGCGTGGCCGCGTTGAACGCATTCCGGCCCGCGCCCGATTTCGTGGTGATCTCGGGTGACCTCGTCGATACGCCAACGGCTGAAGAATACGTCTATCTGAAGACGCTGCTCGCGCCGCTCGGGATCCCGTTCGCGGGCATTCCCGGCAATCACGATTCACGGCCGTTGATGCGTGCAGCATTCCCGGCTGCACCCTATGCGCAGGCGACTGGCCCGCTCGATCAAAAGATCGAGGTCGCCGGCCTCGATCTCCTGTTGCTTGATTCAAGCGTAGCCGGACAGCCGCATGGCATCCTGGAAACATCGACGCTGCAATGGCTCGACGAGACGCTGGCGACCTCGCCTGATCGTCCTGCGCTGCTGTTCCTGCATCATCCGCCGTTCAAGGGCGGCATCTGGCACATGGATCGGCAGGATCTGTTCAATGCCGCTCAACTCGCCGAGATCGTCAGGCGTCACCCGCGCGCGCAACGGATTGCGTGCGGACACGTTCACCGCGCGATGCTGACGGCCTTTGCCGGAATCCCGACCACGATATGCCCGGCGCCGAACCACGCCGTCGATCTCGACCTCGCGCAGCTGCTGGCGCCGTCCTTCAAGGTCGAGCCGCCGGCCTTCCACATCCATGCCTGGTTTCCGGGCGAGGGTCTTGGGCACGTGGTGACGCATCAGGTCCCGATCGGCGATTTCGACGGACCGCATCCGTTCTTCGGGCCTGACGGCAAATTGTTGTGAGGGTTGCGATCAGCCCGCGGCGGACAGTCCCGGATTGTCGTGCGGTGATCTGCGTTCGACGTCCGTCAGATCGCTCCGCGACATCAAATGATGCACGTTGCGAAGTTCCTGGACCGCCTGATCCAGCATCGCATCTGCGTCCCGAATTGCGGAGATGAAGCTGGCCGTCAGCTCGAGGTCGAGCTTGGCGCGAGTCATTCCGTCGCGGCTCTTCTTTCGGTCCAGCGCGCGCTGAATGGTTGCGGCGCGTGCAGTCTCCACGTCGCAGCCGAGCATGTCGGCGATCTCGTGGTAGGTCATCCAGATCTGAGGCATTTTTCGCGCTCCCCTTTTGGCGGGAGACTGGTGGAAGGTGATGAACAGTGGGTTGCCCGGCACCTCGAAATCAGCCGCATCAAATCGGAGGCTTTGTTTTTGGTTAAACGAATAGCCGAACCGGGGAGGCGCGCGGAACTCTCGATGAAGCTTCGTCGTCGAGCGCGCGCCGCCTCTTTGTTGGGCATTTGCGGCTCGTCGCTACGCGCGATCGGTGCGATCAACGCACCGGTCACGACCGATCATTCGCGAATATGGGCTTCTTGCGATTGAACCGGGATCGTTGCGAGCCGCTGGACCGTGGCCGCTTACCGAAAGTCCGTCAGACGAAATTTTGCGGGCACACAACCGAGGTCTGCCCAGCCGAGTAGCACGGTCCGCCTGGTGCAATTGCAAGTTTTGGATTCGACCTTTATTTATCGAAAATTGCATTTTCTCCGCGTTCCGGCCAAAGGTTGCCGGCGTCTGACCTTTTGTTGCTGTGACACCGCGGTGGGGTTATAGTCCCATCTGCTTTCAATGATCGATAGCTTTGTCGGTGTCCGCCATTGTCGCGGGCCGATTGTTCGCAACTCAATAATTCTGGATCGCGATGACCGGTGCGCCCATAGAAAGAACTGCCGGTGCGCCGCCGTTTTCCAGCAGCAAGCTGTCCGTGCTGCGTAAGCATCCCTATTTTGCCGACCTTGAGCCGGACGCTTTCGATCAGCTGTGCCGGTACGCCAAGCACATCACGCTGAAACGGGGAACGACTATCTTCTCCAAGGGCGATCCGGGCACGAGTCTCATCGCGGTGATATCAGGCACGGTGAAGATCAGCATCTCTTCGCCCGACGGCCGCAACGCGATCCTGAACCTGATCGAGGCGGGGGAGATATTCGGCGAGATCGCGCTGCTCGACGGATTGTCGCGGACGGCCGATGCCACCGCGAACAGCAATTGCGAGCTGTTCGTGATCGATCGGCGCGAGTTCATTCCGTTCGTGCGCAGTCAGCCTGCGCTTGCGATGAAGTTCATTGAGCTGCTCTGCGCGAGATTGCGCTGGACCAGCGACCAGGTCGAGCAGGTCATCCTGCAGGATCTGCCCGGTCGTCTTGCCAGCGCGCTGCTGCGCTTGAGCGACAAGCACAAGCGCGAGCCGCAGGCGCGCACCATCTCGATCACCCAGCAGGAGATCAGCGAGATGGTCGGCATGACCCGCGAGAGCATCAACAAGCAGCTGCGCGCGTGGGCCGCTCGCGGTTGGGTGAAGCTTGAACATGGCGCGATCGTCGTGCTGAAGCCGAATGCGCTCCAGGAACTGGTCGACGCCGGGTCCGACGACGGCGATTAGCCGCTTCGCGCGGTCAGCCGCCTCGCTCACAAGTGGGTGAACTCGATAAGCCTGTGAAACCCTTCACATTCACAGCGCGTGCGCTGCGGTAAGTGAGGCTTCGGGGGAGCTCATCCGCAATGTGGAGGAATCCATGCACGGCTCTTTCGACAAGCCACCTGACGAGCAGGGCAACTATCAGAGCTTCAGCATCAAGCTCGTTGCGTTGCCGGTGCTCGTCATCGTTGCGCTGATCGGTATGGTGGTCAGTCACCCGGCGGCAGTCCAATGGATATCGGACGCGGCGCAGGCGGAATTCGTCGGATATAACCTCGGCAGCACCGGTCTTGATCCCGACATTGCGCGGCCGGGCAACCAGATCCGGACGGTGAACCTCGACTGATCCACACGGCAATGCCGAGCAATCTTGCTGCCGTATGGCCGAGGATATTGGCCTTGTCGTCATTGCTCAGCGACGAGCAGGCAAAGATGTGGTCGACCGGCGCCAGCTGCCAGGGATAGGGATAGTCGCTTTCCAGCACGATCTGGTCTGCGCCGACCTGGGCGGCGAGGTGCCGGATCTCCTCCGGCGTGAAGATCAGCGCGTCGAAATAGATCTGTTTGAGGTATTCCGAAGGCGTGGCAAATGATGCGAACTTCGGATTCGGGACACTAAAGCGCGATGAGATTGGGTTGAATCATCATCGCGCTTTAGCTCTTTGTTTGAGCATGATCTTTTCGGAAAACCGCTACACACTTTTCCGGATCATGCTTTAGTGCAGAACCTGCAGCTGCCGTGGTAGCCACAGCGAGATCTCCGGCAGGTAGGTCACGCACATCAGGACGAGGAACATCACCGCATAGAACGGCCAGATCTTTCGCATCACCTCCTCGATCGTCACCTTGCCGACCGCGCAGCCGACAAAGAGGATCGCACCGACCGGCGGATGGCACAGGCCGATGCCGAGATTGAGCAGCATGATCATGCCGAAATGCACGGGATCGACCCCGAAATTCTTCATCACCGGGAGCAGGATCGGGGTTGCGATCAGGATCGACGGCGCCATGTCGACGAGGGTGCCGAGCACCAGCAGCAGGACGTTGATCAGGAGCAGGATCACGTATTTGTTGTCGGAGATCGACAGGAAGAACGCCGTCATCTTGGCCGGCATCTGCGTCAGCGCCATGATGTAGCCGACGCTGGACGCGCAGGCGATCAGGGTCATCACCATCGCGACCGTGCGCAGCGTGCGATGCAGCAGCACGGGCAGGTCCCGCCAGCGATAGTCGCGATAGATGAACATGGTGACGAAGAAGGCCCAGATGCAGGCCACGGCGCCGGCCTCGATCGCGGTGAAGATACCGCCCAGAATGCCGCCGAGGATGATGACGAGCGTGATCAAACCCCAGGCGGCATCGATCGTGATCCGGATCGCGTCCTTTGCCGGCACCGTCTGGCCCTGCGGATGCTTTTCGCGGTAGGCGACGGCGAGGCACAGCATGATCAGCGAGAAGCCGAGCAGCAGGCCGGGAAACACGCCCGCCATGAACAGGGCGCTGATCGAAATGGTGCCGCCGGTCGCGAGCGAATACAGCACTGCGTTGTGGCTCGGTGGAACCAGCAGGGCCTGGACCGACGAGGTGATAGTCAGATTGGTCGCGAAGACGCGCGGATAGCCGTTCTTCTCCATCTGCGGGATCATGACCGAACCGATCGCGGATGTATCGGCCACGGCCGAGCCGGAAATGCCGCTGAGGAAAGTCGTCGCCAGCACGTTGACGATCGAGAGCCCGCCGCGCAGCCGAGTGAGGCCGACCAGCACGTCCGCGAACGCGACCAGGCGCCGCGCCATGCCGCCTTCGGCCATGATCGCGCCCGCCAGCACGAAGAACGGAATTGTCAGCATCGCGACCTTGCTGACGCCGTCCGAGATCTTCAGCATCAGGGCTTCGAGTGGAATGCCGATCCACATTGCGCCGACGATGGCCGCCATGGCCAGCGAGTAGGCAATCGGCATGCCGATCAGGAAGCAGACCAGCATGGTCGCGAGCAGGACGAAGATATCCATGAATGTTCCCTGCGATCAGTCGGTGGATACGACGCCATGCTGTCCGATCGGGTCGGGCGGGGCGCCGAGGAAGATCCGCTCGATAATGAACAGCAACAGGCAGACGCCGCCGACCGGGATCGGCAGATAGGTGACGCCGACCGAGAGAAACGGAAAGTCGGCGATCGTGTTGTGCCAGGTCACATCTACCAGCCGCCAACCCCAGATCACCATGAACAGCGCGATCAGCCCCATCAGGAGCTGGACGATCAGATCGACGAGCGTCTTGAGCGGGGCAGGCAATTGGCCGACGAAATAGCCGACGTTCATATGCAGGTTGACCCGATAACCCGCGGCCGCGCCGATGAAGGTCACGACGATGGTCAGGAGAACGGCGAGAGGTTCGGGCCACGAGGCGGCGCTGTTCAGGACATAGCGGGTAAACACCGCCCAGGGCATCACGGCCGAAATGACCACGAGCGCAGTGCAGCCCGTGACGATGCATGCGAGATACAGGGCATCCATCGCGCGGCGATAGGCTCGGGCCATGTCCATTCTCCCTGCCGCGATCAGGCCGACTGGATGCGCTTGATCATGTCCTGGTACTTCGGACCATACTTGTCCCATACCGGCTTGACCGCATTCTGGAATGGGGCCTTGTCCGCGATCTCGACGATCTCGCACCCGGCTGCCTTGGCCTTCTCCAGGGCCTCCTGCTCATACTTGTTCCAGAGCACGCGCTCCTCCATTTGCGCCTCACGTGCGAGCTTCTTGATCAGAGCCTGCTCGTCGGCCGACAGCGCGGTCCAGGCTCGCTTCGAGAACAAAAGCACCTCGGGAACGATCAGGTGCTCCGTCATTGAATAATGCTTCGCGGCCGTGTAGTGGTTGCTGAAGACATAGCTCGGCAGGTTGTTTTCAGCACCGTCGATCACGCCGGTTTGCAGCGCGCTGAACACCTGGTCGTAGCCCATCGCGACGCCGTTGCCGCCGAGCGCATTCATCATGTCGATGAAGATCGGATTGCCGATCACGCGGAATTTCAGGCCCTTGATGTCCTCGATCGTTTTGATCGACCGCTTGGTGTTGTAGAGGCTGCGCGCGCCTGCGTTCATCCAGCACAGCGCGACCAGATTGGCGTTGGCGTTGGCGGTGATCCTGTCAAGCAGGTCTTGCCCGATCGGGCCATCCATCATCCGCTCGGCATGCGCCATGTTCTTGAACAGGAAGGGCATGTTGACGACGTTGATGTCATCGACGATCGGTCCGATCGTGCCGGCGCTGACCCGCAGCATCTGGATCGCGCCGATCTGGGTCTGCTCGATGGTTTCCTTCTCGCCGCCAAGCTGCATTGAGGGGAACATTTGCACCGAGAGGCGGCCGTTGGTGGCGGCGGCGAGCTTCTTGCCGAGGCTTTCGGTGGCAACGACGGTCGGATAGCCCGGAGGCTGCACGTCGGATGCCTTGAACACCGCCTTCGATTGGGCGTGCGCCGGCGTCGTCGATGCGGAAATCGCGGCGCCAAGACCTAAGCCAAGGCCTGCGCCCAATTTGAGGATGTCGCGACGGTCGAGCCCCGCGATACGGCGCTGCGCGCGATCTGCACTGTCCATGTCCTGTCCTCCCATGTCTTGTCCTCCCTTCAACGCCGCCTCTGTTTCGGGCGACGATCGTTCTAGTCTCGCTGGTCAAAGAACTCCGGATTGTCGTGTCGCGTGGCCGAGATATCGGCAAGCAGCCGCTCGAGATGCCTGGCCATCGCGTGCCCCGCTGCTTTGGGATCGCGCGCCTCGATCGCCGTTAAGATCGAAACGTGTTCCGCGATCACCTCGGCCATGCGACCCTGTTTCGGCAGGGTCAGGCGGCGGAAGCGATCGACGTGAACCTTGACCTGGAGGATCAGCCTCCAGATGCCCGGGTAGCCTGCGATCTCGGCGATGGCGGCATGAAAGGCCTCGTCGGCCTGGTGGAACGCTTCGCGGTCCCCGGCACTGTCGGCTTCGCGCTGGCGCTCGAGGATCGAGCGCAGGTTGAGGATCTGGCTGGCGCTGGCCCGCTCTGTCGCCATGCGCGTCGTGGTTTCTTCCAGCGACCTGCGGACAATGATCGCCTCCGGCAGCGCGGCCAGCGGAATCCGGGAAACCAGGATGCCCGACTGCGGGAAGATCTCGACCAGACCTTCATCCGACAATCTCAGGATCGCCTCACGCACCGGCGTCCGGCTGACGCCGTAGGACAGTGCGATTTCGGATTCCAGGATCGGGTCGCCCGGCCGGCGCGATAGCGAAACCAGCTCGGCGCGAAGGCCGGCGTAGATCCGCGCCGCCGCTGTGGCCGCGCGTGGCCGGCCGGCTCGCCGGTGGCCGCCTGAGGCGCGGACCTCGGATTTCTTCGGCGCGGTTGCGCGCATTTCCACTCCCAAAACTAATATATTAGTATATGAATTGTTCACCGAAGGCAATCGGGGATGGCGGCGACCCGGCACTCTGCCGATCAAGGGAGGCTCAAATGACCGATTATCGCAAGCTGTTCGATCTCACCGGCAAGACCGCCGTGGTGCTGGGTGCGGCCTCCGGCATCGGCAAGTCGTCCGCGGCGGCGCTCGCCGCGCTCGGCGCGCGCGTGTTGTGCGCCGACCGGACACCGGAAGGCGCCGAGGCAACCGCGGCTGCGATCCGCCAGCAAGGCGGATCGGCAATTGCGACAGGCTGCGACGCTGCCAATCGCGCTGACGTCGAGGCGCTGGCGGCGAAAGCACTGGTCGAATTCCCGCGCGTCGATATCGCGGTCACGACGCCGGGGCTGAACATCCGCAAGACCATCCTCGACTACACCGACGAGGATCTTGACCGCGTCATCACGCTCAACATCAAGGGCACGGTCTGGTTCTTCCAGGCCTTCGGCCGCGTCATGGTCAAGCAGCGCGGTGGCAGCCTGATCGCCTGCTCCTCGGTGCGCGCGGTCACCATCGAGCCGGGACTTGCGGTCTACGGCTCGACCAAGGCGGCGATCGGGCTGCTGGTGAAAGGCTTCGCCTCGGAGGTCGGGCGTTCCGGCGTCCGCGTCAACGCGATCGCGCCCAGCATCGCGGAAACCGCACTGACCGGACCGTTCAAGCAGCGGCCGGACATCTACGATCTTTATGCCGGTCACACCGTGTTCAATCGCTGGAGCAGCGCCGACGAGGTGGCGACCGCGGTCGCCTATCTGGCGTCGGATGCGGCAAGCTATGTCAGCGGCAGCACGCTGTTCGTCGACGGTGGCTGGACCGCGGTCGACGGGCCGCCGACGGGTCTGACGCAGTTGCGTTAACGGCGCAACGCAATGGGCGAGGGGAGCTTGCGTAATTCGGAATAATGGAATTATGCCGCTGATTTGCCCGACATGTCGCTGCCGGGTTGGACGCGGCCGCAGGCTACTTTGCATGGGGTTGTTTTTCGATATTGGCTTGGTGGCGACAGCTCACACCTTCTTTCGCCGCCTGATGCATGGCTTGTGCCCGGTTTTCGCACAATACTGGCAGATAAAGCCTCTCGGCTGACCGGTCGTTTGATGTTACCAATTTGGCCATGAACCAGCACGCCAAGGTCGATATCCGCCATTCCACCTGTCCGCACGATTGCCCTTCGGCATGTGCGCTCGATGTCGAGGTCGTCGACGGCCGCTCGATCGGTCGCGTCAGAGGCTCCAAGCAGCAGACCTACACGGCCGGCGTAGTCTGCGCCAAGGTGGCGCGCTATTCGGAGCGGATTCATCACGCCGAGCGGCTGATGTATCCGATGCGCCGGACCGGGCCGAAGGGCTCCGGTCAGTTTGCGCGAATCTCCTGGGACGAGGCGCTGGACGAGATCGCAGCACGTTTCGACGCCGCGGAGCGCGAGTTCGGCGCCGAGTCGGTCTGGCCTTATTATTACGCTGGAACCATGGGACTGGTGATGCGCGATGGCCTCAACCGCCTGTCGCACGTGAAGAAGTATTCGCGCTTCTACGGCACGATCTGCTCGACCATCGCCCGCATCGGCTTCACGGCGGGGACCGGCAAGATCGCCGGTGTCGACCCTCGCGAGATGGGCGTCTCCGACCTCGTCGTGATCTGGGGCACCAACCCGGTGAACACCCAGGTCAACGTGATGACGCACGCCGCACGGGCGCGCAAGGAGCGTGGCGCCAAGATCGCGGCGGTCGACGTCTACAACAACGAGACGATGAAGCAGGCCGACATCAAGATCCTGCTTCGGCCGGGCACCGACGGCGCCTTCGCCTGCGGCGTGATGCACGTGCTGTTCCGCGAGGGCTTTGCCGATCGCGACTATCTCGCGCGCTATACCGATTGCCCGGACGAGCTCGAAGCGCATCTGAAGACCCGCACGCCGGAATGGGCCTCGGCGATCTCGGGCGTGCCGGTCGAGGAGATCGAGGCGTTCGCACGCACGGTCGGCCAGACCCAGCGCTCGTTCTTCCGTCTCGGCTACGGTTTTACGCGCAGCCGCAACGGTGCGGCGCAGATGCACGCGGCGCTCTGCATCCCCGCGGTCACCGGCGCCTGGCAATATGAAGGCGGCGGCGCGTTCTTCAACAATGCCGGCATCTGGCGCTTCGACGAATCGATTATCGAAGGCCACGACGCGATCGACCGCAATACGCGGGTGCTCGACCAGTCGAAGGTCGGCCGCATCCTGACCGGCGATGCCGAGGCGCTGAAGGGCGGCGGTCCGGTCAAGGCGATGCTGATCCAGAACACCAATCCGATGACGGTGGCGCCGGAGCAGGCGCTGGTGCGCCAGGGATTTGCCCGCGAGGATCTGTTCGTCGCGGTGCATGAGCAGTTCATGACCGAAACCGCTCAGATGGCCGATATCGTACTGCCGGCGACCATGTTCATGGAGCACGACGATCTCTACTACGGCGGCGGCCATCAGCACATTTCGGTCGGTCCGAAGCTGATCGATCCGCCCGGCGAATGCCGCTCCAACCACGAAGTGATGCAGGGGCTCGGCCGCCGCCTCAATGCCGTCCATCCCGGCTTCGACATGACGGCGCGCGAGCTGATCGACGCGACCTTGAAGAAGAGCGGCCATGGCGACATCGAGACGCTCGAGCGCGAGCTGTGGCGCGACCTGCAGCCTGACTTCCGCACCTCGCATTATCTCGACGGCTTCGCCCACGCCGACAAGAAATTCCACTTCAGGGTCGATTGGGGCAAGGTGCCGGTGGGATCAGGCGGGCTGATGGGCGCGTGGGACAAGATGCCGTCGCTGCCGGATCATTGGACCATCATCGAGGAAGCCGACGCGCAGCATCCGTTCCGGCTCGCGACCTCGCCCTCGCGCAGCTACCTCAACACCAGCTTCAACGAGACGCCGTCGTCACAAGCCCGCGAGGGCGCGCCCACGGTGATGATCCACCCTGACGATGCGGCGGCGCTTTCGATCGCCGACGGCGAGGCGGTGACGCTCGGCAACATCAGAGGCGAGACCACGCTGACCGCGAAATTGTTCGATGGCGTTCGCCGCGGCGTCCTGATCGCCGAGTCGATCCACCCGAACAAGTCGCATATCGGCGGCCGTGGCATCAACATGCTGACCGGGGCCGAGGCCGTCGCGCCGGTCGGCGGTGCTGCGTTCCACGACAACAAGGTCTGGGTTCGGAAGGCGGCCTCGGCCACCTAAATCCCGCTTGCAGTCGGCGCCGATCCTGCCGCAAATGTGCGCTGACACAGCACACAGGCGGCAAACATGACCGACAACAGCGTCATTCTGGAAAAGCGCGGGCAGGCGTTCTGGATCACGATCAACCGGCCGGAGAAGCGCAACGCGCTCAATGCCGATGTGATCGCCGGCATCGCCAAAGGCTATCGCGACGCGCATGACGACAAGGACGTGCGCGTGATCGTGCTGACCGGCGTCGGCGACAAGGCATTCTGCGCCGGGGCCGACCTGCAGAACAGCGGCGCGGCGTTCTCGATGGACTATTCCCGCCCCAATGTCGATTACGCCGACCTGCTGCGGCTCTCGCAGAATGCGACCAAGCCCGCCATCGCGCGGGTCGGTGGTGTCTGCATGGCCGGCGGCATGGGGCTGTTGTGCATGACCGACATGGCGGTCGCGGCCGATCAGGTGATCTTCGGCCTGCCCGAGGTGAAGGTCGGCGTCTTCCCGATGCAGGTGATGAGCCTCTTGCAATCGATCGCGCCGCCGCGCCTCGTCAATGAATGGGCTTTGACCGGAGAGCCCTTCGACGCCAAGGCCGCGCAGGCCGCCGGTCTTCTCAACTATATCGTGCCGGCCGCCGAGCTCGACGCCAAGGTCGACTGGCTGATCGGCCGTATCGTCGACAAGTCGCCGACCGCGATCCGCCGCGGCAAATACGCCATGCGCGCGATCGCCGCGATGTCGTTCGACGAAAGCATCGCCTACACCGAAAGCCAGATCGCGCTGCTCGCGATGACCGAGGACGCCAAGGAGGGCCTCAAGGCATTCGCAGAGAAGCGCAAGCCATCATGGACCGGGCGTTAGGCGGGAGCCCGATCACAAGCTCTCTTAATGCGAAATTGCGCTCTTGTGCGGATCCTGAAAAGCCAGACACGTCAATTGCTTGTAATGATCCGCGAATGAGAAGCGAACGCACCTTCTAAAAGACCGGCCGTTCTGGCTCGCTCCTCCCGGCGTTTCTTGGCGGCCGCAATCAGCTGTTTCCGCGTCCGTTTGGCATAGGTTGGCAGTTGTTGTCTCGATCGATGACGACCCGCGGCGCGCAGCTCGGCATCTGTGAGATCGCTATCAGCGCCTTCGGTGAACCCACCATGGCGAAAGGAAGTAAATGAGAGCTCAGTTCGAAGCCCGGCGGCAACGATTATCTTTTTGACGACGCGCCGAAGGTAGCGCAGATCATTGCGTTCGGTGATCCATGGAAGCAGAGCAGGTGATCTGCGATGCGTATGATCGCGGCGAAAGGCCAGTCCCGAGGCGATCGAGTCTTTGATGGCGTCGAGCTCGGTCATCAACTCGGGGAAAAGGGCCTCACCGGTCTCATCGAACAGAGGCCACCAGGCTTCTTCACCATTCTTTGGATGCACAATCCTCACGCTATTTGGCCGCTCTTTCGGCCGATAGTGCGCGATTTCGAAGGCACCGAACACATGCTCCTCGCGTTGCAGCCACTCCCAAGTCAGTAATGCGGCTGTTCCAACTGAGAAGTATCCGAGCTTCTTTGCGGCCAGTCTGAACGCGCTAAGGTCATCCCAGGTCGCCGTGGGCGTTTCTCGCGCAGGCTGCCCAGGCGCGCGAGATTTTAGGTCCATCCGTGAGAATGGGTTGACCGCAGGTACCTTTGTCTCTTGAGCGCGCTGACCGACAAACCAGGCTCGCCTGCAGGCAGTCATGGCTGCATTTGCGAACCGTCGCCGCTCGCGTTTGACAATATTTCCGTCAGCGCCTCTGTATTCTACGACGAGTAACTTTGCGTAGACAGCGTCGACGAATCCTTTGGTAAAATCGGCTATCTGTTTTGAGCCTGCACGGCTACCATCCTTCAACTCGTGATTAGCGAAGAGTGCTAAGCCTTGGTCGTATAGGCGCTGAGTGCTGGAACCGATTTCTCTCCATCTCTGGTGTCCTTTGAAGATACTGACGAGCCAATCGAAGGTGCCGGGCACCGGCGACAGCGGAACCATGTCAGTCAACCCTCTTGAGCGCCAGCTATCAAAGGCCGGCAGCAGGACATGCTCGGCTCTGGCGAAAGCAGCCGCACAATCCTCCCCTAACGCTTCGCCCTTGACTGGGCAGCCCTGATTGCGTGCCCAAGTTGGCGGTTCGAAGAAGTATGCCCATCGACCACACTTCAACAGCCTTGGTCGGCAATAGCGGGGAAACGCGAGCGAAGGACTGGCTCTTTTCATACAAGAGAGGCCAAGTCTTCGCCTGCCGATTGGTCTGTATGCATAGCTCTGCTTGGTGCGGCGAAGCTATCAATGCTGGCCTTCGACCAAACTGGCCGTCGAGCGCGACCAATTCCGTGATGGCTGGTTGGCGGCGGAGCCTCCCCGCGGGCGACGGCGCGTACGAGTTCGGCTGTATCGTGATAATCCAGATAGGCGGCGGCCATGTCGGCTCGCATGAGCGCAGGCCATGTGCCGATGGGTGGATAGCGGGCGGGAAGGGCGGTGCGGGAAGCCATAGACGCCAGCTCGCGTTAATGCATCAACGGTCTAATTGCTGAACCTAACGGAATGGCACCATCTTTCGAGAGTATTCTTCCTCGTGCAAGGCGTCGGAAAGCACCAATCCCGATACCTCAGGTCGAGCTCGCCGCTCTTTGTGCCTCCTGCCAGCATGCTTCCATACCTCCTAGTTGCGCGTACGCTTCAATCGGAGCACGAGAGCGCGGCGAGAACAAGAACCATGAAGAGCTGGTGCGGGATTCGGCAGGCCTAGAGTGCAAATAAGTGCTGGGCGTCGATTGACCGGGTAATGCTGTGCAACCGCCTGGACCGCGGCGGCGGTGATCGACAGATGAGTTGTGCTACTTGGATCCCTCCAGACGATCGCATGCCTGAGAGATAAGCGGCCACGCAATTGGGCCATCTAATATTGCTGGCCGTGCCTGTGTTCGCCCGCTCGTCGAGAGGCATCTGATTCTTGCGAGTTATCAGTTCTTATTCCGACAGGTCTGTGGCTCATCCCACATCGAGACCACAATAGGGCTTTCCTTTGTCGGAATGACAAGCGCCGCGCTGACCATGGTTGCTCCCATCGACGGGATGCTTCCCGGAGTGCCGGCTAGATTATGAGACGAGCGTTGAGTACCGAATGCTGGTGAAGTGCTGAAGACGGACAGCGATGGCACCTCAATCGCGGCAAGCTGCCTAGCAACTGACACGGGCAATCCTGCTGAAACAACTGCATCGACCCAGGTGGACGTCGCCCTAGCGGGCCGGGCTGTCAGCTGCGCTGAAACCCCGGCTTCGCCGGGTTTTCACCCTTCGGGCTTCCATCCCTGACGCGACGGGTGCAGCCGGAGATCCTCACCCGCACCGCGCAAGTGGGAGGGGTAAACACAGAGAGTAGGAGTGCGGCCGCAGGAGGCCGTGACGGGTTGGAGGTTGCGAGAGAGGCTCGCGGCGCCCGTCGCGGAGATCCGCGATGTCCAAACATCATCCTTGGGCGCGCCCCTGCCAGGACCGGGGGAGCCTGTATGACGAAATTACTGACAAGATCATCGCCGAGCTGGAGGCCGGCCATGTACCTTGGGTTCAGCCATGGGAGAATGCAGCTGCGAAGGCGCCGGTGGCTATGCCGAAAAACGCCGCGACAGATCGTCAGTACGGCGGCGCTAACGTACTGATACTCTGGATCGCAGCCCGCGAGGGCCGATTTTCAGGCCAGCGCTGGCTCACATACCGTCAGGCGCTCGCGATGGGCGGCCATGTCCGCAAGGGTGAACGCGGCACGACTGTCGTCTATGCCGATCGCTTCGTACCACGTGACGAAAAGCGCCGCGCGAACGAGACCGGCGAGGAGGCCAAAGCTGTTCCATTTTTGAAACGCTTTATCGTCTTCAATACCGATCAATGCGATGCACTCCCCACAGAAATTGCGACCGCTGTGCCACCACAGCGACCCGGCATGATCGAACCGACGGTCGAGGCCCTGATCAAGGCGACCGGCATCGATTTCCGCATCGGTGGCGACCGGGCGTTCTATGCACCGGCTGAGGACTATGTCCAGGTGCCGCCGCCCGCAGCCTATTTCGAGCCGATCAATTGGCACCGCACCGCACTCCACGAGCTTGGCCACGCCAGCGGTCATCCCTCGCGCCTCAACCGCGACCTTGGTGGCTCTTACGGCACCAAGAAATACGCCTTCGAGGAATTGGTTGCCGAACTCTGTGCCGCATTCTGCTGCCCATCACTCGGCATTGTGCCTACCGTCCGCCATGCCGACTATATCGGCTCGTGGCTCGAGGTCTTGCGCGAGGACAACCGCGTGATCCTGCGAGCTGCGTCGCAGGCGAGCAAGGCCGCCGGTTATTTGCTCGGTTCCCTTCGTAAAATGTCTCCTGCCGCACCGGCCGACTTTATCGGGGCAGAGCAGGAGGAAACATGATGAGCCTTTGCTGACCTACTCGAGAGAAAGAGGGCGGCGCACGGCGCCATGACGGGTTGGAGGCCGAGAGAGAGGCTTTTCGGTTGCCCGGCGTGGAGAACTCAAATGACAAAGGCTGTCCAAACGAGAGCGCTGTCGCCTTCATCTAGCAGTCCGGTTGCCGATGCTGATGACCGGGAGGCGGCCTAATGCCGCGCGATGCTTCCGAACTGGCGCGTCGCCTCGCGCGTGAGGCCGAGGCGGTGTGCCGACACTATCTCTCCAACGGCCGGCGGCAAGGTCACTATTGGGTGGTTGGAGACAGCAGAAATACACCCGGCCGCTCTCTGTTCGTCCGGTTGAACCAATCGCCCAAGGGGCCCGCGGGCAAGTGGACGGATGCCGCGACCGGGGAGCACGGTGACCTTCTCGACATTATCCGGACCAGCTGCGGGCTCGCTGATTTTCGCGATGTCGTCGAAGAGGCGCGGCGATTCCTGAACGCGCCTCGGTCGGATCCCCGACCAGCATCAAATCCCGGCCGCCTGTTACGGCAAGGCGGGTCTGTGGAGGCGGCGCGTCGACTCTTTGCCATGTCGCAACCGATCGATCGGACAATCGCCCAGGTCTATCTGCGGCGGCGCGGTATTGAATCCGTCTATGACGGAGACGCGCTGCGTTTCCACGCACACTGCTACTATCGGCCGAACGAAGAGTCACCGCCCCAAGTCTGGCCGGCGATGATCGCTCGCGTTGCGATGGCTTCTTTTACCGCGGGAAGGAGGTCGTCGTCATCGGCGGCGGCAACACCGCGGTCGAGGAAGCTCTTTACCTCACGAACCATGCGTCCAACGTCACGCTGATACATAGGCGGGACAAGCTCCGCGCAGAGCAGATCCTGCAGGATCGCTTCTTTGCCCATCCGAAAATCGAAGTTGTCTGGAACACTGTGGTCGTGGCGTTTCTCGGCGAGAGCGAGCCTTCGCGTCGTCTCACGGGACTACGGTTGCTGGACCGGACCACGGGAGTGGAGACGTCCATCTCCGTCGGAGGCGCATTCGTCGCGATCGGCCACGACCCGGCCACCGCGCTCTTCCGAGGCCAACTCGACATGACGGATGCCGGTTACATCAAGATCGCGCCGTGGTCGACGGCGACCTCGCGAAAGAATGTTTGGTCGGCCGGTGACGTGAGCGACGACCGCTATAAGCAGGCTGTGGTCGCTGCTGGGATGGGCTGTATGGCCGCGCTTGAGGCGGAAAAATATCTGGCGGAGCGGACAGCGTCGCAGCCAACGGCCGAGAAAGCAATTGCATAGCTTAATGCATAACTGGAATTCCAGTTTCTCTCTGGATGATGCGAACGGTTGTGGGAGGTTCTTCCGATGTCGATGTTGCTCCGCAAATTCTCGACTAATCTCACGGCGCAGGTTGTGCTGGCGCTCCTGCTGGGCGCAACGGTGGGCGCGCTTTGGCCGGGCATCGGCGCCTCGATGCAGATATTGAGTGATATCTTCATCAAGCTCATCAAGATGGTCATCCCGCCGATCGCCTTCCTGACGATCGTCATCGGCATCGCCGAGGTCCGCGACCTGCGCCGCTTGGGCCGCGTCGGGGGGCAGGCGCTGATCTATTTCGAGGTCGCCTCTACGATCGCCCTGATCGTGGGCCTGATCGTCATGAATGTGTTGAAGCCGGGCGCGGGCTTCGACAGGGCCGCGGTCGGCAGCCAGGCTATCGACATCTCGAAATACAAGGCAGCGCCGGTTGGATCGTACTTCTTCGATTTCCTGTCTGGCATCGTACCCGATAACGCGATCGCGGCGTTCGCAAAGGGCGACCTGCTCCAGATCGTCTTCTTTGGCGTACTGTTCGGCTGCGCCGCCGTGCTGGTCGGCGAACGCGACAGGCCGTTTGTTCTGCTAGCTCAATCGGCGAACGACATCCTGTTCAAGATCGTGGGGATGATCATGCGTCTTGCGCCGGTCGGTGCGTTCGGCGCGATGGCCTTCACCGTTGGCCGCTATGGCATCGGATCGATTCTCGTGCTGGGCCATATGCTTATCGCCGTCTACGCGACGTGCATCATCTTCCTTTTCGTGGTGCTCGGCGCGGTCGCTCGATTGAATGGCTTCAGCTTCACGCGCTTCCTGCGCTTCATGAGCGACGAGGCGTTGATCGTGCTCGGCACCTGTTCGTCCGAAAGCGTGTTGCCCCGCTTGATGGACAAACTCGAGCGCTTGGGATGCACGCGTTCCAGCGTAGGCCTCGTCCTTCCGGTCGGCTACTCCTTCAACGCAGATGGCACCGCGATCTATCTGTCGATGGCGGCGCTCTTCATCGCGCAGGCCTACGGAATCGAGATGTCGTTGGCCCAGCAGTGCGGACTTCTGCTGCTGCTGCTCATTACGTCGAAGGGATCAGGTTCGGTCGCAGGATCCGGATTCGTCGTGCTGGCCGCAACGCTGTCCGCCACCCATGTTCTGCCGGTCGAAGGTCTGGCTCTGCTGATCGGCATCGATCGTTTCATGTCGGAGGCGCGCTCGGTAACCAATATTATTGGAAACGGTGTCGCGACGGTCGTCGTCTCGAAGATGAGCGGGGAATTTGATCCCGTCCAGGCTGACGCGGCCTATGCGGAGCGTTTCGGCGCCGGCGTGAAATTCAACCTGAAACCCGTGACCGTTCCGGCGGACTGTTCTCCTGTTCCCACGGCAGGGATCATGTCGCCCGGGCCGCAACCGGACTGAACTGAAAACATTCGATCGGGAAAAACCGAAAGCGCCGAACTACCTCGCCGAATGGCGACGGAGGAGGGCGCAGCAACATGGAGGCACTGCCTTGAATATGAATGACAAACTCCAGGACGGTATCCTGATCTTCGCCAAACGCGAATGCGAGACCTGTCAGATGGTGGAGCACGTGATCGGTCAGATCGCCGACAAGATGCCGACCGTCGTCTACACTCAAGACGATCCCTCCTTTCCGTCAACCGTGTCGGCTCTTGACGACTCTTCGCTCGAATCGTCCTTTGCGTTCAACGTGGAAGCGGTGCCTACGGTCGTCCGCATGAGGGAAGGCAAAGAGGTCGCCCGCACCTTCGGCTGGAGCCGTGCGGATTGGGAGAAGCTCACGGGCCTTGACAGATTGGGCGAAGGATTGCCCGAGATGCGGCCGGGCTGTGGTTCGAAGTCACGCGAGCCAGACGTCTACGATGTCTTGCGTGCGAAGTACGGCAAGCTCGATTTCAAATCGCGGCAGATCAGGCTCGGAGAATGGGATGACGAGATCGAAGCCTGCTTCGATCGTGGATGGAGCGATGGCCTTCCTGTTGTTCCTCCGACGGATGTGCGCATTCTCCGCATGCTGGAGGGCACCCCGCGCAAGCCCGACGAGATCATCGGCGCCGTGCCTCCGAACCTGTCGCCGATCACCGTTGAGAAGGTCGCAGTCAATGCCGTAATGGCGGGCTGCCGTCCCGAGTACATGCCAGTGGTTCTGACGGCGCTGGAGGCGGCGCTGGACCCTCTGTTCACGATGCACGGCCTGCTCTGCACGACGTGCTTCTCAAGCCCGATCATCGTCGTGAACGGACCGGTCGCGCGGGAAATCGGCATGAACTCCGGCATCAACTGCCTCGGCCAAGGTAATCGCGCCAATGCGACCATCGGCCGGGCGCTTCAGCTGATCATCCGCAACGTGGGCGGCGGCCGTCCCGGCGAACTTGACCGCGCCGTCCTCGGCGGTCCAGGCAAGTACACGTTCTGCTTCGCGGAGGACGAATCGGATAAGAAGCCCACCAACACGCGGGTAGCCCCTCGCGAGATGATCAAGGATATCGCGGACAATTGCGATGCCGTCATCATCGCGCTGTCCGACTGCGGATCCTGCACGTCGTGTTCTACGCACGACCTGAACGATCTCGACAAGAAGGGACTCGCCGGTGTCAGCGTACTGACTACCGAGTTTCAACAAGCTTTCGAGTCTCAAAAGGGAGCGATCGGGCTCGACGCTGCAGCAGTTTACGTACCTCATCCTCTGCAGAACAAAACAACAGCCGAACTCCATCAGTGGGCGAATGCAGCGGTGGACAAGATTCTTCAGGCGATCGCGCACGATACCTCGTGCGTGACCGCTTTGGAAACTGTCTGAATAGGGTCGGCCCGCAAGAGATAATAATCAGCGCGGCCGTCGCCGCTTAACCGGAGGTTCCCGGTTGCAAATTTGCGTACAGACGAAACTCAATTTTCCGCCCGTAGCCAAATTGGTGGGTAGTTGATTTGGGGAGGTCGAAAATGCTTTATCTTTCAATGGGGATTGCCTGACATTCTCTCCACCAGATGCACGATTTCGTGCGCGAAACTACGATTTCGCGCGATCCACAGCGATCTGCAAAAACGGCTAGGCGGCCCCGCTAGCGCGGAGAGAACGACCGTGCAAACCATGACGACGTGGCCGAACTGAAGCTATCGCCTGAAAGCCGCCCCACAAGATGTAGATCGCGAACATCGGACCATAGAGAAGCAGGACGCAGGCGGTGAAGAACGCCGCCAAGCGTCCGAGAGTTAATGACGCTCGGTCAAGCAATTTCGGATCGCGTCCATGAAGCGGTTGAGATTCTGTCCGACGTCCGCGACAGGTACAACGGAGGAGCGGGTTCGCTGCAGCGACGAGACATGACTGTTCGCATAGATGCCCGGATATCCTGACAGGGCTTCTCGATCGCCTTGTCGCTGCGGTTGCCTGCGAGCGGCTCCAGTTGCCGCGCCGAGGCTGGGAGCTGCCCGATCGCTAGAAGTTGGCCGCATTGTGGTCGAGCGCGCGCGAAGTCTCGATGCTCATGCCGTCGATCCGTGTCTGAAGGGCGGCGTCGTAGTGTGACTCGGCCGGTCTCTCGATGCGCTTGGAGGCCGGACTGGGCGACTTGATCTGAACGGGCTGATTGGAGTCGATAGGAAGTATCGTCTTGTGAGAAATCCGCTTCAACGCCAGGTTTGACCGAATGCTGGTCACGCCGGGTATGCGCGAGAGCTTGTTCACGATGAGGTCTTCAAGCGCCTCGATGTCGGACACCATCACACGCAGAAGATAATCGCTATCGCCCGTCATCAGGTAACACTCCATCACCTGGTTCAGGCGATCGATCGAGCGCGTGAAGTTCTCGAGTGAGAGCTGGACCTGCTTCTCGAGCTTGACTTGTATGAAGGCAGTAACGCCGATTCCGACGACCGCCGGATCCAATACGGCAATTCGCCGGTCGATCACTCCGAGTTTTTCAAGCGTGCGAACGCGGGCGAGGCAGGGTGACGGTGAGAGATTGACGCGCGAAGCAAGCTCGACGTTTGTCAAGCCGGCGTTCTGCTGCAGTTCATTCAGAATCTTGATGTCGATCCTGTCCAGAGCCGTCGTTGTCATTCGATTTCTCCCTGGCAAACTGTGGCTTCGTCGAGGCCCGGTCCCGCGCGTTATCCCGCGTGGTGACGTCTCCATGACAGCAATGCTAACCGCAGTCGCGACCGTGGGAATTTCGACAAATTGACGACTTGTATCGAAAAACGGTCAATCTCCCTGGGGCTGGCACGCGCTGAAATGGAGAACGTCCGATAGATCGTGGCAAGCGAGGCGTCCGCATCGCGATGCGCGTCATCAAGGATTGCGCAACGCGAGATGTCCCTACGATCGCGATACTGTGTTGAGAACAGCCAATTCCCTCGCAAAGCCGGCGACAGAGCCCAGCAAAGATAGATCGCCTCCGCTCGCCGCGCGGGCCGGTGAGGAATGACGCCAAGGTCTACCTACCGCGGCACGATATGCTGCGCGATGAGGTGGGCGCCCCACCAGTTTGAGCATTAATGCCGGCCGAACGGCGCGATTGTCGCGGGACAATCGAGGCTCGCGGAAAATCGCAGATCGACGGCCTGTTCGGAATCGGGAGTGAGAATGTGAAACTCAAGCACGTCTATCTTACTGCCGTCGAGCCAGAAGAACTGGCGGGGTTCTACGAGGCCCTCGGATTGACGATCCGCTTCGCCGACCGCGGCAAATGGATTCAATTCGCTGGAGAGAAGGCCGCTCTTTGTGTCGCGAGTCCGGCTGAATCCGTATCTGAACCGTCCCGGAATGCTGTCCTCGTATTTGAGGTGGACAATCTGGAGTTGGCGCTCGGTCGCGCGCGGGCACAGGGGGCTGAGATGCTTGATGAAGTCCGGGACATGGGAGCGCATGGCCGGGTGGCCCATTTCAAGGACCCCCAGCGCAACACGATCCAGCTCTTTCAGGCTGCGGCCAGGTAGGCCGCGAATCAACTCTCTTTGTAATTTCGGTTCCATGCAACAGGGCAGTCCAGCACCATGAACGTCCGAGTCTCACCCACGCCCAGTCAGGAAACCCCGGTGTTAAGCAGCACGGAATTCCGCAGCGCCATGCGCAACGTCCCGGGCGCCGTGTCTATCGTAACGACCGGTGCGCGGCCAGGCAGGCACGGTTTGACGCTCACGGCCGGTTGCTCGGTGTCGACCGAACCATCGAGCGTGCTCGTCTGTGTCAACAAGTCGGCTGGCGCCCACGACACGATCAAGCAGAGCGGATCATTCTGCTGGAATATCCTCACGGCCGATCACGCTGCGCTGGCGCAGAAATTCGCAGGTCAGGACGGCAGCAAGGGCGACATACGCTTCAGCGAAGGCTTGTGGCGCGAGCTCGTGACGGGTGCTCCAAGCCTCCTCGAGGCGATCTGCAGCTTTGATTGCCGCGTGTCCGATTGGTACGACGCCGGCAGCCATACGATCTTCGTCGGCAAGGTGATCGCGCAGGCGACAAACGCGGATCGCGAACCTCTTGTCTATGTGAAGGGCGAATTCACCGTGCCCAAGCGCCAGTGACCACTCATGCTGTCACTCTGGCTCAATGTTCTCGCGAGCGGTGCCTTGCTCGGTCTCGTCTACGGGCTCGTGGCGCTCGGCCTGACGATCATTTTTGGCGTCATGCGCGTCGTCAACTTTGCGCATGGCGAGATGGTCGTGTTCGGCGTCTATATCGGCTATTGGGCCGTCCGCCTTTGGGACGTTCCGATCATTGTCGCGGCGGCAATCGCGGCGGTCGTGATGTTCATCTTCGGATATTTTCTGGAGACTCTGCTCGTCAAGCGGTTCGTCGACCGGCCCCATCATTATCAATTCATCGTCTTTATCGGCCTGTCCCTGCTTTTCACCGGCGTCCTCCTCGTGGCGTTCGGACCGGATCCGCGCCCCACGGCATCCCAGCTGTCGTTTCACACCGTATCGCTCGGCGTCGTGACGCTTGATCTGGCGCGGCTTCAGGCGGCGGCAACCGCCGGCCTGCTCATTGTCCTGCTGGGAGCGTATCTGAAATTTTCAGCGTTCGGACGGGCCTTGCGCGCGGCCGCGGACAATCGCTTGGGCGGCCTCGTTGTCGGGCTTAACATTCCTCGGGTCTATGCGGTAACCTTCGGTATCGGAGCGGCCTGTGCGGGCTTCGCCGGCGCATTGATATCGCCCTTGTTCGATGCCCAGCCCTATCTCGCCGTCGACTTTACCCTGCTGGCCTTCGTGACTGTGATCGTCGGTGGTCTCGGCAGCTTCGGCGGGGCGCTGCTGGGAGGCCTGGTGATCGGCGTGGCCGAAGCCATTGCGGCCTTGATGTTCACACCGTCGATGAAAACCGCACTTCCTTATGCGCTCCTGATCATCATTCTGGTTTTCCTTCCAAGGGGTTTCTTTGGTGCAAAAGAGATCTGAGAGTGCGATCGACGTGAAGTGGTGGCTCGCCGGAGCACTGGTCTTCGTCATCCTTGCTTTGGTCGGCGCGCTGGCAAATCCGTACCTCATCTCGCTGCTGACGATCGTATTGCTGTTCACGTTCCTCGGCCAATCCTGGAATCTGATGCTCGGGATCGGTGGGCAACTGTCGATCGGCCATGCGCTCTTTGTCGGCCTCGGTGCCTACTCGGTGGGCGTCCTCGAGGTCAAGTACGGCATTTCGCCGTGGCTCGGCCTGCTGCTCGGAATGCTCATTGCCGGATCGGTCGGCGCGGTGCTCGCGTGGCTGAGCTTCCGGTTCGAGGTGCGCGGTATCTATTTCGCGCTGCTGACGATCGCTGCCGCGGAGTTCGCCAGGATCATGTTCAGCGGCTGGGCGTTCGTCGGTGCCATGCAGGGGCTGTTCTTTCCCGCGCCGACGAACGCGATCGATATCGCGATGCTGCGCGGAGACGCGCGATTCTACTACTTTGTTGCGCTCGCGCTGGCGGCGCTCGGGATCGCCGGAACGGAGCTGATCTCGCGATCGTTCCTCGGATATGTCTGGCGCGCGATGCGGGACGACGAGCAGGCGGCGCGCGCACTCGGCGTCCGCACGTTCCGGCACAAGATTCTGGTGATCGCGATGTCGGCGGCGACGGCGGCCGCAGGTGGTGGAATTCTGGCGCTGGTGCAGGGTTCGATATTTCCGGACTCGATCATGGGCGTGGGACTGTCCGTAGATGTCCTGATCGGGCCCGTGGTCGGTGGGCTGGGCACGACATTTGGTCCGCTGGTCGGGGCGCTCACAGCCATCCCGCTGAACCATTTGATGGGCGCCCTCGGCGACCATTGCCGGATTCCCGGGCTGAACAACATCACCTACGGCGTCGTTCTGATTTCGGTCATCTGGTTCCTGCCCGACGGCATCTGGCCGGCGATCGTCCGGCTCTGCAAGACCATCCAGCCGCCGTCCCGGGTGTGGCTGCCGCAACCGCGGAAGGCCGAAGAATGACGGTCCTGCTCGAGGTCAAGGACCTGTCCCGATCGTTCGGGGGATTGGTCGCGGTGAACAATGTCAGCTTCGCGTTGGAAGCCGGACGTATCACCGCGCTGATCGGGCCGAATGGAGCGGGAAAGACGACGTGCTTCAATCTCGTCGCGGGGGCCATGCGGCCCACAAGTGGCCAAGTGGTCTTCGCGGGACGCCCGATCGAGAATACGCCGCCGGAGGCCGTCTGCAGGATGGGGATCGCAAGGACGTTCCAGATCGTGCGGCCGATGCGCGACATGTCGGTGCTCGAGAACGCCATGGTCGGTGCCTTCAGCTGGACTACAAACGTCAAAGAAGCCCGATCGACGGCCTACGAGTCGCTTGAAAGCGTCGGACTGGCGGGCAAGGCCGATGCGCGGACGGACCAGCTCACCCTGCCGGATCGGAAGATGCTGGAAACGGCCAAGGCGCTATCGACACGACCCAAACTGCTGCTGCTGGACGAGGTGATGGCGGGCCTCCGGCCCGCCGAAGCCGCCGGCGTTGTCCGCGTGCTGCAGCGGCTTGCCGAAGCCGGACTGACGATCCTCCTCGTCGAGCATGTCATGCGGATCGTGATGGAGGTCGCCTCGCATGTCGTCGTGCTTCATCATGGCGTCAAGATCGCGGAAGGCTGCCCCGGCGACGTGGTCGCGGATCCGCGGGTCCTTGAGAGCTATCTGGGGACCGGCTTCCATGCGTGACGAGGCGCTGCTGTCGATTGATGGGCTTTGTGTTGCCTACGATGGATCGAATGCCCTGAACGGCGTTTCCCTGCGGATCCACAAGGGCGAGTTGATCTGTGTCGTCGGGGCGAACGGCGCCGGAAAGACCTCGCTGATCAGGTCGATCTCGGGCATCGTTTCATCTTCGGCTGGCGTCGTGAAGATGAACGGCGTCGATATCACCGGGATGCCGCCATGGGATATCTGCGAACGCGGAATTGCGCAGGTCGCCGAAGGCCGCCAGATTTTTGGAAGCCTCTCGGTCGAGGACAACCTGCTGCTGGGCGGATCGCTCAAACGGGCGATGGCCAGTCGGTTCGAAACGCTCGCGTTCGTCTACGAGTTGTTCGCGAGGCTTCGCGAGCGCCGGCGGCAATTGGCCGGCACGTTATCCGGCGGCGAGCAACAGATGCTGGCGATCGGGCGCGCCATCATGGCGAAGCCTGAAATCGTCATGTTCGACGAGCCGTCGATTGGACTGTCGCCCGCTCTGACGGAGGTGATGTTCGGCGTGGTGAAGTCTCTGCACGCGCAGGGGATCACGGTGTTGCTGGTCGAGCAGAACGTCGCGAAATCGCTCGCCCTGAGCAATCGCGGCTACGTGCTGGAAAATGGCTCCATCGTCCTGCACGGATCGAGCGACGAATTGCTGAGAAATTCAGAGGTTCAGCGGGCCTATCTCGGAATGTAGCTGGCTGGTGCAATACCATGGAGAGCAATAACGCCCTTATCACCGAACGCGACGGCGACATCGTCACAATGACGATGAACAGGCCGCCGGCAAATGCGTTGAACAACGCACTGGTCGGTCGCTTGCTGGATACCATTCGCGCACTGTCCGCGGAGGCATCGCCGCCAGGCATCGTTCTGACCGGCGCAGGCGATCGCTTTTTCAGCGCGGGCGGCGACATCAAGGAAGTGGCGGGTATCGAGATATCGAGGCCGCGCATGCGGACTTTCCACGCGCTGCTGTGCGAGATGGAGCGATATCCGGCTCCGCTCGTGTGTGCCGTTCGTGGATATGCGGTCGGCGGCGCGCTGGAATTCCTCCTGTTTGCCGATTACGTCGTCGCCAATCGCGAATGCTCGATCGGGTTTCCGGAAATCAATCATGGCCTCTTGCCGGCAGCCAAGGGAATGCGGCAGGCGGCCCGGAAACTGGGCCTTCAGGAAGCCCAGGCACTGCTTTACCGGGGCGAGTTGGTTGGCGCACAGAAGGCGCTCGAGATCGGAGCGATCAACGAGATCGCAGCCACCACGCATGTAATCAGTCATTCCGTGGAGGCCTGCCGGAATCTGCGTGCGAAGGAACCAAAGCTGTTTGCCGCGATCAAGCGCTCGTTGAACTTGACGGGACAGATGGATGACGCTTCGCTGGAAGCGATGACGATTGACGATCTTGGCGCTTATCTGTCCGAGGACAGTTCGGCAGATGCGCGCGCCCGCTTTCTCTCGAAGAACTCAACGAAGGCATGAATGACATCCCTCGCGCCGCCTGACCACCTCCATCTTGAGCTCATGAGCTTCGAGGACGTATCGGATGCCGTGGCGAGCGGGAGCTCGACGGTCCTGATACCATGCGGCGCTGTCGAGCAGCATGGGCCGCATCTTCCGCTTTGCATGGATGCCGATCACGCGGACGCGCTCGCCGTCAATGTGGCGCGGCGGCTTGGCAGGGCGCTGATAGCGCCCACGATCAGGGTCGGCTGTTCGGCCCACCATCTTGTCTTTCCCGGCACGATCTCGCTTCGGCCAGAAACGTTCGAAGCGATCTGCCTGGATTACTGCACAAGCCTCGCACGGCATGGCTTCAAGCGGATCCTGCTGTTCTCAGGACATATTGGAAACTTTCCTGTCCTGCGCGACATGCTTCCCCGGCTGAGGCGCGCGGTTCCGCAAGACGTCGAGATCGACGCACTCTGTGATTCCATTGCGTGGATCGACCGGTGGCGTAGCGCCGTCAAGGACGCGGGCGGTGACCCCAACGCGGTCGGCGGTCACGCCGATATTGCCGAGACGTCGCTCATGATGTTGCTTCGCCCGGATAGCGTGCGGCTGCATCGCTTCGAAGTGGGCCATCTCGGGGCGCTCTCCGAAGCGGAGCTTCAGGCCATGTGGAAGAACGGGATCAAGTCGGTCACGGACAACGGCATCATTGGCGACCCGCATGGGTCGACCGCCGAAATGGGCGCGCGGTGCCTCGACGCAATCGCGGAACTGCTGGCCACTTCGTTCCGCAAGTGAGGCGGAGCGGCTTCCTCGCCACCGGGCGCGGGGACACGCAAGCGCAGGCCCGCGGCAAGAATGTGGTCCGCCTGCTTACAGCACAAAATTCGGAAAGTTATGTAGCCGTATCCAGAATTCGGACGAAAATGTTGCTGCGCCTGTGAAACGCTGTGCCATCTCGAATTTCCCTAGAGGACCTCAAAGATGGCACTTAAGTTCGGCTTCTGGTCGGAGCAGGAAACCCAGGTGGGGCAGAGCTACGCTCGCCGGCTTCATGAACTGGTCGACGAGGTGCGCCTCGCGGAAAAGATGGGGTTCGACTCCGTCGCGTTGTCCGAGCAGCACGTCGCACTCGGCGGCATCTCGAGCTCCGCCCCCGAAGTGGTCTACGGCTACCTCGCCGCGGTCACATCGCGCGTGAAGCTGCGGTCCGCGGTGACCCTGATGCCGCAGAAGATCAATCACGCCTTGCGATCTGCGGAGCGGTTGGCGGTCACCGATATTCTGTCGCACGGCCGCATGGAGTTCTATGCCGGCCGCGCCAACACGACCATCGCCATGCGGGCCTTCAACGTCGACCCGAATGAAACGCTTCCCCAAATGGAAGAAGGGCTCGCGCTGCTCAAGAAATCGATGCGCGAGGATATCTTCACTTTCGAAGGCAAGTACTACCAGATTCCGCCGCGAATGCTGGTTCCGAAGCCGCTTCAGAAGCCCCATCCAGTGATCGGCATCGCTGCCACAAGTGAACGTAGCCATAGCTGGGCAGGCTCCGAAGGCTTCGCGGTGCTGAGCAGCAACATCTACCAAGGGTGGGACTATCAAGCCAGGCTGATCAACACTTACCGCAAAGCCTGGAAGCGTGATGAGCGCGGTCCGCTCGATCGCTCCCGCATCGGCCTTCCGCTCTTCTTTGGTATTGGTCCCACGGACCAGAAAGCGAAGGACGACTACGCTGAGCCTCTGATGCACTACGCCCGGATAGCGACCGACGCCTATCCCCGCCTGGCGAAGCTCTCCGATGACTACGCCTATATGAGCGAGAGCCAGCCGGCGGCGGAACGCGCCGGAAAGGATTGGGACTACCTGCTCAACGAATCGGCGACCACCGTTTGCGGGAGCCCGGACACCGTGATCCGTCAGCTCGAGAAATTCGAGGCATTGGGCATTGATGAAGTCCTGCTTCACCTCGATTCGGTGAACCACGAGAAGATCATGGAAGCGATCGAAATGTGCGGTCGCTACGTGATCCCGCACTTCAACGACAAGAACAACGTTGTGCGACCAACCGAGGAAATCCTCGACAAGATCCGCGCCATGCGGCCGCAGAAGTGAACTCAGGTAAACACAGGACAGAGACCGATGTCACAGCATAGCTACAAGTATCTGATCGTCGAGAAGCGCGCGAGCGGCGCTGCCGTTGTCACGATGAACCGGCCGGAGATCCTCAACGCCATCAATTGGGACATGCACGAGGAACTCGAGCGGGTTTTCGTCGAACTGGATCAAGATAAGGACGTTCGCGCGATCGTGCTGACTGGAGCGGGGCGTGGCTTCTGTTCGGGCGGCGATCAGAAATCGCTCGACAAGGGTCCGCTGCCGTCGCCAACGAGGAGCGGACGCCACCTGGTCCGCAACATGCTCGAGGTCGAGGTGCCGATCGTGGCGGCGGTCAACGGTGTTGCCGTCGGGCTCGGGGCGACGCTTGCTCTGTTTTGCGATGTCATTTTCGCAAATCCGACCGCTCGATTTGCGGATACGCATGTAACGGCGGGTGTGGTCGCGGGCGACGGCGGCGCGGTGATCTGGCCGCTGCTGATGGGGCCAGTGCGTGCGAAGCACTACCTGATGACGGGTGAGTTCATCTCTGCCGAGAAGGCCGCCGCCATGGGCATGATCAACGAGGTCATTTCGGGAAGGGACGTCAAGGACGCGGCGATCGAATACGCCGAGATGCTTGCAAGCGGCCCGCGGGAGTCGATCATCTGGACGAAGTACAGCGTCAACAAGATCATCAAGCAGTACGCGCATCTGGTGCTCGACACCTCGGGCGCGCTGGAGATGCTGACCTTCGCGCTGCCCGAGCGCCGCGAAGCCGTCGCCGCCTTCGCTGAGAAGCGGAAGCGCTTCGCGGAGCGGTGAGATGGACGTCGAATCCATCACGTCCGGAGCTCAACTCGTCGACGTGACCATTCCGCAGCTCCTGAACGCGCGACGGGCGGAGCGGGCCGAGGCGGTCGCCTACAAGCAAAAGCGTCGCGGCGAATGGATCGCCGTGACGTGGAGGCAGTATTCGGATCAGGTGGCCAATCTGGCAGCTGCCCTGCAGCAGGCCGGGCTCGAGCGCGGTGATCGTGCAGCCATCATGGGGGATGTGTCCCAGGAATGGCTTCTCGCCGACATGGCGACGATCTGCGCTGGTGGCGTCATGGTCGGCGTTTACTTCACCTCGTCGGCGGAGGAAGTCGCCTATTACCTGAGCGATTCCGGCGCCTCCTTCATCTTTGTCGGCAGCGAGCTTCAACTTGGCATCGTCCTGGCGTCCGGCCAAGCCGAACAGTTGCGGAAGATCATCGTGCTCGATCCGGATTGGAATGGGGACGATGCGGCGGTGAACATCGTTTCTCTCAAGGACTTTTGCGGCACGACCTCGGTCGATGCCGATGGATTTCTTCGTAAGCAGGCTGCGCAAGCGAAGGCGAGCGATCTGGTCAGCATCGGATACACGTCAGGCACCACCGGCTTTCCGAAGGGCGCGATGCTGACCCATCTGTCGCTGCTTGCCGGTGCACACAGCGTGACGACGTTCAGCCCGCGGATGCGTTCGGACACGCACCGCGTCGTCGTGCATCTGCCGATGTCGCATACGGTCGCGCGCGCGCAGGCAACGACCTTGCCTTTGCTCGCGCGGATGGTGCCGCATTTCGGCGAGACCAGCATGGAGTTCGCCCAGACGATCAAGGACGTGAAGCCGACATATTTCACGGCGCCGCCCCGCTTCTATCAGCGGTTTGCCACACAGATCCTCAGCAAGGTCCATTCCGGATCCGCGAAGCAGAAGCAGGACTATCAATTTGCGATGACGATCGCCCGCAAGGCGCTCGACGACCGTCAGGCCGGCGGCACGCCGGATCCCCTGATATCGGCCCTGTTCGCCGTGTGCCGGGACCAGATCTTCCGTCCTCTGCTTGCAGAAGTCGGGTTCGAGGAACTCGCGGTCACCTATACATCGTCGGCTGCGATGCCTTCCGAACTCATGTCGCTCTGGCAGTTATGGGGGCTACAGTTGAAGGAATGTTACGGCCAGACGGAACTGGTCGGAGCCAATCTGGTCCAGATGGCGGAATGGCCGGAAGCTGGCACGGTTGGCGTGCCCGTGCATGATGCGGCCTGGGAGACCGCGGTTCTCGAGGACGGAGAGATGATTGTCCGCGGACCGGGGCTCTTCGTCGGGTACTGGAACAAGCCAGAGGAAACCAAGTCGGCCCTGCGCGATGGCTGGCTTTACACCGGAGACATCGTGGATATCGGCCCGACAGGCCTCTTCAAGCTGGTCGATCGGAAGAAAGAGATCATCAACACGTCCAACGGGAAATCCATCAGCCCGACGCAGATCGAGAATGAAATCCGGCACAGTCCGTTCATCTCCGAAGCCGCGGTGATCGGGGAAGGAAAGAAGTATCTCACTGCGTTGATTGAAGTGGACGCTGTTGCGACGATGGAGTGGGCGCGATCGCGGGACCTTCAGATCGCGCAGTACGCGGATCTGGCGAATTCCGAAATCGTCGTCCGGATGATCGAGGGAGAGATCGGCAAGGCCAACAGCAAATTGGCCAGAGCCGAGCAGATCAAGGCCTTCCGGATCCTGCCGGAAGAACTGTCTCCGGAGAACGGCGTGATGACGCCGACCAGGAAGAAGCGCCGGAGACAAATTATCGAAAGATATCGGTCGTTGATCGATACGCTTTACGACGAGAGTGAAGACGAACTGGTCAAGGCCGAAATGAAAACGTGATTTGAAGGGGCACGTCTGCTGCGAGATACGCGCCGCCCGAAATTGAGCGTTGTGATTTGATCGCCGCGATATTCATGCAGCCGACTGAGGAGAATGTCACATGAAGAATCGCAACGAAGGTGGCCTGACGCGTCGTGCATTGCTGGGCAGTGGCGTCGGTGCCGCCGCCGGCATCGTGTCGTGGCCGGCAAAGGCAAACGCTACAGGCAAGGTACGGGTCGGCGCGATCAATCCGAGCAGCGGGGTACTGGCGTTTCCTGGCCAGGCCTGTGTGCGCGGTATCGATGCCGGCGCGAAGTTCGCCAAGGAGAAATTCGGAATAGACATGGAAATCGTCCATGCCGATACGCAAAGCAGGCCGGAGAACGGGCGGATTGCCGCCGAGAATCTGATCCGGCAAGGCTGCACGGTGCTCATCGGGGCCTGGGACTCCGGCGCAACGATATCCGCGCTGCAGGCCGCGGAAGCCGCGAAGGTCCCGATGGTGGTGCATATCGCGACCGCGACCCAGGTGACTTCACAGGGATTCACCCAGGTCTTTCGCTACTGCCCCACGTCGCTGACGATCGTAAGGAAGTCCCTGGCCGAACTGAAGTCGCTGTTGTCGCCGCTCAAGGATATGCCGACGAGCGCGGCGATCATGCATCTCAACAACACCATGGGGCAATCGACCGCGGCCAGCATCGATCAGGCCTGGAAGGAGGTCGATGTCCCTCTGAAGATTGCGCAGTACATCCCATACGACGAGAAGGCCAGGGATCTCTCGGTTGAGGTGGCGAAGGCGAAAGCCTCCGGCGCCGACGCGCTGATATCGGTGACGCGTGTCAACGATGCCATCATGATCATCCGGGAATGCGTCAAGCAAGGGTGGAATCCCAAATTGATCTTCTCGCCGAATTCGAATGGCGTGCAAGACAAGGCATATTACGACGCATTGGGCAAATACGGTGACGGCGCGGTACTGTCGACGTTGTGGTACAACCCGAAGGCGCCGGACGCCGCAGCGATCCTCAAGCTTTTTGCAGCCGACTATCCAAATGATTGGCTCGATGCAAATGCAGGGGCTGGTTTCGAAGCCGTGCAGATCGTTGCAGATGCCGTCAGCCGCGCGGGCTCTTCCGAATCGGGGGCGATCCATGCCGCGCTCAAGGCAACCGATATGACGCCGATCCTGATGTCCAGCGGCAGGATCAAGTTCGATGCCAGCGGCCAGAACATGGGGGGTGATGTGACGATGCTGCAGGGACAGAACGGAAGGCCTCGCGTGGTAGCGCCGCAAGCCGTGGCCGAAGCAACCCTTCAGTACCCGCTGGCGCCGTTCAACTCGAGGTAAGGACCTGAGTTGCGGCTCAGAAGACAAAGCCGTATGCGGGGCGGAGGGCCTATGCCGGCAACTCGCGACCGACGAAGCTGGACCGCTCGGCGAGGAAGCGACGAGGGCTCTTGCCCATCGTCTTCTTGAACATGGTGATGAAGGCGCTGGGTGTTTCATAGCCCAGATCGAGCGAGACCGCCTGGACGGAAGATCCGGCCGACAGGCGCTGCAGCGCGACAAGGATGTGAAGACGCTGCCTCCAGCGTCCGAATGTCATTCCGGTTTCCTTCAATACCAGGCGGGCGAATGTGCGCTCGCTCATGGCGTATCGAGCAGCCAACTCGTCGACCGTGCTCCGATCGGCAGGATCATTGAGAAGCGATGCGGCAAGATGCTGAAGTCGACTATCGGTGGAGATCGGCAGATACATCTGCTCGGTCGTCATTTGCACCAGTTCGTCGAGCAGGACGCGCCCGAGTCGGCTTGTCGGTCCCTCCATTGGATACAAGGGTGGAAATACCGACAATCGATGGATCAACTCGCGGACCAGCGTATCCATACAGCACCCTGTGGCGGAACGATCCATAGTCCTCCCGGAGCGCGGCACATGACCGATCCATGAGAGGCCACCACCAGCTGCCCCTTCTTGTGCGAATGAAGCGGCAGTTCATCGTTCCCCTGACCTGTCTCGATGGACATGGAGATAATCGGTCGGTCGAACTGGTCTGGATCGATCGGATCGTAATTGATCCGAATGTCCGGCAAGCTCATTCGGGCAAAGCCGTCGTCCGTTTCAACAGCGGGTGACTTGTGCATTGGATTCGCTCGTGGAAACCGCAGTTCCAATCTGTTGGGCGGCGATAACGCCGACGGAGGGTTCCGTCAAAGGATAGCTCTTTGAGAGGTGATCGTCACGGGAAAGTAGGGCGAAGGAGAGGATGCCGCGTCAGAGGACTGAATGTGGGCCGCCCGTCGCGGAGGCGAGGCGATTTGCCCGCGACGGTTGCGGTCGCCGCTCGGCGTCATGCGTGCGGGGCGTGGATAGCCTCTGTCGAGCAAGTTCGCGCGTTATTGCAAGGCCCGTAGCGAGCGCTGATGCGTGGGAATCTGGCCACGATGTTCGGCATCAGCAACTATAGAACGACCTCAATCAGGCGAGGGCCGCGATTGCTCATCGCGCTGCCGAACTGGCTTGCGAATTCCTCGACTGATGTTGCGCGCGTTTGTCACCGCGCCGGCGTTGACCAGCGCGTCCAACAACTTGAGCTAGAAGCCCCGGCGCGACCAGCGGTCTGTCGTCGACGGCCCGTAGTCGGCCGACCAGTCGCACCCAGCGGCAGCCGACATTCAGCACGTGCAGAATGCCGGAGTCACACGGCGATCATTGACACGTCTGGCGCCCGGTTGGTTCTTCGGCAGATGCGGCTCGATCGTCGCCCACGCCTCGTCCGACAGCCCGAACAGCGCCACGCCTCACCTCCCGCAATCCACGCTGCATGTGAATCAGGAAAGCCACTGCAACTCACCCTCTGATTGCGTTTGAGCCTTAGCGTGTTGGTTGCGCCGCCTCCCTGGCGCCATGGCTGAAAGCTTCGAAACGGCGGAGAACGCGTTCAAGGGCATGCTCCGCGACAAACCCGCGAATACCTTCCAGCCCGATCGTAGCCGCGGGTTCCGCCCGCCGCATCATCCGACGCTCGACATCTTCTATCGTGCTGTCAGAGATTCCGTGCCGGGCAAGCGCTAGTCCCAGTTCGGCCGCATCCTGCAACGCGAGATTCACGCCCTCGCCACCGAACGGCGCCATGACATGCGCGGCATCCCCGATCAGCGTCACGCCATGATGGTGTGGCCACGTGAATCCGGCGGGCAACCCCACGATCGGACGTTGAATGGGCAGTTCATCGAACGCCTCGACAAACCGGAGCAGCGATGGCGCCCAGCCTTGCAAGAGGTTTCTCATATCGCAGCGGGCCGTCTCGACGGAGCCGAGGTTCACAGGGCCAGGCAACAGGTCTTTTTCCGGTACGGGTAGCATAAGGTAGATGTGGATTTCGCCACGGCTACTGCGCTGGGCCATCAAGCCCCGATGACGTCCGATCGCACTGATCTTCCCGCGTGGCAGCATCGCAGCAAGGTCAGGGTGCCGCTCGTCGACCGAGGTGATGCGGATATCATAGGCGACAACGCCTGAATAAGCGGGCTTCACTGCCGTCAGCAGCGGCCGGACCCTCGACCATGCACCATCCGCGCCGACGACGAGATCGAAAGTGCCGAGCAGGCCCGCTTCGTCCATCACATCGAAACGCCCCGTCGCTTTCTCACTGATCTCGAAGACCTTCACGCCCCAGCGCACGACGTCTGTGTCCAAGCTGTCGAGCAGGATTTGGCGCAACTGGCTGCGATCGATCTCCGGCCTGGTGCCTGAGCCGAAGTCGGGCTCCTCGAAGCGCTTCCTACCATGCTCATCGTAGATGGCGCCGCCCTGATGGTCATATCGGGCAAGTTCGCGGAAGCGGTCATGGAGGCCGGCCACTTTCAGCGCCCATTGACCTGATGGCTCGTGAATATCGAGCGAGCCGCCCTGTTGACGCTCGAACGTACGCGCTTCGCGTTCGAACACTGTGGCAGCCACGCCATGATGCTGAAGGACACGAGCGAGCATCAGTCCGCCCGGCCCGCCGCCGATAATGGCGATCCCTCCCTTTTGCATGTTCGGCCTCTTGAGTTAGAAACATAGGCCTCTATATATCAATATAGGGTCCTATGCAATTAGGAGTGATCGGTGAAGCAAGACGGCTGGAATCCCAGTGAATCGCCGACGATGCTGGTGACACGCTGCGCGCATCTTCTCGCACGCCAGAACGACAGCAGGTTTAGAGCGCTTGGGATAAGCGTCAATCAGCTACCTGTGCTCGTGCAACTCAAGGACGGCAGTAGCCGGACGCAGGGCGAACTGACTCGCTTTGCCGGCATCGAACAGCCCAGCATGGCGGAGTTGCTGCGGCGGATGGAACGCGACGGGCTGGTGGTGCGAGAGCCTAACCCGACCGACCGGCGGAGCAGCCTCATAAAGCTGGCCGATCATGTCTTCGATCAGATCGGCGCCGCCCGCGCCGCCCTGACGGAGACCAGCAACATGGCGCTCGAAGGCTTCTCGACCGAGGAGACTGAACTGCTGGTCGGGCTGCTACGGCGCATAATTGCGAACCTCGGCGACGACGATCGATGGTTCACCGACGCCGCCAAGCGATCCGGGCCGCAGCCGACATGATGGCCACGAGATGTTGCAGCTTATCGGGCCAACATCGCCTTATCTGACAGCCGGTACATTCCCGTCGCGCGAAGCGTATCAACGCGAGGCTGAAGACCGCTCCAAAGGTGAAAGGTCTCTTAATAAATATGGACTCCGAGACGCCGAATACAAAAGCAAGTGAGATATCACGCGAAGATCTATATGAGATGGTCTGGGCTACACCCATCAGCCACCTGGCGGAAAAGTTCAAGGTGTCAGGCTCTTACCTAGCAAGGGTCTGTGGAGCACTCAACGTGCCTCGCCCACCGACGGGTTACTGGCAGAAAAAGGCGGTTGGGAAGGCCAGCCCTCGTCCCGAACTGCCGGTTGCGCTTCCGGGCGATCAGCTGAGTTGGACAAAGGACAAGTCGCTCACCATCCCCGTCAAAGTTCGCGTCCGAAAGAAGCGAGATGGCGCCGCTGTGACCAAGACCCTCAGACAAGGCCGCCATCCCATGCTGATCGGCGTGGAGCAGCACTTTCGCAAGTCGCGTAAGGTGGAAGACGGGGAGTTTCTGAGGCCTTACAAACAGCTTTTGCCTGATATCGTTGCTTCGGACGCCTGTTTGGTTCGTGCTCTCGATCTTGCCGGCGAAATTTACAGTGCCTTGGATAAAGGGGGGCATCGCGTTCTGTTTGCACCGCCTGACCAGCAGATGCATCGCGCCCATGTCGAAGAGCGTGAGGTGCCCGGAAAGGACAGGAAGTATGGCCGCTGCTCCACAGGGAGAATTTGGTCGACCCATCGACCGACAATTACCTACATCGAGTCCGTTCCTATTGGTCTTGCGCTTACTGGAATGACCGAGCGAGCCACAATGCGCTATCTCGGTGGAAAGTACGTTCGCGAGGATAGCAAGGCGGCAAGGTCGGCCAAATCGTGGGAGCTCGCTCATTCATGGACGACGGAACAGGATCTTCCTTGCGGCCGCTTTCGGTTGGTCGCCTATTCTCCCCTTTACGGCGTCGATTGGATGAAGAGTTGGCAAGAGGTTGGAGCGAACTCGATCCATGGAATGATCCCGGCGATTGTCCGGACGCTGGAAGGCTCGAAGGATGAACTTCAGGCTTTGATGACTGCCGTTCGCGAGGCAGCAGCCCGGCGCCAAAGAGAATGGGAAGAGGCACAGGAGCGCTACCGTCGGGAAGAAAATCAACGACGTGTAGAGCAGGCGAGGGCAGAGAGCCAGAAACACCTCTCGAACATCATGGATAACTGGGCCGCCGCAACGTCCGTTGAACGCTTTTTTCAAGAGGTTGAGAGGCGCATGGAGGGATTGGAGACCGAGCGCCGTGCAAGGCTTATGGAGCGTCTCGTACTGGCGCGAGCCATGCTTGGTACGCTAGACCCCTTGAACTATCTTGAAGAATGGTTGGCGCCTGAGGAGCGGTATAAGTCGAAGTACAGCTAAAATTGGTGGACTGAAATACATATAGCCAACAACATTTCGAAGATCCGTAGCAGGTGGCAGGGCGTTAGATTTACCGAGACGCCGCCAGCGACCCTTGCTCATGAGCAGATTTTCTGAAGCCGCGAGTTATGAGGCTCCACCATTTTTGATGTCGACTTGGCCGCCGGTACGCTAGAGCAAAATCCGACCGATTTGTATTGAGAGGGATCCCCATCAGGCGGAATTCTGGTTCACACTGCGTGCTGGGGCCAGCATGCATGGCCAAGCCGTCTTCGGACTAAAAGGAAGGGAGAGAACGTTGCGACTTTCGTTTTGTTGTCGACCCCACAAAAGATCACTGACTACCGCGAATATCGGGACGGGATGGTGGAGCCTGATTCCAGGCGTTCTATCGCGCTCAGGGAGATCTGCGCGCCGGTCTGCACAGTGCATCTTCCCTTTTTCATTTGCATGATTGGGTGGTCAGCCCACGAGGCTGCAGTTCGAGCAACATTTTGCTGGAATGAAATGGGAGTTGGTCCGCAGGCTGTAACGCGCAAGTCCCAGTTCGCAGACGCGCTAGCCGATGAACATCCTGACTTTGAATTGGTTCGAGCTATCGCAAACGCCTCAAAGCATCTGTCTGTCATTCGGCCTGCAATATTGACCCCCCGTCAAATTTGAACGCCGATTGACAATTGGGCCTGGCTAGATTGGTCCGCGTTCTGCGGCTCGCGATCGTGGGTAAAGCGATTGCGATCCGGAGAGCACCCAGATTGCTGTTCGATCTCGCGCGCTTCAGGACAAAAATCGTCTGCGCCCTGCGCAGACGCGCAGGATAGCCGCTCCGGGATCGGCGTCGATCGGTCGTGCGATGAAGCCGGCATTCAAAGATGGCCGGTGATCGGCTCCATCAATTGTTGTGATCGGGTCGTCATCGGCTATCGACCGACTGGCCTCCGGTTCATGCAGCATGGCGCGCGCCGATGTGGCTCATCCCGGCCTTGTCACGCGGAAATGCTGGAAACTAGTGCAGTTCCGTCTTTTTCAGCACAAAATGCCGGGCGGCATACCGGATAGTTCTGTCGCTGAGATCGTTCGTTGAACTGTCTTCGATCGAGATCCGCGTTCGGCGTTTGCGAAGGATCCACATCCTTCGCTTCCTCCCTGGACTTGGCCCGGCTCGTGCCGGGCCATTTTTTTGCTTGGCGCGGCTGAAGCGTTTGCGGGATCAGCTTGTCGGCCGGCTCAGCGCTGTGGGGCTCAGCGGCGTATGATTTTCTTGAGTATCTCGGTCAGGGTCCGAAATTCTTCCTTCGTCAACGGGGCAAATGTCTCGCCGGAAATCTCACCAATGGTTTCGATCGCAGCGTCCGCCGTCCGCCTCCCTTTGTCCGTTAATTCGATCTGCCGTCGTCGTGGATCCAAAGGATCCTTGGAGCTCTTGATCAGCCCGCGCGATTTGAGGCGATTGATGACGCCAGTGATCGTTGCTGAATCATAGTGGATCAATCGTCCCAGGTGATTTTGAGAACATGATCCGACTTCCCTCAGTTTTGCCAGCGTCGAGAATTGGGGTGGGGTCAGTTCTTCGATCATTTTCGCGACAAAGATCGATGTGTGGGTACGGAGCGCGACGCGCAACAAGAATCCTGGTGCATCGTCCAACCTGTAAGACTGTGCGGCCTCTTTCGGTTTCTCGGTCGGAGCCGTCTTGGTTTTCGGTTGCACGATTTTCGCCCCCTTGCGGCACTTGGCTGTGGCTCGGCTTGAACAAAGCTGATTGCTCGCCCTCGGGAGTCCCGAGTTGATCATTTGTGTACATTCGTTGACCCCAAGAATCCATGCCGTCTGACCGCGAGCGTGATCCGTCCCGCGGGTGGGATGTCACTCGCATACAAGTGTAGCGCTTGCATGCGAGTGATATTTGGGATAGGGGTTGAGGATTGCCGCCTGGGAGGAGCCGCGCAGGCTTTCTCACCATCGGCGGCGACCTCGCACCCCGGATCCGAGCATGTCGGTGACTGACAGCATGAGTGCCGTACGACCCGACCTCATCGAGAAGGTTACGGGGCGGGCAGAATACGTTACCGACCTCATGATCCCGGGGATGCTGCACGGCTTTGTGGTTCGTTCGCCGGCTACTCACGCGCGCATCTCGTCGATTGACGCGAGCGTTGCCAAGTCCGTGCCCGGCGTCGTCGACGTGCTCATCGGAGCGGATGTCGTCTCGTTCGGTTGCTGGGGGGTCGTGCTCAAGGACCGGCCGATCATGGCAATCGACCGAGTCCGGTATGTGGGCGAGCCGGTCGCCGTGGTGATCGCTGAGACCCTCGAGATCGCCGAAGCCGCCGCGGAGCTTGTCGACATCGCGTACGACGAACTCCCTCATGCAACGACCATCCGTAAAGCGATGATGGCGGATGCGCCGCTCATCCATGAGCATCACGAGAACCTCGAAGACTTCTACTTCAAGGGCGGCGCCCGGCCGACACCGGGCAGCAACATCTTCCACACTTACAAGAACAACGTTGGAGATGTTGACGCCGCGGAAGCGGTCGCGGCGTACGTTCACGAAGACCACTTCACGTTTCCGGCGATCTCGCATTTCGCGATGGAGCCGCATGCGGTCATCGCCGACTTCCATGGAGACTCCCTGACGGTCTGGGCAGGTGCGCAGACGCCGACCGCGGTTCAGAAGGTCCTGTCCAGGCTGTTTGGCTTGGCGCTGGCCAAGGTCCGCGTGATCGTCCCGTTCGTTGGCGGGGGATTCGGCGGCAAGGCATCCGTCAAGATCGAACCATTGGTCGCCGCCGCATCCTGGAAGGTGCGGCGCCCGGTTCGTGTCGCTCAATCCATGGCCGAATCGATGCTCACCTGCCGAAGGCTCGGCGCTGACATCACGATTCGAACCGCGGTCGATGCTAACGGACGGATCCTCGCGAAGAGCGCCAGGCTTCTGCTCGACGGCGGAGCGTATTCAGATACGGGCTCAGCAGTCGCCACGAAATCGGCGAATCGCATCATGGGGCCATACGTGGTGCCGAACATGCGGCTCGAAGCCTGTGCGGTTTACACGAACACCGTCCCTGGCGCGGCATTCCGCTCAATCGGTGGCCCGCAGGCGGTTTGGGCGAAAGAATCGCACATGGACAATGTGGCTGCGGCAATCGGCATGGACGCGACCGAGTTCCGCATGCTGAATCTGGCCTCCCGTGGCGAGCGCATCCGCCCCGACCTGCGCGCGCTCGACATGGACATGAGCGAGTTGATCGGCCGGGTGACGCGGTCGTTCGCGCCGGAAGCGAAACCTTCCAACCGCCTGGCACGTGGAATGGCGCTTGCCGCAACCGATCCGGCGAACACGCCGATCAGCAACGCGATCGTGCGTCTCAAGATCGATGGTTCGATTCTCGTTTCGGTCTCAAGCATCGAGGTTGGTCAGGGTGCGCACGCGACGATGGCCCAAATCGCGGCGCAGACATTGAAGCAGAAGGTGTCTGCGGTCACCGTCCTGCGCTCGGATACAGCGGTCGCCCCTTACGACTGGGGTACCGGCGCGAGCCGCTCGACCGTTGTCGTCGGCCTCTCTGTCGAGAGCGCCGCTCTCGACGCAGCCGATCAGATTCTTGACATGGTTGCCGAGGTCTGGGAGCTCCCCCGCGACGGCCTGTCACTCGTCGAGGGAGGCGTCTCGACTGGTCCAGACGTTCTCACTTTCCATCAGATATTTCACCGCAGCCTGGGTGTCGATTCGGGAGAAGTCGTCGGCCGCGGCGCCATCACGCCGCATTCGAAGAAAGGCTCTCTGGGGGAGTCACCTCTGTTCTGGGAGACATCCGCAGGTCTCGCAGAGATCGTGGTCGATGAGGAAACTGGCGAGATCCGTGTGCCTCGGTACGCCAGCGCCGCCGACGTGGGTCGTGTGATCAATCGCGTCGCGGCGGAAGGCCAGGATGAAGGCGCTGCTGTCATGGGGCTCGGTCACGCGCTTCACGAGGCGCTCGAGTTCGAGGACGGGCAACCCGTCAACGCAACGCCAATCGATTATTCGATACCGCGGATCACCGACGTGCCGCCCTCGTTCGACACGATACTGGTCGAGAACGGCGACGGCCCCGGGCCTGGCGGCGCCAAAGGAATGGGCGAGGGAGCGATCCTGCCGGTCGCACCGGCGATCGCCAACGCGCTGTTCGCCGCCTACGGCATCCGAATCACCGATCTGCCAATGACACCCGAAAAAGTGTGGCGCGCACTCCAGAAAAGGAACTGAACATGGAATTCAACATGTCAATGGCGGTGCCGGCGACCCCGGCGCAGCTTTGGAGCACGCTGCTCGACGTTCCACGCATATCGAGCTGCATTCCCGGGTGCGAAAGCGTTGAGGAAATCCAGCGGCTTGCGGCCTACAAAGCAACCGTCAAGCAGAAGATCGGCCCTTTCAAGCTCGAAGTGCCGGCTGACATCATCGTTGAATCGATCACCGAGCCGTCTCACGTGCGCACCCGCGCTACGGGCCGCGACAAGATCACAGGAACGCGGCTGGCGGTTGTCCTCGACGTGACCGTCACGCGGGCCGGTTCTGGGTCCACATTTGCCGTGGACGCGAAAGTCGACGTGCAGGGCCGGCTTGCGACCATGGGGTTCGGCATCATCAAACGCCGGGTCGATCAGAACTTCGAAGAATTCGAGAAGCGGCTCAAAGAAATGCTGGGCGCGGCCTGATCATGCTGCCGTCACCCTTCCAATTCGAGCGGCCTTCGACGATTGCCGACGCCGTGCGTGCCGTCGGCGGCTGCGGCGATGGCATGTTCTACGCCGGCGGAACCGAATTGCTGCTCGCGCTGAAAATGCGCGTCATCCGTGTAGACCGCCTCATCGACATCAAGGGTATCCCTGGGCTCGATTGCATTGCCGTCAACGGCATGAACGAGATCGAGATCGGCGCGCGCTGCACGCACAGGAAGATCAGCGGCGACCCAGTTATCCGCGAACACGTGCCGGCGCTTGCGTCGCTCTGCGCCGAGGTCGCAAACATCAGGGTCCGGAACGTTGGAACAATCGGCGGCAATCTCTGCTTCGGAGAGCCTCACGCCGATCCGCCGACGATGCTTGCCGCTCTCAACGCACGGCTGGTGCTCGAGGGATCCCGGGGCACGCGTGAAGTTCACGCTGATGATTTCATCCGAAGTGAAATGGAAACGGTGCGCGAGCCTGACGAGCTGCTGAGAGTGATTGTGTTCCCGCGGCCCGCGGGACCGGTAACTTATCGCCGGTTCAAGCATGGTGAGAGGCCCTCCGTGAACGTCGCGATGGCCTGGTCACTGAACGCCGGCCGGAGCACGATCAGGAGCGCCCGTGTACGGGTCGGCGCGCTTGGTTCGCGGCCACAGCCTTTGACGGTCGTCGAGGGTGCCCTCCGAAACGTAGCGGTAGCAGAGGCCCGTCGGGCGATTGAGACAGCTCTTCCCGCAGCCTTAGATCAGCTCGAAGTCAACGCCGATCGGCATGGCGGGGCCGATTACAAGCGTCACCTTGCAGGCGTGCTTCTTCTGCGTAACGCCGATGAGGCGATCATCGCCGGCGGGAGCTGGCCGAAATGACACAGGTATTGGCTATCTCGTTCTCGCTGAACGGCAAGACCATCGCCGTCGACGTCCCGGCCCATGTGCTCTTGATCGACCTCATCCGGGATCGTTTGGGCCTGAAGGGAACGAAACGTTCCTGCGACATGGAAGTATGCGGCGCTTGCACGGTCCTTCTTGACGGTGAACCGATCTCGAGCTGCACAACGCTCGCGGTCGATGTGGACCGGCGCGCGGTCACCACAATCGAGGGTGTGACTCCGCCAGACGGACTATCCCGGATCCAGGAGGCGTTCGTGCTTCATGGCGGTCTGCAGTGCGGCTTCTGCACGCCCGGGTTCATCATGGCGGTCAGCGCGCTCTTGGAGACGACGCCACATCCGACAGACGCGGAAATCCGGCACTATCTCGACGGCAATCTTTGCCGCTGCACCGGTTACACCAAGATTTTCGAAGCCGTGAAGAGCCTTGCGGGCCGGCAGGATGCCGCTTGAAACCGCGCGAGACGGCGCAGCTACTTTTTGGAGGTATCATGAGTATTGATCAGGTCAAAAGAACGAGCGTCTTGATCGCGGGCGCGGGCATCGGCGGTTTGGCGATGGCGCTATCGCTGCTTCGACGCGGCATCGATTGCGACGTTTTCGAGCAGGCGTCCGATCTGCGTGAAGTCGGCGCGGGCCTTTGGGTCTCCATGAACGGCGTGCGCGTACTTCGCGATCTCGGCCTCGCCGGGCAAGTCGAGCAGAATTGCATCGCGGCCGAGCGACGTTCCATCCGGCTCTGGAACACCGGTGAAACGTGGTCCCTGTATGACCGGAGCACCGACGCAGCCCGTAACCAACCTTACCTTCTGCTGCGCGCGCACCTGTTGAAGATCCTTGTCGACGGCGTACGGCGAGCGAAGGCGGACGCCATCCATCTGAACGCCCATGTTGTCGGATTCAGCCAGAGCCGGGACGAAATTCGAGTCCGGCTCGCGGACGGCCGCGAGATCGAAGGTCGGGCGCTGATCGGCGCCGACGGTTCGCATTCGAAGGTCCGAACCGGGCTGATCGGCCAAGTCGAAAGCCAGTACACCAACGCAATCGCCTGGCGTGGTCTTGTGCCGGTCGACCGCCTCGAAGCGCATCAGCGCGAGCCCGTAGTGTCGACATGGATCGGGCCGACCGCGCATGTCACGGCATATCCGGTCCGCTGGCAGAACACGGAATTGATGACGTTCTCGGGTCAGGTCGATCGCAACGACTGGCTCCTGGAATCCTGGTCGGAGAAAGGATCTGTCGAGGAGTGCTTGAAGGACTTCGTGGGCTGGCATCCCGACATCATCGCGCTCGTCAGCAATGTCGAAAGCCTTCACAAGTGGGGCCTGTTCGTGCGGCCCACGCTGGCCGGTTGGTCGCAAGGGCGGGTCACGCTTCTTGGAGATGCGTGCCACTCCATGCTGCCATATCTCGGTCAGGGAGTGAACATGGCGCTGGAGGATGCCTCCGTTCTCGCCCGATGCCTCGAGCAGCACCCCGACAATCCAGCGAAAGCCTTCCAGACATATCAGAGCCTACGCCTGGATCGCACAACCAGGGTTGTGAACTCCGCGGCCGGGATGCTGCCGATCTTCCATAACCAGGCGCTATCCAGGGCCGAAACGGCGGGAGACTACATCAGGACGCAGTGGGCGCCGGAAGTGACCGCCGCTCGTTACGACTGGATCTACCAGTACGACGCGACCGCCATTCCTCTTCATTGACATCTCTCCCCACGAGCACCGGTGCACAAGGATGATCGGCAAAGAGCAGCCCTGGGACAGGGTGATACCGCTCGAAGAGCGCGAGACCTATGCGATCGCAGGATTGGGTGGCGCGGCTGGATTCGGCAAGCGGCCCGCGCTCCTGGTGATTGACGTGCAGTACCGCTCGGTCGGTGACCGGCCAATGCCGATCCGCGAGGCGATCA
>Ga0153933_1000089_pt1 | contig 51455 bp, 50 predicted proteins | sample TSNJ017MetaG_FD_102275 | JGI IMG/M metagenome (GOLD analysis project Ga0153933, IMG submission 102275) | Attine ant fungus gardens microbial communities from New Jersey, USA - TSNJ017 MetaG | ecosystem: Host-associated > Fungi > Mycelium > Unclassified | place: USA: New Jersey, Wharton State...
AACTGCCTCTGTGCCGTCGGATCGCGACCGTCATCACCGACAGCGCCAGCATCATGACGCAGGCAAGGCCGATGCCCCGATAATCGGTGTTGGTGCCGACACCGCTGACGGTGACGACCACGCCGGCGAATGCCACCGCGCTCGCCAGCAGCGTTCCTCGCCGCACCATCTCCCGCAGCCAGATCCAGGCGATCGCGGCGGCGGCGAAGGGCTGCACCGCGACGATGACAGCGACATTGGCGACGCTGGTCAGCTGCAACGCCGGAATGAACGTCACCATGCCGAGCGTCGACAGCGCGGCAACCAGCCATCCGCTCGGGCCCATCATGATGAGATCCCGCACGCCACGACGACCTTGGGTCGCGGCCAGGAACAGCGTGATCGCGCCACCGCCGAACAGGCCGCGCCAGAACAGGATGGTCCAGGAGTCGAAGTGCAGCAGCCGGGTGAAGAACGCCGCCGTGCTCCACGCGACCGCGGCCGCGACGATCAGCACAATACCGGTGCGACGCTGCGAGGCGATGTCGGACACGTTGCGCCGCCGCTAGTTGGTTGCCGCCGGCGCCTCGTCGTGCAGGCCGTAAACCCGCGCCGCCTTCGAGAACCCGGCAACCGGAAATTCGCCGAGATCGCTCCAGCCGCCGTCGCAAATGCCGGCGAAGCGTTCGGAGGCAACGACGGTGCGGCCGAGCCGGCTCGCGATCTTCTCCAGCCGCGCGGCGAGATTGACCGCAGGCCCGATGCAGGTGAAGTCGAGCCGGTTGCCGCCGCCGATATTGCCGTACAGCACGCGCCCGAGATGCAGCGCAACGCCGAAGCGGAAGCGCTCGACGTCATCACCGTTGGGAAATTGCAGCGCCTTGACGCCGGCGCGGGATTCCCGCGCCGCCTCCAGCACGCGGGAGCAGACCTGCGCCTCGTCGCCGACATATTCGTCGACCGGGAACACCGCGAGCAGGCCGTCGCCCATGAATTTCAGCACCTCGCCGCCATTGGCGCGGATCGCCGACACCTGGCAGTCGAAATAGAGGTTGAGGATCTCCACAACCGTCTCGGATGGCAGGCGATCCGACAATGCGGTGAAGCCGCGCAAATCCGACAGCCAGATCGCGGCATCCATCGTGTCGGCATGGCCGCGCCGGATCTGGCCGCCGAGGATCTTCTCGCCCGCGCGGTTGCCGACATAGGTGTCGAGCAGCAGCGAGGCGGTGCGGCGCAAGGTGACGATCTCGATATAGCGCGACAATGGCACCGCGATGCCCCGGATCGCGCTCAATTGCTCGTCGGTGAAGCCGCCGGCCTGCTTTGTGGTCCAGCTCGAGCCATTGGGCGGGCCATCGGTGTTGAACAGCGGCACCGCGAAATAGTCGGTGACGCCCTCCGCGCGCAGATCCTCCACGATCGGAAAGCGTGAGCTGGCCGGATCATCGAACCGCGCCCTGACCTCGATCCCCTGTTTGAGCACGGTCGGCAACGGGCTGACCGCAAATTCCGGCGCGTCGAGAATATTGTGATCGACGGTCCCGGTTTCGACCTCGGCGCCCGGCCTCCAGAAGAAATGGCGGCCGTAGATCTCGGGATGCAGCGTTCGCACGAACACGCCGACCCGCCACAGCGGCAGGCCGGCCCTCACCAGGCGTTCGCAGCATTCCGCCATCATCTGCTGCGGGGTCGGCGCCGACCGCGCGCCGCCGATCATCCACTCGTTGATGTCCCGCAATTCCGACGTGTTCATGACAGCCCCCGACCTGGCAGCCGCCATTATATAGGGGATCAGCGACCGATCTGCCCGCGATCGCGCAGAAAATGATCGGCCAGTACGCAGGCCATCATCGCCTCGCCGACCGGAACGGCGCGAATGCCGACACAGGGATCGTGGCGGCCCTTGGTCAGGATGTCGGTGTCGGCACCCTTGCGGTCGACCGTCTTGCGCGGGGTCAGGATCGAGGATGTCGGCTTGACCGCGAAGCGCACCACCACCGGCTGGCCGGTCGAGATGCCGCCGAGGATGCCGCCGGCATGGTTGGACAGGAAGCGCGTGCCGTCATTGCCGGTCCGCATCTCGTCGGCGTTCTCCTCGCCCGAAAGCTCGGCGGCGCCAAATCCGGCGCCGATCTCGACGCCCTTCACCGCATTGATGCTCATCATCGCCGACGCCAGCTCGCTGTCGAGCTTGGCGTAGATCGGCGCACCGAGCCCGGGCGGAACGCCCTCGGCTGTGACCTCGATGACCGCGCCGATCGACGAGCCGCTCTTCCTGATACCGTCGAGATAGCTCTCGAAGAACGCCGCCTTGTCCTTGTCGGGGCAGAAGAACGGATTGTTTGATATCTCGTCCCAGTCCCACTTTGCGCGGTCGATCTTGTGCGGGCCCATCTGCACCAGCGCGCCGCGCACCCTCACGCCGGGCAGGATCTTGCGCGCGATCGCGCCGGCCGCAACCCTTGTCGCGGTCTCGCGCGCCGAGGAACGGCCGCCGCCGCGATAGTCGCGCAGGCCGTATTTCGCTTCATAGGTGAAGTCGGCGTGACCGGGACGAAACTTGTCCTTGATCTCCGAATAGTCCTTGGAGCGCTGGTCGGTGTTCTCGATCAGAAGCGCGATCGGCGTGCCGGTCGTCACCTGCACGCCGCTCTCCGGATGCGCCATCACGCCGGACAGGATTTTGACCGCATCCGGCTCCTGGCGCTGAGTGGTGAAGCGCGACTGGCCGGGCCGGCGCCGATCGAGATCGCGCTGGATCTCCTCCATCGTCAAGGGGATCAGCGGCGGGCAGCCATCGACCACACAGCCGATCGCAACCCCGTGGCTTTCGCCGAAGGTGGTGACGCGGAACATGTGGCCGAAGGTATTGAAGGACATGGGGCTGCTTGGGTGTAAGTCAGTGCTGACTTGTCGTAACGCGCTGTGACACGTCGGTCAAACAGCCCCACTGTCATTCCGGGGCGCCCGCAGGGCGAACCCGGAATGACGGCTTATCTTAACTATACTTCCGCAGCTCCCCATCCCGGAAAACATACACCGCGCCCTGCTCGATCAAGAGGTCCGCGGCGCTTGCCGGGGTCTCGAAGCCGAGTGCCACCATCAACGCCCGCGCCGTGCCGCCATGGGCGACCACGACAGTGTCAGAGGTCACCGAGCGGTACCAGTCGGTCATCCGCCGCTGCACCTCGACATAGCTCTCGCCGCCGGGCGCCGCCACCGACCATTTTCCGGCCTGGCGACGCGCATAGATCGCGGGATCGGCGGCCTGCGCCTCGTTCAGCGTCGAGCCCTCCCAGGTGCCGTAGCCGATCTCGCGCAACCTGTCGTCGCGCGCGTAATCGTGGGGCGCAAGGCCGAGTTCGGCACGCACCAGCTCCATGGTCGCGCGGGCCCGGATCAGGGGACTTGCGACAAACGGCAGCGCGGCCCGATCGTGTCCATCGCGCGCCAGGAGATCGGCGAGGATGCGGCCGGCATGCGCCGCCTGCGCGCGGCCGCGCTCGTTCAGCGCGATGTCCTGCACGCCTTGCAGCCTGCCTTCCGCGTTCCATGACGTCTCGCCGTGGCGGATATAGTAGATTGTCGGCACCGGCATTCTCTGATGACTGGTCCTGCTGAGCGAGATGCCGGGTGTTTCGGGCCACCTCATGCGCAGCACGTGGTAGCCGGAATCGACTTGCCGCGTACAGCCCAAATCGGTCGCTGGCTAATCAGGGCTGCACGGGCTGATTGCTACAGGAATAGTCACGCGATTCGGGTGTTATGCTGGACGAGGCGCGAGATCAGATCATTCGCGCCGCGACCATCTGAAGACTGGTAGGCATGAGCGCGTTTCGTCAAAGTGTCGAAGCCATGATTCCGGCGCTGCGCCGCTATGCACGTGCACTCGCGCGTGACGCCGATATCGCCGACGATCTGGTGCAGGATACCCTGGTGCGCGCGCTGCGCTCGGAACGGCTGTTCCTCGGCGGCGACATCAGGAGCTGGCTCTATACGATCCTGACCAATCTGAACAAGAACCGCCGGCGCTCGCTGGCGCGGCGGCCGCAGTTCATGCCGCTGCTCGACAACAACGCCGATGCCAGCGGCACCGAGGCGGAAGGGCGCGACATCGCACGCGCGCTGGCGACGCTGGTCGAGGAGCAGCGCTCGGTGCTGCTGCTGGTGATGCTGGAGGGCATGAGCTACCGCGAGGTTGCCGACATCCAGGGCGTGCCGATCGGCACCGTGATGTCCCGCCTCGCCCGCGCCCGCGCCCATGTGAAGGCCGCGCTCGACGGCGAGCGTCCGGCGCTGAGGCGGGTGAAATGACACGCATAGGCTGATGGGGCGATGTGCCCAAAGAGATACCAAACGCGATTTGACAGAGACGACTGATATGACCGACCCCAAGATTCCCGTCACCGAAGACGAGCTTCACGCCTATGTCGACAACGAGCTGCCGGCCGAACGCCGCGGTGACGTCGAGGCCTGGCTCGCGGCGCATCCCGACGATGCGGCACGGGTGCAATCATGGCGCGCGATGGCCGACGCCCTGCATGCACGCTACGATCAGGTCTTGGACGAGGCGGTGCCGAAGCGGCTTGAGCTCGAGCGGCTGGAGCGCCAGCCGCGGCGCTGGGTCTATGGCGCGGTGGCGGCGACATTGCTCGCCTTCGTCGCCGGCGGCGGTGTCGGCTGGATCGCGCGCGGCGCAACCGCTGCGCCGTCGGCGTTCCAGAGTTTTACGCTCGATGCGCTGGATGCGCACCGGCTCTACGTGGTCGAGGTTCGCCACCCCGTCGAGGTGCCCGGCAGCGAACGGGCCCATTTGCAGCAATGGCTGACCAAGCGCTGCGGCTGGGACGTCCGCGCGCCCGAGCTGTCCGGGCTGAAGCTGGTCGGCGGCCGGCTGCTGCCCGGACCGAGCGGACCGGCGTCCTTCCTGATGTATGAGAGCGCCTCCGGCGAGCGCTTCACGGTCTACACCGCGAAGGCGGAGACCGCCGCGACGCAGATGCGCTACTCCGCCCAAGGCGGCGACGGCGCGCTGTACTGGGCCGATCGTGGCGTCGCCTATGTGGTCTCGGGCGCCAGCGACCGCGGACGGCTGACCCAGGTCGCACAGGCGGTCTACGACCAGATGGAGAAGAGTGGCGGCTAGAGCGTTTTCAAGCGAAGCCGATCGGAGATTGCCCTGACGCCCGTAATTCTACGGGAGTTTTGCGCCGCATGGCGTTGAGTGAATCCAGCCTCACTCGGCGTCCCAATTCCGACATTGAAAATTTCGAATCGCGTCATTGGCGCGTCTCAATATCGCACCGGATGATCACGCGAAGATGATTAGCGCTCGATCCGCCGATCGGCGCACGCGGCCTCGATTGGGGTTTGGTACCGCGCTGGTCCCCCTGTCGAGGCCGCACTTTCTCTTTCCGCCGTCCCGGTCTGCGCGCAGCAGATCGAGCGCGGCCACCCTTCGCGTTCGCAAGGGCTCGTGTCTACCCCGCAAGACTGCGGGGTAGGCCGGTTTCGCATCTTTTGCGCGTTGCCGCGGTGGTTAGCCGAGGTCGCCGCGCGGATTGTAGGGATGCCGATCGCGCCACGTCTGCATCAATGCCTCAAGATCGGCATCGTTCCCGTCGGGAAGGATGATGCGGGTGGTGACGTAGAGATCGCCTGAGGCACCGGCCTTCGGCAGCCCCTTGCCCTTGAGGCGGAAGGTTCGGCCGGAGGAGGTGTTTTTCGGGATCGACAGCTCGACCGCGCTGCCGAGGGTCGGCACGCGGACCTTGCCGCCCAGCACCGCCTCATACAGCGTGATAGGCAGATCGATCCTGAGATCGTTGCCGTCGACCTTGAAGAACGGATGCGGCGCGATCGAGATCGTGATCAGGAGATCGCCCGGCGGATGGCCCGCCGCGCTCTCGCCCTGTCCTTTCAGCCGGATCTGCTGGCCGGCGGTCACGCCCGCGGGAATCCTGACATTGAGCTCCCGGCCGGTCGGTAGCCGGACGCGCTTCTCGCCGCCATTGACCGACTCTTCCAGCGTCACCGTCATGGCAACCGACAGATCGAGGTCGACCCCGACCCCGCCGCCCTCGAACTCGAACGGATTAGACCGTCCGCCACGTGCTCCGCCGCGGGCAGCGCCACCGAACATGCCGTTGAGGATGTCCTCGAAGCTGCCGCCGCCCATGCCACCGCCGCCGGGACCGGTGCGGAAGCTGTACTCGAACCCGCCGGGACCGGCGCGGCCGCCCGCGCTGCCGCCGGGGAAACCCTGGAAGCGCGGCTTGCCATCAGCATCGATTTCGCCGCGATCGAACTGCTTGCGCTTGTCCTCGTCGCCGATGATCTCGTTGGCGGCGTTGAGTTCCGCGAAGCGGGCAGCCGCCTTCGGATCGTTCTTGTTGGCGTCGGGATGATGCTTCTTGGCGAGCTTGCGATAGGCACTCTTGATCGTCGCAGCGCTGGCGCTCCGCTGCACCCCCAAGACCTCATAGGGGTCGCGCATCCGTCACGTCTCCTTCACGGAAAAATCAGGGCTGAATCGGGAACCCGATCGGGCCCGCTTTCCCTTCATCTGGGGGTTCAGTGGCATTTTTGCAACTAGCCTGGCGTCGTCCTCGCCCGAAAAGCGGGTGCCGCTCAGGACTTTCTCCAAGGCTTGAGGGTATGGATTTCCCACCGTCCCTGTCCAGCCCTGCAAGCGGCGCCCTGCAACCAGCTCTCGGTCGATCCATTGACATAGCTGGCGAGGAAGTCCCGGCAGGTCTGACCGTCCTCGCCCGAATAGGCCTGCGCCAGCGGCGTCACCGAGCCGCGCGCGCCGGTCTGCGGATTCTCCCAGGGCTGGCTGGCATCCTTGTCGCCCTTGGTCAGCACGTCGGATACGGCGTTGCGGGCGAACGCAAGATCGCTCTCGGTCGGCGCCCGTGATTGGGCCGAGACCGGGCTGATCGAGCCCGTCATGTCGTTGTCGTCCAACTTGGCCATAGCGTCGATGCGCGACAGGCTGCATCCGCCGGCGCCAACACCGATTAGAATCAATGTCACCACCGCGCCCGCGGGGCGGATCGCCAATAGGCCAACGCGCGCCCATGCCCTATATAGGGCTGATAACGCGTTCTGTGACGCGGGCAGACGCAAATCGGGACCCCTGACATGACCGACACGACCTCCATCAAACACCCGACACCGTTAACATCGGGTGATTTTACCGCGGCGGAGGAGCCGTTTGGCCTGTTCGCGGAATGGTTTGCGGAGGCCGCGAAGTCCGAGCCGAACGATCCGAACGCGATGGCGCTTGCAACCGTCGATGCCGACGGCCTGCCCGACGTGCGCATGGTGCTGATGAAGGGCTTTGATGCCGACGGCTTCGTGTTCTACAGCCACATCGCCAGCGCCAAGGGCCGCGAGCTCGGCGCAAATCCCAAGGCGGCCTTGCTGTTTCACTGGAAGTCGTTGCGCCGGCAGGTGCGTGTCCGCGGCACTGTGACGCCGGTGAGCGATGCCGAGGCCGACGCCTATTTCGCGACACGGCCCAAGCAGGCGCAGATCGGCGCCTGGGCCAGCAAGCAGTCGCAGCCGCTGGAGAGCCGCTTCGCCTTCGAGCAGGCGATCGCCAGGATGGGCGCCAAATACGTCATCGGCGAGGTGCCGCGCCCGCCGGGCTGGAGCGGCTGGCGGATCACGCCATCCCGCTTCGAGTTCTGGCACGACCGCCCGTTCCGCCTGCACGACCGCATCGAATTCCGCCGCGAGGCCGCTGGTGGCGCGTGGTCCAAAGTGCGGCTCTATCCGTAACGGCATCGGCCGCCCGCAACGCTGAAAGATCGACATGTCACGCCCATCCAATGCGCCGCGCCGCACGCTGCTCCTGACCGGCGCCAGTCGCGGCATCGGCCATGCCACCGCCATCCGCTTCTCATCGGCCGGCTGGCGGGTCATCACCCTGTCGCGACATGCCTTTCCGGAAGTTTGCCCCTGGGGCGCCGGTCCTGAGGACCATATCGAGGTCGACCTCGGCAGCCATGACGACACCGTGCGCGCGATCTCGGAAATCCGCAGGCGGCTCGACAACGACGAGCTGCACGCGCTGGTCAACAACGCCGCGATCTCGCCGAAGGCACCGGGCGGCGGCCGGCTCGGCACCATGGACACCGATATCGAGACTTGGACTCACGTCTTCCATGTCAACTTCTTCGCCCCGGTCATGATCGCGCGCGGGCTGCTCGAGGAGCTGAAGCATGCCAAGGGCGCGGTGGTGAATGTGACCTCGATCGCAGGTTCCCGCGTGCACCCGTTCGCAGGCGCGGCCTACGCGACCTCGAAGGCGGCGCTGGCGGCGCTGACCCGTGAGATGGCCTCCGACTTCGGCCGCGTCGGCGTCCGCGTCAACTCGATCGCGCCGGGCGAGATCGACACCTCGATCCTGTCGCCGGGCACCGAGAAGATCGTCGACCAGCAAATCCCGATGCACCGCCTCGGCACGCCGGACGAGGTCGCCAAGATCATTTACGTTCTCTGTACGGAGACCAGCTCTTACGTGAACGGTGCGGAAATCCACATTAACGGTGGTCAGCACGTCTAAGGGCTGAATGGACTGGGAAGGAGAGCGAAGCGATCCCGGCCGCCGCCGCGGCCGTCATGTCGGGATTGCTTCGATTGCAGCTGCAACGATGCAACGAGGCTTCTGCCTCTGAGGCTTCTGCCTCCGAAAGCGCTGGCTTCTAGTCCGCGTAGAATCGGCGCGGCTTCGTCTCAAGCGGCTGCAGCGCGAGCGTATTGAGCGCGCTGGAGCATTCGTCCTCGTTCTCGCCATCCATCAACGCAGCGCCACAGTAGCGGCAGAGCTTCGGCGAGATCGCCTGCACCCTGCCCAAAGCGCGGTCCTGTTGATAGCGCGCAAAGTCGATGACGTTACGCCGTGGCGTTATGGGTTTCTCAACCATTGCTGTCCTCCGGCTTCGAGACGCGCGTTATCGCAGACAAGTTTCGCCCAAACGTTCAGCGCAACGCTCAAATTTTAGCAGAGGAAATAAGGCGGCTGCCTCATTCCCAAAATGCGACGCGCGCTTCGCTCGAAAGCCTGATCTAAAGCCATTTCTTCCACTTGAAGATCCAGTACGGCACGATTGCCGCAGCGAGCATCGCGACCAGCGCTAATGGATAGCCGTGCGCCCATTCGAGCTCCGGCATCTCCTTGAAGTTCATGCCGTAGATCGAGGCGATCAGCGTCGGCGGCATCAGCACCACAGCCATCACCGAGAACAGCTTGATGATGTTGTTCTGCTCGAGATTGACGACGCCGAGCATGGCATCGAGCACGAAAGTGATCTTGTTGGAGAGATAGGAGGCATGGTCGGTCAGTGAGGCAACGTCACGCTGCATGGTTTTGAGCTGCTCGCGCATGTCCTTCGACCATTTCACGCCCTCCACCACCGCGGACATGAAGGTGACGACGCGGCCGATCGAAACCAGGCTCTCGCGGACCTTCGAGGTCAGGTCGCCCTTGCGGCCGATCGCGATCAGGATCTGCGAGTAGCGCCTGGCGTTGCCGTGGCGCTCGCTCTCGGGCTCGAAGATGTCGTGGGAGACCTGGTCGATGTCGGCGCCGCAGCGCTCCAGAATGTCGGCGCAGCGGTCGATCACCGCGTCAATGAGTTCCATCAGCACCATCTCGCCGCTAATGCCGGGAGCGCAGGCGCGCGCCAGCTTGTTCTCGACCAGTGCGAACGGCTTTGGCAGGTCGTAGCGCACCGTGACCAGGCGATGGCCGGTGACGATGAAGGTAACGGCCGTGGTGCGCGGCATGTCGGTGTCGGATTGGCACATCAGCGTCGCGGTCATGTAGCGCGCGCCATTCTCGATATAGAGACGGCTGGAGATCTCGATCTCCTGCATGTCCTCGCGGGTCGGAACCGCGATCCCCGCCAACTTCTCGACCGCACGGTCCTCCTCCACGGTCGGATTCACCAGATCGATCCAGACCGCCGCATCGGGCAGCGCCGCCAGGTCGGCCGCGGCGGCCTTCTTGAGAGAGGCTTCGGAGGGGACGAACACCGACAGCATAGAGAGCTCCAGGGGATACGGGCGGGCAGATTGGCCGACTTAGCGCGATTCTGGCGAGCGGTTCATGACCGGCGGATTAACCGGACGTCCATCATTGTGGCGGACAAGCGGCGGTCGCGTGGCGCTGTTTCGGCAGTAGTTGCCTGTTTGCACAGAAATCAGTCCGGCACCAGAAACCTTGCGGCAAAAAAGCCACAGATCGCGTCCCGCAGCGCGGGAGAGGCATCTAAGCGCTGGGATTAACGGCGGGTTTCGGCAATAATGCCCTTAATGGAATCGTGGCGTTTGGGGCGTAATCTTGACGCTTTGAGGCGCAGATTTTCGAATTGGAACGTAATCATGTCGTCGCTCAAAGTTACCTTGGGAATCCTGGCCTCCATGGCCGCTGGCCTGATGCTGTCGGGCTGCATGCAGGCCACGACCTGGGAGGCCACCAATACTTCGAACTTCAAGCCTCACGACAAGGAACTCCTGGCCAAGGCCAGCTTCGTCCAGACGCCGGTTGCCGAGCCCTTCCGCCGCGCCATCGTCGAATATCACCGCAAGGAACTGCCCGGTTCGATCGTCGTCGATTCCGACAACCACTACCTCTATTACGTGCTGAACGACGGCAAGGCGATCCGTTACGGCATTACCGTCGGCGAAGAAGCGATGGCTTGGTCCGGTATCGCCAAGATCGGCAGCATGACCGAATGGCCGGCTTGGCATCCGACCCCGGGCGAAATCTCCCGCCTCGGTGTTCCCTCCTATGTCGCGCCCGGCGCTGACAATCCGATGGGATCGCGGGCGATGTATCTGTACGCGAACGGCAAGGACACGCTGTTCCGCATTCACGGCACCAACCAGCCGGAATATATCGGCGCGTCGATCTCCTCGGGCTGCATCCGCATGACCAACGTGGACGCCATCGACCTCTACAACCGCGTCAAGATCGGCACCATCGTGGTGGTGCTGGAGCCGAAGCACGGCGACTCGCCGTACAATTCGCAGATGGCGCTGCAGGGCGGCGGTGGTAACAACACCGGCGGCACGACCACAACCTACTGAGCCGCAACAACATCGCGAACGAGGTCAAGGGCGCCGGCTTTGCCGGCGCTTTTTTGTTGGCACCGGCGAATGGCGAGCAGCGAATAGCAGGGCGGGGGCAACCACTGCCCTGTTCGCTATTCGCCCTTCCCTTTCGTCGCCACCTCGCGCGGCGGCGCCTCCTCCGGGCGTTCGGCCGGCAATAGCGGCGCCACCTGGGGCAGCGGGTCGTATATGTTCCACTGGCAGATCCGGTAATTGTTGCGCCGCTCCATCAGGTCGAGATGGATGTGGTCCTCGTGGTACCAGTCCGAGCCCGGGCCGAGCACGGTGGTGAAGCGCGCACAGACCGAATGCAGCACGGTCTCGCGCAAGGGGCGCGGCACGTTGCGGTCGGTCAGCGAGATCGACTTGCCGCTGGCAAGCTTGAACGCGCGCACGTCGAGCGCGTTGGCGCGGCCGTGCTCGGAGAGCGGCGCGCCGGCGACGCGGTTGCGGCCGCGACACTCGAACGAGTCGAAATTGTCTAGGCCGCTGATCGTGCTGCCGAGCCTCTGCATCAACGGCGCGATGTCGGATCGGACCCAATCGACGATCGCGGTCGCCATCTTGCAGCGGAGGATCGCAGCGGGGGTCACCGCGACCTTGTGCTTGTCGGGAAGCACGATCGCCTCCAGCCGCACCAGATCCTCGCCGCCGCAGCCGCCGGCGCCGTGGATGTCGGGAATACTCGGCGCGATCGCGATCTCCTCGGTCAGCGCCTGCCGGCAGGCCGAGAGAGCCGGCGCTGGTGCTGCGGGCGGCTCAGCTGCTTCGGTGGGTTTGGCCTCAGTGGGTTTGGCAGCCTCAACGGGGCCGGCCGGCGGCGCGGGTGACGTCTCGGGCGCCGCCTGCTCGGCATCAGTGGCTGCCGGCGCTTCGGCCGGGCGCGGCTTCGGCAACGGCACCGCCACGCGGCGGGCGGTCGCATGCGGCCGGTGCGGCCGGGTGCCGAACAGGTCATCCCAGGGAAACACCACAGGCCGGCGCGCAGCCTCGGCTGGCACGGCTTGCATGCCAAGCCACAGCGCGGCAGCGGTAACCATTGCCGCGCGGACGCGACGAAACGCGCCACCAGGCCATTTTCGGCTTGCTTTCTCCGCGCTACAGTTCATGTCAGTTCCGTGATCTCACCGCCGGCCGCCCAAGATGCCCGGGGAATCATGCGCGAGGATTTGAGGAGGGATTTGCGTATGCTTGGCTTGATGCAAGACTGGCCTTTGCTGTGTCACAAGATTATCGAGCACGCCGCTAAATATCACGGCACGCAGGAAGTCGTGACACGGTCGGTCGAAGGCCCGATTCATCGCACCAATTACGCCGAAATCCACGCCCGTGCGCTGAAAGTTTCGCAGAGCCTGGAGCGCGACGGCATCAAGCTCGGTGACCGCGTCGCCACCATCGCCTGGAACACCTGGCGCCACCTCGAGGTCTGGTACGGCATCATGGGGATCGGCGCGATCTGCCATACCGTCAATCCGCGCCTGTTCCCGGAACAGATCGCCTGGATCGTCAACCACGCCCAGGACCGCATCGTCATCACCGATCTCACCTTCATTCCGGTGCTGGAGAAGATCGCCGGGCAATTGCCGAGCGTCGAGCGCTTCGTGGTGCTGACCGACAAGGCCCATATGCCGGAGACCACGCTGAAGAACGCGGTCGCCTATGAGGACTGGATCGCGGCCTCCGACGGCAAGTTCCAGTGGAAGACCTTCGACGAGAACACCGCGGCCGCGATGTGCTACACGTCGGGCACGACGGGCGATCCCAAGGGCGTGCTTTATTCGCACCGGTCCAACGTGCTGCATGCGCTGATGGCCAACTCGAAGGACGCGCTCGGCACCTCCGCTTCCGACACAATGCTGCCCGTCGTTCCGCTGTTCCATGCCAACAGCTGGGGCATCGCCTTCTCGGCGCCCTCGATGGGCACCAAACTCGTGATGCCGGGCCCGAAGCTCGACGGCGCCTCGGTCTTTGAACTGCTGTCGACCGAAAAGGTCACCCACACCGCGGGTGTTCCGACGGTGTGGCTGATGCTGCTGCAATACATGGCCGCCAACAATCTCAAGCTGCCGCATTTGCAGATGGTGGTGTGCGGCGGATCGGCGATGCCGCGCTCGATGATCAAGACCTTCCTCGACATGGGCAGCCAGGTGCGCCACGCTTGGGGCATGACCGAGATGAGCCCGCTCGGCACGCTGGCGACCCTGAAGCCGCCGTTCGCCGAACGCACCGGCGAGGAGCGGCTCGACATCCTGCAAACCCAGGGCTATCCGCCGTTCGGCGTCGAGATGAAGATCACCGACGATGCCGGCAAGGAGCTGCCGTGGGACGGCAAGACCTTCGGCCGCCTCAAGGTCTCCGGCCCCGCGATCGCCAAGGCCTATTTCCGGGTCGATGCCAACATCCTCGACGAGCAAGGCTTTTTCGACACCGGCGACGTCTCCACGATGGATGAGCACGGCTATATGCGGATCACGGACCGCTCCAAGGACGTGATCAAGTCCGGCGGCGAATGGATCTCCTCGATCGATCTGGAGAACCTCGCGGTCGGCCATCCCGCGGTTGCGGAAGCCGCCGTGATCGGCGTCCATCACCCGAAATGGGACGAGCGGCCGCTTCTGATCGTGCAGCTAAGCAGGGCGAGAGCGCCACGCGCGAGGACGTCCTGAAATTCATGGACGGCAAGATCGCCAAATGGTGGATGCCCGACGACGTCGCCTTCGTCGACGGCATCCCGCACACCGCGACCGGCAAGATCCTGAAGACGGCGCTGCGCGACCAGTTCAAGGACTACAGCTTCCCGACCGCCGCGGCGTGATGATTTACCCTCTCCCCTTGTGGGCCCCCTTGTGGGAGAGGGTGCCCGCCCAAAGGGCGGGCGGGTGAGGGGTTCTCTCCGCACGGCAAAATCCCGCAAGCGGAGACAACCCCTCATCCGTCGCGGACTGCGTCCGCGCCACCTTCTCCCACAAGGGGAGAAGGGAAGGAAACAGCCCAAATCCCTTGAATTCGCCGCAGGACCGTGGTCTCACACGGCCTTTGGAGCCCGGCGCCCACGGCGCGGGCAGAGCACCAACCGGCAGAATCTGACAGAATGGCCCGCAGGTTTTCCGCTCCCTATCAGCAGGAGCCCGTGTCGGGTCTCGCCACCTGGTCGCGCAACCTTGCCGTCTTCTCGGTGGTCGCGGTGGTGGTTTCGATCCTGATCGTCCGCTTCGGCTTCCTTGAGGTGAAGCCGGCGCTGGCGACGTTCTTTGGCGCGTTGGGCTGCACGGGCCTTTCGATCCTGCTTGGCCTCGCCGCTTTTGCCGCGATCTGGCAGAACGGCACCCGCGGCATGGGGCGGATCCTGCTCGCGTTCCTGATCGACGCCGCGGTGCTCGCCTACCCGGCCTACCTCACCTATCAGTACCGCAAGCTGCCGCGCCTCTACGACATCACCACCGACCCGATCGACCCGCCGAAATTCGAGGCGCTGGCGCGGCTGCGCACCGGGGAAGGCACCAATCCCGCGGCCTATGCCGGCCTCTATTCCGCCGAGCAGCAGCGCGTCGCCTATCCCGATATCGAGACGGTCGAGCTCGAAGCCCCGGTCACCCGCGCCTTCGATCTGACGCTGCGGCTGGTCAACCGCCGCAAATGGCTTGTGATCGACGAGCGCGCGCCGCAGCCGCCGCGCAACATCGGCCGCATCGAGGCGGTGGCGCGCACGCCGATCATGGGATTCCGCGAGGACGTCTCGATCCGGGTCACGTCAGACGGCGAGGATTCGCGCGTCGATATCCGCTCCGCCTCGCGCTATTTCGACGCCGATCTCGGCAGCAACGCCGCGCGCGTCGCCAAGCTGATCGAGGACATCAACACCGCGGTCGAGAACGACAATTCCAAGCCGGCGAAGAAGGCGGCGCCAGTTGCGCCAAAGGCGCCAGCGACGAAAACTGTGAAGAAATAATCTCCGCCTCGTCGTTCCGGGGCGCGCGAAGCGCGAGCCCGGAATCCATTGGGCCGCGAGTTCCGTGTTGAAATAGATTCCGGGCTCTCGCTTCGCGAGCCCCGGAATGACGACGGATGGGTGTCCTTACACTAATCGATACGTCCCGCCGATCACCGGATCGCCGTCGGTGGCCACGATCCCGCGTCCGACCAGATCCTCCAGATGCGCCAGCACGGAGTAGCCGGCGGCGTTGGCGAGCCGCGGGTCGAGCCCGATATAGATCGCGCGCACCATGGTCGGGATGTCGGCCTCGCCTTTGCCGAGGCGATGCAGGATCGAGCTCTCGCGGGCGCGGCGGTGACGCGCCAGGAAGCGGACGAAGCGCGGCCCTTCCGGGATCTCCGGACCATGGCCGGAGAAATAGAGCTGCTCGGGACGCTGCTCCAGCCGCTCCAGCGAAGCCATATAGTCGATCATCGAGCCGTCGGGCGGCGCCACGATCGAGGTCGACCAGCCCATCACATGATCGCCGACGAAGCTGATGCTGCGCTCGGCCCAGGCAAACGCCAGATGGTTGGCGGTGTGGCCGGGGGTCGCGACCGCCTCCAGCGCAAAGCCGTCGCCTTCGATGACGTCGCCGTGCTTCACCTCAATGTCGGGGCGGAAGTCGCGATCGGCGCCGGATTCCGGATTGTGCTTCTCGCTCTCGAAGCGCGGGCGCGAGGCGCGGTGCGGCCCTTCAGCATAGACGGGCGCACCCGTCGCGGCCTTGATGCGCGGCGTGTTCGGCGAATGGTCGCGATGGGTGTGCGTGACCAGGATGTGCGTCACGGTCTCACCCTTCACCGCATCGAGCAGCGCTTTCGCATGCGCCTCGTTATCCGGGCCGGGATCGATGATCGCGACCTTGCCGCGGCCGACGATGTAGCTGACCGTGCCGGTGAAGGTGAACGGGCTCGGATTGTTGCAGAGGACGCGGCGCACGCCGGGCCTGACCTCCTCGACCACGCCGGGCTTCAGCGGGAAGTCGCGGTTGAACGGGATGTCGTCGTTGTCGGTCATGGGATCACCTACACACTCGCTGTCATCCCCCGCGAAAGCGGGGGATCCAGTAAACACCGGCGGTCGAGATTGAACGAGAGGCCTCTGGAATACTGGATCGTCCGCATTCGCGGACGATGACAGCATTGTTGAGTGGCACGCTCACGCCCCTTACGAAAACGCCTGGATGCCGGTGATCGCGCGTCCGAGGATCAGGGCGTGGACGTCGTGAGTGCCTTCATAGGTATTCACGGTTTCCAGGTTCGCGGCATGACGCATCACGTGATACTCGATCTGGATGCCGTTGCCGCCGTGCATGTCGCGCGCCATGCGGGCGATGTCGAGCGCCTTGCCGCAATTGTTGCGCTTGACGATCGAGATCATCTCCGGCGCCATCTTGCCCTCGTCCATCAGGCGGCCGACGCGCAAAGAGGCCTGCAGGCCGAGCGCGATCTCGGTCTCCATGTCGGCGAGCTTCTTCTGCACCAGCTGGGTGGCGGCAAGCGGCCGGTTGAACTGCTTGCGGTCGAGCGTGTACTGCCGCGCGCGATGCATGCAGTCCTCGGCGGCGCCCATCGCGCCCCAGGAGATGCCGTAGCGGGCGCGGTTGAGGCAGCCGAACGGGCCCTTCAGGCCGGAGACGTTGGGCAGCAGCGCGCTTTCCGGCACCACCACATTGTCGAGCACGATCTCGCCGGTGATCGAGGCGCGGAGCGAGAGCTTGCCGCCGACCTTCGGCGCCGACAGGCCCTTCATGCCCTTCTCCAGGATGAAGCCGCGGATCTGGTTGTCGTGGGCCGCCGACTTGGCCCAGACCACGAAGACGTCGGCGATCGGCGCGTTCGAGATCCACATCTTGGCGCCGTTCAGCTTGTAGCCGTCCGCCACCTTCTCGGCGCGGGTCTTCATGCCGCCGGGATCGGAACCGGCATCCGGCTCGGTCAGGCCGAAGCAGCCGACCCATTCGCCGGTCGCGAGCTTGGGCAGATATTTCTTGCGCTGGGCCTCGTCGCCATAGGCGTAGATCGGATACATCACCAGCGAGGTCTGCACCGAGTTCATCGAGCGATAACCAGAATCGACGCGCTCGATCTCGCGCGCCACCAGGCCGTAGGCGACGTAGCTCGCGTTGGCGCAGCCATAGTCCTCCGGCAGCGTGACACCGATCAGGCCGAGCTCGCCCATCTCGTTGAAGATCTCGCGGTCGGTCTTCTCTTCCAGGTAGGCCTTGGTGACCCGCGGCGCCAGCTTGTCCTGGGCATAGGCTCGCGCGGTGTCGCGGATCAGGCGCTCGTCCTCGGTGAGCTGCTCGTCGAGCAGGAACGGATCATCCCACTGGAAAGAAGCCGCTGCCGGCTTGTCCTTGGCCTTGGGGCTCACGCTCATGAAACATCCTTTCGCATCTGTATCGGGAATTTGCCGGATAAATTAAAGCGCTATGCTGCGAAGCGCAATTGGTGATCACTTTCACCGTCATTCCGGGGCGCGCGATAGCGCGAACCCGGAATTCTCGAGATTCCGGGTTCGATGCTCACGCATCGCCCCGGAATGACAGTGCTAGTTGTCGAGCTTCTCGTTCTCGACGATCTCGATGCCGAAACCGGACAGCCCCTTGTAGTCGTGCACCGAGGAGGTGAGATGCCGGATCGAGGTGATGCCGAGATCGCGCAGGATCTGCGCACCGACGCCGACCTCGCGCCACTGCTTGTTGCGGTCGGCTTCTGCGCTGTTGGTCTCGCCGACCGGCTCGACCGGAACGCCGGCCGCGCCATCGCGCAAATAGACCAGCACGCCGCGCCCGGCCGCCTTGAAATGGCGCAACACCGCTTCCATCCGGGCCTGGCCGGTGAACAGGTCCTTCACGATATTGGGCTTGTGCAGCCGGGTCAGCACATCCTTGCCGTCACCGACGCCATTGTAGACGAAGGCAGCGTGCATGATCTCGTCGAACGGCGAGCGGTAGGCATAGCCTTGCAGCGGGCCGATCGGGCTTTCGGTGGTGAACGTCGCGACGCGCTCGATCAGCTTCTCGCGCGCCTGGCGATAGGAGATCATGTCAGCGATCGTGACATGCTTGAGCTTATGGGCGGCGGCGAATTTCGCGACCTGCACGCCTTTCATCACGGTGCCGTCGTCGTTCATCAGCTCGCTGATGACGCCGACCGGCGGCAGGCCCGTCAGCTTGCAGAGGTCGACCGCGGCCTCGGTGTGACCGGAGCGCAGCAGCACACCCCCGTCGCGCGCGATCAGCGGGAAGATGTGGCCGGGACGCGCGAAGTCGTTGGCGCCGGCGTTGGGATTGGCGAGCGCGCGGCAGCAGGAGGCGCGCTCCTCGGCCGAAATGCCGGTGCCGCCATCGGGCTTGTAGTCGATCGAGACGGTGAAGGCCGTGGTGTGATTGGACTCATTGTGCGCCACCATCGGATCGAGCCGCAGCCGCCGCGCGTCCTCGGTGGTGATCGGCGCGCAGACGATGCCGGAGGTGTGGCGGATGATGAAGGCCATCTTCTCCGCCGTGCAGAATGACGCCGCGACGATCAGATCGCCCTCGCCTTCCCGGTCATCATCATCGGTGACGACGACGAGCTCGCCCCTCGCAAACGCCTGCAGCACTTCCTGGATTGAATCGGCCATTGTCCTGACATCTCATCTTTTGCAGGCAGTGGATTAGCCGGGTTCCTGACCTCGCGCCAGTATCATAATGCAACCCGCCATGCGTTTCGGCAGGCATGCCAGGAGGGTGCGTGCGCAATTCGGCTAGACGTCGCACCTGCTCTGGGGCAGCCCCCCGCACCGGCTTGTCGTCGAGCGGCCCGGCATGGCACAACGGAATGCACAAGATGATGTCGCTGACGGGTTCGCACATGCGTGGAAGCCATCTGCTGCCGCAACCTCGAGGACCGGGCGCAAGGATCAGACGCGCAACGCGCCTCGCGTTTCTGGTCTGCCTGCTCGGCCTGCCGGCGAGCGGCGCAACGGCGCAATCGGCAGGCAGCCTCGAACAGAGTTTCGCGAACTCGCTCACCGCGCTCCCAGCGGAGAACCTCGCCGTGTCCGGCTCATTCTACGTGCCGGTCTATTCCAGCGTGGCGATGAGCCAGGGCAAGCTCCGGGCCGATTTCTCGGTCACGCTGAGCGTGCACAACGCTTCCGAGACCAAGCCCCTGGTCCTGAAGCGGATCGCCTATTTCGACACAGCAGGCAGGATGGTGGAGAGCTACCTCAAAGCACCAGTCGCGCTAAAACCGTTCTCGACCGTTGAGATCTTCATCGCCACCACGGATGTCAGAGGCGGCACCGGCGCCAATTTCGTGGTCGATTGGGCGTCCACGGGCGAGATCGCCGAACCGGCGGTGGAGGCACTGATGGTCGGCGGCGTCGGCGCCGGGCACTATGCCTTCATCAGCCAGGGCCGGCCGGTGAAGCTGGTCGGCAAGAACTAGTCTCACGGAAGGCCGGGAAACGGCCTTCTCAACGAAAAAAGACGGAGCGAAACATCGATGTCCAATTCAGCCCAGTTCGATTTCGGTCCCCTGCTTCCGGTCGGCCTGCCTGCGCCGGCGGCGCGGTGGACCGGGCTCGCGAAATACAGCTTCGTCGGCGGCAACAATGATCCCGAGCAGGTTCCGGTCGACGGCCTGCTCGAAGCGGTCAACGCCGTGCTGAAGCGCGAGGGCAAGTATCTTGCGACCTACAACCTCGCGCACGGACCGCAGGGCTATCTGCCGCTGCGGCAATTCCTCACCGGGAAGCTGAAGCGCGACGCCGGTATCGCCTGCACGGCGGACGAGGTCATGATCGTTTCCGGCTCGCTGCAGGCGCTCGATCTCGTCAACCACACCCTGCTCGCCAAGGGCGACACGGTGCTGGTCGAGCAGGAGACCTATCAGGGCTCGCTGACCCGGCTGACCCGGCTCGGCGTCAATGCGGTGGGCATTCCGCTCGACGGCGAGGGCATGCGGATGGACGCGCTGGCCGCGGCACTCGCCGACTACAGGCGGCGCGGCATCACGCCGAAATACATCTACACCATCCCGACGGTACAGAACCCGACCGGCTCGATCCTGCCCGAGAGCCGCCGCGCCGAGATGCTGAAGCTGTCGCAAGAATACCGCGTGCCTATCTTCGAGGACGATTGCTATGCCGACCTGATCTGGAACGGCGAGCGGCCGCCCGCGATCTACGCCATGAGCCGGCATGGCGGCGTGATCCATATCGGCTCGTTCTCGAAGTCGATCGCGCCGGCGCTCCGCGTCGGCTTCATCGTCGCGCCCTGGGAGATGATGTCGCGGATGCTGGCGCTGAAGACCGATGCCGGCTCCGGCGCGCTGGAGCAGATGGTGCTGGCAGAATATTGCGCACCGCATTTCGCAACCCACGTGCCGCGCCTGACCCGCGGCCTGCGCGCAAAACTCGACACGCTGATGGAGGCGCTGAACGAGCAGTTCGGCACCGCGGCCGAGTTCGAGGCGCCGAAGGGCGGCATCTTCCTCTGGGTCAAGCTGCCCGACACTGTCGATACGCTGAAGCTCTATTCTGCCGCGCTCGCCGCCGGCGTCTCGATCAATCCGGGGCCGGAATGGTCGACCAGCAAGGCGCATTCCGGCAGCCGGCTCCGGCTGTGCTTCGCCAGCCCCTCGCACCAGCAGATCCGCGAGGGCGTCGCCGTGCTCGCCGAAGTTTGCCGCAAGGAATTCGGCGTGCCCGCGCGCAGCAGCAATGTGGAGAAGCGAGACTAGGGCATGATCCGGAAAAGTTTGAAGCGGTCTTCCGAAAAGATCATGCTCAAACAACGAGCTAAAGCGTGATGATGATTCATCCTGATCTCATCGCGCTTTAGCGGCGCACTGGCGGTTATGCCGCAAGGTGAAACTCGACGTGGACCTGGCCGCTGCCGCTCGATGGGAAGTAGTCGCAGAGCTGCTCGGCAACACCCCGGAAATCGTACCAGCCCAGTGCGGCAAACAGCATGATGGTGTCGGCCATGCCGCCCTCGCCGTTGCACTTGATGGCATAGTCCGGAAGCATGTCGAGGAACTCGCGATAGCGGCCCTGCTGCCATAGCTCCAGCACACGCAGATCGACCTGACGGTTGAACTCGCTGGCGATCAACGTCCAGGCCTCCGGCCCGAGTTTCTTGTTCGGCAGCAGCCGGTGCGACAGCGAGCCGCTTGCGAGCAACGCGACCCGCTCGCCCGACTTGGCGATCGCCCGGCGCGTCGCCTCGCCGAGTTGTCGGCTCTCTTCGAGCGACGTGAACAGAGGCGAGGCCACCGAGACGACCTTGGCCCAGCCGTCCGGATTCATGTAGTGCATCGGGACGATGGTGCCGTATTCGAGCCCGAGGCTCTCGACCTTGTGCGCAGTCACGTTGAGGCCGGCGTCGCCGGCCTCGCGTGCGATCGCCTCGGCAAGCCTGGTGTCGCCGGGCTGGTCATAATGCAGATCGCTGATCATCTGCGGCGCCTCGTGGCTGGTATAGGTGCCGCGGTGCCGTGCGTTGGCGTTGACGTGATAGCCGAAATTGGAAAGCCAGTGGGTGTCGAACACGATGAAGGTGGATACGCCACGCTGCTTCGCACGCCGCCCCAGTTCACGCAGCGCTTTCACCGCAGCGGCCCGCGCTTCATGCAGCGGATGGCCGGTCGCCTCGGACAACATCAGTGACGGCACATGGCTGACCTTGGCGGCAAGGACAAGTTCACCCATTGCGCACAACTTCCTGGTGTTGCCCGGCGACGTCTGTGACATCGCCGCGGAATACCATCAGGATCCTCAACAGGAGCACGATCGAGACATTGCCCTTTCCAGCCTCGATCAGGGCGATGTAACGCTCGGACACGCCTGACCGATCGGCAAGCACGCGCCGCGACATCCGGCAATTCGTGCGTGCGTGACGCAGGGCGCTCCCGAGTTGATGCAGGAAATTGCTTTCGGAAAACGATGATGCTTTTCCGCCAGTGAGGTCAGCCTGTAAACGATCGTGCCTGCCGGCCACTGTCTACCCCTTTCCTTGAGGTCATCATCGCCCGGTAACCATGTTCGTCGTTGACGCGGATCAATGACCGAACAAAATGCTGCCACTTTCCTTGCCCGTTGCGTTCGTCGTTTTGGGGATGCAGCGAAATATCTTGCTGAACAACCGTTCAGAATTCTCTCCGGTTTCCCGAGGAACGTTTCGATCGCCGCACGGTTTCCTCCCTGCCCGATTGAGGAGGATGAGATGAAGAAGCTTGGAATGATCATTGCAGCTGTTGGCACGCTTGCGCTGGTATTGCCGTCGATCGCAAGCGCCGAGACGGTCGTGGTCAGGCATGGTGACCATCACCACTGGGATCACGGCTGGCACCATGGCTGGGATCATCACCACCACGACCGCATCGTGATCAAGCGGCATCGCGACTAGGACCGACACACAAGCCTGCCCAATGAAAATGGCTCCTCGCGGAGCCATTTTCTTGATCCGTTTTTCTTGATCCGTATTTCAGGTCTACCGCGGTCTAGATATGCTGCGCCATGATCTGGCCCGGCCGTGCGTCCGGCCGCGGCTCGATGTCGACCGACCAGAGGTCATGGTTGTCGACGTCCTTCAGCGTCACCGTCATCACGCCCGTCTTGCCGTCGATGTCGACGCGGCCGAAGAATTGCAGGCCGAAGCACGGCGCGAGGTTGTCGCCCTGCTCGGCGCTGCAGCCCTTCTGGTACATCGCCTTCGGCCCGAACGTGTTGTCGAGTTGGCCCGGCGACCAGGTGCCGGCATGCAGCGGGCCGGAAACGAATTCCCAGAACGGCTCGAACTCCTGGAACACCGCGCGGTTCGGATCGTAATGATGCGCGGCGGTGTAGTGCATGTCGGCGGTCAGCCACACCGTGTTGCGGATGCCGGCGCGCTTCATGAATGACAGCAAATCAGCGATCTCGTGCTCGCGCCGCGCGGGCGGGCCGTCACCGAGCGCGACCGCATCGAGGCTGACGAGGCCGATCGGCAGATCGGCTGCGATCACCTTCCAGGTCGCATCCGACGCCGCCAGCTCCCGCTTCAGCCAGGCAAGTTGGCTCTGGCCGAGGATGAAGGTCCGGTCCGGATCACCATCCTTGTTCCAGGTGGAATCGCGGTAGGAGCGCATGTCGATGATGAAGACATCGAGCAGCGGGCCGTAGGCAATCTTGCGATAGACCCGCCCGTCGCGCTCCGGCATCAGCCGCATCGGCATGAATTCGTGGAAGGCGCGGCGCGCCCGCGCCACCAGACGCGAGGTGCCGTCCGCGTCATAGCCGGTCGCGTCAGCAGTACCGATCGGCGACCAGTCGTCGGCCACCTCGTGATCGTCCCACTGCGCGAACATCGGCACCGCGGCATGGAAGGCGCGAAAATTGTCGTCGAGCCAGTTGTATTTGTAGTTGCCGCGGAACTGGTCGAGGCTGTGCGCGACCACGGATTTTTCCTCGGTCGTGATGTTGCGCCAGACCTCGCCGTTCGGGAGCTTCTGTTCAGAAGGCACCGTGCAATCGGCATAGATGTGATCGCCGGAATGGATGAAGAAATCGGGGCGCGCGTTCAGCATGGTGCGATAGCTGCGCATGCCGCCGCGCGCGACATCAATGCCCCAGCCTTGGCCTGCGACGTCCCCGGACCAGACGAACGAGACCGAGCGCCGGTCGACCGGTGCGGTGCGGAAATGCCCGACGCGGCTCTCGCCGGTGACGCCGTCGCGATCATCGAAACGAACGCGATAGAAGATGTCCTGTCCCGGCGGCAGGCCATCGAGCAAGAGCTTTGCGGTGAAGTCGCGCTCGGGCAGCGCATCTGATGACGCCGTGCGCAGGATCGTCGCAAAGCTCTCGACCGCGGAGCATTCCACCTGCATCCGCGCCGCACGGTCGGCCCGCGCCCAGATCACCGCGGAGCAGCTATCGACGTCGCCGGACTGAATGCCGCCGGATATCTGCGGACGATACGCAGCGCGGCTGAGATAAGGCCTTGCCATCGACCCGAGCCCGGCCAACGCGGCCGTCGATGCCGCGCGCACCAGAAGCTGGCGCCGGGTCAGGCCTCGCCTCGCGGGAATCGCAATCGCCATCGCGCAACCTTCGTCGAATCGCGACGACGGTTGTGCCTGCGCTGCTTGACTCCGCCCTTACGGATTTACGACAGCGGGATGACTCTCGGAATTTGACGACGAATAGTGTTGCCCCGTCATCCTGAGGTGCGAGCCTTTTCGGCGAGCCTCGAAGGATGCACGGCCCCGATGCAGCAGTCGGGCCCTCCATCCTTCGAGACGCGCTACGCGCTCCTCAGGATGACGGGCTTGCTACCGGCGCGCATGAAAACCAAACCACGAGCCTGCCCTCACCGCCAGTTGCAGATGCCGCCGGAACGGCAGGGCCAGGTCTGGATCCTGATGTCGCGCGCCTGGGCGTCGAGCGGGTTGCTGTGACGCCGCGCGAGCCTGGCGCGGGCGGGAACATGCGCGACCTTGCGCGGCCGCTCGGGTGGCGTGGTCACGCGCTCCGTCTGCACGGTCCGCGGCGGAGCGATCTTCGTCGCGTCCACCTTGGCCTGGGTGTCGGTGCTGCGGTCGGAATTCGCCTCGACCGGGACCGGCTCGAATTGCGTCGGCGGGCCGAGCCGCTTCGGCGACAACACAGCCTTGGACAGATCGAGGCCGAAGAACTCGCTCGGCCGATACTCGTCAGCCGACGCCACGCTACCCATCACCAGGTACGCGGTACAAACGGCTGCAACAAAAGCATTTTTCAGGACCATCAAACGGCCTCCTGAAATCACTCGAACGGAAACATCTGATATTTAGGGGCCCGGCCGCGCGAATCCAGCCGATGCTGGCGGCAGGGTTACCGGTCAACCAAATCATCCGCGGAAGGTTCCCCGCGGTCCCCGTCGGCGGCCTGCCCTATTCGGCGGCCTGCGCCACCGGCTGGCCGATCGCACTTTCCAGCCGTGCACACTCGGCGCGGTAGCGGGCGACATTGGCTTCCTTGACGTGGCCATAGCCGCGCACGAGATCGGCCGACTTCGCCAGTGCGACCAGCCGCGGCAGGTCGATCGTCTTGCCGCCGAGATGCCGCGCGATCATCGCCACATATTCGACCGGCAGCGCCCGCTCCATCTTGCGCTCGGCGGTGTAACCGAAGATGTCGAGCGCAGTGCCGCGCAGGCGCTTCAACCCTGCCAGCACGCCGAACGCCTTGAACACCCAGGGGCCGAATTCACGCTTCTGTAGATGTCCGGTCGTGGGATCGCGGCGCGCCAGAAGCGGCGGCGCGAGCAGCACCTTCAGGCTGGAATTGTCCTCGAACTGCTCCTTCAGCGCTTTTGCGAACTCGCCGTCGGAGTAAAGCCGCGCGACCTCGTACTCGTCCTTGTAGGCCATCAGCTTGAACAGGCCTTTTGCAAAGGCTTCGGTCAGCGCCTGCGAGCTGGGTGCTGCGGCGCTCTCGGCCGCGCGCACCCGCGCGACGTCCGCGAGGTAGCGCTGCGCATAGGCCTCGTCCTGATAGTCGGTGAGGAACTTGGCCCGGAACGCGATGGTCTCGTCGAGCGAACGCTTGACAGGTGCGCTGCCCGCGCTCTTGAAGCGCGCCGCAGTGACCACGCGCTGCAGATCATGCGCGGCGAGTCGCCCCCAGGAGAACGCCATAGCGTTCATCTCGATCGCGGCGCCGTTGAGTTCGATCGCCTTGAGGATGGCATCGAGCGAGAGCGGGATCGCACCGCGCTGGAACGCGAAGCCGAGCATGAAGGCGTTGGTGGCGATGCCGTCTCCCATCAGCGCGGTGGCGAGCCCCGTCGCATCGAGGATGTCGAGGTCGTCGGGCCGCACCGCGCCGTTCAGCGCATCGCGCATCGCGCCGGCCTCGAAATCGAGGTCGGGATTCATCACGAAGCTTGCGGTCGGCAGCAGATCGGCATTGACGACGGCCCGGGTGACGCCGCGCTCGGCGCGGCTCAGCGCCGGCACGCTGGTGGCGACGACGAGATCGCAGCCGAGGATCAGATTGGCATTGCCCGGTGCGATGCGGACCGTGGTCAGCATGTCGGCCGCTGGCGCGAGCCGGACATGGCTCATCACCGCGCCGTTCTTCTGCGACAGGCCGGTGAAGTCGAGCGTCGAGCAGGCCATGCCCTGGACATGCGCGGCCATGCCGAGCAGCGCGCCGATGGTGATGACGCCGGTGCCGCCGATGCCGGTGACCAGGATGTTGTAGGGGCCGGCGAGCGCGGTGGACGGCGGCGTCGGCAGGTCGGCGAAAAGCGCCTTCGGATCGACCGCGCTGCGATCGGCCTTGCGCAACTTCGGATCAAGCACGGTGACGAAGCTCGGGCAGAATCCCTCGATGCAGGAGAAATCCTTGTTGCAGTTCGACTGGTCGATGCGTCGCTTGCGGCCGAGCTCGGTCTCCAGCGGCTGCACCGAGACACAGTTCGATGCCACCGAGCAATCACCGCAGCCCTCGCAGACACGCTCGTTGATGAAGATGCGCTTCGCCGGATCGGGATAGAGCCCGCGCTTGCGGCGGCGGCGCTTCTCGGCCGCGCAGGTCTGGTCGTAGATCAGGACCGTCAGCCCCTTGACGTCGCGCAGCTCGCGCTGCACGGCATCGAGCTCGCGGCGATGGTGGATGGTGGCACCGGCAGGGAAATAGTTCGCCGGATATTTCTCCGGATCGTCCGATACGATCGCGAGCCGTTTGGTCCCTTCGGCCGCGACCTGATGGGCGATCTGCGACACCGTGAAGCTGCCCTCGGCGGGCTGGCCGCCGGTCATCGCGACCGCGTCGTTGTAGAGGATCTTGTAGGTGATGTTGACGCCGGCCGCGCCCGCGGCGCGCAACGCCAGCAGGCCGGAATGGGTGTAGGTGCCGTCACCGAGATTCTGGAACACATGCGGTTCGCTGGTGAACGGCGCCTGCCCGATCCAGTTCACGCCTTCGGCGCCCATATGCGAGATCGTCGCGGTGCGCCGTGCCGGGATCGAGAGCGCCATGCCGTGACAGCCGATGCCGGCCATGGCGCGGCTGCCTTCGGGAATTTTCGTCGAGGTGTTGTGCGGACAGCCCGAGCAGAAATACGGCGTGCGCGCCAGCTTGACGCTGCCTGCGCCCTCGGCCGGCCGATCAAACGCCTCGAGCTTGGCGAGGCGCTGCTCCAATAGCGGGCTATGGTGACCGAGCTTGCGCAGGCGCGCGACCACGGCGGCGGCGACCATGGTCGGCGTCAGCTCGCCCTCGCTCGGCAGCAACGGCGCCCCGCTCTCGTCGCGCTTGCCGACCACCGACGGCCGCCTCGCAGCGTCCATGTTGTAGAGGATGCGGATCAGCTGATCCTCGATGAAGCCGCGCTTCTCTTCGACCACAAGCACGTCCTGCAAGCCTTCGGCAAAGGCGCGCGCGCCGCGCGCCTCGAGCGGCCAGGTCAGCGCCACCTTGTAGATGCGCAAGCCCAGCGCCTGGGCGTCGGCATCGGTGATGCCGAGATCGGCCAGCGCCTGGCGCAGATCGAGATAGGCCTTGCCGGTCGCCATGATGCCGAGCCGCGCCGGCTTCGAATCCAGCACGATGCGGTCGAAGCGATTGGCGCGAGTGAAGGCGGCGACCGCTTCCATCTTCGGGCCGTGCAGCCGCCGCTCGGCTTCGAGCGGCGGATCGGGCCAGCGGATCGATAGTCCGCCGAGCGGCATTTCGAAATCGTCAGGCGTGATGATCTTGATGCGGTCAGGGTCGCTGACGATCGAAGCCGAGCTTTCAACCGTCTCCGAGATCGCCTTGAAGCCGACCCAGCAGCTCGAATAGCGCGACAGCGCGAAGCCGAGGATGCCGAGATCGAGATAGTCCTGCAGCGTCGCCGGATTGACCACCGGCATCAGCGCCGAGGCGAACACCTGCTCGCTCTGATGCGCCAGTGTCGAGGACTGGCAACCATGGTCGTCGCCGGCGAGCGCGATCACCCCGCCATTCGGCGAGGTGCCGGCCGAATTGGCATGCTTGAGCGCGTCGAGCGAGCGGTCGACGCCGGGGCCCTTGCCGTACCAGATGCCGAACACGCCATCGACCTTGGCGCCAGGAAACATGCCGACCTGCTGGCTGCCCCACACCGCGGTCGCCGCAAGGTCCTCGTTGAGACCCGGCACGAAGGCGATGTCGTGCTCCTTCAGGAAGGATTTCGCGCGCCACAGCGCGTGATCGTACATGCCGAGCGGCGAGCCGCGGTAACCGGAGATGAAACCTGCGGTGTTCAGCCCGTGCGCGCGATCGCGTTCGCGCTGCAACATAGGCAATCGGACCAGCGCCTGAGTCCCGGAAAGGAAAATTCGTTTCGCGTCCAACCGGTACTTGTCGGCCAGTCCAACTTCCAACAAGGCCATTCGTCAGGCTCCCCGTCCCATCTCACATCGGCCGGTCCGAACCGATCTCGTTGGGAGAGAGCATGCACTGATTTTGCTATGCATGGACAGCCCAGTCCCGTGGCCGCAGCACATATCTCCCTCTTGATATTGCACCCGCGAGCCCTTGCCGGACCGGGCCTTCTTTGAAACCCTGCCGCCCAAAAGGAGATCCAAGGATGATCACAGTCGAAGCCGCCTTCAGGACGGAAATCCTGGAACAGGACAATCTGCTGGTCGGGCCATGGCGGAGCCCGAAGCAGATGCTGCAGGCCCAGACCTACGACCAGCACGCGTCGATCCACGACGACGCCACCGCGCAGAAGCTCGGCTTCCGCGGCGGCACCATCGAAGGTCCGACCCATTTCAGCCAGTTCGCGCCTTTGTGCGAGCGGATCTGGGGCCGCGCCTGGTTCATCACCGGATGCCTGTCGGCGCACTACCGCAACCCGGTGTTCGAAGGCGAAGAGGTGCAAGCCCAGATCGAGAAGCCGAAGCCGGGCCAGACGGTGTGCGCGATCGGGATGATCAAGCGCGACGGCACCGAGATCCTGCGCGGCACCGCCTCGATCGACGGCGACGGCACGGAAACCGCGCTCAGCCAAAGGCTCGGCGAATTGAAGCCGCTGGCCGATCCGGTAATCCTCGCCGACGTCAAGGTCGGCATGACCACGCCGCGGCAGGCGATCAAGATGGATTTCGACCAGAACATGGGCGACCTCTATCCGTTTTCGCTGGCCGACAAGCTGAAGGTGATCACCGAGCCGTCGGACTATTATTTCCTGGAGCACAACCCCTGGGGTCGCGCCATCATCCCGATGGAGATGCTGAGCGTGCTGTTCCAGTACCGCGCACGCGAGGACCGGCTGCCGGTCCGCGGCCCCGCCGTCGGGCTGTTCGCCGATCAGGAGATCCGCCTGCTGCGCGGGCCGCTGTTCCCGGGCGAGACCTATTGGGCCGAGCGCGAAGTCGTCGCGCTGTCCGGGAGCAAGCGCACCGAGAGCATGTGGGTGCGCACGCGCGTGTTCGATGCCGACAACATTCTGGTCGCAACCATGCTGCTCAACGGCGCCAGCATGAAGGACTCCTACGCCAACTACCAAAGCGAGCATAAAGCGCTCTACGGTTGAACCCTCGCCGTCCCGCAAGAAGCCAAGACCAAGGACAACAACAATGGCTCGCCTGCCCTATCTCGAGGCCGACCAGGTCGCTCCTGAATATCGCGACATGCTCAAGCGCAACACCAACCTGCACAAGCTCTTGGTGAACTCGCCTGACATGGCGCGGGCCTTCAACGGCATCGGCGGCTACATCCGCCTCAAGAGCAAGCTCGATCCGCGGCTGCGCGAGCTTGCCATCCTGCAGGTCGGCTGGCTCGAGAAGTCGGAATACGAATTCACCCACCATGTGAAGATCGGCAAGGAGTTCGGCGTCACCGACGCTGATATCCAGGGCCTGATGGCGGAGACCGAGGGCGAGCCGTCGACGCTCGAGCCGCTGGCGAAAGCGATCCTCAGGGGTGCCCGCGAGATGGTGCGCGAGCTTGCGATGCGGGAGGAGACCTTCGCGGAGATCAAGAAGGAGCTCTCCGACGAGCACATGACCGATCTGGTGCTGACGATTGCGTTCTACTGCGCCGTGGTCCGCGTGCTCGCCACCATGCAGATCGACAACGAACCCACTTACAAAGAGGTACTGCAACAGTACCCGATCCCGGGAGTGAAGTGAGATGCGCCTGCAAGATCGCGTTGCCATCGTCGTCGGTGCCGGCCAGAGCCCCGGCGAGGGCATCGGCAACGGCCGCGCCACCGCGCTTACCTTCGCGCGCGAGGGCGCCAAGGTGCTGTGCGTCGATCACAATCTGGAATCGGCTCAGGAGACCGTCGACATGATCGCGGCCAAGGGCGGCGTTGGCGCCGCCTTCAAGGCCGACGTGACCAAAAATGCCGATATCAAGAGCATGGTCGCCGACGCGCACACCCGCTGGGGCGGCGTCGACATCCTGCACAACAATGTCGGCGTCAGCCTGTCCGGCGGCGACGCCGAACTGCTCGACATCACCGAAGAGGCGTTCGACCGCTGCGTCGCGATCAACCTCAAGAGCTGCGTCCTCGCCGCCAAGCATGTGATCCCGATCATGCGGCAGCAGCAGCGCGGCTCGATCATCAACATCTCGTCGATGGCCGCGATCACCACCTATCCTTACGTCGCCTACAAGGCGACCAAGGCGGCGATGATCACCTTCACCGAGCAACTCGCCTACCAGAATGCACAATACGGCATCCGCGCCAATGTGATCCTGCCGGGTCTGATGAACACGCCGATGGCGGTCGACACCCGCGCCCGCGAATTCAGGAAGAGCCGGGTCGAGGTCGAAGCGGAACGCGACAGCAAGGTGCCGCTGCGCCACAAGATGGGCACCGGCTGGGACGTCGCCAATGCGGCACTGTTTCTCGCCTCCGACGAAGCCAATTTCATCACCGGTGTCACGTTGCCGGTGGACGGCGGATCTAGCGTGCGGCGCGGTTAACGATGACGATTAACGTCTGTGACGAGATCAAGCGTCAACGCGTCGCATGATTCGAAAAAGTTGAAGTATTCCAATGACACGGTGATGTGACGCACCGTCCACATATATCGAAATCCTGACTCGTTGTGGTCGCACGATTTTCATCTGCGCTCTGTATCTGGCTGCTCGTGAATGCCGGAGTAGACCATGAACGAAGACCTCGAACTCAGACCAGATCAGTGGGAAGCCTTGAAAGCGTTGCGGGCTCCCGCGGCGAATCCCTCAAGATTGAGCCGGTTTGCAGTCGAAAGCCTGATTACACTCGGTTATGTTGCGTTGCGTGGTGATGCGTTTGCGTTGACACCCGCAGGCCGCAAGGCGCTGGTCCGCGGCTCGTCACAATTGCTGCTCGACGTCGCTGCCTGACCTTTCCAAAATGTCATGAACAAAAGCTCCGATTCTGGAAACAGGACCGGAGCTTTTGACTCTTTTGACGGGCTTTCTTCGATCCCACGCGCGCGGCATCACGCCGCGTGCGCTTTCTCGGGACCAGGGGCTTTCTCGGGACCAGGGATCGTGGCCTCGCCGTGTTGCGTCAGCGGCTTCATGCCGGTGAGGCTGCGAAGCAGCACATAGAACACCGGCGTCAGGAACAGGCCGAACACGGTGACGCCGATCATGCCGGAGAACACCGCGACACCCATCGCGCGCCGCATCTCCGAGCCCGCGCCGGTCGACAGCACCAGCGGCAGCACGCCCATGATGAAGGCCATCGACGTCATCAGGATCGGCCGCAGGCGCAGCCTGCTCGCCTCGATCGCGGCGCGGATCGGCGAGCGGCCGGCGAATTCGAGCTCGCGCGCGAATTCGACGATCAGGATCGCGTTCTTGGCCGACAATCCGACCAGCACGATCAGGCCGATCTGGGTGAAGACGTTGTTGTCGCCCTTCGACAGCCAGACGCCGAACATCGCCGCCAGCAGCCCCATCGGCACGATCATGATGATCGAGAGCGGCAGCGCGAGGCTCTCGTAGAGCGCGGCGAGCACCAGGAACACCAGCAGGATCGCCAGCGGAAACACCCAGAGTCCGGAATTGCCGGCGATGAACTCCTGATAGGTCAGGTCGGTCCATTCGAAGGCGAAGCCGGGCGGCAGCACTTCGGCTGCGATCCGCGTCGCCGCCTCCTGCGCCTGACCGGAAGAATAGCCGGGCGCCGCGGCGGCATTGATGTCTGACGACAGGAAGCCGTTGTAGCGGATCGCGCGCTCCGGCCCCGCGCTCTGGCGGACCTTCAACAGCGCCGACAGCGGCACCATGTCGCCGGAGGACGAGCGCACCTTCAACTGCCTGATGTCGTCGGCATGGGCGCGGAACGGCGCGTCGGCCTGCACATAGACCGAATAGGTGCGACCGAATTTGTTGAAGTCGTTGACGTAGTACGAGCCGAGGTAGATCTGCAGCGTGTTGAAGACCTCGGTCACGGGCACGCCGAGTTGCAGCGCCTTGGTGCGATCGATGTCGGCAAATAATTGCGGCACGTTGACCTGGAAGCTCGAGAACGCGCCCGCGATCTCCGGCGCTTTCTGGAGCGCGGCCATGAACGCCTTGGTCGCGTCGTTCAGCGCGTCATAGCCGAGGCCGGCGCGGTCCTCGATCTGCAGCTTGAAGCCGCCGATGGTGCCGAGGCCGTTGACCGGCGGCGGCGGGAACATGGCGATGAAGGCGTCCTGGATCCCGGCATATTTCTTGTTGAGCGCGGCCGCGATCGCCGGCCCGCTCAGCGACGGATCCTTGCGCTCATCGAACGGTTTCAAGGTCGAGAACACGATCCCGGCATTGGAGGAGTTGGTGAAGCCGGAGATCGACAGGCCGGGGAATGCGACCGAGCTCTCGACGCCGGGCTGCGTCAGCGCGATGTCGCTCATCTTGCGGATCACTTCCTCGGTGCGGTCGAGCGTGGCGCCGTCGGGCAGTCGCGCGAATCCGACCAGATATTGCTTGTCCTGGCCCGGCACGAAACCGCTCGGCACCTGCCTGAACAGCACGCCGGTGACGCCGACCAGCAGCACATAGAGGCCGATCACCACCGCCTTGCCGGTGATCACCTTTCCGACGCTGCGGCCGTAATTCTCCGAGGAACGGGTGAAGACCTTGTTGAAGCCGCGGAAGAACCAGCCGAGCCCAGCTTCGAGGGTCCGCGTCAGCCGGTCCTTCGGCTCGTGATGGCCCTTCAGCAGCAGCGCGGAGAGCGCCGGCGACAAGGTCAGCGAGTTGACGGCGGAGATCACGGTCGAGATCGCGATTGTCAGCGCGAACTGCTTGTAGAACTGTCCGGTGAGGCCGGAGATGAAGGCGAGCGGCACGAACACCGCGATCAGCACCAGCGCGATCGCGATGATCGGGCCGGACACTTCGCGCATCGCCTGATAGGTCGCATCGCGCGGCGACAGGCCGGACTCGATGTTACGCTCGACATTCTCGACCACGACGATGGCGTCGTCGACCACGATGCCGATCGCGAGCACGAGGCCGAACAGGCTGAGCGCGTTGATCGAGAAGCCGAACACATGCATCACCGCGAAGGTGCCGACGATCGAGACCGGAACGGCAATCAATGGAATGATCGACGCACGCCAGGTCTGCAGGAACAGGATCACCACCAGCACGACGAGTGCGATCGCCTCCAGCAGCGTGTGGATCACCGCCTCGATCGAGGAGCGGACGAACTGCGTCGGGTCATAGACGATCTGGTAGGACACACCCTCCGGCATGTTCTTCTTGATCTCCGCCATGGTGGCGCGGACATGATCGGAGATCTGCAGCGCGTTGGAGCCGGGCGCCTGGAAGATCGGGATCGCCACCGCCTGCTTGTTGTCGAGCAGCGAGCGCAGGCCGTATTCGGAGGCGCCGAGTTCGATCCGCGCGACGTCGCGCAGCCGCACCACCTCGCCGGCGGAGCCGGTCTTGACCACGATATCGCCGAATTGTTCTTCGGTCGACAGCCGTCCTTCGGCGTTGACCGAGAGCTGCAAATCGAGGCCCTTGACGCTCGGCGAGGCGCCGACGACGCCGGCGGCGGCCTCGACGTTCTGCGCCTGGATCGCCTGCACGATGTCGTTTGCAGTCAACGAGTGCTCGGCGGCCTTTTGCGGGTCGACCCAGATCCGCATCGAATAGTCACCGGCGCCATAGAGCTGGACGTCGCCGACGCCGTCGATCCGCGCCAGCCGGTCCTTGACGTTGAGCACTGCGTAGTTGCGCAGATACGTCATGTCGTAACGGTTGTTCGGCGACAGCAGATGCACGACCATGGTGAGGTCGGGCGAGCTCTTCTTGGTGATGATGCCGAGCTGGCGCACCACGGCCGGCAGGCGCGGCTCGGCCTGCTGGACGCGGTTCTGCACCAGCTGCGTCGCCTTGTCGGGATCGGTGCCGAGCCGGAAGGTCACCGTCAGCGTCATCGCGCCGTCGGTGGTCGCCTGGCTCGACATATAGAGCATGTCTTCGACGCCGTTGATCTGCTCCTCGATCGGCGTTGCGACGGTCTCGGCGATCACCTTCGGATTGGCGCCGGGATAGGTCGCGCGCACCACGACCGACGGCGGCACCACATCGGGATATTCCGAGATCGGCATCGCGAACAGCGAGATCAGGCCCGCGAGGAAGATCAGGATCGACAGCACGCCGGCGAAGATCGGCCGGTCGATGAAGAATTTTGAGAGGTTCATGATGATGCCCCGAGACGCAGCAGATCTTTAGCGCTGCGCCGTGTGCTGGTTGGTCTCGGCAGATGCCTGCCGCCCGCCGCGCGCGCCCATTTCGGCGACGTCCATCTTGAGAAGCGCACCCGGACGCACGCGTTGCAGGCCGTTGACGACGATGCGGTCGCCGGACTTCAAGCCCGCGGTCACAATCCTTAAGCCGTCGACCGAACCGCCGAGCGTGATCGGGCGATAGACCGCGCGGCTGTCGTCGCCGACCAGCATGACGAACTTCTTGTCCTGGTCGGTGCCGATGGCGCGCTCGTCGATCAGGACCAGGGTCTGCTGCTTGGGCTGGCCCATGCGCACGCGCGCGAACTGCCCCGGGATCAGCCGGCCGTCCTCGTTCGTGAACACGGCACGGACGCGGATGGTGCCGCTCTGGCCGTTGACCTGGTTGTCGATCAGCTGGATGTGGCCCTTGGCGCTCAGCCCGCCCGACGTGGTCATCTCGACCGGGATCTGGTCGAGGTTGCCGCGCTTGCCGGAGGTATCAGCGATCGAATTGAGCGCGCGAAGCACCACCTCCTCGTCCGCATCGAAGCTGGCATAGATCGGATGGACCGAGACCAGCGAGGTCAGCACCGGCGAGGCGGTGCCGGCGGCGACGAGATTGCCGACGGTGACCTCGATCCGGCCGACCCGGCCGTCGACCGGCGCACGGACCTCGGTGTAATCGAGATTGAGCTTTGCGGTCTGCAGCGTCGCTTCCGCCGCCTTGACGTTGGCGATTGCCTCGCGATTGGCGTTGTCGCGCTGATCGAAATCGCGCTTGGTCACCACATTGTTGCCGACCAGAGCGGCGCCGCGCTCGACCTCGCTGGTGGTGAAGACGACGCGGGCTTTGGCGGCCTCGAGCTGCGCCTGCGCCTTGTCGACCTCGGCGGCGTAGGGCGCGGGATCGATCTTGAACAGGACGTCGCCAGCCTTCACCAGCGTACCCTCGGTGAAGTTGGTCGAAAGGATCGCGCCGGCGACCCGCGGCCGGACCTGGACCCGGTCGACGGCCTCGAGCCGGCCCGAGAAGTCGTCGAACAGCGTGGTCGGGCGCGGCTGCACGACCGCAACTGTCACCGCGACGGCCTGCTCGGGCGGAGCGGCGGTGCCTGTCGCCTGGGCAGCATAAAAATAGCGGCCGGTCGTGATCGAACCGGCCACCGCGAGGGCGCCGAGGATCGCAATACCGCCGACGAGGCGTCGGAAACGGCCGGAACGGGGATTTTGGGTTGACGAGGGCATTTACGCGCTCCAGATGTGTAGTGTTCACTACAGATGTGGAGCTGGACGGCGGTCCGCAAGATACTTATGTATCGGACGCTACGAATTTCTTAGCGCATCGCAGCGAAGATTGGAAGTCAGGGGAAAAGGTCAGACCCGACAACAGGATAGAGTGAGGCCAAGCCGCCACAGAAACGGCACCCGCTTGAAAGGAGGTAACCCAGATGGGCATGGGACGCCCCCGCGGTTTCGACGCGGACGCCGCACTGGACCAGGCCATGGAGGTGTTCTGGCGCCATGGCTATGAGGGCGCGACGATCGCGCAGCTCACCGAGGCCATGCATATCAATCCCCCGAGCCTTTATGCCGCGTTCGGCAGCAAGGAGGGCCTGCTCAAGGCCGCGCTCGACCGCTACACCGAGCGGCGCGACGCCTGGATCGAGGAGGTGTTGTCAGCCCCGACCGCCCATGGCGTGGCGGAGCGGTTCCTGATGGGGACTGCCGATGCCCATACCGACCCCGCCAACCCGCCCGGCTGTCTCCTGGTCCAGGGTGGGCTTGCCTGCGGCACCGGCTCGGCGAATGTGCCGTTCGAGCTGGCGGCGCGCCGTGCCCACACCGAGGAGCAGCTGCGCGACCGCTTCGTACGCGCAAAGACCGAACATGATCTGGGCCAGGATGCCGATCCCGCCGCGCTGGCGCGCTATCTCTCCGCCGTCACCGCAGGCATGGGCGTGATGGCGTCATCCGGCTCCGACCGCGAGGCCTTGCGCGAGGTCGCGGCGGTGTCGCTGAAGGCGTTCGAGCAGCAGGCGAAGGGAAGCGGAGTGGATTAGCTATGGCGCGATTGTCGGCGCCTGCATGATTTCTGAATAATAGAACAATGTCGGTGATTTGCCCGACGAGTCAAGTCGTTTTTCCGGGCGCCGGCGGCCGCCTGCTACCTTGCATGGGGTTGTTTTCGATATTTTGGCCTTCGGTCACCACATCGTCTGCCGCGCACGCTCGGGCCACTCGCGGTCGTACTTTTCGCCGCCGACCGTGTTCGCGCTCATCTCGGCGAGGATCTGGCCCGGCGTCGGCAAGGTCCGTGGATCGACCTGTTTGGCGGGATTCCAGAGATCGGAACGCACGATGGCGCGGGCGCACTGGAAATACATTTCCTCGACGGTCATCACGATCACCGTCCGCGGCGCCTTGCCTTCCATCTTGAAGGATTCGAGCAGATCAGGCTCGGCCGACAGATAGGCGCGGCCGTTGACGCGCAGCGTGCTGCCGGAGCCCGGGATCAGGAACAGCAGCGCAATGCGGGGATCGCGGACGATGTTGCGCAGCGAGTCGCAGCGGTTGTTGCCGCGACGGTCCGGCATCATCAGCGTCGTCTCGTCATGGATGCGGACGAAGCCCGGCAGATCGCCGCGCGGCGAGCAGTCGAGCCCCTCCGGGCCGGAGGTCGCGAGCGACACGAACGGCGATTTCTCGATCAGCAGGCGGTAGGACGGCGTCACGCGGTCGGCGACTTTCACCGTGGAGGCGTCGTTCGGAAAACCGTAGATCGCCTCGAGCTGCTCAATCGTTGAGATCACCGACATCAGCGTCCTTTCTTTGGTGGTTGACTATCCGTCCCAGCGCTCGCCCTTGATGATCCGGACCAGCTGCCGCGCGTGATATTCGGCGGTGCCGGAATTGACGATGGAGAAATCCGGTGTCGCTGTGGTCTCGTCCACGGTGCGGGCCAGCCGGTGCTCGATCCGGCCGTCGCTGGCGCGGGCGCGCATCGCGAGCCGCGCCGCAAGCACGTCCGGCGGCGCGGTGATCGAGACGACGACGACATTGACGTAGGAACGGCGCGCGGCCGATATCACCGTGCGCGAGACGTTGGCGATCACTGTGCGGCCGGCGCGAATCTCGTCGTCGATGGCCTGCGACAGCGCATAGCGATGGCCGTGCGCTTCCCAATGCATGGCATAGTCGCCGTCGGCCACCGCACGCTCGAAGGTCTCGGGGCTGACCTCCTCATTGTCCTCCGACGCCGACGCCGCGCGGGTGATCAGCCGGCGCGGAAACACGATGTTGCGGTCATCGGCACAGGCCGCCTTCGCCAATCCCAGCAGCGTATCCTTGCCGGCGCCGCTGGGGCCGACCACCAGCACCAGCCGTCCCGGGCCGATTGCGGCGATACGCTGGTTGGTCGCGACGGGAGCTTCGCTCATGCGACCCTTGCTCCTTCGCGCCAGACGCTGCGCACGACGGACAGATCGCGCGCGACGTGCACGCGGATCAGATCGGCGCGCTTGCCGACCGCGATCTCGCCGCGATCGGAGAGACCGACGGCCTCGGCCGGCGTCTTGGTGACGGTGCGGATCGCGGAGGCGAGATCGATCGCCGGCACGTGCTGCGGCAATTGCAGCGCCGCCATCAACAGGCTCGAGGGGATGTAGTCCGACGACAGGATGTCGAGCATCCCTTCGCGGGCAAGGTCCACGGCCGCAATGTTGCCGGAATGCGAGCCGCCGCGCACCACGTTGGGCGCGCCCATCAGCACATCGATGCCTGCGGCATGCAAGCCCCGCGCGGCCTCCAGCGTGGTCGGAAATTCCGCGACCGCGACCTTGTCCTTGATCGCATCGGTCACGTTCTCGTCCGTGGTGTCGTCATGGCTCGCGAGCGGGATCTTGTACTCATGCGCCAGCGCGACGATCGCGCGCATGTTGGCCGCGGCATATTGCTGCTGATAGGCGAAGCGGCGCGCGAACAGCTCGTCGAGCTGGGCATCGGTCATGCCGCCACCCTTGCCGCGGTAGTAATCGCGCAGCTTGACCTCGTCGCGGAACTGGCGCTGGCCCGGCGTGTGGTCCATCAGCGACATCAGCCGCACGTCGGGACGGTCGATCAGCTCCTTCGCCTCGGCGACCACGTCCGGCATCGGGATCTCGCAGCGCAGATGCAGGAAGTGGTCGGCACGCAGCAAATTTTCCTCGCGCGCCGTGGTGATCGCCGCCGCCAGCAGTCCGGCGCGGCCATCGACTTCTTCGGCACCGTCCTCGCGCCAGACCCGCAGCGAATCCAGCACCGTGGTGATGCCCGACGTCGCAAGCTGGCCGTCATAGGAGATCACGGCGGCGACCGGATTCCAGAACACCTTCGGGCGCGGCACGTAGTGCATCTCGAGGTGGTCGGTGTGCAGCTCGATCAGCCCGGGCATCAGGAGGTCGCCGCCGGCGTCCTCGGCGGCTTCCGGCGCCCTGCCCTCGCCGAATTCGGCGATCCGGCCATCCGACATGGCCACCCAGCCCCGCTCGATCACGCGATCGGCGAGGACGAGGCGGGCGTTGCCGATGATGGTGTCTTGCTTGGCGGTCATTTCAAACAGTCCTTCAGGCAGCAGCGGCGAACGAGGTCACGTCGACGATGCGGTCGGCGATCAAATGACGGATCTCGTCGTCATGGACGATCGCGACAACAGCGACCCCCCTGGTTTTCTTCTCGGCGATCAGTTCAACCACCACGGCACGATTCGCCGCATCGAGCGAGGCGGTCGGCTCGTCCAGCAGCAGGATCGGCAGGTCGGAGATGAAACCGTGCGCGATGTTGACGCGTTGCTGCTCGCCGCCCGAGAAAGTCGACGGCGGCAGCTTCCAGAGACGCTCGGGGATGTTGAGCCGGCGCAGCAGGCGGCCGGCTCGATCCCAGGCCTCCTCGCGCGACACACCGTTGGCGATCAGCGGCTCGGCGACGACGTCGATCGTCGCGACCCGCGGCACCGCGCGCAGGAACTGGCTGACATAACCAACGGTCGAGCGGCGCACGCTCAGCACCTGGCGCGGCTCGGCGGTCGCGAGGTCGATCACGGTGCCGTGGTGACGGATGCCGATCCGGCCGCCGTCACAGCGATAGTTGCCGAAGATCATCTTGAGAATGGACGATTTGCCGGCGCCCGACGGGCCCGACAGCACCACGCATTCGCCGGGATCGACGTGAAACGTGACGCCACGCACCACCGGCAGCTCGACGCCGCCCTGCAAATGCATGGTGAAGGTCTTCTCGGCGTTGGCGATATCGATCATCGCGGTCATCACGGGCCTCATGGCGGAAGGATCGAGGAGACGAGCAGTTGCGTATAGGGCTCGCGCGGATCGTCGAGCACCTGGTCGGTGAGACCGGTCTCGATGACGCGGCCGCCCTTCATCACCATCACACGATGGGACAAGAGCCGCGCCACCGCGAGATCGTGGGTCACCACGATGGCGGCGAGCCCGAGTTCGCTGACGAGGTTGCGCATCAGATCGAGCAGGCGGGCCTGCACCGAGACGTCGAGGCCGCCGGTCGGCTCGTCCATGAACACCAGCCGCGGCTCGGTGACGAGGTTGCGCGCGATCTGCAAACGCTGCCGCATGCCGCCGGAATAGGTTTTCGGCGCATCATCGATGCGGCCGACATCGATCTCGACCCGCTCCAGCCAGGTCGAGGCGGTGTCTCTGATACGGCCATAGTGATTCCAGCCGACCGCCATCAGCCGCTCGCCGACATTGGCGCCGGCCGACACCGCCATGCGCAGTCCCTGCGCCGGATCCTGGTGCACAAAACCCCAGTCGGTACGGAACAGAAAGCGCCGCTCGGCTTCGCCAAGCGAAGCGAGATCGCGCAGCACGCCGTCGCGCATCCGGTAGGACACGCTTCCCGCGCTCGGCGCCAGCTGGGCCGACAGCAGTTGCAACAAGGTCGACTTGCCGGAGCCGGATTCACCGACGATCGCCAGTACCTCGCCCGGATAGAGCGCGAATGAAATGTCGCGGCACGCGGCGAGCTGGCCGTAGTTCTTGGCAAGACCTTCGGCGACCAGCAGCGGCCGGTCGTGGTCGAGCGATGACGGCTCAGACATGCGCCTTCTCCTTGTGCGGCGCCACGCTCTCGGTGCCGTGATGGCCGGCGGCCTGACGCTGCTCGCAGAAATCGGTATCGGAGCAGACGAACATCCGCCCGCCCTTGTCGTCGGTGACGATCTCGTCGAGATAGGAATTGTCGGCGCCGCACAGCGCGCAGGGCGCATCGAAGCGGTAGCGCGTGAACGGATGATCCTCGAAATCCAGCGACACCACCGTCGTGTAAGGCGGGATCGCGTAGATCCGTTTCTCGCGGCCGGCGCCAAACAGCTGCAAGGCCGCGCAATTGTCCATCTTCGGATTGTCGAATTTCGGCGTCGGCGACGGATCCATCACATAGCGCGCATTCACCTTCACCGGATAGGCGTAGGCGGTCGCGATGTGGCCGAAGCGCGCGATGTCCTCGTACAGCTTGACATGCATCAACCCGTATTCGGCGAGCGCATGCATGCGTCGCGTCTCGGTCTCGCGCGGCTCGAGGAAGCGCAGCGGCTCCGGGATCGGCACCTGATAGACCAGCACCTGCCCCGCATGCAGCTCGGCCTCGGGAATGCGGTGCCGGGTCTGGATCACGGTCGCATCCGTGGTCGCGGTCGTGGTCGCGACGCCGGCGGTCTTGCCGAAGAATTTTCGGATCGAGATCGCATTGGTGGTGTCGTCGGAGCCCTGGTCGATCACCTTCAGCACGTCGTCGGGCCCGAGGATCGCGGCCGTCACCTGCACGCCGCCGGTGCCCCAGCCATAGGGCATCGGCATCTCGCGGCTGGCGAACGGCACTTGATAGCCGGGAATCGCGATCGCCTTCAGGATCGCGCGGCGGATCATCCGTTTTGTCTGTTCGTCGAGATAGGCGAAGTTGTAAGTCGGCGCGTTCATTCCGCGGCCTCCTGGAGTTCGGGAGCCTCGTTCGCCGCGGCGAATTCCTGCCGCAGCTTGCGCAGCAGGCCGAGCTCGGACTGGAAGTCGACATAGTGCGGCAGCTTCAGATGCTCGACGAAGCCGGTCGCCTGCACATTGTCGGAGTGCGACATCACGAACTCCTCATCCTGCGCCGGCGACGTCACCTCCTCGTCGAGCTCGCGCGCGCGCAGTGCGCGGTCGACCAGCGCCATCGACATGGTCTTGCGCTCGCTCTGGCCGAAGGCGAGGCCATAGCCGCGGGTGAAGCACGGCGCTTCCGTTGCCGAGCCCTTGAACTGGTTGACCATCTGGCATTCGGTCAATTCGATCGAACCGAGCGGTATGGCTAAGCCGGCATCCTCGGCAACGAATTCAACTTCAACCTCACCAAACCGGATCTCGCCGGCGAAGGGATGGTTGCGGCCGTAGCCGCGCTGCGTCGAATAGCCGAGCGCGAGCAGGAAGCCTTCATCGCCGCGCGCAAGGTTCTGCAGCCGCAAATCGCGCTCTGCCGGGAAGCTGAGCGGCTCGCGCGTGAGGTCACCGACCGGCGCATCCGCGTCGGCCTGCGGCGAAGCCTCGATCAGGCCGTCGCGACCGAGGATGTCGGTGACGCGCGGCGCCGGCACATCAGGCGCCTCAGCCGTCGCCGGCTCGTCAGGCACGAAGCCCTCGGCGAGCTGCGGATCGAGCAGGCGATGGGTGTAGTCGAAGGTCGGGCCCAGGATCTGGCCGCCCGGGATGTCCTTGAAGGTCGAGGAGATACGGCGGCGCACCAGCATCTCGCCGGTATCGACCGGCTCGCTGGCGCCGAAGCGCGGCAGCGTGGCGCGGAAGGCGCGCACCAGGAAGATCGCCTCGATCATGTCGCCGCGCGCCTGCTTGATGGCGAGCGCCGCAAGCTCGCGGTCGTACAGCGAACCCTCGGTCATCACCCGGTCGACGCCGAGCGAGAGCTGTTCGGAGATCTGCGACAACGTCATATCAGGCACATCGCGGTCGCCGCGCCGCTCATGCGCGAGCAGGCGATGGGCGTTCTCGATGGCGCGTTCGCCTCCCTTGACGGCTACATACATCGCTTACACTCCACTTGCGACCAGCCGCGTGGTGCGGGGGATCGCCACTATGGCGTCGTCATGAACCAGCACGATATCGATGCCGCGCGGGAACAGGGTTTCGTTGATGGCAAGCCGCTCGAACAGATCGCGCGGCCGGATCATCGCCTGCAGCAACGCGGTGCCGTCGATGCCGGGCCCCTTGAGCTCGAAGGCCGGTCCTCGCGTCAGGCTGTCGACCTGCAGGATCAGCGTGGTCGAACGATCCGGATATTCATTGCTGCCGAATGCAAAGCAATCGAGCGCCGGCAGGCTCCCGGCATCGCCGATCAGCGCAAAGCTCGCGATCGAGGAATCCGCGATGACAGGGGCGCTGGTGTGGAATTTGAGCCATCGGGCGACGTCAGTCGTTTCCGACATCGCGGCATCGAGCCAGATCGGCGTGTCGTGATCGAACAGCGTCAGCGCGATCGCGGCCGAGCCGCGCATCAGGCCGCTGGGCACGCCCGCGTTCGCGGTGACGCACTGGACGCTACCGGGACGGGCCATGGCATCCATCACCGAGCGGAAGGTCGACTGCGCCGACAACACCTTGTCGGCAAATCCCGGGGGCAGTTCGGCAAACGTCGTCATCGCATCACCCCTCACCGCGCACCATGGTGTAGAAATCGACCCGCGTCGCCGCCGTCTCGGCGGCCTTCCGATTCCGCTCGGCGTGAAGGCCCGCGCGCAGCGGCGCAATCACCTTCGCCTCGACCTCGCCGGAGAAGTCCGCCGACTGCACCATGGCGTCGCACAACGCGATCATCCTGGCCTTCTGTGCGTCGCGGCCGAGCGTGTAGCCGAAGCCGATCTCGCCGCTCGCAAGCCGCACCGCCGCGCGCGACACCGTCGCCTCGCCGAGATTGAACGGCGCGCCGTCGCCGCCGATCCGCCCGCGCAGCATCACGAGGCCGTTCTCCGGCTCGCGCAGATTCTCGTGCGCAGGCAACACGATATCAGCGAGATGACCGGCAATCTCGGCCGCGCTTGCATGCGCCAGCACCGCCATCGCGGCCTTGCGCTGCCCCTCTTTACTGGTCTGCCCGGTCAAGCCCATGAGCCACCTTGCCTGAATCAAGTTGTCTATGATAATAGACAACTTCCTAGCCAACGCCAATGACCGTTTCGTGACAAATCGACGATTTCTGGGTATCACGGCGCCATGAGCATGCAGGAGAGTTCCGGCGTCGCCCTGTGGCGGCAGGTGGCCGATGGCATCGAACGCGGCATTGCCGACGGCCGTTTCGCTGCGGGCGAGAAGCTGCCCGGCGAGGTCGAGATCGCCGAGACTTATCGCGTCAACCGCCACACCGTGCGGCGCGCCCTCGCAGCGCTTGCGGAGCGCGGCCTGGTGCGCGCCGAGCGCGGCAGCGGCACCTATGTCGAGGCGCAGCGCCTCGCCTATCCCTTACGCTCACGGACGCGGTTCTCGGAGATCGTGGGCGCCGGCGGCCATGAGCCGCGCGGCCAATTGATCGACGCCGGCGACGACGTCGCCACCCGCGAGATCGCGCGCGAACTCGGCTTAAGGACCGGCGCGCCGCTGGTGCGGATCGAGTCGGTGCGGCTCGCGGACCGCACGCCGATTTGCGTCTCCACCACCTGGCTGTCGGCCGAGCGATTTCCCGATGCGGGCCACGTGTTTGCCGATGTCCGCTCGATGACCAAGCTATTGGCGCATTACGACATCAGGGATTACCGGCGCTCCTCGACCCGCATCACCGCCGCGATTGCCGATGCCACCGACGCGGCGCGGCTCAATCTCGCGCTGGGGCGCCCGGTGCTCGTCGTCGATGCCACCGACGTCGACATCGCAGACAAGCCGCTGGTCACCAAGCGCTCCCGCTTTGCCGCCGAGCGGGTGGAGTTTCTGGTGGAGAACACCTGAGCATGCGGCCGCGCTCACGGTGCACCTCTCCCCTTGTGGGAGAGGTCGGATCGCATCGTCAGATGCGATCCGGGTGAGGGGTATCTCTCCGCATATTCTCGGCTTCTTAGCCTCGCGAGAGATACCCCTCATCCGGCGCTTCGCGCCACCTTCTCCCACAAGGGGAGAAGGGATACCGAGCAAGCCGCTCAAAGACGAAACTACGCCACGGCCCGCTGCCCAATGATCGCAAAGCGCAGCTTGCTCGATATGAAGTCGATCGCGGCGACTGCGATCAGGATCAGCAGGATCAGGAACGACACCTTCTGCCATTCCAGCACGCGGATCTGCTCGGCGAGTTCGAGGCCGATGCCGCCGGCACCGACGATGCCGATGATGGTGGCCGAGCGCGTGTTCGACTCGATGAAGTAGAGCACCTGCCCCGCGATCACGGGCAGCACCTGCGGCAACAGGCCGAAGCGGATTTCGTGCAGCGCGTTGCCGCCGGAGGCGCGGATGCCCTCGACCTGCTTGCGGTCCGCCGCCTCGATCGCCTCCGAGAACAGCTTTCCGAACGCGCCGAAATCCGACACCATGATCGCCAGCACGCCGGCGAACGGGCCGAGGCCGACGACGTTGATCCAGACCAGTGCCCAGATCAACGTATCGACGCCGCGGATCGAATCCAGGAAACGCCGCACCGGAAAGCGGATCAGGTTCGACGGGATGATGTTGCGTGCCGCCAGCAGGCTGACGGGAAGCGCCAGCACCGCCGCCAGCGTGGTGCCGAGCAGCGCGATCGACAGCGTCTCGCCCATCGCCTTCATGTAGAGCGGAAACGACGAGCCGGGATTCGGCGGGATCATCATCATCGTGATCCAGCCGAGCTGGCTGACGCCCGAGATCAGCTTCGACGGCGAGAAGTCGAGATCGACCAGTCCGAACGCGAAGATCGCGAGCGCCAGCACGATCATCGCCGGTGTTGCCAGCCGCGCCGAGGCCGGTCGCTGGAACACATCGGGATATTTTGCGCGCAGCTTGGCGGTGTCAGGCTTCGGCATCTGGCTCAATGGCGCGTCTCCTTGCCGAACAACCGCGCGCGGAGCCAGCCGGTCGAGATGTCGATGATGAAGACGGTCACGATGATGGTGACCAGGATGGCGCTGACGTCGGAATAGTAGAACTTGCGGATAGCGACCACGAATTCCTGGCCGATGCCGCCGGCGCCGACAAAGCCCATCACCGAGGCTTCACGGACGTTGATCTCGAAGCGCAGCAGCGCATAGCTGGCATAGCCGGTCACGACCTGCGGCAGGATCGCAAAGCGCATGCTGGACAGCCAGCTCGCGCCGGTCGAGCGGATGCCCTCGACCGGCTTCATGTCGGCGTTCTCGACAATCTCGGCGAACAGCTTGCCGAGCGCACCGGTGGAATGGATCGCGATCGCCAGCACGCCGGCCATCGGCCCGAGGCCGAAGGCGATCACGAAGATCAGCGCGAACACGATGCCGGGCACCGTGCGGGCGAATTCCAGCAGGCGGCGGATCACAAAGCGCAGCCAGGCCGACGGCGCGGTGTTCTGCGCCGCGAAGAAATTCAATCCGAAGGCGAACACCGCGCCGATCAGCGTGCCGACATAGCTGATCAGAAGCGTCTCGCCGAGCATGCGCAGCCACTTCTTCCAGCCCCAGAACCACTCGGCCGGGTTGGTCCAGACCCGCGCGCCCGAATCGAGCGTGAGGATGCGGTCGAAATAGCCGACGAAATTGCCGAAATAAGTGAACAGCGTGTGCAGGTTCACTTCGGCGCCGTATGCCGCGATCAGGAGCGCCACGCAGGACACGGCGGCCGCCAGCACAGCCTTCAGCCGCTTGCGCCCGACCGCCTTGCGATAGGCATCGTTGAGAACAGCCAGTTGCTGGGCCGGAAGGATGGATACGGCGGTCGCCATCGACGCGAACCAATCTGCCTTGAGGGTTGAATGGAAAAGGGCCGGGTTGTCGAACCCGGCCCCGTTTCGCAGGCGCTAACCGATCAGGACGCCTTCTTGCGCAGATTGTCGACGAACTTGATCAGCTCGATGGTCTTGTCGTAGTCGGCGTTGGCGATCGGCTGCCACGGCAGGTTCTTGCCGTCGGAGAGCTTCTTGAAGGCTTCCGGATCCTTCTTGGCGGCATCGAGGAAGGCCTGCTTGATCGCAGCCTTCATGTCATCAGGCAGGCTTTCGAGGTAGGCATAGGGCGAGTTGATGATGAGGTCGGACTTCACGATGATGCGGAAGTCTTCCTTCTTCATCGGCGTGCCGTCGGCCGACTTCACCATGTTCTTGTTGAGCATGCGGGTGAGGTTGGAATCGTCATCGGCGTTCCACCAGTTGGCGGCGACGTCGACGGTGCCCTGCGCCAGCGCCAGAACGGCGTTCTCGTGGCTGCCGGTGAAGATCACCTTGGAGAAATAGGCGTCCGGATCGATGCCCATCGCGTTGAGCTTGAAGCGCGGCATGTTGTTGCCGGAGGTCGAGTTCGGATCGACCAGGCCGAGATTCTTGCCCTTGAGGTCTTCGACCTTCTGGTACGGGCTCTTGGCGAGCACGTAGAACACCGAATAATAGCCCTTCGAGCCGTCGGCATTGACGTCGATCACGAAGGCGTCGGTCTTGACGCCGGTGAGGCGGGCGCGGGCGAACGACGCCGGGCCGTAATAGCCGATGTGGATGTTGCCGGCGCGCTGGCCTTCGATGACCGCGGCGTAGTCGTTGGCGACGCGCAGCGTGACCTTGATGCCGAGCTCCTTGGACAGATAGTCCACGAACGGCCCGTAGCGCTCGGTCACACCCGAGCCGTTCTCGGCCGGGATCACAGCAAAGGTGATCTCGGGATATTTGGTCTTCCAGTCCGAGGCCGAAGCCGAGCCGGCAAATGCCAGCGTGGCGGCGCCGGCCAGAACGATGCGACGAGTGATCATGATTACCCCTCTTGCGTGGTTACGCCTGTTGGACCGGGCGAAATGCCCGGCCGTCCGGAATTCGGAAATGTGCGACGCTCAGGCCGCGGCTGCGGAGCCGAGCGCCGGAACGTTTGCGCCTTCGGGTACGGGCAACGGTGCCGTACCCATGACGTCATTGGCCTCGAGATCGTAGAGCTCGCGGGCGATATGGTCGGTCAGTGTCGCGGGCGCACCGTCGAACACGACGCGGCCCGCCGCCATGCCGATCAAGCGGTCGCAATAGCTGCGCGCCAGGTCGAGCGAATGCAGGTTGCAGAGCACCGTAATGCCGAAATGCCTGTTGATGCGCAGCAGCGCGTCCATCACGATCTTGGTGTTGCGCGGATCGAGCGAGGCGATCGGCTCGTCGGCGAGGATGATGTCGGGCTCCTGCACCAGCGCGCGGGCGATCGCGACCCGCTGCTGCTGGCCGCCGGAGAGCTGATCGGCGCGTTGCGCGGCCAGCTGCGCGATATCGAACTGCTCGAGTGCGGACATCGCCAGTGCCCTGTCGTGCTCCGGCCACATCTGCGCCAGCGAGCGCCACGACGGGATTTCGGCGAGCCGGCCCATCAGCACGTTGGTCAGCACGTCGAGGCGTCCGACCAGATTGAACTGCTGGAAGATCATCGCCGAGCGTGCCCGCCACTGCCGCAGCGCCTTGCCGTGCAGCGCAGTGACGTCGGTGCCTTCGAACAGGATTTTGCCCGAGGTGGGCTCGGCGAGACGGTTGATCATCCGCAAGAGCGTCGACTTGCCGGCACCGGAGCGGCCGATGACGCCGACGAAGCTGCCCGGCGCAATCGAGAATGATGCGTTATCGACCGCGGCTTTTGTGCCGAACCGGCACGTCAAACCTTCCACCACCAGCATGCAATGCTCCAACCGCGTCGCGTTGGGCCATCGCTATCCCCGGTGCTTAACAGTTATGTGACATGACTGGTGCGGTGCGGCGATCGTACACACCACTATGGTTGCAGTCATCGTGACGTCATGCTTTTGTCATCAAGCGCTTGGATGAGAGGCGACTTCCTCGACAAATACGCGGCCGACGGCTCGGCCCAATCACACACAAGCAGCGGAGTGCCGCATCGTGACTGACATTTTCATCGAGAGCGGACGAACGCTGCTTGACGGCGAGTTCACCGAGACGTCGTTGCGCATTTCAGGCCGTGACATCGGCGCGCTCGACGCCGAGCAGGCCCGCGCCGCGCTGCACATCAATGCCAACGGATTGCTGGTGCTGCCAGGCATCGTCGACCTGCATGGCGACGCCTTCGAGCGGCAGCTGATGCCGCGCCCCGGCGTCGACTTCCCGGTCGACGTCGCGCTTGTCGACAGCGACCGCCAGGCGATCGCCAACGGCATTACGACCGTGTTCCACGGCACCACCTGGTCATGGGAGCCCGGCCTGCGCAGTGCCGAGAATGCACGCAAATTACTCGATACGATCGAGGCAATGCGGCCGCAGCTCGCCGCCGACACGCGCTTCCATCTGCGCCACGAGACCCACAATCTCGAAGCCGAGGCCGAGATCACGCAGTGGCTCACTGAAGGCCGCATCGATCTGTTCGCCTTCAACGACCACAGCAACGTCAAGCCGGCCAAGCGCGGCCAGCTCGCCGATCGCGCCGGCCTCTCGATGGATGCCTTCGACCAACTGCTCGATCGGGTGGTTGCGGGCCGGCCCGATGTGCCGGCCTCGATTGCGCGGCTGGCCGCTGCGGCGCGCGCGTCCAACATCCGCATGCTCTCGCATGACGACAACAGCCCGGCGATGCGCCAGGAGTTTCGCGCGCTGGGTGCTGCGATCGCCGAATTCCCGGTCAACGAGGAGACCGCGCGCGATGCGGCTGCTGCCGGCGACTTCATCGTGTTCGGCGCGCCCAATGTGGTGCGCGGCGGCAGCCACACCGGCTGGACCAAGGCCTCGGACATGATCGCGAAGGGCCTCTGCGCGGTGCTGGCCTCGGACTATTACTATCCGGCGCAGCTGCTCGCCGCGTTCCGTCTTGCCGCCGACGGCATCCTGCCGCTCGCCAGGGCGTGGGACCTGATCTCGGCGGCGCCGGCCCGCGCCGCGGGGCTCGAGGATCGCGGCGTACTCGCGAGCGGCCGCCGCGCCGACATCATCATCGTCGACGACAAGCTGCCGCTGCGGCCGCGCGTCGTTGCCGTCATCGCCGCCGGTCGGCTGGTGCATCTGACCGATGCCAGCCGCCTCGTCCATTCGCCCGCGCCGCGCAAGACGGTTGCGACGGCGTAACGCGGCTCTATTCTGACGTCATGGCAAATCATCCGCGCTACGCGATCTACTATGCGCCGTCATCGGACAGCGCGCTGCACCGCTTCGGTTCGACGATGCTCGGCTACGATGCTGCTGACGGCGCCGACCTGCCTTTCCCCGATGGCGTCGCGCCCGACTGGCACGAGCTGACGGAGGACCCGCGCAAATACGGCTTCCACGCCACGCTGAAGGCGCCGATGGCGCTCGCCGACGGCACTGATGAAGCCGGCCTGATCGACGCCTGCGCTGCGTTCGCTGGCTGCGCGCGACCAATTCCGGTGATCGAGCCGGTCGTCGACGCGATCAGCGGCTTCATCGCAGTGATTCCGGCCAGACGCTCGGACGAGCTCCAGCAGCTTGCCGCCGACTGCGTCACGGAGTTCGACCGCTTCCGCCCGCCGCTGACGCCGGAGGATCGTGCGCGGCGCAAGCCGGACAGGCTCACTGAGCGGCAGCGCGAGTATTTGGATCGCTGGGGCTATCCTTACGTCATGGAGGAATTCCGTTTCCACATGACGCTGACCGGACGGCTCGGCGATGAGCGGCGTGGCGCGGTCGTGGCCTGGTTGTGCGAGCGGTTCGCGGCGCTCGAGCTCAAGACCATCGCGATCGATCGCATCGCGCTGTTCAAGCAAGATCATGCCGCATCGCGCTTCCGGATCATCGCCAGCTGGCCGCTGCAATCACGGCAATGACATTCACGTCGTCCCGGCGAAGGCCGCGACCCATAACCACCATCGGTGGTTGTTCGAGAAGGCTGGAGCCCCAGCGTTGTCTCACAACCGACATTCCGTTATGGATCCCGGCTTTCGCCGGGATGACGAGTGGATAAATCTCCGCCTACTCTTCCGGCCTCGTCCGCGCGATGATCTCGGCGGCGCCCTTGTCCAGCAGCTCCATGCCGACGGCGCGGCCGAGTTCGCGCGGCCGATCCGCAGCGCCTTGGCGCGTCACCTCGATGAAGCGGTCGCCGCCTTCATCGAGCACGGATGCGCGCAAGATCATGTCACGTCCGGCCAATGTGGCGTGGCCCGCGATCGGCGAGTTGCAATGGCCGTTGAGCACCCACAGCACCTCGCGCTCGGCCTCGGCGCTCAGCCGCGACACGGCCGTGTCGATCAGCGCAAGCCGCGCGCGCGTCGTCCAGTCGGTTTCGACGCACTCGACCGCGACGATGCCCTGGCCGACCGCCGGCAGCATCTCGTCGACGGAGAAGTCATGCGCGATGCGCGCGGTCATGCCGATCCGCTCGAGGCCGGAGCGCGCCATCACAAGCGCGTCCGCCGGACCGACCTCGTCACCGCCGGGCAGCCGCTGCTTGTCGCCGCGATCGAGCTTTGCGATCCTGGTGTCGGCGGCGCCGCGATAATGAATCACGGTGGCGTCCGGAAACAGCCGGCGCAGATAAGCCGCGCGGCGCACCGCGTTGGTGCCGATCATGAAGCCCTTGCCATGTGAAGCGC
>Ga0153933_1000090_pt1 | contig 50825 bp, 45 predicted proteins | sample TSNJ017MetaG_FD_102275 | JGI IMG/M metagenome (GOLD analysis project Ga0153933, IMG submission 102275) | Attine ant fungus gardens microbial communities from New Jersey, USA - TSNJ017 MetaG | ecosystem: Host-associated > Fungi > Mycelium > Unclassified | place: USA: New Jersey, Wharton State...
AATGGAGAAGCGAAAGCTGGTGGAGCGGCGAGCCGGCGATGGCCGGACAACGCTCATTGTCCTGACGAGAGCCGGCCGCGACAAGCTAGCGTCAGCTCTCCCGGTTCGCGCGCAGTCGGTGAGGCGGAACCTGCTCTCCCGGCTTTCCGCGGAGCAGATCGAAACGATCATTCGTGTGAGCAATCTGCTGAGTGATGAAGAATAGCTGAGCGCGGTGTGAGGGATGGAGAAATACCTCAGGACTCACCCTGCGATATGGGGCAAGAACGATAGCTTCTTCATTCCGCCGGTTGCGAGAAGCTCCGATGGCAGTGATGATCGGATCGTAGAGGGATGCCGACACATCAAGACTGGGAGCCGCGGTCCGATGCATACGGGCGCAGCTCCGTGATGACGATGTCAGGCGGCGTTGACTCTGAACCCGGTCGCTGCCTCTACAGCGCGATGCAGTATGGCCGGATCGGAAATACTCTGGTTGTCAAGACGGGGCGTATACGGAGCCTCGAGTATGGCAACCTCATCTTCCGTCAGAGTGATGCCGAGCGCCGCGACCGCATCGTCGATATGCCGGGTTTTGAGCGTCCCCACGATTGGTGCTGCGACGACCGGATTGCGGTGCAGCCACGCCAACGCGACCTGGGCTGGGCTGACGCCCCGTTCCGTGGCGACAGCATTCACTGCTACGACGATTGTCTGATCACTTGCAGCTGTGGCCTCGTTTTGTCTGGCACCAGCCCGTTCTTTTTCCGAGCGGACACTGGTTTCACCCCACGGGCGAGCCAGCCTGCCACGGGCAAGCGGGCTATAGACGATCGTCTGCACGCCTGCGTCAGCGCAGAGCGGGAGCATCTCGCGCTCTTCCTCGCGTGCTAGCAGATTGTAGTTGTCCTGCATGGACACGAATCGCGTCCAACCGTTTGATGCCTGCAGATGCAACGCCCTGCTGAACTCCCACGCCTTCATCGAGGAAGCGCCGAGATAGCGCACCTTCCCCATCTTCACCAGATCGTGAAGCGCCTCCAATGTCTCTTCCCACGGAGTCAGCTGGTCGCGACGATGGATCTGGTAGAGGTCGACATAGTCGGTGCCAAGCCGCCTGAGGCTGCGGTCGATTTCAGCCATGATCGCCTTCCGTGACAGCCCGATCGCATTGGGGCCATTGTGGGTGGCGGCGGCCAGCTTGGTAGCGATGACCACAGTGTCCCGGCTGGTGAAGTCCTTCAGCGCTTTGCCGACGATCTCCTCGCTGCCGCCGTTCGAATACATGTTGGCGGTATCGAAGAAGTTGATCCCTGCATCGATCCCGTGACGGATCAGCGACCGGCTCGCTTCCTCGTCCAGCGACCAGGCCGGATGGCCGCGCAAAGGATCCAAAGCCCATGCAACCGATGCAGACGGGGGAGACGTCAAGACCTGTGCGACCAAGCTTCCTGTATTGCATACATCCTCCGAACCGGGCTATAAAGAGGAGAGCTCTCCGGTTGAGTCTAGAGCGTAGCGGAGAACTCTCCGCTTGGTCAAGTGGGGCTATGGACGACGAGCGTTTGCGGGCGGACGCGCGAGCAAATAGAGATCGCATTCTGGATGTGGCACGCGACGCACTCGCCCTTGATCCGGCGGCATCCCTCAACTCAATCGCAAAAACGGCAGGGGTTGGAGCAGGCACGCTCTATCGTCACTTTCCGAGCCGCGAATCTTTGGTGCTTGGCGTGTATCGCAAGGAGATCGACACGCTGGTAGCGCTCGCTCCAACGTTGCTTGCCAAGCACCCGCCACTCCACGCTTTCCGCATCTGGTGCGACCGGTTAGCTAAATTCGGAAGGATGAAGTACGGTGTAGCCGACATTGTCCATGCGGCGACATCGAATCAGCACATTCAGGAGACCTACGTCCCTATGCTTGGCGCGGTACGCCAGCTCATCGAGGCTTGCGAAGGTTCGGGAGAGATCCGTGCCGGAGCCAATCCCGAGGATTTTCTCGTATTTGTGGGACTCTTGTGGCGCATCCCGCCAACCCCGCCGGGCGAAGCGCGCGTCAAGAGACTTCTTGCGCTTGCCTTCCGCGGCCTGGGCGCGAACGATGAGCAACGATAAATGCCATCCCGGCAGCCATGTCAGGCCGGTGTGTGGCTGCGCTGCAAAGCTAGAAGAGCAGCTTGAGTCCGAACTGGATCTGTCTTGAGGTTGAGGCGGTTGAGGTGATGACGCCTGCGGTTGGTGATGGCGTTGTGCCGGCGGCGGAGTAGATAACTTCGTTGGGTGTTCCGAAATTGGTGTGGTTGAGCACGTTGAAAAACTCGGCGCGGAACTGGGCGCGGAGGCCTTCGGTGATCTGCGTGTCTTTGCGCAGTGCGGTGTCGAGATTTGCGAAGCCAGGGCCGACGAGCGAGTTGCGGCTGGCGTTGCCGTAGGTTCCGGCGGCCGGATTGAGGAACGCGGCTGGGTTGAAGTATTGCGTGGGTCCGCCTTCGACGACCTTGCCGCGGAAATCCGGATTGACGGAGGGACGGATGGGGTTGCGGCTGTCGCCGTTGTTGGTGGGGTTGTAGCCGAGCTGCGGCGTGAAGGGGAAGCCATCCTGCAGCGTCGCGATGCCGCTGAGGCTCCAGCCGGCGAAGGCGGTGCGCCGTAGTCCGCTGTCACGGCGGCCAAAGGGAAGATCGTAGGTTCCGTTGATGACGGCGAGGTTGCGGATATCGGTGCTGCCTGGTCCCCAGTCGAGCTTGGGGCGCGAAGGGAATTCGACGAAGGCGGGTGCGTTGGCGCCGACGCTGGTGTTCCAGGCGGTGCCGTCATCGAGATTCTTCGACCAGGTGTAGACGCCGCGCAGCTGGAAGCCGTGCTGGAAGCGGTGATTCACGTCGACCTCGAGACCGTTGTAGGAGTTGATGCCTTCGGAGATCCAGGTGGTGGTGTTAGCCAGCTTGGGGTTGGCGTAGGGCGCGCCCTTGGGGTAGTAGACGGTGCCAGCAGGCAGCGTGGATGGGCAGGGCGACGCGGGGCAGATGGTAGGGATGGGCTCGTTGTCGTCCTCGGAAAGCATCTGGTGGTAGCCGTGCGAGCCGACGTAGCCGAGAGTGAGCGAGGTGTTGGGGGCGATCTTCTGCTGCACGCTCAATGACCACGAGAGCACAGTGGGCGTGTAGGCGTCGGGCTGAACGCCGCTCGGCGAGATGAGGCTGCCCGATGGCGGCGCTTCACCGGGAACGATGTCGATGCTGCTCAGCGCGACGTTCTTCAGGGTGTTGGTGGTGTTGTAGGGAGCAACCTGGTCGAGGCGATAGTCGAGGTTGTCGAGCAGCGCGCGATAGACGCCGAAGCCGGCATGGACGACGGTGTCGCCGTGGCCGGCGGGGTCCCAGGCGATGCCGACGCGCGGCTCAGGCAGAAACCTGGCGCGATTTTTCGAGAGCGCAGAGTGGCCTATCTGCGGGTTGGTCTCAATCACGCCGTTCGAGAAGAGATAGTTCGAGGCGCGATTCTGCGATTCATTCCAACCGTTGGTGGATTCGAAGCGGAAGCCAGCGCGCAGTTCGAGGTTGGGTTTGAGCTTGATGGTGTCCTGCGCGAAGCCCGCACCTTCGAGCGATCGCCAGCCCAGCTCGGTGGGTGATGGAACGGAGGTGAAGGTGGCGACGGTTCCCTGCAGAAACGTGGTGAGGTTGGTGAATGATGCCTGGCCGTATTGATCCTGAGCGAGGTTGTCATTCGACTGAATCTGCTGCAGCCATCCGCCGATTTCGAGCTGATGGCGGCCGCGCGTCCAGTAGACGTGATCGTCGTAGGTGAAGAGATTGCGTGCGGTGGAGAGATTGCTGCCGGCATTGGTGCCGGCGCCGGTAATCTGCGATGCTCCGTTGAGCGCGGTGCCTCCGCCGATGACGATGGCGCCGATGGGGCGGCCGGCGATCCAGCCGGGGACATCTACAGGCGTAGTGCCGGTGAAGACGTAAGCCGCGCGCGAGTAGCCGAAGCGAGCGGTGTTGAGCAGGCTGGCGGAGAAGACATGCTGCTCCTGGATGCTGGCGACCTGCTCGCGGAGCGCTTCTACAACGCCACTGAGGGGATTGGCGGAGGGCGTGTTCGCGTCGCTGTCGTCGACAGTGTAGACGCCGAAGAGCAGGTCTTTGTCTGAGATGTTGTAGTCGGCGCGGGCGGTGCCGAAGTCTTCGCGGATGTGCTGCAGCGGATTGCTGAATGCCTCGCCGATACCGCTGCCGAGGTCCGGACCATTTTGTACCGGCCACAGTGACAGAAGCGCGGCCGAGGCGCTGTTTACGCCGATGTGGGTTTCTGTGCCGCTGGAGTTGGGGATGTAGCCGAGGCGGGCTTCGTTGTCGGGAACCAGAGTGACGTCGCTGAGGTGAAGGTTCTGGCGGAAGCCTTCGTAATTGCCGAAGAGGAATATCTTATTTTTCTTTACCGGGCCGCCGAGGGCTCCGCCGAACTGGTTGCGCTGAAACTCGGGGATGTCCGTCTGGTCGAAATAGTTGCGCGCGTCGAAGGCGCTGTTGCGGAGGAATTCGAAGGCCGATCCGTGAAGAGCATTTGTGCCTGACGCGGTTACAATACTCACCTGTCCGCCGGTGCGCTTGCCGTATTCGGCGCCGTAGGTGTCGGTGACGACGTTAAATTCCCTAACCGCATCGACGCCGAGGAGCTGGCCGCTGGTGCCGCCGGGTGTGACGTTGATCTCCGAGGAGCCGGTGTATTCGATTCCGTTCAGCAAAAAGAGATTGTCCTGGGGGCGATGACCGGAGACGGCGAACATATTGCCGACGGCGGAGTTCGAGGTGCCGATGCCTCCGGAGCGCTGCGTGGAGTAGTTGACGATGGCCGGATTGAGGGTCATGAGCTCGTCATAGCTGCGTCCGTTCAGAGGCAGCTCCTTCACCTGGCGCTCGTCGACGAGGCCGGAGGTCTGCTGGGTGGAGAGCTCGACGGTGGCGGGCGCAGCGGCGACGGTGACTTCCTGCTGGACCTGGCCCACGGCCAAGGAGAGATCGACGTTGGCGCTCTGGCCGACAACGAGGCGCAGGCCGGTCTGAGTCTGGGTGCTGAAGCCGTCATGTGCGGCGCTGACGGAATAAGGGCCGATGGGCACGGAGGGAGCGGCGAAGCGGCCGGTGGCATCCGTGGTGAGAATGCGGGTGTTGCCGGTTTCGACGTTGCGAATTTCTACCTTCGCGCCGGGAATGGCGGCTCCGCTGGTGTCGTGAACGGTGCCGGCGATGGAGCCACCGACGATCTGGCTTCGCGCAACACCGCTCATGCCGAGAGTCAACAATGCGAAGCAGGAAAAACTAAGAAGCGAACGAAAAACTGGGTGCATGGCGACCTCCTCAGGAAAGGACAGCAGGAAAAGAGCGGGTATCTATAAACGATGAAGAAAAGAAGGAGCGAACGCGGCAGCTAGCGACAACAGAAGCGGAGCGCGGAGGGCGCGCTGGAATGCCGGGATGTGTCGGGTGAGCTCATAGTGGCGATGAATCTTTTTTGCGAGAAAACCGAACAAAAATAAAAGCCGGGCCTAAAAGGCTCCGGCGGTTGTGCTTCTAACGTTTGGTCAGCTTAGAAGAGATCGATCGCCGGACAGGAGCATGCGCTGCAACAACAGGTACGCGGCATGCCGGAGGCGAGACTCATAGTGACTTCGACTATAAAGAGCGCTTGTTGGCGCGTCAAGCCTGCCTCAAGGGGATAAAGCCTTCCACTCCCGATCGACTTATGTACTGGCTGAAGTCCGAACCCTTCAAACTTCCTGTATGGGCAAGGGCGTAGCCGGGCACTCGTCAAGCATTGCGGTGGAGGGCTATATTCCCTACTTATGGCCTTTGCACTGGATCGCTTCGATCACCTGGTTCTTACCGTCGCCAACCTCGATGCCACCATCGTTTTCTACACGGAATTTCTGGGCATGGAGGCTATCGATGCAAATGGCCGCAAGTCCCTGGCCTTCGGCGTGCAAAAGATCAACCTGCATCAACGCGGACATGAGTTCAATCCGAAGGCTGCGCATCCCACGCCGGGCTCGGCTGACCTTTGTTTCGTTACGGAGGCTCCTCTCGAGGATGTGATCAGTTATGCGTCGGCGATGCGGGTGCACATTGAGGAGGGTCCGGTAGAACGCGAGGGGGCTTTGGGCAAGATGCGGTCAGTGTATTTTCGCGATCCGGACCGGAATCTGATCGAGATATCTCAGTACCTCTGAGCATCCGCCCAATCAATGAACCTTTTGCCGCCAGCGCAACATCCGATTGACAAGCGCCCACGAGTGGGCGAAGCTTTAAGCAGATGCAGTTCACCATGTCAGTTCCGTCTTGTTGTCAGCAGCGCGCCTGTTGTTGTGCGTGCCGGCAAGGCTGTGAGCTCTGTATCTGCATGATCCCTTCGTAAAGTAATCTTCACGATCCGGTTCCTGAGCCCACTGCCTATCTCAAGGCACGTGGGTTTTTTCTTTTAGCCCAAAACATACGCCGACGGAAATACACGGCGGGAAATCACGCAAATGTCATCCACAGCTTTTGCCGACGCAATCGAAACGCAGGCACCGCCGCTCAGCCATCTTCAGCTGCTGGAGGCGGAGAGCATCCAGATATTTCGCGAAGTTGCGTCGGAGTTCGAGAAGCCGGTGATGCTGTATTCGATCGGCAAGGACTCGTCGGTGATGCTGCGGCTGGCGCAGAAGGCGTTTTATCCGGGGCCGATTCCCTTTCCTCTGCTGCATGTGGATACGGGATACAAGTTCCGCGAGATGCTGGAATTTCGCGACCGGTATACGCGCGAGCTGGGGCTGGAACTGCTGGTGTGGCGCAATGAGGCGGCGCTGGCGGATGGTGCGAATCCGGTAGCGCTGGGAACGCAGCGCTGCTGCGGTTTGCTGAAGACGACGGCGCTGCTGGATGGGCTGCGCTATTACGGATTCGATGCGGCGTTCGGCGGGGCACGGCGTGACGAGGAGAAGTCGAGGGCGAAGGAGCGCATTTTTTCATTTAGAGATAAGGCCGGACAGTGGGACCCGAAGGCGCAGCGGCCGGAGTTGTGGAACCTGTACAACTCGCGCATTCAACGATCGCAAAATGGGCCGGGTGAGAGCATCCGCGTGTTTCCGCTGTCGAACTGGACGGAGCTGGACATCTGGCACTATATCCATCTCGAGAAGATTTCCATTGTGCCGCTGTACTTCGCGAAAGAGCGGCGCATGCTGGTGCGCGGCGAGAGCCTGATTCCGGTGGAGCAGCCGTTTGTGAAAGGGCTGCCGGGCGAGGAGCAGATGGTGAAGTGCCGGCTACGCTCGCTAGGCTGCAGCCCGTGCACGGGCGCTATCCGCTCGGATGCGGACACGCTGCCGAAGATTATTGCCGAGCTGGTTTCGTTCCGCTCGTCGGAGCGCGCGAACAGGATTATTGACCACGATCAGGACGGATCGATGGAGATCAAGAAGCGCGAGGGATACTTCTGATGGGCTCAGCGATTGTGGACGTAGAGAGCGGAGACGTAAGCGCTGAATTCTCGATCGAGGAGTTCCTTGCCGTCGAGCAGGCGAAAGACCTGCTGCGCTTTACGACGGCGGGTAGCGTGGACGACGGTAAGTCGACGCTGATCGGGCGGCTGCTCTACGACTCGAAGAATGTGTATGAGGATCATGTGCGTGCGGTCACGCGCACGCAGGGAACCGCTGCTGCTGCGATCGACTTTGCGCAGCTTACGGATGGGCTGCGGGCGGAGCGCGAACAGGGCATCACGATCGATGTTGCCTATCGCTATTTTTCGACGGCGCGGCGGAAGTTCATCATCGCGGACACGCCCGGGCACGAGCAGTACACGCGCAACATGGCGACGGGCGCGTCGACGGCCGATCTCGCGATCATTCTGGTCGATGCGCGCAAAGGCATACTCAACCAATCTCGGCGGCATGCTTATATTGCGGCGCTGCTGGGGATTCCGCGGGTGATTGCGGCGATCAACAAAATGGACCTTGTCGAATATTCAGAGAGCGTGTTTGCGCAGTTGAGCAGCGACTTTGCGCATCTGGCCGAGCGCGTGGGGCTGAAGAGCTTCGAGGCGATTCCGATCAGCGCGCTGAATGGCGACAATGTGGTGCATGCGAGCGAGAACATGCCATGGTATGAAGGGGCGACGCTGCTGGAGTATCTCGAATCGGTTCCGGTGGCGCGCGGGAATGCAGCAAGTGCGTTCCGGCTGCCGGTGCAGCGCGTGATTCGCCCTGACCAGAACTTTCGCGGATTCGCAGGACAGATTGCCGCGGGCACGGTGCGGCGCGGTGACCGCGTTGTCGCGCTGCCTTCGGGGCATACGAGCCGCATAGCGAGCATTGTGACGTTCGATGGGGAGCTCGAGTCGGCGTCGGCTCCGCAGTCGATCACGATCACGCTGGAAGATGAGCGGGATATCAGCCGGGGCGACACGATTGCGACCATTGATGCGCCGCCGGCTACAGCGAATCACTTTGAGGCCTCGCTGGTGTGGATGCACGCGGATGCGCTGGAGCCGGGGCGACGCTATCTGCTGAAGCACACGACGCAGACGGTGCCGGCGCGAGTGCGGTCGATTCGGCACAAGGTGAATATCGAGACACTCGATCCGCAGGCTGCCGCGACACTGGATCTTAATGCGATTGGCCTGGTGGAGGTGGAGACGGACCGGCCGGTGCTGGCCGATCTCTACAACGAGAGCCGTGCGACGGGCAGCTTCATCCTGATCGATCCTGCGAACCATGCGACGGTGGGCGCGGGAATGATCCGGCATATTCTCAACACTACAGTTGCAAATGCAGGGCAGCCGCGCATTGTGATTGTGGGTGCACCGGTCATTGCGGAGCTGGAGCAGAGCATTCTCGATCTGGGGCATGCGGTGGTGCGGACACGGGTTCGAGATGCGGCTATCTGGCGGGCGCTGCATGAGGCTGGCGTCACGGTACTCGTCGAGAGTGATGAGCCGGTGGTCAAGATCGCGGATGCGGATTTTGCTTTGCAGGAATTGAGCCAAGGTTCGGTTGGGAGCATTCTGAAAGTCCTGCGCTTCGAAGCCGAAGGGAGCGAGGCGGGAAAGTGAACACGATGGTCTCCACCCTGGACGAGAAGATTGCGGAAGCGTCTGCGCTGATTTACGGGCAGCTGCAGGATCATGCGAGTGATGCCTGCCTGACGAATAGCTTTCAAGCGGAAGATGTGGTGCTGCTGCACATGGTTCGGCAATACGCGCCGGAGATTCCGGTGCTGTTTCTCGACACCGGATACCACTTCGCCGCGACCTATGAATATCGCGATCGCATTGCGGAGGAATGGCAGCTGAATCTCAAGAATATTTTGCCGGAGAAAACCGTGGCTGAACAAGAAGCCGAGTTCGGCATCCTGAATCAGACGGCTCCGGACCGCTGCTGCGCGCTGCGCAAGGTTGGTCCGCTGTTTGCATCGCTCGAGCCCTATGGGGTGTGGTTCACGGGGCTGCGCCGCCAGCAGGCGAAGACGCGCGCGAATCTGCAGGAGATTGAAACCTTTACGCTGCCGACGGGCAAACAGCTGCTCAAGCTCAGTCCGCTGGCGGACTGGCATACGCGGGACGTCTGGCAGTATGCCGAGCGGCATGAGATTCCACTTTTACCGCTTTACGATCTGGGCTATTCGAGCATAGGATGCGAGCCGTGCACCAGCCTGCCTCTCAGCGCTGACGATCCACGCTCCGGCCGCTGGGGCGGCAACAAGATCGAGTGCGGCATTCACATCCAGCCCGCGGCCAGCGGGCAAGCGCAGGGACACTAGGCAGCAAATATGGAACTGGCGCTGGGCTTCATCATCGCGTTCGTGATCGCCATTACCGGAGTTGGAGCGGGCACTATCACTGCGCCGCTGCTGATCCTGGTGCTGCATGTGCCTATTGCCATCAGCGTGGGTACGGCACTCGCTTACTCGACCGCGGTAAAGGCGGTGGTGGTGCCACTGCAGGTGTGGCGCAAGCAGATTGCCTGGCGTGTGCTGGGCGTGATGCTGCTGGGCGGACTGCCGGGCGTGATCGTGGGCACGCTGCTCTTCAAGCGCTTCGGCGCGTTCAAGGGGCACGCGCTGTTTTTCGGGGCGCTGGGCACGGTGATCGTCTTCTCATCGGGCTGGCATCTGTTCCGATATTTTCGGCCGCACGCAATCAAGGGGCCGCATCCGGCGCGAATCAAGACTATCGGTGCGTTGATGTTTCCCATCGCAGCGGAGGTGGGATTTTCGTCTTCCGGTGCGGGTGCGCTGGGATCGCTGGCGTTGATGAGCCTGTCCCCTTTGAGCGCAGCGCAGGTGGTGGGCACGGACCTGGCCTTCGCCTTTTGCGTGACGCTGATCGGCAGCGGGCTGCACTTCGCGGATGGGAGCATCGACACGGTGCTGCTGGTGAAGCTGGTGATCGGCGGAGTGGTAGGCGCGATGGCGGGATCGCTGGTGGCTCCGCGTGTGCCGAACCGGCAGCTGCGGCTGGCGCTTTCCGTGGTGCTGCTGGCGCTGGGGCTGCAGTTCTGCTACCAGGCGCTGGTGAAGCAAACTGCTTCGCACAGTGCTCCGGTGCAGGCTGAAAATGTGCAGACGAAGGCGTTGGCGATGGTGAAGCGGTGACGGCGCTGGTCTGGCTTTGCGCAGGGGCTGAAGCCCCGTTTTCAATTACGCGGTAATGGCACGGCTGAAGCCATGCCCTGATACGAAACCTCCGAGGGAAGACTTGCTGCTATCCCACATCTCAGAAACGAGATGTGGGGCACCCGGTGTTCCGTTGCGTAGGATTTTCCTCCCCGAGACTCTTCCTCCCCTTGGGTCGTTAGAATGAAGGCTCGCTCTGATTGGCCCTACCAGGTTTGCTAATGCTTGTAGACGACGCCGTTTTTCATCACGAAGGATACGTGCTGGGTTGCGCTGATGTCTTCGAGGGGATTGCCTGGCACGGCGATGATGTCGGCGTAGTAGTTGGGCTTCAGCTCTCCTATCTGACCTTCCCAGCCCAATAGCCTTGCTCCGTTGATGAGGTCGGATTTCAGGACTTCGGCGGCATTCATGCCGTACTGATTCATGAGGACCAGCTCGCGGGCCTGGGTGCCGTGCGGGAATGGTCCTACGTCGGAACCGACGGCGAAGGAGATGCCTGCGGCCATCTGCTTTTTGAATTCGGCGGCGTGGTAGTCGAGGAAGGCGCGCTCGCGTCTCCCTGCTGCGGGAGACGCGGCGTGATCGGCGAAGTATTCGAAGATGGTGAAGGTAGGAACGGCGGGAATGTTTTTCTCGCGCATGATGCGCATGGTCTCGGGGCTTAGCTGCAGTGCATGGTCGATAGAGGAGACGCCGGCCTGAGCGGCGTAGAGCGTGCCGGGCTCGCCGGTGGCGTGGACGGCGACTTTTCTGCCGTCGCGCGCGGCTTCATCGACTCCTGTCTTAAGTTCAGCCGCGGTGTATTGATAGGGTGTGGAGAAGACGCCGTCGTGGAGGGAGTCGGGACCGGTCTCGTACATCTTTACGAAATCCGATCCCTCCTTGAATTGCTCGCGGATGACAGAGACGATCTCGGCAGGCGAGTCGGCGTAGTCAGCGTTGGAGAGCACGTGCTGCGCGGGGTTGAAGTGGTTGGCGTCTTCGTGGCCGCCGAGGATGTCGACTGCATTGCCGCTGATGCGCAGTCGCGGTCCGGGGATGAGTCCCTGGTTGATGGCATTGCGCACGGCAGTGTCGGCTGAGCCTGCGCCTTCGGTTCCCATATCGCGCTCGGCGGTGAAGCCGGCCATCAGATCGTCCTTCGCGGCGAGCGTGGCCAGGATGGTGCGCTGGGGCACGGACTCTTCGACGGTCTGCAGGTCTTCGGCACCGGGATGAAGGAAGAGATGCACGTGCGCGTCGATGAGGCCGGGCATGAGCGTGGTGTCGCCGAGATCGATGACCTGCGCGCCCGCAGGGTGATCCACGGAAGTTCCCGCGGCAACGATGCGCTCGCCTTCGACCAGCACCTCGCCCGGCGAGACGATGCGTCCTCCGGCGACATCGAGCAGGCGCGCGGCGTGGAGCACGATGGGAGGCGTGGGCGCCTGCTGCGCGGCAGCAGAAAGTACCAGTACAGGTTGCAGAAGAGCGGCGGCGATGCTCGATGCGAGTCTCATGCGTCTCCCAGTGATCTTAGAACGTCACGCCTTTACAGACCATCCTGTGATTTAAGGATTACATCGAAGAGAATCAGAACTTACCTCATGCATCTATTGCACTCGCCTGTTTTCTGGACTTGGTTCCTCTCACTGGCCAGCATTCTGCTGATGCTGGTCCGGCCCTGGCGCATTCCAGAGGTGGTATGGATTTGCGGCGGTGCGATTGTACTGGTGTTTGCGGGGCTAATGCCGGCTCGCAGTGCGGTGAGCGCTATCGGCAAGGGGACGGATGTGTATCTGTTCCTGACGGGCATGATGCTGCTGGCCGAGCTGGCGCGGCATGAGGGGGTTTTCGACTGGATCGCGGACGTTGCGGTGCGGCGTTCGAAGAGCTCGGCGTCGCGGCTGTTTATCCTTATTTACCTCACCGGAGTTGTGGTTACGGCGCTGCTTTCAAACGATGCCACGGCGGTGGTTCTCACGCCTGCGGTGCTGGCGGCGGTGCGCCGTGCCGAGGTTGATGCGAAGCCGTATCTGCTGGCCTGCGCGATGATCGCCAATGCGGCGAGCTTGGTTCTGCCTATCTCGAATCCTGCGAACCTGGTGGTGTATGGACAGCACATTCCGGCGCTGGGGCCGTGGCTGAAGCTGTTTCTGCTGCCTTCGGTGGTTTCTATCGTGGTGACTTACCTGTGCCTGCGCGTGCTTTCACGCAAAACGCTTGGTGGCGAGATTCATCGTCCATCGGACAAGGTTGCATTGCGCGCTGAGGGCCGGATGGCACTTGCTGGGCTGGTGCTGGCTTCGGTAGTGTTGCTCGCGGCCTCAGCATTTGGCCTGGATCTTGGAGCGCCGACGTGCATTGCGGCTGCCGTTGCGCTGGTGATGGTGGGTTTCAAGGACAAGGGCATCTACTCGTGCGCGCTCAAAGAGATTTCTTGGAGCGTGCTGCCGCTGGTGGCGGGGCTTTTCATCCTGGTGGAGGCGCTGGATCAGGCGGGGATGATGCAGCTGGCGCGACACGGCCTTGAAATGCTGCTCGGATTTCCCCGCGTGGCTGGAGCTTTGGGGGCGTCGTTCGGCGTAGCTGTTCTTTCCAACCTGATGAACAATCTGCCGGTGGGGCTGATGAGCGGCGCCGCGCTGGCGCAGATGCCGGCGGCGCGGCCGCTCTCCCACGCCATTTTGATCGGAGTCGACCTGGGGCCGAATCTTTCGGTGACGGGATCCCTAGCGACTATTTTGTGGCTGATTGCATTGCGGCGCGACAAGGTACAGATTACTGCGGGAGAGTTCTTCAAAGCCGGCCTGGTTGCGATGCCTCCGGCTCTGGCGCTGAGTGTTCTGCTGCAGCTCGCTCTGCGATAAATCCGGCCCACCTGCACAAATCTACCTGCGAAAAACCTAGCCGCACAAACTTCAGCGCAGGAAGCCGTTTTGAGGCTTATCGTTCCGCTTCAGACGGTTTGGAATTCGCTGGTGACGCCCTGGGGTGCGGCGTCACCCTTTACATCACGAGGGCGACGCGCTCCAGCTCCTGCTGCATGCAGGCGTAGGAGCAGCCGGCGTGTTCGAGGCGCAGCACAACATCGCGCGCCTGTTCGGTTCCGATGCCGTAGCCTCTGCCGGTTAAAAATGCGGAGAGAACCTGAGCGCCGAGAAACGAGTCGAGACCAGTTTCCATCAACTCGTTGCGCAAATTCGTTAATTCCGTGAGCCCAAACTTCTCAACCCTTGTGCCGTCCATCGGTTGTCTCCTTGCTGAACCTGGGCCCACTATCTATACGTACTAATTAGACACAGGTTGCGCGAACAGGTTGCTTCAATCGATTGCTTGCCTTGACACGAATACGCGAAAATCGCGCTTGCGGTTTCGTCTCAGGAAAATTTCTTATCGGCCTGCAAACAGATTCGAGATGGTCTGTATGCCGATAAACTCAAAATGTGATGGCACCGATGGAATCCAATCCACATCCCGGCTCATCCGGACCGAGTTTTCGATTGATGCTCACCCTGCTGATCCTGGCGATTGTTGTGGCGGCACTGATCGCCTACAGGATGATCTATCCGTTCTTCCACCATCATCCGCATTGAGCGGTTGTCATCAGGCGGTGGGAAGCGTAGCACGCGCCTCAAGCAGGACGGGGATGCCGTCTTCGATGGGATAGCGGCGTGCGCAGCTGGTGCAGGCGACGCTGGCTGCTGTGGTCGAGTCGTCGAGCGAGAGGCGTCCGTGACAGGCAGGGCATACAATCAGCTCCATCATTTCGCGAATCCGTTGCGGCGCCTGCATGCATTCAGTGTAGCGAAAGAAAGAGGAGAATCACGATGCTGCGCGCGGGCCTGACGGGTGGACTGGGAAGCGGAAAGACTACGGTTGCCGATATTTTCCGCTCGCTGGGCGCACAGGTGCTGGAAGCGGATGCGGTGGGCCGAACGCTGATGGAGCCGGGCCATCCTGTTTTTGATGCGATCGTGAAGACGTTCGGCGCGGAAGTATTGAAAGAGGACGGCTCACTGAACCGCCGGCGTCTGGCGGAGATTGCTTTCGGACAGAACCGCATCGCGGAGCTGAACCACATTGTTCATCCGCCGGTGATCGCGGCGCAGCAGAGATGGATGGAGCATCTCTTCGAGCAGGATCCTTCGGCGGTGGCGATTGTCGAATCGGCGCTGATCTTCGAGGCCGATCAGCAGGGCACGGTTCCGGGATGGCGGCAGCGCTTCGATCGCATCATTCTGGTGACGGCGCCGGTGGAGGTGCGGATTGCGCGCTATATGGCGCGGATGCGGCAGCAGCCGGATGCGCCGTCCACTGCGGAGCTGGAAGCCGATGCGCGGGCGCGGCTGGCGGCGCAGCTCCCGGACAGCGAGAAGATTCCGCTCGCCGATGACGTGATCTGGAATGACGGGACGACCGAGGCTACGCGGCGCCAGGCGGAGCGCGTGTACGCGGAACTTGCGGCGGCGGCCCGGGTCTGAAGCTGCAGTTAGCTGAGAAGCGGTTCGCAAAAAGCCGGCTAGCTCAGATCCGGTTAGCGGAAGACCGGCCAGCCCGGTATCGCTAGAATTGTAGATAACGCTCGCACGCGTGCGGACGGAGAGCTTGTACAGGTAGACCTCATGACATTTCGCAGGATCGTTATCATTCTCTTCATCGTCGGCGGATTCTGGTATCTGACGACGCGGAACAACCGGCCGATTATCATTAGCACCCCAAGCGGTCCGCTGAGCGTGGTCGAGCGCACGCTGAAGAGCGAGTCGAGCGGCTCAGCGCTCACGCTTACCGAAGCCCACGCCGCACCGGAGTACGACTCCGAGGAGATGAACAATATCTCGGTATACAAGAAGGCGCTGCCTTCAGTGGTCAACATCACGTCGACCACGCAGGCGATGAATTTTTTCTTCCAGGTGGTGCCGCAGCAGGGGCAGGGATCGGGATTCATTCTCGATAAGCAAGGGCACATCCTGACGAATTTCCACGTGGTAGCGAGCTCATATCCGGGGCAAGCTGCGCAGCAGATCGAAGTGACGACTTCGGACAAGCACCGGTTCAAGGCGAGGGTGATCGGGAGCGATCCGACGCACGATCTGGCGTTGCTGCAGATCGACGCGCAGAACCTGGCTCCGGCGGTGCTGGCCGATTCGCGGGACCTGATCGTGGGACAGAAGGTGTATGCCATCGGCAACCCCTTCGGGCTTACAGGAACGATGACCACCGGCATCATCAGCGCGATCCGCTCGATCCACAGTCCGCAGGGGGCTCCGATCGAGAATGCGATCCAGACAGACGCGGCAATCAATCCGGGCAACTCGGGTGGTCCGCTGCTGAATTCGCGCGGCGAGGTGATCGGGATCAACTCGCTGATTGCGACGAACCCGAATGAAAATGTGGAGCAGAGCGCGGGCATTGGCTTTGCGATTCCGATCGACACGGCGAAGGCGGTGCTGGGGGATTTCCAGAAGTATGGCCGGGTGCGGCGTCCGTCGCTGGGCATTGTTTCGCTGCCGATCGGGCCTGACCTTGCCGAGCAGATGGGCCTGGCCGCGGAGTATGGCGTGCTGGTGCAGCGCACGGTTCCGGACGGCGCTGCGGAGCGCGCGGGGCTGAGGGGTGGCAACCAGACAGCGTACCTTGGACAGCTGCAGATTTATATCGGCGGCGACCTGATCGTGAATATCGACGGCCAGGATGTGACGAATACGCAGGATATCTCCGATGTGATGAACAAGCATCAGGTGGGAGATACGGTGACGGTGACCTTCTATCGCGGACGGAAAAAGATGACGACGCAGGTGACGCTGGGCGAGGCGCATGAGCGAGCGGCATAGGACTGGCCGTCCAGGCGATCGCGCTTCGCGCCAAACCCCACCTCTTAGGAACGAAATCTGGGGCAGCCGCTAAAGTCCGGTTAGCTAGAATCTATCCGTCGGACGAATAGCTTGTCCGGTAAATTTAGATAACTGCAATGGCTTTGCTCAGGTCAGTCACTTTATTGCGAGATCGTGTGGCTGACTGGAGCGCCTATCCTTTCACCGTTCCGGCCATCCGAAGCCTTGAGACACTCGAAATACGATCCAAAATCTGCTTCTTTGTTGGAGAAAATGGCTCCGGCAAATCAACTCTCCTCGAGGCGATCGCAGAAAACTATGGATTCGGCCGTGAAGGAGGAAGTCGAAGTTTCTATCGCACTACTACTGAAAGCGTCTCCAGTATCGTCCCTCTTTCCAAAGCGCTGAGGATCGCTTTCAGCGCGCGTACCGGGCTAGGTTTTTACCTGCGCGCGGAGAGCTTCTTCAATATCGCGACACAAGTAGATGAAATGGGCTTGCAGGATGGGTATGGAGGTCAAAGTCTTCACGCTCAGTCTCATGGAGAGTCATTTCTCTCCGTCCTCGAGAATCGGTTTAGAAGGAAAGGGTTTTATGTGTTGGATGAGCCTGAAGCGGCGCTGTCTCCGCAACGCCAGCTTTCGATGTTGGCGCTTCTGAATTCTCTTCTGAAGAAAAACGAAGACATACAATTTCTTATCGCTTCACACTCGCCTATCTTGCTCGCATATCCGCAGGCGCAGATATTTTCTTTTGATGAAGGGATGATCAAAGAAATCAGTTACCGCGAAACGAGCCCTTATCAGATCGTCAGCCGATTCATTGCTCGGCCCGAGGTGTATTTGCGGCAGCTTTTTGATGAGCTGCCGCTGAAGCAGGACGATTAATCGAAGGCAACGGGGCGCTGAACAAAAAATTACCTCAGCGATGGACTACGCTTAGCGTGACGCTGGAGGGATACTCATCGGAGTGGTGCACTTCGTTGTGGGCGATCACTCCTTTGCTCTCGTCGTAGTTGTTGCCGCCGGTGTTGAGGTTGCGGTCGAAGCGGGGGAAGTCGCTGCTGCTGACTTCAATGCGCAGGCTATCTCCGGGTGCGAAGTAGTTGCTGGTCTGGATGGGCGCGAGGGTAGCCTTATAGACCTTGCCCTTCTCCATCCATACGGGGGGCTTGTCGTATCCCTCGCGGTAACGCGCACGCTGAATGGTGTCATCGAGGTTGTAGGCGGTGCCATCGGGCAGCACGTCGATCACCTTCACGGTGAAGTCGGTGTCCTTGGCGTCGCTTGAGACGTAGAGCGTTACGTCGATGGGGCCGCTTACTTCCATGCCGTCTTTGAACGGCTCGGTGGTGTAGACGAGGATGTCGTTGCGGGCCTCGTTGCTGCGCTGGTCGAGCGCCCCGGCCTTGTATGACGCGCCCATGCAGCAGAAGCCTCCGCCGTGCGTGGGGACGGGATTGATGGGGTCGTAGACGAATTTGTCGGGTGAATCCTTCGCGGGTTTCGCATTGGTCAGCGCTCCATCGCCGTAGAGGGTGTTGGCGCTGCCTTTGCTCGAAAAATAATAGGTGACGGGCTTGGCGTCCTTCGGGGGCCAGGTGTCAGAGCTTTGCCACTTGTTGAGGCCCATGGTGTAGTAGCGGACCTTCGGCGTCTTTTCGAGGATGCCGTTCTGCTCGCCTTTGAGGAAGTAATCGAACCAGCCGTAGGTGAGCGCGTCGTAGTCGAGGCGCGCATCGCCGAGGTCGCGTTCGCCGACGATGGTGTGCTCGCTGGCGCGCTTGTAGCCGCAATGAAGAGTGGGTGCGATGACGGCGTACTGTTCGTTGGCGATTTCAGGCCTGGCGGTTTTGCGCACGTAGTTGTAGGCGGCGAGGTTGGGGCCGGTGCTGACGTCGTACCAGGTCATCATCCACAGGCCGGGCACGTTGATGGGCATGCTGTCATTCCAGAGGCCGCCTTTGTACCAGGCGGGATCGTTGGGGGTGCGGGCGATCATGTTGCCGCCGGTGGGGCCTTTGGTTTTGCTGGCATAAATGCCTGGACCTGCGCCGATGGCGGCGAGTATGTCATTTTCAGGAAGATGCCAGAGGGCCTTGCCCCAGTCGACGGGCGCGGGATGGGGATCGAGGTCGGTGGACTTCGCGGCCTGTATGAGTTCTGCCTGCGTGGCGCCGGGCGGGAACATGGGGCGCGGGTCGTTCTGGAAGCCGTAGTCGTAGAGCCAGGTGCCGAAGAGCATCTGCACGGCTCCGCCGCGGTACCAGTTGCCCTGCTCATAATAAGGAGCGACGCGGCCCACGCCGGCGCCGAAGCTTTCGGGGATGAATGCAGCGAGGGCCTTGTTGCCGCGGGCGGCGACGGCGAGCTGCCATTCGGCGGTGGAGGAGCAGCCGATGAGGCCGACCTTATCGGATGACCACGACTGAGAGCCGAGCCAGTCGAGCGCGTCGTCAGAGTCGGTGAGCGGCGCGCCGAGGATCTCGTAATCGCCTTCGGAGAAATAGCGTCCGCGCTCGTTCATCTCGACGTAGGCATAGCCGTGCTTCACAGCGGCCAACTCGGCGGACATATCGCGCGGCGCGCCGAGAGCTACATCCCAGTAGTTGAAGTTGTAGGGCGTGCGGGAAAAGATGATGGGATATTTCTTCGACTCGTCCTTGGGGCGATAGATGTCGGCCTGCATGCGCTTGCCGTCGCGCATGGGCACCATGACCTTGCGATCGATGATGGCGATGGATTCGAGCTCTGTCTCCATGGCTTCGCGGCGGGCGACGAGCGCGGGGTCGGGCGTGCGCGACTGGGCGTGCGCGGTGGAGGCGAGGCAAAACAAGAGGCAGGAGGCGAGTGTGCGGGCGAGAGTGTTGTTCATGGATGGTTTTCGGATCGTTCTTACGGTATCAGAGCGGCGAGGGTTGGAGATGCACCGCTAAGACGCTAAGAGCGCGAAGGATGTCCTCCCGCGCGCGGTGGGGGTAGGTTCTGGCATGTCGAGATGGTACCCGGGGTTGCTTTGGAGGCTTTCCGATCAGCTCTGCGTATGCGATGAGGCGCCGATGAAGTCTTCGGATGACAAGACCGAACCGCGGGTGGGAAAGAAGCGCTGGATGAGGCAATCGTGGAGCTCGGAGTCGAGGTCGGCGCAGCAATCGCCGATGACGGCGAGGCGGTAATCGGCGTCAGAGGCTTCGAGGAGCGTGGAGAGGACGACTCCGCTGGTGGAAATGCCGTAGAGGATCAAGGTATCGATCTCATTGGCGCGAAGGATCATGGAGAGATCGGTTCCGGCGAAGGCGCTGATGCGGTGCTTGGTGATCACGACTTCATTGAGCCGCGGGGCGATGCCGGCGGGGATGGCTCCGTGCGGTTCGCGGAAGAGCTGCTGATGCTGCTCCGAGGCTTTGACGGCGGCGAAGAGCGAATTGCGGGTGCTGACTTCGGGAAGTCCGGGACGAAAGCCTACCTGGACGTGGATGACAGTGATGCCGGCGGCGCGGGCATGCTCGAGAACGTTTGCGACGCAAAGCAGAAAGGCTTCCTTGCCTTCGCGGGTGTAGATAGAAACGATGCCGGCCTGGCAATCCATGCTCAGGACGGCGGTGCGGGCGGGATCGAACTTGAACGCGTCAGCCATGCGGGAGTCCCTCGGGTGGCCAATTGTAGCGAGCGGGGATTCCGGGGTTCAATCTTTCGTTTTGATGATCGTCTGCTTATATCGATGTTTATCCGAGCGTTTTTGAGATTTATGCGTCTCTGCTTCCAGATATCTAGGGGATTCTTATGCGAAGGGCTGGTATCGGATCAGACCTGCAGTCTCCGGTCGCGGGTTTTGGCTGCATCCTTTTGCTTTGCGCAGCAGCCTGCGAAGTACGGGCGTTCGCTCAGGACTCAGATGCTGCTGCGAGTAAGCACTCTCCGGCCGTGGTTACAGGGCAATCCTTTTCGGCGTCCAAATTCACCCGCGAAGTGCATGTCCAAAGGGATGGCACGGTTGTTGTCGTCAAAGAAAAAGGTCACGCGCTGTTAGCCCGCGACGCAGATGGCCGTGTGTTTATGGCGGGAGCGCGTGATGCTGATGAAAATTGTGACCTGCCTAATCTTGGAAAGTTGCCGGTATGCGAGGTGTGGACCCCGTTCATCTTCGATCCCGCCGCCGGTGTCATGTGGCATTGGTCGGAGGGCGAAATCGGGGGTAAGGCGGACTACATTGAGATCGACCTACGAAGCGATCAGATCACGGAGGCCGAGCGACTTACATCTGTGCTTCCGAGCCAGCCGGGCAGCATCTGCGAAGGCGTGTCGGAACCAGGCATCCGTGTCCAAGATCTGGGCGAGCGCGACATAGAAGGCGTTCGCGCAAGGGGAGTCAGGTCCACGACGGTGCATAACCCTGAAACGGGAGGTCCGAAGAAGACAATTCGCGAAGTCTGGATTTCGGAGGAAATGCATCTGGTGGTTAAGGTCATAGACGGTGATCCTGAAGGTGACGAAATTGTTTCAGGACTCGACCACATCTCACGTTCGCCTAAAGCGGAGCTTTTTCAGCCTCCCACGGAGCGCATTCTTCGGCGTTGGCCAGACCACAGCGAGTATGCCGATCCCGATATAACGGAGCTGGCTGGATGGTTCGTTAGATAGTTCGCAATTGCAAGAGTATGTCGTTTGCCGAAGTCTAGTCTTTCAGCTCGACGGGGATTGTGGGGCCCCATCCTACGCGATGAGGCTGCCGGTATCCGAGCAGGGGCTGAAGCCCAATCTTGAAAGAAGCCTGACGGCACGGCTGAAGCCGTGCCCTGATACAAGCTTTCTTACTTGAGTGGACGGGTAGATAAGTAGGTTAGCTGCTATTCGTTAGGTTGGTGGGATTACTGGAGAGACTCCTTCGCGCCGTCGAAGGCTGCTTCAGGAAGGCTTAGGAGCTCGGGTTCGAAGGACGCCTTGAGGCTCAAGTGATTGTGCCTTTCATCTCAGTGCGGCTGTTCTTCGATATATCTACGGCCTTCGATTTTGTATCTGCTACTTAGCGCCCGCTCGATGGCTTCACTGTAGGCGATGTGTTCCTGTTCAAGGATTCTTTCTGACAATGTATGTGCGTCGTCTGCTTCCAGTACTGGCACGGATTTCTGCAGGATGATGACTCCGTGGTCTAACTGCTCGTCGACGAAGTGGACGGTGCATCCGGCTACCTGTACTCCGTAGTCGAGGGCCTGCTGCTGGGCGTCGAGGCCGGGGAAGGCGGGGAGCAGCGAGGGGTGGATGTTGAGGATGCGCTGCGGGAAGGCCTGCACGAATTGCGGCGAGAGCAGGCGCATGTATCCGGCCAGGCAAACCAAATCCACGTTGTGGGCGCGGAGGGTGGCGACGATCTCTTCGTCGTGCTCGGCGCGCTTGCGTCCGTTGGCTTCGATGGCGACGGCTTTGAGGCCGAGTCTGCGGGCGGCGTCGAGGCCGGGGGCATCGGCTTTGTTGGAGATGACGACGGCGATCTCGCATCCAGTGAGCTTGCCGATGGCGATGTTGTTGGCGATGGCGAGGAAGTTGGAGCCTCGTCCGGAGAGCAGGATGCCGAGTTTGCTTGCGGAGCTCATGGATTCAGGGTAGCTAAAAAGCGGTTGGCTAAGAAGCGGTTAGCTGAAGTCCGGGTAGCTAAAAAGCGGATGGCTAAGGACCGGTCAGCTAAGGACCGGCCGGGGCTAAACCGGCCGGCGATGGAGCGGTTCGCTAAACAGCGGTTAGCGGAAGAGGGTCCTAGCGTTGGAGCGATGACAGAAGAACAGCAGGTCCTTCGAGCTCGCTGCGCTTCAGGAGGACAAGGATAGAGGGGGAGCGCTGACCGCTAACCGGTTTCTTGCCCACCGGACTTCAGCTACCCGGACCTTAGCTGACCGGATCTCAGCTGGCCGCTTTTTAGCCGTAGATGACTTTGCGGTCGCCTTTTACGATGCGGCCGATGACGTGGAATTTTTCTCCGGCGCGGTCGAGGAGTCCCTTTACGCGCTTGAATTTTTCCGCGCGGACGACGGCGATGAGTCCGACGCCCATGTTGAAGGTGCGCAGCATCTCGTCCTGGTCGACGTTGCCGAGCTCGCGCAGGTGCTCGAAGACGGGAAGGACGGGCCAGGAGCCGAGATCGATGGATGCGGCGAGGCCTTTGGGGAGGATGCGGGGCAGGTTCTCGGTGATGCCGCCGCCGGTGATGTGGGCCATGCCCTCGACCAGCTCTCCGGCGGTGAGCTTCTGAATCACATTCAGGTAGCTGCGATGGGTCTTCATGAGCGTGGCGCCGGCTTTTTCCTTGAGGGCGTTGATGTACTGCTCGGGCTTGTAGCCGGCGACCTCGAAGAAGAGCTTGCGGGCCAGAGAGTATCCGTTGGTGTGCAGGCCGGTGGAGGGCAGGCCGATGAGCACGTCGCCGGGCTGGATTTTTGCGCCGGTGATGAGCTTGTCGCGATCGACCACGCCGACGATGAAGCCGGCCAGATCGTATTCGCCATCCTTGTAGAAGCCGGGCATCTGCGCGGTTTCGCCGCCGATGAGGGCGCAGCCGTTGGCGCGGCAGGCATCGGCGAGGCCGCTGACGATCTTCTCCGTTACTTCGCCATCGAGACGGCCGGTGGCCAGGTAATCGAGGAAAAAGAGCGGGGTTGCGCCCTGCACGCCGATGTCGTTGACGCAGTGGTTGACCAGGTCGCAGCCCACGGTGTGGTGGATGCCGAGCTCGAAGGCCAGCTTGAGCTTGGTGCCCACGCCGTCGGCGCTGGAGACCAGCACGGGCTGGGCGTACTTGGCCGTATCCAGCTTGAAGAGGCCGCCGAAGCCGCCGATTTCGCTCAGGACATTGCGGGAAAAAGTGCGCTGGGCGAGGTATTTAATACGCTGCTTGGCGCGGTCGCCGCTGGAGATGTCGACGCCGGCATCGGCATAGGTGACGGGTGCTGGCTTTTTCTTGGCTTCAGGCAAGGATGAATCTCGAGGACTGGGATGAGGCTTGAATTCAGGCCGGAATTCCAAGTTTAGCATCGCGGACGGGGCTGCCAGCCTCGAATCGCATGGCTTTAATATGAAAGAGACGCCGGGCGGAGCGGTTTCCGTTCAAGGGCCTTTGATGGCACCCCAGCGGCTCCGGGTGCGGCGCCGGCACGGCCGCGGTTGGCGGCAAATAATTTGCACAGGCGGGCCTCGGTGCGCGGAGATTGCGCGTACTATGCTGGTCAGGGCTCAGGGCTGGGCAAGGTGCGAGTGCGGCACGACGGGGCACGAGCGAGCCGGGAATTCTGGGCCGGAAACTCCAGAGCAGGGTTTGCCCGTCTTCTATTCGAAGACGGATCGATTGTTGGCATCCGGCATGCTGGAGTTTGGGCGCCGCGCTCAGTCCGGCGCGTAGGACCGGGTTAGAAACAGCGGGCGCCGAAGCAAGGGGCGCCGAAACAACGGGGCCACAGCAGCGCAGAACGATTGCTGCCAACTCACCATCACCATTGGAAGTTCTGGCGGAGCGATGCCGATGCCGAATCTATTCCGCAAATTGCGGCGCACTCCCAAGGAGCCGGTTTTTACGCGGCCGGAGTTGGAATTGCGGAAGCGGACCGAGGCCTTCTGCGCCGCGAACGGACTGGCCCCGCAGACTCGCCGCATTACCGTACTGTTTGCGTCCATATGGACGCTGCCGACGGAGCGTGCCTTCAGCGCGGGGCTGATCCGCTGGATCAGGATGCTGGAGCGCGACGCGATGCTGCGGCAGCGGTTCAAGCAGGCGTGGCAGGAGATGGTCGCGCAGCTGGACTCTGTTTCGTTTTTTAGCGACGCGGGAATTCCGGCGCAGCATGCGCTGCTGCACGAGACGACGCAGCGCATCTTTCAGCGGCTGCTGCCCTCGGCGCGCGAGGACGTGGATACGGCGCGGCTCTTTGCCGCCGTTTTCTCCTCGCCGCAGGCGGTGGAGCGCTTCCGCTCCATCGACGGATTTATTTTTACGCGGCTGGGCAGGATACTGTGGCCTTCCCGCGGACTGGCGGCGCTGCCGCGCCTGCGCGACAACATTCACCAATCACTGCGGCTGCTGGCGGCGCGCATTTCCGGACGAGGCGCTACGCCGGCCATTTTGCAGCGCAGCAGCGTTACGGAAGCGGACCGGTCGCCGTTCTACCAGCTGGTCTTTGCCACGGAAGACTTTGTGCGCGCGGAGAACCCGGAGGAGCAGCGCGAGCAGTTCCATCGCTGGCAGGATGGGATCAGCGCCTGCCGCGACGAGCTCAACCAGGTGCGGCTGCACATGGAAGCGGCGGGGGTGAGCACCGGACTGGTGTTCGACATTACCAGCATGGAGGCGGCGCTGGACCGCATGGAGATGCTGGCGGCGACGCTGATTGAGCCTGCGGAGCACAAGCATGAAGAGGGCGAGCAGGAACGCGAGCATGCGCAGAAGCCGTCTTTTGCCGCGCGGCAGCTGCTCAACACCCTGGTGACGGGACTGCTGGAGGACACGCGTATTTCGGGGCTGGTGCGGCAGAACCTGAACCTGCTGGCGCGCAAGACAGTGGAACGCACGGGCCACGGCGGCGAGCACTACATCGCGCATTCGCTGCGCGAGTACCGCCTGATGTGGTACGCGGCGATTGGCGGCGGACTGCTGACGGTCTTCACGGCGGCGGTGAAGCTGCGCGTCGTCGGGAGCCAGTTCCCTCCTTTTGTGGAGGGCTTTTTGATCGGGCTTAACTACGCGATCAGCTTTCTTCTGCTGCAGATCTTCGGGCTGGCGCTGGCGACCAAGCAGCCTTCGATGACGGCAGCGACGTTTGCCGGCATTGTCCGGCAGAATCGCGGAGCTTCGCGGCGCAGCAAGATCGCGGACTTTGCCGCTTCGATCAGCCGCACACAGCTGGCGGCGGCTCTCGGCAATGTGCTGGCGGTATGCGCGGGCGCGATCGCGTTTGAGCATCTGTGGCAGAAGATGTTCAGCGCGCATTATCTGCCGGAGCAGACGGCGCGGCATGTGTATGAAACGCTGCATCCGTTCAGCTCGGCAACGGCGATCGATGCGGCGCTGACAGGAGTGATCCTGTGGCTGGCGGCTTTGATCGGCGGTTGGTGCGAGAACTTCGCAGTCTACAATCGTCTCCCGGCCGCGATTGCAGCGCATCCGCTGGGGCAGCGCTTGGGCGTGCGCAGAATGCAGAAGATTGCGGCGTGGTTCGAGAACAACATTGCTGCATGGAGCACTAGCATCGCGCTGGGGTTCATGCTGGGCTTCACTCCGGAGATCGCGCGCTTCTTCGGGCTGCCGCTGGATGTGCGGCACGTCACGCTCAGCACCGGCATGCTGGCGCTGGCCGCGGCGCGATACGGGACCGCTGCGTTAGGAAACCACTGGTTCTACGAAGCCGTGGCGGGCATTGGCATCACCTTCGTACTGAACCTGGGAGTCAGCTTCTTTATCGCCTGCGCGGTGGCGCTGCGCGCGTACAACCTGCAGCGAAGCGAGCGGCTGTCGATTCTCAAGTATGTGCTGGGGCAGGCAGTGAAATCGCCGCTGCGCTTTCTTTACCCAGTGGATGCAGCTCCGGAGCTGACGTCGATTGCGCCTCCGAAGGTGGAGGAGGTTGTTCCGGATGAGGCAACTGCGGAGAAACATGTAATGGTGAAGGAAGAGCGGGCTTCTTAGCTGGGACTAGGTGACAGACATTTTTGGCCGAGCCGAGGCCGTTTCCGGCCTGGTCAGCCCGCCCTTCAGGATTCACCGCCAAGACGCCAAGTGCGCAAAGATATCGCCCGCCATTTGCGCGCGCGGATTTGGCCTCAGTAGTTGCCGGTGACGATGTTCTTCAGCTCTTCGCCGCGCATGTAGCGGCCTACCTGCTCCGCTGCGAAGCTGACGGCGCGATCCATGGACATGGGGCTCGAGCCCGCGATGTGCGGGGTGATGAGGAGATTGGGCGCCGACCAGAGCGGGTGGTCCTTGGGCAGAGGCTCGGGGTCGGTGACGTCGACTGCGGCGCGAATACGTCCGCTCTGCAGGGCTTCGAGCAGGGCAGCGGTTTGCACCACGGGGCCGCGAGCGGCGTTGACCAGCAGGGCTCCCTGCTTCATCTTTGCGAGTTCTTTTGCCCCAATCATGCCGGTTGTTTCTTCAGTGAGCGGGACGATGAGGACTACGATATCGACTTCCGGCAGGAGGTCAAGCAGGCGATCGATGGGTTCGACTCCTTCACGGGCATAGCGTGCGACACGAACGATCTCCGCACCGAAGGCGAGCAGCCGCTCTTCAATCGATTTGCCAATCGATCCGTAGCCGACGATCATGACGCGCTTGCCGTAGAGCTCTTCCTGCAGGACCTTGAAGGAGGTGAGCTTTTCTCCGTGATGGAGCTGGCGATACATGTCATTGGCTTCGGTGAGGCGCTGCCATTCCCCGGTGTGCTGCAGGTCGCGATAGAAGGGGAAGAATTTGAGTGAGCTGAGAATGGCGGTGATGGTCCATTCGGCGGTGGGGATGTTGTGCATACCCTGGCCATCGCAGAGGACGATCCCTTCGGGAGCGAGAGGCTTCAGCCAATCGACGCCGGCCAGCATGGCCTGAACGACACGCACACCTTTGACGTGGGGAAGGATCTGTTTGAATCCCTTAGCGGATGTGGGCGCGACCCAGAACTCGACTTCAATCTCGCGCTCAGGGCTCGATTCGATGCGTTCGAGCGATATCGCGCGGGGAAGCTTCTCGAAAAGATGTTCGTCGAGCCACGCAGGCACTCCCACCTTCAGCATGCAGGTTTTCTTCTCCTCGATTGACTCTCCACGATCTTAGCTGCAAAAGCAAACCGCCCCTCATTTGAAGGGCGGTTCACGGGAAACGCGAGAGTTAGTTTTTCTGGTGGAAGATCTTGCTGTTGATGTCGGGCCAGAATTCTTTGACGATGAAGGTCATGCCATCGAGGCCCACGCTGGTAGCCCAGCGCTGCCCCACCTTGGTCCAGTCGCGATCGGCAGTGGGGTAATACAGGCTGGAAACACCGGAAGCCGCGCCCGCACCAATGATTTCCGAATAGTTGAAATTGTTTTTCCCGTCGTCGTCGCGGGTGATGATGATGCGCGAGAAGGAATAACCGAGACGCTTTACAAATCCGCCGTGGCCGAGCGTGTAGTAGCGTGGGTCCTGATGGAGAGCGGAGGGAAGGAAAAATTCCACCATGTAGTTTTCGTCGGTCTGGTCGGCGAAATCGTGCCAATAATAGCGCGCGTATCCAGCCGCGCCCTGATGGAACTGCGGATAGGAATTCTCGGCGAGATCGACGCCGGCCAAGCCGGCCACAAAGATGAAGGAGGAATAATCGAAGCTGTCCTCGGTGGCGCCAATAAATTTATCCTTCACGCTCATGGGCGGCAATTTGACGTCGACAGAGACGGAGCGGAAGTTGGGAACAATGCCGAGGATGCGCTTGGTCTGCTTGCCCTCGTACTGGTTGTTATTGCTGGTCTGCGCAGGAGCGCTTGCGGACTGCTGTCCGGGGGCATCGGGTAGATCGCTGTGGTCCGCGGCTGCAACCAGCGTCGCCTGCGGAGCATTATTCGCATCCTGTGCCCGGGCCGTGGCAAAGCCCATCATCGAAATACACAGCGACGCAGAGGCCATCCTCAAAAAGAAAGATAATTTCATTCGATTCATGTAAGTAAAGATTCCTGTCGGTGACGTCCGGCTGCATATATGACGCAGCGGACACATGATTGGACGTGGAAGACTCGATTTAGATGCGAATCTTTCCTTGCGGTCCTGTGCCGGATGAAGCTGGCGTCAAATTTCAGGAAGCCCGAGGCGCGCGCTTGGAGCTGAGATACGCCTTCAATGCGGCGAGGCCAGAAGTGATGGCTTCTTTCGGCATGGCGTAGCCGAAGCGAACAAAGCCTTCACCCTGTGCCCCGAATACGACGCCGGGGATGGTGGCGACGTGAGCCTTGTCGAGAAATGTTGCTGCGACCTTGCGGCTGTCCTTGTTGATGCTGGTTATATCGGGGAAGGCATAGAACGCGCCTGCGGGTACCTCGCAATTAAGGCCAGCCTCGTTCAATCCGTTGACGAGCAGATCGCGGCGCACGCGGTATTCTTCGCGCCGCGCGTCGATCGTGCTTTGCGGAATCGACAACGCTTCGAGCGCGGCCCATTGCGTGGGAGTGGAGACGCCGTTGACCGAATACAAAACTAATTTACGCAGGCCGGACATGAAAGGTTCCTTGGCGACCGCGTAACCGATGCGCCATCCGGTCATGCCGTAGGTTTTCGAAAACGTATAGGTGCTGATGGTGCGTTCGGCCATTCCGGGCAGCGAGGCGATGGATACGTGCTCACCTTCGTAGACGAGGTCTTCGTAGGCTTCGTCGGCGATGACGATGAGATCGTGCTTTTTTGCGAAGGCGGCGACTTCTTCCGCTTCGGATCGCGAGAAAACTGTTCCCGAGGGATTCTGCGGCGTGTTGTAGTAGATGGCCTTGGTGTGCGGCGTGGAGAACTGCTCGAGGATTTTGGTGAGCCCGTTGCGCCGGGCGCTGGCGGTGGGCACAAGCAGCGCTCGCGCCTCTGCTCCGGTGACCATATCGCGAATGGGTGTCCAATAGGGGGAGAAGAGCAGCACATCGTCGCCGGGATTCAGGACGGCCTGGAAGGCGACGAAGAGCGCGTGTGCGCCACCCGCGGTGACGATGACGTCTTCAGCCTTTGCGGCGATATGATTTTTGGTCTGCAGCTTCCTGGCCAGCGCCTCACGCAACGGCTCAATTCCCGAGGATGGCGCGTAGCGGGTCTTGTTCTCGACGATCGCCTTCATCATGGCGTATTTCACCTTCTCGGGCGTGTCGAAAAAAGGCTCACCGCCATGGAAAGCGTGTACGGTCTGTCCGGTGGCACGCAACTCCATGACCTTATTGCGCACCTGCACAATGTCGGAGAATCCGACTTCGTCTAAACGCTTCGCCAATTGCAGAGATTTATTTTTCGTCATCATGGTGTCAATCTCGTTTTTCTTTCTGTCCGCCGTCTGGCCTCACGCGACCCATTAGTGTAGTGCCTGTTCGTGAACTTTAGCGATGGCGCTGAAGGGAAAGTTCATGGCCGGCTTCCACCCATCTCAGCCATACGATGCTATTCTGCGAAGAAATGCGTCCCTCGACTGTCTGGTTTTTGATCGCATGCCTGTGGCTGGTGGATGTTTTTATCGGCATCGCACGCGGGCATGCTCACCAGGCGTGGCCGCAGGCCGTGGTGGCCGCGGCGTTCCTCCTGTTGTGGATCTTGCATCGCCGGCGCGAGCGCCCGGTTCGCAGGCCTCAGGTGCGTGGGCCACTCAAGTAGCGAGCAGGCCGGTATAAACGGCCATTCCGGCTACGGCGTCCACGCCGATAGCGTCGAGCGCATCGATCTCTGACTGTTCGCGAATTCCTCCAGCAACAATGAGCTGCCGGGTGGTGAGCGCGCGCAGGGTCTGCGCCCGTTCGAAGGGAAAGCCCTGCATGGTTCCTTCGGTGTCGACGTGGGTGTAGAGAAAGCCGCCGCAGAACGGTTCGAGCTCCTGGATGGCCTGTTCCGGGGTGAGGCTGACCTGCTCCTTCCATCCTTTGACGGCTACACGGCCATCTTTGGTATCGATGCTGGCGATGAAACGGTCCGGGCCGATGGCTTGTGCGAAGGCCGACGCGGCTGCGGTGTTTACGTCGTTTGCGCCAAAGAGGACGGAGCCGACGATGACGCGGCGTGCTCCGGCGTTGAGGATGCTCTGCGCCTGCGCGGCATCGCGGATTCCTCCGCCGACCTGCGTGGGCAGGCGCTGCGCGATCTTTTCAATCAGTGACGTGTTGCTGCCCTGGCGCATGGCGGCATCGAGATCGATGAGCTGGACCATGGGATAGCTTGCGAAGCGCTCGATCCAGTATTCGAAATCGTCGAAGGCCAGCTTGAGTTTTTCGCCGCGGACGAGCTGGACGATGCGGCCGCCCATGAGGTCGATAGATGGGATCAGCATGGCAGCCTCATGGGCACGCCGTCGCGCGCGATTTCTTCTTTGAGGGCGCGGGCGTCGGAGATGCCGAAGTGAAAGATGCTGGCGGCGAGCGCGGCATCGGCCTTGCCGCGCAGAAAGACGTCGGAGAAATGAGCGGCGCTGCCGGCTCCTCCGGAGGAGATGACGGGAATCCGTACGGCCTCGCTTACGGCTGCGGTCAGCTCGCAGTCGAAGCCGGCGCGAGTGCCATCGGCGTCCATAGAGGTGAGCAGGATTTCGCCGGCCCCGCGCTGCTCGGCTTCGCGTGACCATTCGACGACGCCGCGGCCAGTAGGTTTGCGTCCGCCTTCGACGTAGACCTCGGCATGATCGCCGCTGCGCCGGCCATCGATGGCGACGATGACGGCCTGCGCGCCGTAGCGCGAGCCGATTTCGTCGATGAGCTCGGGGCGGCGCAAGGCAGCGGAGTTGATGCTGACCTTGTCGGCGCCGGCCTCGAATACGGCGGAGGCGTCATCGAGGGTGCGAATGCCACCGCCGACGGTGAAGGGCACGAAGAGATTGCGCGCGGTGCGCTTCACGGTATCGATGAGGGTGCCGCGGCCCTCGTGCGTGGCGGTGATGTCGAGGAGAACGATTTCGTCCGCGCCGGCTGCGGCGTGGCGCGCTGCCAGCTCGGCGGGATCCCCCGCGTCGATGAGATCGACAAACTGAACGCCTTTGACGACGCGGCCATCACGCACGTCGAGGCAGGCGATGATGCGCTTGGTCAGCATGTCCACTCCAGAAAATTCTGCAGGACTTTGAGGCCGGTGGCGCCGGATTTCTCGGGATGAAACTGCACTCCCATCACGTTTTCGTGTTCGACGGCGGCCGCGAATGAGTTGATGTATTTCGTCACTGCGGCCATGGCAGGAACACCCTGATGGTTTTTATCGCCGGCGCAGGCAGTGGCAGTTGGGACGTAATAGGAGTGCGTGAAGTAGACGAACTGGTCCTGTTCTTTTTCCATCGCGGCAAAGAGGCGCGAGTAGGGAGATGTGCGGGTGAGGATGTGATCCCAGCCTACGTGCGGAACTTTTTCGCCGCCTTCGGCAAAGCGTTCGCACCGGCCCTGAAAGTATCCCAGGCCGGGCTGCTGCGGGGCTTCGGTGCTGCCTTCGAGCAGCCACTGCATGCCGACACAGATGCCGAGGAAGGGCACTCCCTTATCGACAACTTTGCGGACAGCTTCGGTGATGCCGGTTTCGTCGAGGCGGCGCGTGGCCGCAAAGTGTCCTACGCCGGGCAGGACGACATGACCCGATGTGCGCACAACTTCAGGGCGGGCGGTGACAGTGACATCGGCGCCGAGATGATGCAGGGCTTTCACCACCGATGTGAGGTTACCGGCCTGATAGTCGATGACGGTGACTTTTGTGCTCATTGCGCCTCGTCCGGCGACCAGCCGATTTCTGCGAGGGATGCTTCCATGGCCTGGATGCCGGCGGCGGTGTGCTCGCGGGTACCGACGGTGATGCGCACGCATCCGTCGCAGCCGGGGTCGCTGGAGCGGTCGCGCACCAGCACCCCGCGATTGTGCATGGCAACAGAGAAAGCCTTGTGCTTTGCGCCGATTCTTGTGAGAACAAAATTTGCCTCCGACGGCCAGTACTTCACACCGAGGCGGGTGAGCGCGGTGTAAAGCTCTTCGCGCGAAGACAGGACTTCTTTCACATACCAGTCGACGTATGCCTGATCTTCGAGAGCGGCGGGGAGGCAGGTGAGGGCCAGTGCATTGACGCTATATGGAGAGATCACGCGGCGCAGCCAGGTCATGGCGGATTCGTCTGCGGCGAGAAGGCCGACGCGGAGACCGGCGAGGCCGTAGACCTTCGAAAATGTGCGCGCGACGATTACATTTGGCACGCGCCCTACCAGGTCCATGACGGTTTGGCCGTAGAAGTGGAAGTAGGCCTCGTCGACGAGCACCATGGCGTGCGGGGCGGCTTCGACGAGCCTGAGGATGTCTGCGCGCGTGGCGGCCTGACCGGTGGGGCTGTTGGGGTTGGCGATGGCGATCAGCTTGGTTGCAGGCGAGATTTTTCTTAACAACGGCTCGAGTGGAAAACGGAAGCTGTCATCCGATTGCACTTGAATCAGCTGGGCCTCGGTTGCAGAGGCGTAAACCTCATACATAGAGAAGGTAGGGACGGGCAGCAGCATCTCGTCGCCGGCATCGAGATAGGCTTCGAAGAGAATGTGAATGGCCTCGTCGACTCCATTCGTCAGCAGGGTCTGCGCGGGTTTGATGCCAAGGTGCTGCGCGGCGATGCGCTCGACGTGCTCGCGCTCGGGATACATGGTGAGGTCGGCGCGCGAGACGCTTCCGAGAGCTTCGAGAACCTTTGGCGAGCAGGCGAAAGTGTTCTCGTTGAAGTCGAGGCGCACGCCGCTGCGGTCGCCCAGGGGAGGGTGGTACTCCTTGATGCGGCGAACCAACTCGCGGGGCTGCGGTGTGATCAATTTTGTTTCTGACTCAGGCATTCTTCCTCACTTCAAATTTCCGGATCAACGGCAACCGATTTACATGACCGGCTGAAATCTCAAATCATTTCCTCAGGGGCCAAAGCCCCGTCGATCTGCGGGCTAAACGGCACGACTTAAGTCGTGCCCTGATACAAGCCAAGTCCGTGGTGCTTCGATACAAACGATTCTTCGTTCCCAGATACAGCCTTACTGTTTCAGCTTTGTCTCACGGTCGACTCTTTCGTGGCGCAGCAGCTGTCATCCTTACGCGGATTGCTTCTGCGTGGCCGAACAGTCCTTCGGCTTCGGCCATGGCGATTCCTGTCGAGCCGAGGGTGCGCAGGCCTTCGGCGGAATACTCCTGCACAGTGACGATCTTCAGAAAATCCATGACGCTCAATCCTCCACGCACGCGCGCCAGCCCGCAGGTGGGGAGGGTGTGGTTGGGGCCGGAGACGTAATCGCCGAGCGGCTGGGCTGAATATGGGCCGACGAAGACGGAGCCGGCGTTTTCGACCCAATTCAAATCCTCAGCGGTATCGACGGTGAGGTGTTCTGGAGCGAGCGCGTTTGAGATGGATTGCGCTTCTGTAACTGTCGATGTGACGATTGCAAGTCCATTACTGGCGATGGCTTCGCGCGCGATTTTGTTGGAGCGGACGCGCTGCTTCACTTCGGTGATGACTTCGCGTGCGAGATCGATCCTGGTGGTGATGAAGATGGCGAGCGCATCGGGATCGTGCTCGGCCTGGGCGACGAGGTCGGAGGCGATTCCGGCGACGTCGCCGTTTTCACTGACGACGACAATCTCGGTGGGCCCGGCGAGCATGTCGATGGCGCAGTCAAAGGCCACGAGTTTCTTGGCCGCGGTGACGAAGGCGTTGCCGGGGCCGACGATCTTGTCCACGCGCGGGATGGATTCGGTGCCGTAGGCGAGCGCGGCCACGGCCTGCGCTCCGCCGAGGCGGTACATCTCATTTATTCCGAGGAGCGCGGCGGCGGCGAGCGTCTCTGGCGCGGGCTTCGGTGAGACTACGACGATGCGTTCGACCCCTGCGACTTGGGCGGGGATCGCGGTCATCAGCAATGTTGACGGGAGCGGATAACGCCCGCTGGGTACATAACAACCGACGGCCCCGATGGGGCGGATGCGCTGGGCGGTCTTGACGCCGGGAGTTGGGGCGAAGTCCCATTCCTTGGGGCGCTGGCGCTGGGCGAAGCCGCGGATGTTTTTTGCCGCAGTCTTCAGGGCGCGCTTGAGGTCATCGGAGGCCGCATTCCATGCGGATTGAATCTCGGCTTCGCTAATACGTAACGGTGTCTGTGGCGAAATGCCATCGAATTGCGCGGCGTAGCGGCGCAGGGCGCGATCGCCGCCACGGCGCACGCCGTCGACGATCTTCTTTGCCGCGGGCAGGGCGCGCTCGTAGGTGGCGCTGCGGCGGGCGATGAGCTCGTCGATGCGTTTTCGGGCTGCTGCCGCGCCGCGTCCGGTGGTGATGAGCTTCATTCGAGCCTCGGGGGCTAAAGCCCCATTGGGTTGTGTTGTTTTTGTGCGGCCTGAAGGCCGCACCTACCCTAAAACATCGATCCGGGGCTAAAGCCCCTTTCGCGAAGTTGTCTTAACGTACGGGCTAAAGCCCGTACCTGATACGAAACTTCTCTTTCGGCGGCCTACATCTTTCAGTTCCAGAAGTGCACCCCAATCGCATGCCTCTTTGTCTTTTGTCGTGGTGCGGCTTGACGGCCGCACCCTTCCAGACTCCACTTTTACAAGACGATTTTATTGAGCGGATATTCGACGATGCCGGTGGCCTTTGCCGCCTTCAATCGGGGAATGACTTCGCGGACGACGCCTTCTTCGAGAATGGTGTTCACCGCGACCCATCCCGGGGTGCTGAGCTCGGAGACGGTGGGAGAGTTGAGCGCGGGAAGCACTCCGAGAACGGTAGCCAGGTTCACTTTCTCGACGTTGAGCATGAGGCCGACCTGGCCCTGCGCGGAGATAGCCGCGTTGAGCATCAATGCGAGGCTATCGATTTTGTGCTTCTTCCAGGCGTCGGTGTAGGCGGTTTTATTGGCGATGAGGCGGGTCTCGCTTTCCATCACGGTGTCGATAATCCGCAGGTGGTTGGCGCGCAGCGAGCTGCCGGTTTCGGTGACTTCGACGATGGCGTCGGCGAGGGTGGGCGGCTTGACTTCGGTTGCGCCCCAGCTGAATTCAACCTGGACGGGAACATTTTTTGCCGCGAAGTAACGCTTTGACACTTCGACCAGTTCGGTGGCGATGGTTTTGCCGGCGAGGTCTTCGGCCTTCTGATACGGGGAGTCTTCGGGGACGGCGAGCACCCAGCGGACCTTCTGTCGGGACTGCTTCGAGTAGACAAGGGCAGTCACGCTTTCTACTTCGAGGCCGGTCTCGACCACCCAGTCGATGCCGGTGAGGCCGGCGTCGAGGACGCCTTTCTCCACGTAGCGGGCCATCTCCTGGGCACGGATGAGCATGCACTCGATCTCGGCGTCGTCGATAGAGGGGAAATAGGATCGTCCGTTGGCGTAGATGCGCCAGCCGGCGCGTTCAAAGAGGGCGATGGTTGCGTCCTGCAGGCTGCCCTTGGGGATTCCGAGCTTCAGCTTGTTCGCCATTAGCGTGCCTCCGTAGAGCTTGCGACGGGCAGGGCGATGGGGCGGGTAAAGCAGCTGACGGTGCCTTCGTGACAGACGAGGCCGTCGCCTTCGACCTCGACGCGGAAGAGCAGCGTGTCATTGTCGCAGTCGGTTGCGGCTTCGAGGACGCGGAGGCGGTTGCCGCTGGTCTCGCCTTTCATCCAAAGCTTCTGGCGGGTGCGGCTCCAGAAGGTCACGAAGCCGGTGTCGAGCGTCTTCTGATAGCTGGTTTCGTTCAGGAAGCCAACCATCAGCACCTGGCCGGTGCGTGCGTCCTGCACGATTCCGGGTACCAGGCCATCCATTTTTGCAAAATCGATCTTGGTGTCGGTCATATCCTCGTGTTCCGTTTCCATAATTTGCTTCAACGCAAAAAGCCCGCCGGTGCTGTGCGCGCCGGCGGGCTTTTCAGGATTCTGTGATTGGCTCTTAGCTCAGGCCAGACAGCTCCGCCGACACGCTCGTCACGTGATGATGGTGGTGCTGACGATGATGGACGGAAGACTGCATCTGTAGAAAACGTATCTTTTTGGTTGGATGCTGTCAACCGACAGCATGAATGCGAGAAAAATTTACGAGGGCTGGCTGCCCTTGGAGGTTTGGAGCAGCTGGGAGACGGTGGTTGCCAGCTGCTGCAGGCTGAAGGGCTTTTGCAGGGAGACGGCATATTCCGTCGCCGGGCCGTGGATCAGTGCGCGCTCCTGGCCGGACATGAGCACGACGCGGGCTTCGGGGTGCTGCAGGCGGATCTGTTCGACGAGGATTTCTCCGGTGATGTCGGGGAGGATGACGTCGGAGATGACCAGGTCGAGCGGGCGGGACATAGAGCGCGCCCATTGCATGGCAGCTTCGGCGCTGCCGCAGGAGATGACTTCGTAACCGCGGCCGGTGAGAAAATCCTGGATCAGCTTGCGCAGCTCGTCGGCGTCTTCGACGAGCAGGACCAGGCCGCCTTCGGCGTGGGTCCAGGCGCTGTCGCGCGCGGGGATGAAAATATCGAAGCAGGAGCCTTCGCCGGGGGCGCTGGTGAGGCGGATGCCGCCTCCGCTCTGGCGAACGACGCCGTAGACCGAGGCCAGGCCGAGGCCGCTGTTTTTTGCGCGCGACTTGGTCGAGAAATAGGGCTCGAAGGCGTGCTTGCGGGTCTCCGGGGACATGCCGATGCCGGTGTCGCGGACCACGAGGTGGATGTAACGGCCATGGGCCAGGCCCAGTTCGGTGTCGTCGGAGGCGAGCAGCGCGCGGCGGGTCGACAGGGAAAAGCGGCCGCCTTCGGGCATCGCGTCCCGCGCGTTCATGGCGAGATTGAGAATGACTTCGCGCCACTGCATGGCGTCGGCGAATACGGGCCACAGGTCGGCGTCGAAATCCATTTCGAGGTCAACCTCTTTGCCAAGGACTGCGGCCAGCACGTCGCTTTGTTCGCCGAGAACGGTATTCAGCTGGATCTGCTCGCGACGGGATTGCTGCTGGTAGTTGAGCTGCAGACGGTGCTGGGCGAGATCCTGAGCGTTGCGGACGGTTTTGGCGATCAGCTCGGCCTGTTGTTCGGGATTGCCTGAGCCCTCCTGCATCTGCTCGGCGACAGCGAGGATGACGGTGAGCAGATTATTGAAATCGTGCGCGGCCGTGCCGGGGACCATATGTGGTGCATCCGACATAAGCGGCGGATCTGGCCTAGATTGGTCGGGCCTTGACTGGTTCGGCCATGACTGGTTGGGCCATGATGGGGCTTGCCACGAATCGGAGGGAAGTTCTTCGGCCGGCTGCTGTGGAACGCTGTTCTTGCCGTCGCGTACCATGGAAAACCGTGCGGGGCGGCCGTTCCAGATGAGGGGAAATGAGGTGATTTCGACCTGGATGCGGGTGCCGTTGGCGAGAAAATGTTCAACGGAGTAGTCGCGGGCGGGTCCGCTCAGACCCTGGGTGAGCATGTGCTGCAGCTCATTCTGATGCTCGGGTGGAACGACCTCCTGAACGCCACGCTCAAGAAAGACACGGCGGCTGTGGCCGTATTTTCTGATTGCGGCATCGTTCACCTCAAGAACGCGTGCGGTCTCGCAATCGAGCACAAACATGGGCCATGGAGAGGATTCGATGAGGCGCTTGCACATCTCAGCGGGCCAGAGCGACGGCTCGGTTCCTTCTCTGAGAAGGTCGCCGATCTTTCGCTCCGATGATACGGCTTTATTCATCGTGGTCGAATCTCCAGGCAGCAAAAAACTTCAGTTCGTTCGCGTTCGAACTACATGCTCTAGCAATCGAATAACCTTATCGACCCACGTTCGCGTCTTTGCGCTTCATACTGCTGACGTAGATTCGATTTCATACGACTACAAGGGAAATGCTTCTTTTTCTGGCCAAAAAGCGTACAGGCCAAACTTGCTTCCCCATTGGCGAAGCGGGCTGTTGGATATATCTGAACTTCGCCGCTATGGCTTTTTCGCCCGTTTGACCGGAGTTTTCTTCGCTGCCTTCTTGGCAGCTGACTTCACCGGTTTGCCTGCTGCCGCAGGTTGGGGGGCCTTTTTCGCAGCAGATTTTTTTCGCGCGGCCAGCGTCTTCTTGGTAAGAGCGGACTTCAGCTCTTCCAGATCGACGCTTCGAGCCGATTTCCGAAGCCTTTCAATGTCGTAATACGCGCGCCGCTCAGCGAGAAAGACGTGAACCACGAAATCGACGTAATCCAGGAGAACCCACTCGCCCTGCCGCCGGCCTTCCACGGAGTTGGGATAAACGCCGAAATCGCGCTTGAGCTTCAACTCCACTTCATCCGCGATGGCTTGCGTCTGGCGTTCGTTGGTTCCGCTGGTGATGAGGAAGAAGTCCGTAAACCCTGAATCGGCCGGATCGAGTTCCAGGACCCTCGTGTCCTCACCCTTTTTGTCTTCACAGGCTGCAGCGGCAGCCAGCACCATACTACGGATTTCAGTTGAGGCCATTTCGATTCGAATTTTCTCCAGCGGGACGTTCCATGGTAGCTTGCGGGGGACAGAAAGCGCCAATAATTTGCAGCGTGAATCGATGCGAATTTTTCGAGGCGTGGGCCGGCGACCCGGGTTCGATCGGAAATGCGATGCGGGGCTCAGCCGGAATGCCGATACAGGCGGTGTTCGGCGATGTAACTGGCGACGGCGGGATCGATGGCGCGATCCGGATCACTGGCCGCATCTGGATCACTGGAAGCATCTGGATCACTGGAAGCATATGGGCCGGCGCGCAAGTCCTGTCGAATTCCTGTAGCGGAGACATCCTGCTCTAAATCTGTCAGCAGGTAGAGGCGCGACTGCCTTTCACCCCCGCGCAGCCCGATCACGAGAGATCCGGGCGAACCGTCATCGCCGGTTGCCAGCGAAATGCTCTCAGGAAGCGCGGCGGCAATTTTTTGCAGATCGAAGCCGGGTCGCGACGCCACAACAAAATTACAAAGCAGTAAGAGTTCTCTCGACCGGTGCCACTTCCCGATCGTCAGAAAGGAGTCGGCGCCCATGATGCAGTAGAGCTGGTCGTCGGGACGCAGCTCAGTGAGAAGGCGACGCAGGGCGTCGATGGTGTAGTTAGGACGGCCGTCCGGGCGGGGAGCGTCGATCAGCGAGACTTCCATCTGCGGCTGATGGGCGAGCGCCAGCCGGAGCATTGCGACCCGGTCTTCAAAAGGCGAAGGCGTAGCCTGGCCACGCTTCAGAGGCTGGGAGCCGACGGGCGCGATCAGAACCCGATCGAGGCCTAAGCGCTCGATGGCGAGTTTCGCCAATGCGATGTGTCCGCGATGCGGAGGATCGAAGCTGCCGCCGAAGAAGCCGACTTTCATAGTGTTTTCATCCTAAACGGCCCGTTCGTCCCAGAAAGCACGCGTGGCAACGGCGGGCGCAGCTATTCTGAAGGGAGATGGCGCTCACTGCATACATTGGGATTGGATCGAATCAACCCTTTGATGGACGAAATCCGGAGGATCTCGTCGCCGCGGCGGTTGCGGCGCTCGCAAGAATCGGAAGCGTCACTCGCCGGTCCTCGCTTTACCGTACCGAGCCGGTGGGATTTGCCGCTCAGCCTGCGTTCGTGAATGCGGCTGTGGAATTGCGGACCGCGCCAGGTCCGGAAGAGACGCTGCAGGCGCTGATCCAGATCGAACTCCGCTATGGCCGGGATCGTGCGGCGAGTGTGCCGAAGGGGCCGCGGACTCTGGATTTGGATCTGTTACTGGCGATCGACGAATCGGGGGTCGGGGTTGTGCAGCATTCGGCGACGCTTACCTTGCCGCACCCTGAAATCGCGCATCGCCGCTTCGTGCTTGCCCCGCTGGTGGAGATTGCGCCCGGTTTGGAGCACCCCATTCTAAAGAAGACGGTGGCCGAGCTGTTGCTGGAGCTGCCATCCGAGGGGCCGAACGCCGAGAATGCCGTGCAGGTTCTCGAAAAGGAAGCGGAGCGGGCGCGATGAACTGCAGGGCATCGTCCAGAATCCTCTGCGCGCTTTTCTCGCTGCTTATTGCAGGAAGCGGGCTGGCGCAATCGCCAGGAAGTGTTCCAGGCAGGGTTATCGATGCTGCAGGGAATCCGGTTGCCGGAGCTGAGATCCGCGACCGTGCGGGTCAGCTTCTGGCGACCACTTCGGATGACGGGGAATTCGTAATTCTGACCGGGATTCGGAGCGTGCAGGTGTCCGACCCGCATTTCGTAACCGTGACGGTCACGGTTGGAAATATCACTGGTTCTACCTTCGATGTTGTTCTGGATCGGCCGCTGGAAACGGTGACCGTCACTGCTTATCGCTCGCCTCTGGCATCGCTGGATAGCCCGGCCAGCACGCGCGTGCTGAGCACCGAGCAGCTGCAGCAGTCGACGACACCGGCCCTCGATGGCAAGCTGCGGCAGGTGCCAGGATTCGAGCTGTTCCGGAGGTCGAGCTCGCTGGTGGCGAATCCCACGACGGAAGGTGTGTCGCTGCGCGGGCTGGGCTCGACGGCCGCGAGCCGGTCTTTAGTGGTCTTCGACGACGTGCCGATGAACGATCCTTACGGTGGATGGATTCACTGGGAAGAGCTGCCGGCGATGGCTATCAAGTCGGTGGAGGTGGTGCGCGGCGGAGCTTCCGATTTATATGGGTCGAGTGCGATCGGCGGCGTGATCAGCGTAGTTCCGGTGCGGCCACAGTCGAATACGTTTCAACTCGATACCAGCTATGGGTCGCTGGAGACGAGCAGCAATGCGGCGATGGGATCGTTTCACGCGGGCAGGTGGTCGGGGCTGGGGACGGCGGGGCTGATTGCGACGGATGGCTACACACTGGTGGCGCCGAACCTGCGCGGGCCTGTGGACCAGCCTTCGAACGTGCATGCGCAGAATGGTCTGGTGGAGATCGACCGGCAGATCGGGGCGCTGTCGGCGGAGAATACGAACTGCCTTTTTCTGCGCGGCGATGTAGAGAATGAGGCGCGGCATAACGGGACGATCCTGACCACGAATGGAACTCGCCTGTGGCGTTACGTGGCGGGAGCGGACCTGTCAGACCTGGTGGTGCGCTTCTATGGCGACAACGAGCATTATCGCCAGAACTTCTCGACGATCGCGGTGGGGCGCGGGTCGGAGACGCTGACGCGGTATGCGGAAGATCCGGCTGCGGAGCTGGGCGCGGTGCTGCACTGGCATCATGCGATTGACCCGCATCTATTGGTGCTGGCCGGCGCCGACACGCATGATGTACGCGCGTCGGACAACGAGACGCTGTTCACGACCCATGGTCTGCTGAACACCACGGCGCGGCAGCGGCAGACAGGTGTTTACGGAGAAGCGCTTTATACGCCGCGCGACTGGACGATCAGCGGGTCGGCGCGTGTGGATCACTTCTCCAATTTTGACGCGCTCCAATACACGAGTCCTACGGTGTCGACTGCACTGCCCGCGTTCAGCGAGACGGTCTTCGATCCGCGGCTGGGGGTTGTACGGCGGTTCCTGCCCAATCTTTCTCTGAGCGCGTCGGGATTCCGGGCGTACCGCGCGCCGACCGAGAACGAGCTTTACCGCACGGGGCAGGTGGGCCAGCAGCTTACGGAGCCGAACAGCAATCTGCGTTCGGAGCGGGCGACGGGGTGGGAGACCGGATTGCAAGCCGATCTGAACCGGCTGGCATCGACGGTGCGGGTGAGCTATTTCTGGACGCAGGTGAACCGGCCGATAACTGCGCTGACGCTGAAGACCACGCCCACGCTAACCACGCTGAAGCGCGAGAATCTGGGACAGATTGAGAGCCGCGGCGTGTCTCTGGATTATGCAGTGCAGCCGGCACGATGGATCGCGCTTGAGGGCGGCTATCAATATGCCATCGCCACGGTTACACAATATGTGCAGCAGCCGCAGCTGGTGGGCAACTGGATTCCTCAGGTGGCGCGCAATATGGCTACGGCACAGCTGCGGTTGTCGCATCCGAAGCTGGGGTTGTTGAGCCTGCAGGAGCGAGCGAGCGGGCACCAGTTCGACGACGATGCCAATCAATATCTGCTGCACAGCTATTTCCGGCTCGATGCGTATGCATCGCGAAATGTAGGGCGGCATATGGAGATGTATGCGTCGGGTGAGAACTTGTTTGACCGGAGCATTGAGGTGGGGAAGACTCCGATTTTGACGCTCGGGACTCCGCGGACGGCGCGGGTGGGGTTGCGGTTGAATTGGGGGGAGTAGAAAATCCCATGTCTCAAACGCGAGACGTGGGGCACCCGGACCGGTTCGGTGCGTCAGGGGCTGAAGCCGTGCCCTGATACAAAGCTTTCGATGATTGATCTTGGGGTGTTCTGTCCCTTCGCGATGCGACCGCGAGAGATGGGGCAAATTGGGTTGCATTCGGAGGATTTAGCAGCAAAAGGGTTTCCCTGCCGGTTCACGTTTTTGTATATAGGGCCCGAAAGGAAGGACGTCTATGGACGATCTGACCGAACGAGAAGTAGCTCTCATTATTACCATCCTCCGCCTTACCGATTTGTATCCCTCTCCTACCGAAGTTCGCCGTCAGTTCGATAGTGTTCGCAAGATGCTGCACGACCCCGACTATGACTACACCGATCAGGTAAAGCCCAACACAGGATCGTGACCCCTTAGTACGCCTCGCGCCGAGGAGAATTCGATGGCGTTACCTGTGGATCGGGCACTTCGTGGCTGCTCTGGACGGGGGCACGGTGGTAGGAGTAGCGTGATTTCGCCGAAATAATCCCCCTCAAAGGAGCCTCTATGGCCACCATCGCTCTCGATCCCCGTCTCGACAAGCACACTTCTCAGTTCATCTCTGCCAGCCATCGGATGCTGATCGATGGCAAACATGTTCATGCCGCGTCCGGCAAAACATTTCCTGTCTACAATCCCGCCACGGGCGAGGTGATTGCGCACGTTCCCGAAGCCGAGGCGGAGGATGTGGATCGCGCGGTGCGTGCGGCGCGGCGGGCCTTCGATGAGGGGCCGTGGGGGCAGTTTGGCGCCCATCGCATCTCTCCTTCGCAGCGCGGGCGCATGCTGAACAAGCTGGCCGACCTGCTGGAGCAGCATCTGGAGGAGTTTGCCGAGCTGGAGTCGATCGATAACGGCAAGCCGCTGGCGGTGGCGCGGGTGGCCGATGTGCCGCTGGCCGTCGATCTCTTTCGCTATATGGCCGGCTGGGCGACCAAGATTACGGGCAGCACTTTCCCGATTTCGTTTCCGGGCGATTATCTGACTTACACGCTGCGCGAACCGATTGGCGTGGTCGGGCAGATTATCCCCTGGAACTTCCCGCTGCTGATGGCGGCGTGGAAGCTGGGTCCGGCGCTGGCTGCGGGCAATACGGTGGTTCTCAAGCTGGCGGAGCAGACGCCGCTTTCGGGGCTGCGCCTGTCGGAGTTGATTCAGGAGGCGGGGTTCCCCGAGGGGGTGGTGAATGTCCTCACCGGATATGGCGAGGGAGCAGGCGCGCCGCTGGCGGCTCACGACCTGGTGGACAAGATCGCGTTCACGGGATCGACCGAAGTGGGCAAGCTGATTGTGAAGGCGGCGACCGGCAATCTGAAGAAAGTCACGTTGGAGCTGGGCGGAAAATCTCCGGCGATCGTCTTCCCGGATGCCGATATCGACCGCGCCATTGCGGGAACCGCGTCGGCCATCTTCTTCAACCATGGGCAGTGCTGCTGCGCGGGATCGCGGCTTTACGCGCATGAGAGCGTGTATGACAAGGTGGTCGAGGGCGTGTCGAATATTGCGTCGAAGATCAAGGTTGGCGACGGCCTCGATCCGCAGACGGAGATGGGGCCGCTGGTGTCAGAGGAGCAGTATCAGCGGGTGAGCAGCTACATCAATTCCGGGCTGCGGGAGGGCGCGAAGGCCACGGCCGGCGGCAATGGCGGATCGGAGAGAGGCTACTTCGTGAAGCCGACGGTGCTGACCAACACCAACCCGAACATGCAGGTGATTCGCGAGGAGATATTTGGGCCGGTGGTGTGCGCCACGCCGTTCAGCGACGCCGATATCGACCGCATTGCCAAGGAAGCGAACGACACCATCTATGGCCTGGCGGCGAGCGTGTGGACAACGAATATCTCGACGGCCAATAAGCTGGCGCGGCGGATCCGCTCGGGCACGGTGTGGATCAACTGCCATAACGTCTTCGACGCAGCGCTGCCGTTCGGCGGCTATAAGCAGAGTGGATGGGGCCGCGAGATGGGCGCCGAGGTGCTGAATAACTACACCGAGGTCAAGGCGGTTACTACGGCGCTGTAAGTGGATAGCTTGATGGAGAAGCCGAGGCATTGGCCTCGGCTTTTCTTTTTTTGGGGGTGGGCTGGTGGATTCCGTTCAAGCCCAAGTACGGGGCTTGAATGGGGCGCCCCGGCGAGTCAACATCTCGTCCCAAATATTTAATCAGACTGCCTGCGGAGTTGGCCTTTAGATCGTGCTTTGAGACGATAAGGCTTCAGTCGCGTTAATTGCCTCGGCAATGATTGATGATGCGTTTACCCGGCTTTCTATAATCACCGGTATTCGGTTTGGGATCATTGCTGCTATTTGTTGAAACGCCAGTTTTGCGCCATGAGAGATGGGATCATGTTGACTAGCGCTGTTTACTTCACTGATATGAATTTGAACGAGTCTCTCAGCAAATCTCGACAATATGACAAATGCTTCTGTCATCGATGCATCGCACTGTCGAGCATGACCAACATCAAAGCATAACGACGCTTCGGGAAGGAGGTTGAATATGTCCTGAAGCTCAGAAGCTGTTCTTCCGACAGGCTTTCTCCTGTCCATATTCTCAATGGCAAGGCGTCGGCCGAAACGGCTCCAACAACTGAAATCGAAGATTGCATCAGGATGTATCACGATTGGCCAATTCGCTGGCACTCCTAAATACAGAGTCTCCGCGATCCAACATTCTTCCTCTCGAGAGAAGCTGCTCGGCGCATGAATAGATACATAGGAATAATTAGACACGTCGATTAATGGAAGTGCTGAGATAAGTGGTTGTAGCTCGGAGATCCTTAGAGCCGACAATTCTATGCAGGGAAACTGACTACTGCGGAGAGTGTCGAGTGCGCTCATGAAGTCGCCGTATGCTATTGCCCCGCTGGAAAACCCGATTTTCCGCATTAAAATATCCCATATTCGATCGTCAGCTTGCCTAGCTCTGTTTGGCTTGTGAGGAAAAGTTCGCTAATTGCATCGCGAAAGCGATGGCTTATCTCCCTTGCTTCACCTGCAATTAGGTCGCCTTCTATTTCTTCAACCGGCAAATCATCAAGGTGTTTTCTCTTGGTCTTGCCTTTTTCGGAAAGATTTTCGTCGGCGAACATGCCAACAAAATCATCGTATGCGGTGAACAGCTTTTTGATCGAAAGATCCATAAAGTCATACTCGACGAGGGCTGATGCAACGATTTCGAGCGGGGGTTTTGAAAGGATTTCGCCAATTCTTTCGATAACCGCTTCTACGGGTTTACCCTTATAAAAGCTTCGTCGCTCGCTTCCGTCGGCAAACCTCGTGTGGCAATCGAAACAGGTCAACATACCTGCCAGAAAAAGCAATTTTCGAGACATTCGGAGTTTTGTATTGCGCAGTAAAAAGCCGCCTGCCGGTCGCGTCCGCTGTTTGTAGGCAAAATCGACGGCCATTGTTCGCCAATATCGAGCTACATCATTGAATAGGAAGCGTGGAACCTTTGATTGACTTGAGCCAAACCAAAGTCCGCGGTCTTCTTCGAGGTACCTATACAAGATATTTCTCATAACGCGCTCGAGAGCGTCACCTCGGCCAATAGCTACGGATTCGAGTAAAAGCAGAATCCGCCTTGTAGTATTAGCATTTGTGTCACTCTCGCCCCCGATCCGATGAATCAGATCGTGGCTCGATACGAAGGTTCCAAAGACGCCTTCCGGTCCAGGTTGCTTTTTCTTTAGCTCGTCGAGGCGCCTTCTGATGTCACGAGCGAGTTGTTCATCCTGTGGGCGGGACATGCCATCAAGCAGGAGTGTCCAGTCGATGTCGCTGCCAACAGTGAACTCTTCACGGGCCATCGAACCCACAACGACTATGCTCGCATCTGCTGTTGCATAACCTTCTAGGGCTGTCGTGACCTCCCTACGTTGCTCAGCACTAACGCGTCGAGCAGTTCGCAAATTCTCCCAGCTTGAATTTGTTCGTTTTTCGATTGTTTCAAGCGCCGTTGTCATTTGCGAGTTTGTTTCCTGTGAAAGGCGAAATTTGATTCCTCATTTTAGCCGCAATAAACGAATGCCTTTCCACAGGCGGTAGCGGATCTGGACACCGTAGAGGTTAACCGCTACCATCAGCTGGCAAAAGAACACCCACGGAGGATCTCTATGAAACGTGTCCTTGCTGTTCTGGTATTAGTTTTTGCGTTTGCAGCGATCGCTCAGAATTATCCGCCGCCCCCGCCGCAGGGTCCGCCTCCGGGGGGTGATCCCTGGGTTTATGGTCCGCAGGGCAATAACTGGAGTCCGGATTGGAACCGGCGGCCGAATCCGCGGCGTGGGGCCTGTTTCTTTACGACGGCTCCGTTTCAGGGAAACAAGTTTTGCGTACGCGCCGGGGACAAGCTCCCTTCGCTTCCCGGCAACTTTGGCGGGAACATCTCGTCGATCCAGGTATATGGCGGGGCGCGGGTGAGGATATTCAACGACCGCAACTTCCGCAACGGTAGCACGGTGATCGGCCAGACCGTTCCCGACCTGCGCAGTGTTCCCTTCCGCGGCGGACACACCTGGAATAACCGGGTGTCTTCGCTGATGGTGTTCTAGATTTCGGGATGGCTCTTGCGTGAAAGAGGGTTGCGCAGGGGCTAAAGCCCACAACCTTTCGGGGCTCAATGGCACGGCTGAAGCCGTGCCCTGATACAGAACGTGCTGTACCAAAATAGATTTGGAAATGAAAAGGACCGGGAGTGGTTGCTCCCGGTCCTTTTTTGCTGCATAGAGAAAACTACTGAGGAATGTAGAAGTCGGGCAGCACGGCGGTTCCTTCTTCGCGGACGGCATCGAGCAGGGAGGGGTTGAGGCCGAGCGCCTTGAGAATGGTGGGCGCGACCTGGGCGGTGGTGGTGGGAGCGGAGATGGTTTTGGCGGAGTACTTCGGATGCGAAACCAGCAGGATGACATTGGTGTCGTCATGCGCGAAGCCGCCGTGTTCCGCGAGCTTCTTGGCGCTGCCGGTGTAGGTGACGCCGACGTTGGGGGTGACGATGATGTCCGGAGTGCGGGGGTCTTCGCCCGGTCCGGTGCCCGGCGTGTTGTAGTTGAGGGCGACGGTCGGGCCGTAGAAGAGCTGGCCGAGGCCAACCGCATTCTTGCTGGCTTCGATCATGTTAACCGCGGTGGTAACGTTGGCGCTGTTCTGCAGCCAGAGCAGCGAGATGTCGTCTTCGGTGGCTCCGATGCCGGTGGGGTTGAGGGGCGATTCGGAGAAGGGCAGCAGCGAGGCGATGACGGTAGCGGGGGTGGTTCCGTTGCCGGTCTTGCCGGGGTGAGCGGAGTAGAGCAGCGGATCGATGGGCGACTGACCGTGCTTGGCGGTGATGATGATCAATGTGTCTTCGAAGTGGCCGGTGTCCTTGAGGGCGTTGATCATGTCGCCGATGGAGGCGTCGACGAACTCGATCTCAGAGAGCAGCGGGTCGGTAGGCCAGCCGGTGGCGTTGTTGTAACCGCCGCGGGCGACGTTGGCTTCGATGAGCTTCTGGCCGACGCTGACAGCCTGGAAGTTCATGCCCAGGAGGGTCGGTATCTGGGAGGCGGAGGCGCCACTGTGGGTCTTGCCGTGGATCTCATTGAGGATGGCGTTGACCTTCAGAGCGTCATAGCAGCGGATGTTTTCGAAGCTGTTGGTCCAGGCGGTGAGGTCGGAGCCGGGATCGCGAACGGCCGCGCAGGATACGCCCTGCGAGGTGGTGACGCCGGGAAGTGCAACGACGTTGGAGTTGATTTCGGGCGCGTAGTAATCATCGATGTTGCCGCCCCCGGGTCCGCCGACTGCGGAGTAGGCGGGATGCTTATCCGACCACGCGGTGTAGCCGCCGGCCTTGTGAATCACGCCGTAGATGGTGTTGACGCGAATGAAGTCCCAGGGATAGACGGGTGCGCAGCCGGTTGCGGGGTTGCGGATAAGTCTCTGGGAATCGATGGAGGCGATACCTCCGTCGGTGAGCGAAGCTCCGGGCGCGCCGCCGTTGAGCTTGGTCTGGTCGATGTCGATGCCTTCTTCGTATTCGGTGGTGGTACCGGTGGCGACGCCGTAGGGAATGCAGGGGCCAGCCGCCAATCCGTTGCCCGTGGTCTGTGCCGGAGCATCGAGGGAGCGGTCATAGGAGACGTCGTAGTAGACGCCCATGGTCTTGGGCGTGGCGCCGGTCATGATGGTCATCAGGCCGGGGAAGGAATCGGACGGCTTCGAAGTGGATGCGCCGACGTAGTTGAGGCCGGTCTGTCCGAGGCTGGCGAGATTGGGGCAGTAAGGCTGGCCGCCGTTGGCGCCGGCGATTCCCTGAGTGCAGTTGAGGAGATCCACGGCGTGCATACCGTCGACGCTGATGAGCAGCACGTGCTTGATTTGATCGGTGCCTACGGGGCTATCCTGCGCTGCCAGCATGCAGGTGGGGGTTGAGAGAGCTAACGCGGTAAGTGTCGCCAGGGTGATGTGAATTTTCACGGCCGATACCTCCTCGACCGTGATAGCAGGAAGCTGCAGGCGCAGGGTTATCGATGGGTCAATAACCGCTTACGAATAGTTCATGAAGGTAACCTTAAGATTTTTGCTTCGAGCTTTATGGGGCATGCTTCGGGTGAGGCGCTGCAGTTGAGAAGCAATCCGCAGTCATTCCGCTATGGTGGGCAGCTCCATTTGCGTTGCGGCTCCCTCTTCCTGGTAAGGGCTGAAGCAGGCGCGGCAGCGGGCTTCGTAGAGGCCGGCGGCTCCGACCAGCACCAGGGACTGGCTTGAGCCGAGACGCTGGGTGTGGATGGCGGGGGCTCCGCACTGCATGCAGACAGCGGAGAGCTTGGCGACTTCGTCGGCGACGGCCATGAGTTCGGGGATGGGCGGGAAGGGCTCGCCGGCGAAGGTAGTGTCGAGTCCGGCGAGGATGACGCGCTTGCCGAGGTGCACCAGCTCCATGGCGAGCGGAATGAGCGAGGGGTCGAAGAACTGGGCCTCGTCGACGCCGATGACCTCGACCTGATTGATCACGGGAAAAAGCGCGGCCTTGAGGTCGTCGACGGTTGCGACGGTGATGGCGTCGAGGGTCTGGGCGCTGTGCGAGGCGATGGCGGTGCGGTGATAGCGGACGTCGAGGTCGGGCTTGAAGCAGATGACGCGACGCTTGGCGATCTGGGCGCGCTTGAGGCGGCGGATGAGCTCCTCGGATTTGCCGGAGAACATGGGGCCGGTGATGACTTCGATGCGGCCGGGGTGGGTCTGGGTGGTGGACTGCGACATGACTCTGTGCAGTTTAACGGGTTAAGGGGTGATGAAAATAGCGACTTCGCGTCCAGCGGGGCGCGCCTTCGGCGCCAAGGCCTGGCTCATTCCTTCGCGCCGATGAGGGTGGGTATCCGTTTCTCCCATATCTCAAGTGCGAGATGTGGGGCACCCGGATGGTTGGCTTGGTGGACGGTAGAATCGATGGAGTGTCGCTTGACTTCAACATACTAAAAACGAATGGCTCGGCGCGGCGAGCTACGATGACTCTGCCCCATGCCGTGGTGGAAACTCCGGTGTTTATGCCGGTGGGAACTGTGGGCTCAGTGAAGGCTGTTCCGCAGCATTTACTCGAGGAGCTGGACGCGCGGATTATTCTCGGCAACACCTACCACCTCTATCTGCGCCCGGGGCATGAGCTGATCCGGCGGATGGGCGGGCTGCACCGGTTCATGAGCTGGGATCGGGCCATTCTGACCGACTCGGGCGGGTTTCAGGTCTTCAGCCTCAACGAGTTGCGCAAGGTGACAGAGGATGGGGTCGAGTTCCGCTCACATCTGGATGGGTCGAAGCACTTCTTCTCGCCTGAACATTCCATGGATGTGCAGATCGCGCTGGGTTCGGACATCTGCATGGCGTTCGACGAGTGTACGGAGTATCCGGCGGATTATGAGCGGGCGCGCCGCTCGCTGGACCTGACGCTGCGCTGGGCAGCGCGGAGCAAGGCGCATTTCGATGCGCATAAGCATGAGCGGCCCTGGGGAGGCAGCGAGCAGGGATTAGGGACTGGGAAACAGAAAGACCTCACCGGGCTTACTCCGAATCTGTTTGGGATTGTGCAGGGTGGGATGTATATGGGCCTGCGGCGGGAGTCGGCGGAGCGTTTGGTGGAGATGGATTTCCCTGGCTATGCGATTGGCGGCCTGAGCGTGGGTGAGCCGCGCGAGCTGACGCGGGAGGTAATCGCCGAGACGCTGCCTCTGCTGCCCAAGGACAAGCCGCGCTATGTGATGGGCGTGGGGTATCCCGATGAGATTGTGGAGTACGCGAAGATGGGCGTGGACATGATGGACTGCGTCCTGCCTACGCGTGCGGCGCGCCACGGGCTGCTGTTTACGTCGCAGGGCAGGTTGAACATCAAGAACCGGCAGTATGCCGAGGATCAAGGGCCGGCCGATCCGGAGTGCTCTTGCCGGGTTTGCCGGCGGTACTCGCGGGCTTATCTCAGGCACCTCATGACGGCCCAGGAGCCGTTGTCGGCGGTGTTGAACACC
>Ga0153933_1000091_pt1 | contig 50781 bp, 45 predicted proteins | sample TSNJ017MetaG_FD_102275 | JGI IMG/M metagenome (GOLD analysis project Ga0153933, IMG submission 102275) | Attine ant fungus gardens microbial communities from New Jersey, USA - TSNJ017 MetaG | ecosystem: Host-associated > Fungi > Mycelium > Unclassified | place: USA: New Jersey, Wharton State...
GTCATCCGCAGCGTGCTGCGCAACCTGCACAGCCGCTACAATCGCACGGTGATCGAGCAGGCCGCCATTGCAGGCGTGCTGAATCCCAAGATCACCAACGATATCGAAACCGCCAAATCGGCGGCCGACTACATCGCCAAACGTCTGGACGCCTTGGCTGACGAGGTCGAGCGCGGTTGGACCGGCGACTTCATCGAGGGCCATGGCTTCCAGTTCGAGCGCACCGTGCGCGGCGTCAAGGAAGCGGCCATGATCGACGACGCATTCCTCGGCTCGGCGGATGCGCGCAAGCTCGACGAATACGCGACGAGGCTGCAGGAGATCTACGTGCGGGCGGGCAAGCTCCGGCGCAAGGATGCGGAGCAAGCCATCCACGGCCCGGTCGACCTGTTCGAGGCCGTGACCAATGCCGCCCGCAAGGGCGTCACGTTGCAGCGCTACAAAGGTCTCGGCGAGATGAACCCGGGCCAGCTGTGGGAGACCACGCTGGATGCCGATGCCCGCTCGCTGCTCCAGGTGAAGGTCAAGGAGGTCGACGAGGCCGACGATATCTTCACCAAATTGATGGGCGACGTGGTAGAACCGCGCCGCGACTTCATCCAGGAAAACTCGCTCAGCGCGAACATCGACATCTAGGGGGCGAGTGTCCGCGTGGCGCCGATCCAGTACATCGTAGAAGGCGGCCGCCGGCTCTCCGGCACCATCGAGCCGTCCGGCAACAAGAATTCCGCGCTGCCGATCATCGCCGCGGCGCTCTTGACCGAGCACCCGGTCACGCTGACCAACGTGCCGCGGATTCGCGACACCGAAACGCTGGTCGAATTGTGCCGGTCGGTCGGCGCGAGCGCCGACTGGAGCGAGCGCAACACGCTTCAGATCCATGCCAGGGAAATCCGCGCCGCCGATCTCGATCCTGTGCTGTGCGCGCGAATTCGCGCCTCGATCCTGCTCGCCGGCCCGCTGCTCGCCCGCTGCGGCGAGGTGGCGCTGCCGCCGCCCGGCGGCGACGTGATCGGCCGCCGCCGCCTCGACACGCACTTTCTGGCCTTCGAGCAGCTCGGCGCCACCGTCACGGCAACGCACCGGCTCGAATTCCGCGCCTCGCGGCTGAAGGGCGCCGACGTCTTCCTCGACGAGCCCAGCGTCACCGCGACCGAAAACGCGCTGGTCGCCGCCGTGGCCGCCCGCGGCACCACCTATTTGCGCAACGCAGCCTCCGAGCCGCATGTGCAGGATCTGGCGAATTTCCTGGTCGCGCTCGGTGCCAAGATCGAGGGCATCGGCACCAACACCATCATCGTGCACGGACCGGCCACGCTCGGCGGCTCAACATACGCGATCCAGCCCGACCATATCGAGGTCGGCTCCCTGATCGGGCTTGCCGCAGTGACGCGTTCGCCGCTGCGCATCGCGCGCGCCGGCGTCGAGCATTTGCGCTCGATCCGGATGGGCTTTGAGCGGCTTGGCATCGTCTGTGGCGTCGAGGGCGATGACCTCGTGGTGCCGTCGAACCAGACCATGAAGATCCGCGACGATTTTGGCGGTCACGTGCCGAAGCTCGAGGATCAGCCCTGGCCGGCGTTCCCGGCCGACCTGATGTCGATCGCGATCGTCACCGCGACGCAATGCGACGGCGTCATCCTGATGCACGAGAAGATGTTCGAATCGCGGATGTTCTTCGTCGACACGCTGATCGCGATGGGCGGGCGCGTGGTGCTGTGCGATCCGCATCGCGCGATCGTCGCCGGCTCCAGCCGCTTGCGCGGCGCGCCGATGTCCTCGCCCGACATCCGCGCCGGCATGGCGATGCTGCTCGCCGCCGTCTGCGCCGAGGGCACCTCCACGATCAACAATGCCGACCAGATCGAGCGCGGCTATGAGCGGATCGAGGAGCGGCTGAACGCGCTCGGCGCCAAGATCAAGCGGATTCCGGCGCGGACCTAAAGCGCGATTGGATTAGACCAGAGCAGCAGCACCGGTACTGCGTCCCCTCTCCCGCAAGCAAGCGGGAGAGGTGCATCGAGCCAGTGGCCCGACTGATGCAATCTAACATCATCCTGGCCATGCTTTCGGCCTGCTTGCCGTGCTAAGCCTTCCGCCATGACCTCCATCGGGAAGATCGAACCGGCCGCGCCACGCGCGGCCGTCGCCATCGCTGGCAACCCGCTTGCGGCCGAGCTTGCGGAAACGCTGAAGCTTGCGGTGCCGCTGGCACTGACCCAGCTCGGCCAGATCGCGATGATGACGACCGACCTCGCCTTCATCGGGCGGCTCGGCAGCGATACAGTGGCCGCCGCCGCGCTGGCGCATACGGTGTTCTTTGTCAGCTTCACCTTCGGCATGGGGCTGGTCTCGGCGGTCTCGCCACTGGCGGCGCAGGCGTTCGGGGCCCGTGACCCGCGCATGATGCGGCGCGCGCTGCGCGTCGGCCTGTTGGCGGCGTTGTTGATGGCGCTGCCGCTGATGGCCCTGCCGTTCCACGGCGAGGCGATCCTGCTCGCGCTCGGCCAGGCGCCGGCGGCCGCCCATCTCGCCCAGCAATATCTGTTCGGCCTCACCTGGGGCATCCTGCCGGCGCTGTGGTTCATTGCGCTGCGCGGCTTCATGAGCGCGGTGAACCGGCCGGAGCCGGTGCTGTGGATCACGCTGGCGGCGATCCCGGCCAATGCGCTGCTGGTCTATCTCTTGCTCTATGGAAAATGGGGCGCGCCCGAGCTCGGCCTGTTCGGTGCGGGACTTGCGACGACACTGGTCAATTTCGGCATGTTCCTCGCGGGCGCATGGTTCACCGCGTGGCGACAGCCGTTCCGCAAGTATCATGTGTTCAGCCGAATCTGGCGGATCGACTGGCCGCTGATGGGCAAGCTCGTCGCGGTCGGCGCGCCGATCTCGCTGTCGTTCCTGCTGGAATACGGCATGTTCGGCGCCGCCGGCCTCCTGATGGGCCTGATCAGCACCACCGCGCTCGCCGCGCACCAGATCGCGCTGCAGATCGCCGCGATCCTGTTCATGGTACCGTTCGGCGTCAGCATGGCGGCAACGGTGCGGGTCGGCCACGCGGTCGGACGGCGCGATCCGGCCGGGCTGCGCCGCGCCGGCTATGTCGCGGTCGCGATCAGCGGCGCCTTCATGAGCGTCATGACGCTCGCAGTGATCCTGGCCCGCTTCCAAATCGCGGAGATCTTCCTCGGCGAGGCCACCGACACCACGGCACAACTCACCGCGACATTACTCCTGATCGGCGCGACCTTCTTCATCGCCGACGGCGTCCAGACCACCACGGCCGGCGCGCTGCGCGGCATGAACGACACCCAGCTGCCGCTGCTGTTCGCCACCATCAGCTACTGGCTGGTCGGGTTCACGTCGGCCTATGCGCTCGCCTTCTGGGCGGCGATCGGCGCCGTCGGTGTCTGGATCGGACTGTCGCTCGGAACGGCGGTCTATGCCACCCTCCTGATCTTGCGCTTCCACCTGCTGTCGCGCACACTGGGCGGATGAAAGTCGATGAAGTCACCCCGAACGTGGATTCCACGAGCTTGCTCGCGGGCGCCCAGTTCGCCGATGCATTCCGGATCGCGACCGCGCAATCCGATCTCGACGCACGGCACGCCGCCGAGGCGATGATCGCACGGCAGCCGCGCTGGATCGAACTGCTGACCGCGCTGCGCAACATCCTGATGACACCGTTCGGCCTGAAGACATCGGGCGCCGAGCCGGGCGTGGCGCGCGACATGATCGGGCTGTTCCCCGTCGTCAGCGAAACGCCGGAGCGGCTGGTCGCCGGCTTCAACGACAAGCATCTCGACTTCCGGCTCGTCGTCGACGTTGCGGCGGCGGGCCCCGGCCGTAACGTCACCGCCACCACGCTGGTGCTGACGCACAACTGGTTCGGGCGCGCCTATCTCGCGGTCATCCTGCCGTTCCACCGCCTGATCGTGCCCGCATTACTGCGCAAGATCGTGGACTGACCATGACACTCGCGGTCGACCTGTTCTTCTCGTTCCGCAGCCCCTACAGCTATCTGGCGCTGCCGAGGACGCTGAAGATGGTCGCCGAGTACGACGTCGCGGTGAATCTCCGGCCGGTCTATCCGCTCGCGGTACGCGTGCCCGGCTTCTTCAAGAAGACCGATCCGCGCTTCGCCCGCTATGTCGTGCTCGATTCCAGCCGCGTCGCCAAGCACGAGAACATCCCGTTCCGCTTTCCGCGGCCTGACCCGATCGTGCAGGACATGACGACGCTCGATGTCGCCGCGCAGCAGCCTTACATCCACCGTTTGACCCGGCTCGGCGCCGCCGCACAGCTCGAGGGGCGCTCGCTCGACTTCACCGCCGCCATCAGCCGCGTGCTATGGGACGGCACCGTGAAGGGCTGGAACGAGGGCGATCATCTCGCCAACGCAGCGACCGCGGCGGGTTTCGATCTCGCCGCGATGGATGCCGCCGTCGCCGCCGATCCTGATCGCTTCGAGCAAATGATAAAGGCCAACGAAGAGGCCCACGCCGCATCCGGTCACTGGGGCGTCCCGACCTTCGTGTTCGAGAACGAGCCGTTCTTCGGCCAGGATCGTATCGACCTGCTGATCTGGCGGATGCAAGGCAAGGGCCTGACCCACCGCGAGGCATAGAGCGTTTTCGAGCGAAGTGGTTACCGGTTCGCGTGAAGAAAACGCGTCAAGACAAGAATCCCGGCATCACTTCGCGCTCTCTTTCGGATCGTCCTCGTCCGTGCACCAATTGCCGTGGCAGCGCTTGAGGTCGGTCAGGTTCTGCCGCATCTGCTCCAGCGAAAATCCCAGCGCGTAGAACCGCTCGGCGGCGTCGACCGGCAGGCCGCGGATCAAACCATCCTTGCGGATCGCGGCGACCTCGTCGCTGTAGGCGTGCAGCGCCGCGTCGACCGGCGCCAGATCCGCCGAGCCGCTGCCGGCGCGCAAGGATGACGAGACGGACTTCATGTAGGTGACGATCGCATTGCTGACATCAGCCAGCGGCCGCGCCAGCCGCGCCTGGATCTCGGCCGGCAGCGGCGTGACACAGGCGCGCCCGATCATCACCACGTCATGCCGCAGCCGCTGGATCGTGCGCAGCAGCGGACCGGTGTCCGGGCCGGACGACAGATGCATCGAGCGCTCGCGCTCCGCCTCCGAGCCGGTCGCGTGCAGATTGGTGACCGCGGTGCCGATGCCGTCCTGGATGCGGTGCAGCGCGTCGTTGTCGAGACCGCGCGTCAGGCCGGCCACCAATTCGGCAAACGCCGCGGCGAGCAGATCGAGCAATTTCGACGCATTGACCCGGATCTGGCTGACCGCGCGCGACGGCAGCACCAGGAACGAGATCACGAGCCCGGTGAGCGCCCCGACCGTGACCTCGAGGACGCGGTCGATCGCGGAGTCCAGCGGATTGGACTGATGCATCGTCGGCAGCAACAGCACGATCACCGCCGTCACCGTCGCCGAGTTCAGGCTCGGATTGAGCGAGGCGATGAAGGCCAGCGGCACGATCGCCAGCACCAGCAGCGCCAGCAGGCTGCCCTCGCCGGAATGCGGGATCAGCACCGCGATCGCGCCGCCATAGATGGCGCCGCCGATCGTGCCGAGCATGTAGTCGCGGGTCGCCTTCAGCGAGCGGCCGACGCTCATTTGCGTCACGATCAGCGATGTCAGCACCGCCCAGAGCGGCAGCAGCAAATGGAAGGCGACCGCGATCGCATAGGCCGCGACCCCGGAAGCGGCGATCCGGACCGCGAGCGCCATTTGCGTCTTGCGGCTCCAGAGCTTTTGAAACATGCGTTTTGCGAAGGCCCTCATGCACCCTGGTCCGGAATCGACTGAACGGTCCGCTATCTCCAAGACAGCATGGCTGCTGCCCGCCGCGCCAAGTTGGCTTGAACGGCCGAACCGTCCCGCCTACCCTGCGCCGCAAAATTGAGGAAACACGATGGCCCACGAAACCGCAACGCTCGCCGCCTATGTCGCCAACCTGAAATTTCAGGACATCCCGCCGGAGGTGCTGGAGCGCGCCAAGGTCCTGACCCTTGATTTCCTCGGCAGCGCCATCCGCGCCCGCCGCGACGCGGAATCGACCCCCTCGCTGATGAAGATGCTGGAGGCGCTGGCGCTGGACGGCAAGGGCGAGTCCACCGTATTCGGCGACAGCAAGACCTGGACGCCTGCCGTTGCCGCGCTGCTAAACGGCGCGCTCGGCCATTCGCTTGATTTCGACGACACCCATGCCGATTCCTCGCTGCATCCGAGCGCGCCGGTGGTGCCGGCTGCGTTCGCGGTCGGCGAGATGGTCGGCGCCTCCGGCCGCGACGTGCTGACCGCTGTTGTCGCCGGATATGAAGTGTGCTGCCGGCTCGGCAATGCGCTCGACCCGACCTCGCATTACGCCCGCGGCTTCCACCCCACCGCGACGGCCGGCACCTATGGCGCAGCGGCAGCGGCGGCGAAATTGTTCGGGCTGTCGAAGGAGCAGATCGCATCCGCCTTCGGCGTCTCCGGCAGCCAGGCCGCGGGGTCGCTGCAGTTCCTGGTCAACGGCGCCTGGAACAAGCGCTACCAGGTCGGCGCCGCCGCGATGAACGGCGTGATCGCTGCGACCCTGGCGCGCAACGATTTCATCGGCTCCAGCGAATCGGTCGAAGGCAAGCACGGTCTCCTGGTCGGCTACAGCGACGATCCGCATCCCGACAAGGCGGTCGCCGGCCTCGGCAACACCTACGAGACCATGAAGATCGGCGTAAAGCCCTATCCGAGCTGCCGCTACACCCACGCCGCGATCGATGCGCTGATCGCGATGCGCCGCGAGCACAATCTGACGCCCGACCAGATCAAGAAGGTCGAGATCGGCCTGCACCGCAACGGCATCACGCTGACTGGAGACGCCGCCACCAAGCGGCACCCGACCTCCGTTGTCGGCGGCCAGTTCTCGATGTTCTTCACCGGCGCTGTTGCGCTCGACCAGGGCGCCTTCGGCTGGGATGATTACGGTCGTCTCGGCGACAAGGCGATCGACGCGCTGGCCGACAAGTTCGACGTGGTGCAGGACGATCGCCTCGAGATCGGCCGCACCCATCCGTTCGGTGCCCGCGTCTCCATCACCACCGATGACGGCACCCATGAGCGCCTCTACGCCGACCCATCCGGCGAGCCGACCTCGTTCCCCGATGCGCAGGCGATGCAGCAGAAATTCCTGACGCTCGCCCGCCCCGTGCTCGACAAGCGCGCCGATCAGCTCGCGGATGCGATCCTGACGCTGGAGCGTTTCGAGCGCGTGGAAACGGCGACGCAGCTCGGGCGGCAGTAGTTCAACGCCATCGTCCCACACCACGGCTGTCGTCCCTGCTTTTTTCGCAGCGACGACACCGAGTTTGAGGAACGCTCCTTCCTCACTCGCTTCCCGCAAGCTTGGCCTTGCCTGATGTCGCCGCGACCACGTCGCGCACCAGATCGAACACGCCATCCGCATCCGGCGGCGAATTCGGCGAGCGGCCGAGACGGGCGATGACGAGCCGTTCCGACGGCACGATGATGACGTATTGTCCGATCGTGCCTTTGGCGAAATAGGCATCGCGCGGCCAGCCATGGGCGATGCGGTACCTGGCGCCAAAACTGTCGCCGGCATTGGTCCAGAAGCCGGCGCCGTAGCCGACCCAGGCGTTTGGCGTCGCGGAGGCCGAATAGGCCGCCCAGCCCTCCGGCAGGATGCGCTTGGCTCCGGCCATCCCGTCATTGAGATAGAGCTGGCCGAGACGCGCCCAGTCGCGCGCGCTCGCCATGATCGCGCCCGCTCCTTCCGGCGTGCCCGCGGCATCGAATTGCATCACGACATTGCGCATGCCGAGCGGACCGAACAGTTCGTCGCGCGCGAAACGCAGGACATCGGCGGCATGCCCGCCGGCGGCGTTGCGGATCAGATGCGAGAGGATGAGGTAGTTGCCGTCGTGATAATTCCAGACCCGGCCGGGCGCGCTCTCCAGCGGAAAGCTCTCGGCGAAGGCGGCCATGTCCGATTCCACGTACTTCATCTGGTTGACCGGCTCGATCACGGAGGCGAGCGAGGCTTGCAGCGAGCTGCCGAGCGCGAGCCCCGCGGTGTGGCGCATCAATTGATCGACCGTGATCGCATGGCGCGGATCGTCGGGATTCCGCCAGGCCGCGATCGGAACCGGCTGGTCGCGCGTCAATCTGCCATCGCGGACGAGGATTCCGATCAGGGCCGAGATCGCCGACTTGCTCATGGAGAAGCCGAGCAGTGGCGTCTCGATGCCGATGCCGTCGCCGTAACGCTCGGCGACGACGCGGCCATCCTTCATCACGACGACAGCGCGGGTGTGGCGGAACGGCGGTTCGGCCGGCTCGGCAAAGGCGCGGTCGAGCGCGGCCGCAAGCTGCGGGCTTTGCGGTGCGACGATCGCAGGACCGGCGATCTCGGGTAGCGACGCGGCTTGCGGGCTCGCAGGCGGGAGCCCCGCATTCGCTAGCCGCTCGCCATGGTCGAGCGTGCAGCCCACGCCATCGCGATAGACCGCATGGCTGCGGCCGAGCCCGAACAGCGTCACGCTGACGTCCTTCCTGATACGGTCGACCTGATAGTCCATCGCCCAGGTGATCAGGCCGGTGCCCGGCATCGCCTCCGTGGTCTCGGAAAAGATCCGGGCCGCGGAAAGCCCGCTCACGAAGGTCTCCGAGCAGATCACATTGGCGACAAAGCCGGTCGCAACCTTCGGCACGTCGCGGGCGCGAGCGGCGGAGAAGGCGATCGCGCTGAGCGCGGTGGTGGCGGCGAGGGTGAGAATGAGCTTTTTGCGGGTCATGGTGGTCCTCCGGCTAGGCGCGATGGGGGCGTGACGGGGAGGAAGCCGGATCGAACGTGCGGGTGCTCGCCGGATTTGGAAATCGGGCTAGTCGGATGTGGCGATGACCTCGCCGAATCTGAAATTATGCAGCGATTACAAGACCTCAAGGTGGAAACGTCTCTTCCCTTCTCCCCTTGTGGGAGAAGGTGGCGCGGATGCAATCCGCGCCGGATGAGGGGTCTCTATCCGCGGAGACAGACCCCTCACCCGGCTTCGATGCTTGCGCATCGAAGCCACCCTCTCCCACAGGGGGCGAGGGTGCAGCCGGGTGCGCGGCAAAGGCTACGCCGCATTCGCCTTTGCCCGCCGATACTCAGTCGGCGTCACGCCTGTGGTCGCCTTGAAGGCGCGGTTGAAGGGGCCGAGCGACTGGAAGCCGGCGTCCATGGCGATGGTGATGACCGGGACCTCGGCCTGGGTCGGGTCGGCGAGCGCGGCCTTGGCCTCCTCGATCCGGTGGTTGTTGAGGAAGACGTTGAAATTGCGATAGCCGAGCTGCTGGTTGATCAGCCGCCGCAGCCGGTATTCCGGGATTTTCAGCCGCGTCGCCAGCGTTCCGATCGTGACGTTGTCCTGGCGGTAGACGCGCTCATCAGCCATCAGCCGCATCAGGGCATCGACCAGCCTCTGGTCCGCCGCGTCCTCGGCCGCGGCCGGCTTCGTCAGCACGACGGCCTCGGACGGCGCGATGAACAGGTCGGCCCCGTCGACGCGCATCATCGCCCAGGTGATCGCGGCCACGATGCCGGTGAACACGGCCGCGTTCAGCAAATTGGCCCATTCCACCGTCACGCGGCTGCCGGCATACGCGATCTGCAGCAGCGCGTTCATGCCGCCGTACAGCGCAGACGCGGCAACGATGAAGACGCGGACGCGGCGGCGGCGCTCGACCAGATCGGCCGACCACGATCCGAACGTCTGCGCCACCGCAAGTGCGATGAAGACGAGCCCGAGCGAATTGACCATGGTGATCGCGATCCGCGCGTTGCCGCCGGGGGCGATCCACATGCAATTGACGAAGCTGAAAACCACGACCGCGACCCAGATCGCGCCGTGCCACCAGCGCAGCTTGAACGCGTCATCAAACAGCGCGCGCGTGAGCAACCAGAACACCACCATGTCGCCGGTCGCCAGCGCGATCAGCGGCGCATGCGACGCCGAAATCGGCGGCCCGGCACCAATCGACGCGGTCACGGCGTGCGCGGCCGCCCCGAGCGCGAAGGCGATCACGAGCCGCCCTGCCAGCACCTTGCGGAAATCCGCGAACGTCGAGGCCGCAAGCACCAGCAGCAGCGTCACGGCGGCGGCGCGCAGGCAGAGTTCGGTCGCGGCAAGGGTCATGTTGGCTTCGAATTGGAGACGGCAACGGCCCGAACATCGGCCGTCACACGATTTTTTTCAAGAACCATCGCGCCGCCAGCGGCTGCGCTGCGTGACCCAGATATCGACGGTGTCACCCTCGAGCCTGCCCGGGCCCTCGTTCTCGGCGCCGAGCCGCCGCGCCACGGCCTGCGAGGCCGCATTGACCGGATCGATGCAGTGGATGATGCGGTCGACCGTGAAATTGTCGAACACAAAATCAATCGCGGCGCGCGTCGCCTCCACCGCATAGCCCTTGCGGCGATATTCCTTCGCAATGCCCCAACCGACCTCGACGCCCGGCCACTCCGGCGGACAATACGGGCCGACCCGGCCGATGTAGCGCGATGAGGATTTTTCCTCGACCGCGAACATGCCGAAGCCGTGCAGCGCCCAATGGCCGGCGATGACCGCCGCGTTGCGCCAGCCCTTCAGCTCCGACGTCACCGGCTTGTGGTCGGGCGTGATGAAGCGCGCGGTTTCGGGATCAGACAGCATCGCGGTGTTGTCGGCAATATCGGATGCACGCCACGGCCGCAGGATCAGCCGCGCGGTTTCGATCACGGGGCCCTCGACCGTCAGCAACCTCGCACCTGGCTTGATCGGAGAAACCATCGCATCCTCCTGTTTCCGGAATTATGCCGCTGTCGCTGGATGCGCGCCAGAGCCACAAGCATTCGCGTGGACGACGAAGAGAGAGTATGATCGCGGCAAAAGCGAAGGAGTTTTGCGATGAGCTGGATGCCCGACCTTGATCCTGAACTCGGCGATCCCCGGACCTGCGACGCGCTGGAGCTCGTCATCGTGCCGCGCACCCGCGATCTCGGCGATGGCTTTGCGGTGCGCCGCGCGCTGCCGCATGGCAAGCGGCAGATGGTCGGCCCCTTCATCTTCTTCGATCATTTTGGTCCGGTGCAATATCTCGCCGGCAAGGGCATGGATGTGCGGCCGCATCCGCATATCGGGCTTGCCACCGTCACCTATCTGTTCGACGGCAGCATCATGCATCGCGACAGCGAGGGCAATGTCCGCGAGATCCAACCCGGCGCGATGAATTTGATGACCGCAGGCCGCGGCATCGCGCATTCCGAGCGCACGCCCGACGTACAGCGCCGCGACGGCCAGAAGATGCTGGGCCTGCAAAGCTGGATCGCGCTGCCGGCGGGCAAGGAAGAGATCGCGCCCTCGTTCCAGCATTATGCCGCCGGCGACCTGCCGATGATCTCGGAGCGCGACTTTACCGCACGCGTGATCGCCGGCTCCGCGTTCGGCATCACCTCGCCGGTCTCGATGGTGTCGCCCTGGTTCTACACCGAGGTGACGGCCCAGGCCGGCGCGTCGCTGCCGCTCGACCCCGATCACGAAGAGCGCGCGATCTACCTCGTCGACGGCGAGGTCGAGATCACCAACGAGCGCTATGAGGGGCCGCGACTCCTGATCTTCCGGCCCGGCGACCGCATCACCGTCAAGACGGTGAAGCCGACGCGGATGATGTTCCTCGGCGGCGACGCGCTGGAGGGGCCGCGCCATATCTGGTGGAATTTCGTCTCCTCGTCCAAGGAGCGGATCGAACAGGCCAAACAGGACTGGAAAACCGGGCGTTTCGCCCAGGTTCCACAGGAACACGAGTTCATTCCGCTGCCGGAGTGAGCTATCTCGTTCACAGGCCCCTTGCCGCTCGCGCGAGACGTGCGGGCGCGCCGCGTTTCGAAAGACCTTGCCATGACCGCGATGCTCTCAAGCGATTTGCCCCTGCCCCGGATCGGCCGCGGCAAGGTGCGCGATATCTATGCCGTCGGCGAGGATTGCGTATTGCTCATGACCACCGACCGCATCTCGGCGTTCGACGTGGTGATGGCCGAAACCATTCCGATGAAGGGCGCGGTGCTGACCCAGATCAGCGCCTGGTGGTTCCGGCAGCTCGAAGGCACAGTGCCGCATCACATGATCAGCGCCGATGCCGACAAGATCATCCGCGCGGTGCCTGAGTTGAAAAATCACCGCGCCGACATCCTCGGACGCGCGATGCTGTGCCAGCGTACCACGGTCTTCCCGATCGAATGCGTGATCCGCGGCTACATCTCCGGCTCGGCCTGGAAGGAATACGCGGCCGACGGCACACTCGCCGGCGAGAAGCTGCCTGCGGGCCTGGTAGAGAGCGAGAAGCTCAACCCCGCGATCTTCAGCCCGGCGACCAAGGCCGAGGCCGGCCATGACGAGAACATCACGGTGTCGCGGGTGCGCGAGATCGTGGGAGCTGAGGTTGCGGCCACGTTGGAGAAGATGGCCCGTGACGTCTACGGCTATGGCGAGCAGACCAGCCGTGCCCGCGGCATCATCATCGCGGATACGAAATTCGAGTTCGGCCGCGACAAGGATGGTCGCATCATCCTGATCGACGAGGTGATGACGCCGGACTCATCGCGCTTCTGGGCGGTCGATGCCTACAAGCCCGGCCAGCCGCAGCCGAGCTTCGACAAGCAGCCGCTGCGCGACTATCTCGACACCGAACGCCGCGCCGGCCGCTGGAACGGCGACGCCCCCGCCCCGCCGCTGCCGGCAAGCGTCGTGGACGCAACCAGCAAGCGCTATCTGGAAGCATTCCGGCGCGTGACCGGGAGCGAGCTGAAGGTCTGACCACCGTCATTGATGCCGTATCTCTTCATACCGTTATCCTCAGGATGACGGGGATGCAGCGAATCCCTCCCCTCGTCGTCCCGGCGAAAGCGGGGACGACATCGAGTATGTTGCGTCATCGAGGCTCATGCATTCACATCCTCTCAGGGTGACGGTGAGAGTGCTGGTCCGCAGGTGAATCCCGTTCACCGCGGGTGAAGACAAACCTTTTGTCCGCACACCTCCATCCCTGCACTCTCCGCCGAAACGGAGGTGCACACGATGCGGCAATTGACCTATGTCGGCGGCAGCAAGGTTGAGTGGTGGGACGTGCCTGCACCGCGATTGCAGGACAACCGCGATGCGCTGGTGGTGCCGCTCGCGGTGACGCGGTGCGATCTTGATCTTGCCGTCGTCGGCGGCCGGTCGAACCTGCCGGGGCCTTTTGCACTTGGACATGAGACCGCGGGGCGAGTCGTCGAGATTGGCGATGCCGTAAAGAATTTCGCGCCCGGCGACCTCGTCATTGTGCCGTTCCAGATCAGCTGCGGCGCCTGCGAGCGCTGCCGGCGCGGCCACACCAATGCCTGCACGGCGGTGCCGTTTCGTTCCTCCTACGGACTGAAGCCGGTCTGCGGCGTGGAATATGGCGGCGGGCTGTCCGACCTGATCCGCGTGCCGTTTGCCGACCACATGCTGGTGCGCCATCCCGAGGGCCACGCGCTGTCGCAGACCGCCGGATTGGCAGATGGCGCAACCGATGGCTTCAACGCCGTGGCACGCTGGCTGCGGCAATGGCCCGGCGCCGACGTGCTTGTCATTGGCGGCTTCGCGCAATCGCTCGCCATGTTCGCGGTTCAAGCCGCGATGGCACGCCGCGCAGCCCGCGTCGTCTATCTCGACGATCACGCCCCGCGCCTGGCAATGGCGAAGTCACTGGGCGCCGAGATCATCGAGGCCCCGAACGGCCTCAGGATGGAGCCGCCCGGCCTGTTTCCGATCGTCATCGACGCCGCCGCGACCGACGCCAGTATCCTGCTGGCATTCCGTTCGACGGAACCCAACGGCGTCTGCCAGCGCATGTACGGCGACTTCACCGAGACCACGCCGGTGCCGCTGCGGCACATGTACGGGGTCGGCATCACACTGAAGGTCAGCCGCGTCAATGTGCGCGCCCAAATGCCTGATTGCGTCGCACACGTCGCCGCGGGCCGTTATCACCCCGAGCACGTGATCACCCGCAAGGTGCGCTTCGAGGATGCGCATGAAGCGATCGGCGATCCGACCATCCGCGTCGCTTTCGTCCGCGATGGCATTGCGTGAGCGGGCAGGTTAGGCTCCGCTCCAACGAACAAACGACAAGGGAGCGCCCCATGACCGAAGCCAACTCCGTGCTCGTCGAGCGCGATGGTCCCATCACCATCATTTCCATCAACCGTCCGCATTGCCGCAACGCCGTCGATGGCGCGACCGCACGCAAACTGTATGACACGTTCCTCGCCTTCGATGCCGATGACAGCTCCTCGGTCGCCGTCTTCACCGGCACCGGCGGCTATTTCTGTGCGGGCGCCGATTTGAAGGCGGTCGCGGCGGGCGATCCTAACAAGAAGCGCGAGATCCGCGGTCACAACACCATCGCGCCGATGGGGCCGAGCCGGCTGCGGCTCTCGAAACCCGTGATCGCGGCGATCGAGGGCTTTGCGGTCGCCGGCGGCATGGAGCTCGCGCTGTGGGCCGACATGCGCGTCGTCGCCGAGAATGCCACCTTCGGCGTGTTCTGCCGCCGCTTCGGCGTGCCGCTGATCGATCTCGGCACCATCCGCCTGCCGCGGCTCATCGGGCATTCGCAGGCGATCGACCTGATCCTGACCGGGCGCCCGGTCGCAGGGCCCGAGGCCCATCGCATCGGGCTTGCGAACCGGCTGGTGGCGCCGGGCGAGACGCGTGCGCACGCGATCGCGCTCGCCAGGGACATCGCGAAGTTTCCACAAAACTGCATGCGCGCCGATCGGCTCTCGGCGCTGCGGCAATGGGATCTCGACGAGGAAGACGCGATCAGAAACGAGATGCGCGGCGGGCTCGAGGTGATCGCCTCCGGCGAAACGCTCTCCGGCGCGACGCGCTTTGCGTCGGGCGTCGGTCGGCATGGCGCGTTCGGCAGCGAAGGCGGCAACGGCTGAGGTCTGCGCATGACACCATCGCGGTGCCTGGGCCCAGGCCCCTGGGCGAAGGGCTTTGCTTTGCCGTCGCGAACGTGCTGAGGTGCCGCAGCCATCCGGAAACATATGATGCCCGCGACCGAGCTGAAGACATTCACCACGTCCGATTTCCGCCTGAAGAGCGGCGCCATGCTGCCGGAGGTCGTGATTGCCTACCGCACCGTGGGCACGCTGTCGCCCAGGCGCGACAATGTCGTGCTGATCACCCACGGCAACACCAGCGGGCCGCAGATGATCGATCCCGGCGGATCGACCGGCGAAGGCAGCTGGAACGAGATCGTCGGCCCCGGAAAGGCGGTGGACACCAACCGCTACTTCGCGATCTGCCCGAATATGCTCGGCTCGTCCTACGGCTCGACCAATGCGGCGAGCATCGACCCGCGGACCGGCCGGCGTTACGGGCCGCGCTTCCCTGATATCACCGTCAGCGACATCGTCGCCACCCAGCGCGCGATGCTCGATGCGCTCGGCATCGACAAGCTCGTCGCGATCGTCGGTCCGTCCTATGGCGGCTTTCAGGCACTGCAATGGGCGGTGAACTATCCTGACGCGATGCGCGGCATCGCCGCCGTCGTCACCGCGCCGCTGGTGCCGCGCGAACGCTCCGAGGGCAATGTCGCTCGCCTGACGGCGGCGCTGTCGCAGCATCCGAACTGGAACGGCGGCGACTACTATGATCATGGCGGCGTGCTCGAGACCATGATCCAGATCCGCTCGGCAACGCTGAAGACCTATGGCATCGAGACGCGGCTGCGCGACACGTTGAGCGACCCCGCGGCGATCGAAGCCGCGATCCGCGCCGAGGCGGCGGAGTGGGCCAAGGGGTTCGACGCCAATTCGCTGCTGACCTTGGCCAAGGCGCTGCGTGGCTTCGACGTCACTGCGCAGTTCGGGCAGATCAAGGCCAAGGTGCTCTATGTTCTGTCGCGGACCGACAAGCTGTTCGCCCCGGAGCTCGCGCCGCAGGTAATGTCGGCCCTGAATGCCGCCGGTGTCGACGCCGATTATTTCCTGCTCGACAGCGACTACGGCCACTCGGCATCCGGCCGCGACGCGCACAAATGGGCGCCGCGACTGCGCGCGTTCATGGAGAGCCTCGGCTAGAGCGCGCCGCTCGCCATCGCTTCGAGCTGCTCCATCAGCACCTTGTCGTCATAGCGCGCCAACGACAGGCTGCGCGCGAAGGCCGGCACCGGCGCGCCGACCACGGCGCGGGCGCAGAGATCGCCGGCGGCACAGGCACCCATGGTGCCGTAACCCGACAGCGCGGTCGCCAGGAACACGCCCGGCGTCTTCGCAGCACCCAGCAGCGGCCAGTTCTCCTTCGTCATCGGGTAATAGCCGCCGTAATGCACGCGGTCGCGCGGCAGGGCGCCGAGATATTGCGCGAGCGCCGGTTGCAGCCGGCTCGCCGCGCGCAGCACCACTTCGGGAAAATAGGGATTGAGCTCCGGCTCGCGCAGCGGCGCCGTCGTCGTCTCGGCGTTGAACGCCCAGCCGAGCTTGATCCATTCGCCTTGATCGCCGCCGTCGGGACGGCAATGGATGCTGCCGGGCATCGGCGCCAGCAAAGATGCGAACTCGGGAGCAGCCGCAAGCAGCTCGCGCTCGTCGTCAGTCCATGCCAGCGTCTGGCCATCGAGATCGATCGCGAACGGCATGCGGCGGTCGACTGCGTGGTTGCGGTCGGCGAAGGCGATCTTCTGCTGCAACACGTTGACGATCGGCAGCCGCTCGCCATGCATCGCCGCCACGGACGCGGCGAACGGGCCCGCGGCGTTGACGATGATATCGGCCTTGATGGCCTGCCTTGCGCCATCCGCCAGCACGTCGACATCGAACCGCTCGGCCTTCGCGATGCCGAGAACCCTGGCCTGCTGGAATTGCGCGCCTGAAACCCGCATGGTTTCGAGCATGTATTGGCCGAGCTGCTGGCCGCTGATGTCACCTGCCCTGCGGATATGCAGGCCGGTCGCGATCTCCTTGTCGAACGCCGGATAGTATTTCCGGATCAGGTCGCGGCCGAGCAGCACGTCGACGCCGTCGGGCGCGGTCCGCCAGTCTGCCGACAGCGGCGGCACGTAGCCGCTTGCGCTATCGTCATGCAGGCGGATCTGCTTCTCGGCCTGATCGCCATAGCCGGCGAACAATTGCTGCAACAACTGCTCGGGTCGTTTCTCGCGGGTGGCAAGGAGGTAGCCGCGCCGCGTCATGTGGATGCGATTGTTGGTCCGCCGCGCGATGTCTTCCATCAGATCGGTCGAGTGATTGGTGAAGTCGGCCATGACAGGATGCGGCCACCAGTTACGGTAGTTCTCGCCCGACTGCGCCGAGGTCAGCGCCATCGGCTGGCTCTCGTCGACGATCAGGAGGCGCGAACGCTTGTGCTGGACGGCGAGATAATAGGCCGTGGCGATGCCGACGATACCAGCACCGATCACCAGGATGTCGACGTCATTGGCCTTCACGCACACTCTCCCGCGCCCTGCAGGCGCCAACGATTGTCGATTCCAAAATGGCGATGTCGATCAGCTCTCGGCGCCCGCATCCCGCACCGCCTGGCGCTGCGCCGATCGCAGCGTCTTCTGCGTCTCCTCGATATGGTCGCGCAGCAGGCGGACGGCCTTCTTGATCTCGCCGTCGCGGCAGAATTCGAGCAACCGGTAATGCTCGCGCTGCGGACGCTCCTTGCCGGTCGCTTGCGACACCAGCGCCCGCGTGAACCGGCTGACATGGCCGTAATTCGCCTCGATCATCGCCAGAAGGCGCGGGCGATTGCACGGCGCGTAGAGCGTCGCGTGGAACCGCCAGTTGAAGGCGCCCCATTGCGCGGGATCGGGCTCCGCATCGTAGGCGCGCAGGACCTTCGTCGCGGCCTCGAGATCGAGCTCGCCCATCGCGGGGATCGCCAGCCGCAGCGCGTGGCATTCGAGCGCGATGCGGATCTCGAGCAGCTCGATCACCTCGTCGATCGACAGGTCCGAGACGACGGCACCGCGATTCGGCAGGAAGGTGACGAAGCCCTCGGCTTCGAGCTGTCGCAGCGCCTCGCGCACCGGGATGCGGCTGGTGCCGAACCGTTCGGCGAGTTCGTCCTGCCGCAACTGCAATCCCGGCACCAGTTCACCCGAGCTGATCGCGCGCCGCAGCGCCTCACGCACGGCGTCCGGGGTCGAGCCGTGGACGCCCGGCCCTCGATGGCCTGAAGCGGTAGCAGGTCCCATGCGGCTTCCCTCTCGTGGCTGACGCGCACGATCATATCAGATCGCTATATTGTATAAAATCTCGGTTTCGATTATGCAATAGTGCGTATAAAATTGATGAGGATTATATCCATGGATCGCAAGGGCCGAATAATCAAGATCGATCAGCGCGTTAAACCTCTGATCTTGCTTCTTTTTATCGTGCCCTGGATATCCGTGCCCACTCACGCCCAATCATCCGGCGGGACGCTCGCAAAAATCCGGGACGCCGGAGAAATCACGCTCGGGCACCGTGACGTGTCGGTGCCGTTCTCTTATCTCGACGACAAGCAGAAGCCGGTCGGCTTCGCGATGGACCTTTGCGGGCGGATCGTCGAGGCGGTGAAGGCCGAGCTCAAGCTGCCGAAGCTCGAGACCAGATTGCAACCGATCCAGCTCTCGACCCAGATCCCGCTGATCGAGAACGGCACCATCGACATCGTCTGCGGTCCCGCCACCAACACACTGGAGCGGCAGAAGGTCGTCGCCTTCAGCGACACCATCTTCGTGTCGAGCATCCGCGCCGTGGTGCGCAAGGATTCGCCGATCAAGACATTCGAGGACCTGAGCGGCCACGCCGTGTCGCTGACTTCGGGCTCAACCTCGATCGGGCTGCTCGCCGCACGCGGCCAGGAGAAGAATTTCCAGACCAAGACTGTACTGGCCCCGGATCACGCCGCATCCTTCCTCGCGCTGACCACGGGACGCAGCGAGGCCTTCATCATGGACGACATCCTGCTTGCGAGCCTGATTGCGGGCAGCGCCAATCCGTCCGACTGGCGCATCATCGACGACAGCCTGCGCACCGAGCCTTACGGGCTGATCATCCGCAAGGGCGATCCGGAGTTCAAGGCGCTGGTCGACCGCACGCTGACCACGATGATGAAGACGGGCGAGTTCAGCGCGCTCTACGCAAAGTGGTTCATGAGCCCGATCCCGCCGAAGAACGTGAACTTGAATTTTCCGATGACCGCGCCGCTGAAGGACGCCGTCGCCAGCCCGAACGACAAGGGCGTGTGACGCAGACGATTACTAGGCCTCGTCGGTTGCCGCCGGCCGTGCAAAAACATCCCGGCCGGATGGGTGCTGCGCCTTGCGCCACTGCGCGGGGGTCACGCCCATATGGGCCTTGAAAGCGCGCTGGAACGCCGCTTCCGATTGATAGCCGACCGTTTCGGCCACGGCGCCCGTCGACAGCGATGATCGTCGCAGCTCGTTCGCTGCAAGCGTCATCCTGATATCGGCGAGCAGATCGGCGGCCGATCGTCCGAGCTTGTCCTGGAATTGCCGGGCAAGCGTCGCGCGCGACATGTTGCAGAGCCGCGCCAGCTCGGGCAGCGACCACGCCCGCGCAGGTTCGTTGAACATGGCGGCGACCGCCGGCGCCAGACGAGGATCGCCGGCCAGCGCCAGCAGACCTCGCGGCGCATCGCCGCTCTCGCTGGCGAGCCGCAGCGCCAGCGCGAACATCACCGTCGACAGCGCATTCAGCATCGCGCGACCGCCGAGATGATCGTCGCCCGCCTCACGGCGCATCAGCGCGACGAGGCCGGCAAGCTGCGCGGCGGCTTCGCTCGGCCCGGCGTCGGCACCGGCGTGCACGACGATGCGCGGCGGCAGATAGAGGCGCAGCAGGCGATCGTGCGGGGGCGTGATCGCGAAGTGCCCGCACAGGAGATCGAGCTTCTCGTCCGAGCCGAGGTTTTCGCTGATCGTGAAGTTGAGCCGGGCGCGGTTGCCGACCGGCAGCGCCGCTTTTCCGCTGCCGTCGTGCATGACATGCCGCGGGTTGCCGGGAAGTAGGAGGATATCGCCGGTCTTGAGGTGAAGCGGCTCGCCGCCGGCGGAATCATCCAGCGTCGCGGAGCCGGCAAGCACGGCGTGATACGGGATTTCGTCAGCCCTGCCTGGCCCCTGGTCGATACGCCAGGGCGCGCCGTAGGCGCAGCGTATGTCGAGCCGCCCGCGCACCGGCAACATCTCGAACAGCCGGCTCAGCCAGTCCATCGCGAATTCCCCGAAAGACGAATGTGAGACGATCAGGCATACCTTCGAGCAAATGCGACATTCAATGTCTCACAACGGGCTCCTATTGTCACTCCGCAATAGTTCACCACCCCAACCAAGGAGTTCCATCATGTCCCGCCTCGCAACCCCCAATCTCGAAACCGATACCGGTCCGTCGGGCCAGATCTATGCCCAGATCAAGAAGGCCGTCGGGGCCGTCCCGAACGCCTATGCGGTGATCGCCGCCCACGGCCCAGCCGCGCTCAAGGCGATGGTCGCCGCGGATGCGGTGCTCGCCTCCGGCACCCTGCCGAAACGCGACCAGGAGATCATCAAGGTCATCGTCAGCAGCGTCGGCGGCTGTGACTATTGTGTCGCCGCGCACTCGTATTTCGGCCAACGGGTGGGCCTGAAGCCGGACGTGCTGAAGCAGATCCGTGACGGCCAGCCGACCGGCGACGCCAGGTATGACGCGCTGGCCCATTTCGTCCGTAAGCTCGCACGAACCAGCGGCACGGTCAGCGACGAAGAATTCGCCGCGATCAAGGCCGCCGGCTACACCGACGCGCAGTTGGTCGAGATCAGCCTGGCCTTTGCCACCATCGTCTTCACCAACGTCTTCAATCGCATCAACGACACCGACATCGATTTCCCCGCGGTCGCCTGAGGCGGCCGTGCGAGATCACGCGATCGCCACACATCGCCGGCGAGCAACCCGCTCGCCGGCGATGGCATAACAACGAGGCTACACGCCCGCCATCATCACGTATTTGATCTCGACATACTCATCCATGCCGTGACGCGAGCCTTCGCGGCCGAGGCCGCTTTCCTTGACGCCGCCGAACGGCGCGACCTCGGTAGTGATCAGGCCGGAGTTGACGCCGACCATTCCCGATTCCAGCGCTTCGGCGACACGCCAGACCCGGCCGATGTCACGCGAATAGAAGTAGGAGGCGAGACCGAACGGCGAGGCGTTGCACATCGCGACCACATCGGCTTCGTCCTTGAAGCGGATCACAGGTGCGAGCGGCCCGAAGGTTTCCTCATGGGTCACCAGCGCGTCCGGCTTGACGTCCGCGAGCACGGTCGGCTCGAAGAAGCTGCGGCCGAGCGGCGAGCGCTTGCCGCCGGTCAAGATCCTGGCGCCGCCCTTCACCGCATCCGCGATGTGGCGCTCGACCTTCTCGATCGCTTCCATGTTGATCAGCGGCCCCTGCGTCACGCCTTGCTCCGTGCCGTCGCCGATCTTCATCGCCGCGACCTTCTTCGACAGCTTCTCGACGAACTGATCGTAGATCTTGTCCTGGGCATAGAGACGATTGGCGCAGACGCAGGTCTGGCCCATGTTGCGGTACTTGGAGACGATGGCGCCTTCGACCGCGGCGTCGATATCGGCATCGTCGAACACCACGAACGGCGCGTTGCCGCCGAGCTCGAGCCCGAGCTTCTTCACGCCGACCGCAGCCTGGCGGTAGAGGATCTTGCCGACCTCGGTCGAGCCGGTGAAGCCGACGAAGCGCACCGCGGGATGCTCGCACAAGACCTTGCCGATCGGCGGCGCATCACCGGTGATGATGTTGAAGACGCCCTTCGGCACGCCGGCCTTTTCCGCGAGGGCCGCGAGCGCAAGCGCCGACAGCGGCGTCTCGTTGGCGGGCTTCAGCACCACGGTGCAGCCCGCGGCAAGCGCCGGCGACACTTTCCGGGTGATCATCGAGTTCGGGAAATTCCACGGCGTGATGGCGCCGCAGACGCCGATCGGCTGCCGGATCGCCAACAGGCGCGCGTCCGGCCGCTGGGTCGGGATGGTCTCGCCATAGACGCGGCGCGCCTCTTCGGCGAAGAACTCGACATAGGCCGCGCCGATATCGACCTCGCCGAGCGCCTCGCTAAGCGGCTTGCCCTGCTCGGAGGTCAGGATGAGCGCGAGATCCTCGCGGTTGGCGATGATCAGGTCGAACCATTTGCGCAGGATATTGGAGCGTTGCTTGGCGGTCAGCTTGGCCCACGCCGGAAACGCGCGCTCGGCGGCTTCGACGGCCCTGGTCGCATCGTCAGCGCCGAGTTGCGCGATCTTGATCAGCTCGACCCCGGTCGCGGGATTGTTGACGGCGAATTCCGGCGTGCCGACCCAGGCGCCGTCGATATAGCAGCGATCGCGCAGCAGCGACGGATCCTTCAGGCGGTCATGGAGGGAGGCTGCGGATTGCGCAGCGCGTGCGGCGACGGGCGGATTCATGACGAGCTCCTCGATTTTTGGAGGGTTGTTCGCCGCCTTATAGGCTGAAACGCAACGCGATGCATTGTCCGCGAACGCTGCTCTGCTTGCCTGGAAACGCGGTTCAAATTGACGCACGTCATTCCGGGGCGTCCGCAGGGCGAACCCGGAATGACGTGCGCGGAAATGCTAGGCCACGCTCATATACGTCTCGCGGCGGCCGATCATGCGCTGGGCGGCAGCCTTGGCATCGGCTTTCGTCGAAGTCGCGCAGGTGCGGTATTCGAGATCTGCCTTCGGGCTGGTGTCGCGGCGGCTGAACCAGGATTTCGAGCCGGTCTGCAGCAAGGCCAGCGCCTGCGCGACGTTGTCGACTGCCTCGAATGAATGCAGCGCGCCGGTACCTGCGTAGCGGACTTCATAAAGACCCGGGCTGATCGGCGCCTCGATATTCTCGCCACGGCCGGGCCGCGGATAGCGCTTCCACTCACTCCAGGTCGAAATCATAGCGTCCCCGCAACTCGCAAATGACGATCAGTTTCGTCAAATCATCAATATTTGCCGCACAGTTTGCGCAGCGATCTGAATGCGTTAATGCAAAAATTCAGGTACGGATATCAGCCTCGCCATCACGTTACCGTGGGCGCTTTTCGGGGTCACCAGGGTTGAGGCTAAGTCCACCGCAAAATCTGCGCGCGTGGTGAACGTCGGCTGCGCGCGAACCTTGTGCAAGGACGTTCTCGCCCTCCGACCATCACGAGATCGCGACATCATCGCCCTTCGGCGTCCTTGCGGGACCCGAAAAGCGGGAGGATGATCCACGCACTCCAAAACAATAATCCACCGGAGGACACCCCCAATGCACAGCAAGGCTCAGATCGATCAGATTTTGCGTCAGAAGAGCGAGGCGAAGGAGATTCCCGGCGTTGTCGCGATCGCGGCAACGGGCAAGGACGTGATTTATCAAGGCGCGTTCGGCAAGCGCGACCTCTCCAAGGGCGATGCCATGACCGCGGACAGCGTGTTCTGGATCGCCTCGATGACCAAGGCCGTGACAGCGGCAGGCGCGATGCAGCTGGTCGAGCAGGGCAAGCTCTCGCTCGATGAACCGATCGGCAAGCTGTTGCCTGACCTCGCCGCGCCGCAGGTGCTCGAAGGTTTCGACGCCAAGGGCGAGCCGAAGCTGCGGCCGGCCAAGACCCCGATCACGCTGCGTCTGCTCATGACCCACACCGCCGGCTTCTGCTACGACGTGTGGAACGGCGACTTCGCGCAATATTTGCAGAAGACCGAAAAGCCGAACATCTTCAGCTGCCTGAACGTTGCGCTGAAGGTACCGGTCATGTCCGATCCCGGCACGCGCTGGGAATACGGCATCAACATCGATTTCGTCGGCAAGGCGGTGGAAGCTGTCAGCGGCAAGAAGCTCGATGCCTATCTGCGTGACCACATGTTCGCGCCGCTCGGCATGAGCGACACCGGATTCAAGATCACCGACGACATGCGCAAGCGGCTGGTCGGCGTGCATGCGCGCGGCGAGGACGGGACGCTGGCTCCGATCCCGTTCGAGCTCGAGCAAAATCCGGAATTTCATATGGGCGGCGGCGGCCTCTACGGCACGGCGGGCGATTACATCAAGTTCTGCCAGATGATCCTGAACAAGGGCCGCGGCAACGGCAATCAGGTGCTCAAGCCGGAGACGATCGCGTTGATGAGCCAGAACCACATCGGCGATCTCGCCATGGGAAAGATGAAGTCGACGGCGCCTGTGTACACCAACGATGTCGATCTCTATCCCGACATCGTCAAGAAGTGGGGCCTCTCCTTCATGATCAACTCCGCCAAGACAGCGGAGGGCCGCAGCGCCGGCAGCCTGGCCTGGGCCGGCCTTGCCAACACCTATTTCTGGATCGACCCGGCGCGCGATGTCGCCGGCGTGATCCTGATGCAGCTGTTGCCGTTCGTCGACAGCAAATGCCTAGAAGCCTTCGCGGGCTTCGAGCGCGGCGTCTATGCCGGCCTCGACGCCGGCAGCGGACAGAAGGCGGCGTAGCAGCCACGACGGAACTGCGCCCCCTCTCCCCGTTCTTACGGGGAGAGGGTTGGAGTGGGTACAGACCGGCTGGATTGCCGACAGGTTTCCAGAAGCATCGCAGGGGCACACCGCCAAGACATCGAAAACAACCCCATGCAAAGTACCCGGCTGCCGGCGCTCGACACGACAACTTGACACGTCGGGCAAATCAGCGGCACAATTCCATTATTCCGAAATCGCACAAGCGCTCCTCTCCCTCACGGGAAGAGATTTTTCATACCCCCGCCTTAGGTCGGGCCTGTCCCGCGCGCGCCAAACGACTAAGATCACGGGCAAAACGACGCGGCACGCGCTTGAAGACGGAGGGAACGACCTTGGCACCAAAGGCTGACAGTTACGTTTGCGGCATTTCCGACACGCCGCTGCTCGGTGAAACCATTGGCCGCAGCCTCGACCGCGCACGCGCGCGCTGGGGCAGCCGCGAGGCGCTGGTCTCGCCCAGCCACGATGTGCGCTGGACCTGGAACGAGTTCGCCGAGCGTGTCGAGGCCTTGGCGGCGGGCTTTCTCGCGCTCGGCCTGCAACGCGGCGAACGGATCGGCATCTGGTCGCTGAACCGGCCGGAATGGACGCTGACGCAATTCGCGGCGGCGAAAGCCGGGCTGATCCTGGTCACCATCAATCCGGCCTATCGCCTGACCGAACTGGAATTCGCGCTCGGCAAGGTCGGCTGCGCCGCGATCGTGACTGCGACCGCGTTCAAGACCTCGGCCTATATGGAGATGCTGAACACGCTGCTGCCCGAGCTTGCGAGGTCCGAGCCCGGTCGCCTGCAATCGGCCCGGCTGCCGCAGTTGCGCGCCGTGATCCAGATCGGCGGGCCGGCTGCATCAGGCACCATTCCGTTCGAGCAAGTATCGCAGATGGGCGGAGCGCGACATCGCGACCAGCTATTCGAGCTCGGTGAGCGCCTGCAATTCGACGATCCCGTCAACATCCAGTTCACCAGCGGCACCACCGGCTCGCCGAAGGGCGTGACGCTGACCCATCACAACATCCTCAACAACGGCTACTTCACCGGCCGCGCCATGAAGCTCACCGAGCAGGACCGCATCTGCATCCCGGTGCCGCTCTATCACTGCTTCGGCATGGTGATGGGCAATCTCGCCTCCGTCACGCTCGGCACCACCATGGTCTATCCGGGCGAGGGCTTTGATCCACTGGCGACACTGACCACGGTGGCGCAGGAGAAGTGCACGACGCTCTACGGCGTGCCGACCATGTTCATCGCCGAGCTCGACCATCCCGAATTCAAGCGCTTCGACCTGTCGTCGCTGCGCACCGGGATCATGGCCGGCGCGCCCTGCCCGATCGAGGTGATGAAACGCGTCAACACCGAGATGAACATGCGCGAGGTGACGATCGCCTATGGCATGACCGAGACCAGCCCGGTGAGCTTCCAGAGCGCGACCGACGATCCCTTGGAGCGCCGCGTCTCGACCGTCGGGCGCATCCATCCGCATGTCGAGGTCAAGGTGGTCGATCTCGACGGCAAGGTGGTGCCGCGCGGCGAACGCGGCGAGCTCTGCACCCGCGGCTACAGCGTCATGCTCGGCTATTGGGACGAGAAGGAGAAGACCGCTGACGTGCTCGACGCCAATGGCTGGATGCACACCGGCGACCTCGCCGTGATCGACGACGAGGGCTATTGCAACATCGTCGGCCGCATCAAGGACATGGTGATCCGCGGCGGCGAGAACCTCTATCCCCGCGAGATCGAGGAGTTCTTGTATCGCCATCCGAAGATCCAGGACGTGCAGATCTTCGGCGTCGCCGACGATCGCTACGGCGAGGAGCTGTGCGCCTGGGTCCGCGTCCGCTCCGGCGAGGCGCTCACCGCCGACGAGGTCCGCGCCTTCTGCCAGGGCCAGATCGCCCACAACAAGATCCCGCGCTATGTCGAGTTCGTCGAGGAATTCCCGATGACGGTGACCGGAAAGATCCAGAAATTCGTGATGCGCGATGCGGTGGAGCAGCGGCTGGGGCTGAAGGCTGCGAAGACGGCGTGATTTCTTCCCCTCTCCCCGTTCTTCACGGGGAGAGGGTTGGGGTGAGGGGCTGCTTCCGCAAATTCGATGCGGATGAGTACGCGGAGGCTCCCCCTCACCCGGAATGCATCTGGCGATGCATTCCGGCCTCTCCCCGCAGGCGGGGCGAGGCGAAGTAGCGCCTTAGACCAGCAACCCCTTCACCTTCGCCAGCTCCTGCAACGACACCTTCGGCCGCGCGCCGATGTGCTGGATCACCTCAGCGGCGGCGAGGGCGCCGAGGCGGCCGGCATTCTCGTAGCCGGCGTTGCGGACGAGGCCGACCAGGAAGCCGGCGGCGAACAGGTCGCCGGCGCCGGTGGTGTCGACGAGCTTCTCGATCGGGGACGCCGGTGCCGAGGTCACGCCGTCCTTCGAGATCACGACGCAGCCCTTCTCGCTGCGGGTGACGACGCCGAGTTTTGTATCCTTGCCGAACTGCTTCAACGCGGTGTCGAAATCCGATGTCTGGTAGAGCGAGTGCAGCTCGGATTCGTTGGAGAACACCACGTCGACCGTGCCCTTGCGCATCAGGTCGAGGAATTCATCGCGATAGCGATCGACGCAGAACGAGTCGGACAGCGTCAGCGCGACCTGGCGGCCGGCGCCATGCGCGATGGTCGCCGCCTTCACGAAGGCGTCCTTGGCGTTTTTCGGGTCCCAGAGATAGCCCTCGAGATAGATGATGCCGGCGGCCTCGATCTGCGCCGGATCGATGTCGTCGACCGTCAGATCCTGCGCGGCGCCAAGATAGGTGTTCATGGTGCGCTCGCCGTCCGGTGTCACCAGTATGTAGGAGCAGCCGGTGGCGGGTCCATCAGTCGCCGGCTTGGTGTCGAAAGTGACGCCGACGGCACGGATGTCGTGGATGTAGAGCTTGCCGATCTGGTCGTCCTTGACCTTGCCGACATAGGCGGCGCGAGCGCCCAGGCTGCCGACGCCGACGATGGTGTTCGCCGCCGAGCCGCCCGACATCTCGGTCGCCTGGCCCATGTCGCGATAGATCGCGGTGGCGCGGGCCTCGTCGATCAGCTGCATCGAGCCCTTCGCCATGCCGTGACGCGCCAGAAAGGCCTCGTCGGTCTGCACCAGCACGTCGAAGATCGCATTGCCGATCCCGAGAACGTCATATTTTGCGTCAGCCATTGACCTGCCCTTAGTTAAGGCCATCCACGAAAGGCTGCGGCCTATCACGTTAGGCCTAGCCGCAGCAAGGGAAGCTCTACGCTCCGTCATCCCCGCGCAAAGGCTTCGCCTTTGTCGCTGGAGGTGCGAGCGGAGCGAGCCTCGAAGGATGCGCGGCACCTCTGTGGCCGATTCATCCTTCGAGGCTCGCCGAAGGGGCTCGCACCTCAGGATGACGGGTCTGGTAAGGCGCTAATGGCAGCGTGACACGCTGCTGCTATACAGGCCACATGATCCGCTCTTTCCTCACCGTCTCCACGGGAACGCTGGCGTCGCGGCTGCTTGGCTTCGTGCGCGATTCCGTGATCGCGGCGCTGCTTGGTGCCGGGCCGGTGGCGGATGCGTTCCTGGCGGCGTTTCAGCTCATGAACGTGGTGCGGCGGCTGCTCTCCGAGGGCGGGCTGAACGCCGCGCTGGTGCCGGCCTGGCTCAAGGTGCGTGACGGCGATGGCGAAATGGCGGCGCGGGCCTTTGCCGGGCGCGTGCTCGGCACCGTCAGCGCCGCCGTGGTCGCGGCCGCGCTCGTGCTCGGCGTGCTGATGCCGTGGGTGATCGCGGCGATCGCGCCGGGTTTCGTCGGCCGCCAGACGCTGCAATTCGCGGTCGACGATGCCCGCCTGATGCTGCCTTACCTCGCCTTCGCCGGTCCCGTCACCGTGATGATGGCGCTGCTCAATGCGCAGGGCCGCTTCGCGCTGACCGCGTTCTCGCCGCTGCTGTTCAACATCGCGCTGATATCAGTGATGATCGTGCTGCTGGCGCGGCAGCACGATCCCGTGCAGGCTGCACTGGTGATGGCGGCGACGATCGGCGTCGCCGGCTTCCTGCAACTGTCGATGCTGGCCTTGCGCAGCGGCAAGGTGGCCTCGCCGCTGCGGGTCTCCTTCGACAAGGAAATGCGCGGCTTCCTCGGCCACGCGGTCCCCGGCATGGTCGCGAGCAGCGCACCACAATGGCTTGTTGTCGCGGGCGCGGTGATCGCATCCGGCGCGCCGTCGGCAGTATCCTGGCTCTATTTCGCCAACCGCCTGCTGGAATTGCCGCTCGGCATCGTCGGCGTCGCGATGGGCACCGTGCTGGTGCCGGAGATGACCCGTGCGGTGCGCAGCGGTGAGCCGGCCGCGATCGCGCATGCAGAATCGCGCGGTCTCGAGCTCGCGGTCGGGCTCGCCTTCCCGGCCACGCTCGGCCTGATCGTGCTGAGCGCGCCGATCGTGCGCCTGTTGTTCGAGCACGGCGCCTTCTCGGCGGAGGATACTGCGGCGACCGCCGAAGCCCTGATCTGGCTGGCGCTGGCTTTGCCGGCGCATGTGCTGGTGAAGGCGCTGTCGCCGGCATTCTTCGCGCGCGAGGACACGCTGACGCCGCTGCTGGCGACGCTCAAGGCCGTGGTGGTCGCGATCGCGGCCGCCTTCCTGCTCAGCCATCTCTTCGGTGCCAACGGGATCGCCGCCGGCATCGCGCTCGGTGCCTGGAGCAACGCGCTCGCGCTGATCCGCAAAGGCGCTGTGACCTTCGGCTTCTCGATCGACGCCGACGGAAGGCGCCGGCTGCCGCGCATCCTCGGAGCCGCGCTCGCGATGGGTGCCGTGCTGTGGTTTGCGGCACGCGCCCTGCCCGCAGGCAGCCACGGTATCGTGCAGGCGATGGCGCTGCTGGCGCTGATCGCGGCCGGCATCGCCGCCTACGGCCTGTTTTTGCAGGCTTTCGGCGTCACCGGCTGGCGCGCGGTGGTTAACGCGATCAGGCAAAAGCGCGCCACTTGACTTGCGCGCGCGGGGCTTAAGTGGCAAACGACGCGGCCAAAGCGGCCATTTCCGGGAATTCAGACCATGGCGTTCGTTGAACGGGTTTTCTCAGGCGTCCAGCCGACGGGCAATCTGCACCTCGGCAATTATCTCGGCGCCATCGTCAACTTCGTGAAGATGCAAGAGACCCATAACTGCATCTATTGCGTCGTCGACATGCACGCGATCACGCAGGGCGTCGACGTCTGGGGCGGCCCGGCCGAACTCGCGCGCAACACCCGCGAGGTGACCGCGGCGTTCATCGCAGCCGGCATCGACCCGAAGAAGCATATCGTCTTCAACCAGAGTCAGGTCCCCGGCCATGCCGAGCTGACCTGGATCTTCAACTGCGTGGCGCGGGTCGGCTGGCTCAGCCGCATGACCCAGTTCAAGGAGAAGGCGGGCAAGGACCGCGAGAACGCGTCGGTCGGTCTCTACGACTATCCGGTGCTGATGGCGGCCGACATTCTGCTCTACCGCGCGACCCATGTGCCGGTCGGCGAGGACCAGAAGCAGCATCTCGAGCTGTCCCGCGACATCGCGCAGAAGTTCAACAACGACTTCGGCGATTCGATCCGCGGCCTCGGCTTCAATGAGGGCCTGTTCTTCCCGCAGCCAGAGCCGTTCATCACGGGACCGGCGACGCGGGTGATGAGCCTGCGCGACGGCACCAAGAAGATGTCGAAGTCGGATCCGTCGGACAATTCGCGCATCAACCTGACCGACGACGCCGACACCATCGCGCAGAAGATCCGCAAGGCGAAGACCGATCCGGAGCCGCTGCCGTCGGAGGAGAAGGGGCTGGAGCCGCGCCCCGAGGCCGACAACCTGGTCGGCATCTATGCGGCGCTTGCCGGCATCACCAAGCAGGAGGTGCTGAGCCAGTTCGGCGGCGGCCAGTTCTCCAGCTTCAAGAACGCGCTGGTCGAGGTTTGCGTTGCAAAACTGGCGCCGATCGCAGCCGATATGAAGCGACTGGTGGCCGATCCCGGCCATGTCGATTCCATCCTGATCGACGGCGCCAACCGCGCCCGCGTCATCGCCGACGAGACGATGCGCACCACCAAGGACATCGTCGGCTTCATCCGCCCACGCTGACGCTATCCTTCACCTCTCCCCAGCGGGGAGAGGTTTGCGCTGCCCGTGCAGCAACAACGCAACCCACGACAAGAAGCGCGGCACTCCCTCTCCCAAACGGAGGAGGAGTGTGGCAGCATACTCCTGGTTTGGTTCAGCACCGGGACATGCATGACCGCCACACGACGCAGCTACGAGACGGGCCACAAGCCGAAATGCCTCGTCATCGTCGACGACACCGCGGAATGGGACCGCGCCGTCTATTACGCCAGCCGATGGGCGATGCGGGTCGGCGGCGGCGTGGTGATGTTGCGGGTGATCGAGACCGAGGACCAGAACCAGCAATGGCTCGGGGTTGCCGACATCATGCGCGCGGAAGCCGAGGAAGCCGCCAATGAGGCGCTCGACCGGGCGTCCGGACGCGCCAATGGGATCGCCGCGATCACGCCGGAACGGGTGATTCGCGAGGGCGACCCGACCGAGCAGGTGCTCGACGTGATCGACAAGGACGTCGATATCGCCCGGCTGGTGCTGGCGGCCAATCCAGGCGCCGAGGGGCCGGGGCCGATCATCACCACCATGGCCAAGACCATGGGCGCGTTCCCGATTCCGGTGACCATCGTGCCGGGCGGCCTGACCGACGCCGAGATCGATGCCCTGTCGTAACCCATTGATGCGGCCGGGGAACCTCAGATCTGCGCCTTGATCGGTGCCTTTTCCATCGCCATCTGGTAAGGGAAACCCAACGCGCCGGCCTTGAACCGGCGACGCCGGAGACAGCAAATGTTCATTCAGACCGAAGCTACCCCCAATCCCGCGACCCTGAAGTTCATTCCGGGCCGCACCGTGCTCGACAGCGGCACCATGGAATTCTCGAGCGCGGAATCCGCCGCCCGCTCGCCGCTCGCCGAACGGCTGTTCGCCGTATCAGGCGTCACCGGCGTGTTCTACGGCGCCGATTTCGTCACCGTGACCAAGGCGGAGGGCGACTGGCAGCACCTCAAGCCCGCGATCCTCGGCGCCATCATGGAGCACTACATGTCCGGCGCGCCGCTGCTCGCCGACGGCAGTGCGGCCAGTGACGATGCAAGCGACGCGGAAGACGAATTCTTCGATGAGGCCGACGCCGAGACCGTCGAGCAGATCAAGGATCTGATCGAGACAAGGGTGCGTCCGGCGGTCGCCAATGACGGCGGCGACATCACCTTCCGCGGCTTCAAGGACGGCATCGTCTATCTCAACATGAAGGGCTCCTGTGCGGGCTGCCCGTCGTCGACGGCGACCTTGCAGCATGGCATCCAGAACCTGCTCCGGCACTTCGTGCCCGACGTGCAGGAAGTCCGGCCGATGTGATGGGAGGCGAATGGTGAATAGCGAATGGCGAATAGCGTTCCGTTCTGATCTTCTGTTCGCTATTCACTACTCGCCATTCGCCCCTGCATGATCATCCTCGCCATCGACACCGCTCTCGACGCCTGCTCCGCGGCCGTTCTTGATACATCGGCGGGCGACACCATCGCGCTCGAATCACAGGCGATGCAGCGCGGCCACGCCGAGGCGCTGATGCCCCTGATCGCGCGTGTGATGAAGCAGAGCGGCATCGGCTTTGCCGCGCTCGACCGCATCGCCGTCACCACGGGTCCGGGCAGCTTCACCGGCTTGCGCGTCGGCCTCTCGGCGGCGCGCGGCATCGGGCTTGCGGCGGAGAAGCCGGTGGTTGGACTGACGACGCTTGCGGCCTACGCCGCGCCCATCGTTGCGGAAAATGGCGAGCGGGCGATCCTCTCGGCGATCGATGCAAGGCACGATCACGTCTACTTCCAGATCGTCGGCGGCGAAGGCAGTCCGCTGGTGAAGCCGAAAGTGGCGCCGATCGCGGAAGCGCTCGCAGCCGCGCAATTCGGCGCCCTGCATCTGGTCGGCAACGCCGCAAACATCCTCGCCGCGCGCTGGACCGCGGAGGCAACGCCGCCGTTCAAGGTCGATTCCCAGCCCGCGCCCGACATCATCTGGGTCGCCTGGGTCGGCGCGGCCGTGGATCCGGCGACCGCGCCGCCGCGTCCGTTCTATCTGCGCGCGCCGGACGCGAAACCGCCGAAGCATCAGCTCCAGGTCAGCGCGCAAGCCCAGGCCACATGATCGGCTGGCTTGCAAGATGGCGGGGCGGCGGCACGCCCGCAGTCGAGCCGGCATCGCTGCGCGACGCCGGCCGCCTCGCACAATTGCACGGCGCCGCGTTCCACCGCGGCTGGGGCGAAGGCGAGTTCGAGGCGATGCTGACCGAGCGCAACACGCTGGTGCATCGCCTGCGACAAGGCCGCAGGGTCATCGGCTTCGCCGTCTCGCGCATGGCAGCGGACGAGGCGGAAATCCTGTCGATCGCGATCGATTCGACCGAGCGCGGGCGCGGCCTGTCGCGCGACCTGCTGTTGACCCACCTCGGGCATCTTGCCGGCCGCGGCATCCGCACCATCTTCCTCGAGGTCGAAGAAAACAATCAGCCGGCGCGACGGCTGTATGAATGGGCTGGATTCGGTGTGATCGGCCGCCGCGAGCGCTATTACAAGCAACCCGGCGGGGAACATTTGAACGCACTTCTGATGCGGCGCGACTTGTCGTAACATCCGCGCAATGGCAGAACAGCCCTGCTCTGCCACCCACGGCCCGAACCCAAGTCCTTAAAACCCATGACCACGGTGAAATCCCCGCCTGCGCACAAGAACACCGGCATCGAGGCGCGCTGCGCCGCGACCGGCATGCGCATGACCGAGCAGCGCCGCGTGATTGCGCGCGTGCTGGCGGAAGCGATGGATCATCCCGACGTCGAGGAGCTGTACCGGCGCTGCGTGGCGGTCGACGACAAGATCTCGATCTCGACGGTGTACCGCACCGTAAAATTGTTCGAGGACGCCGGGATCATCGAGCGTCACGATTTTCGCGAAGGTCGCGCGCGCTATGAGCAGATGCCGGAGAGCCACCACGACCATTTGATCAATCTGCGCGACGGCAAGGTGATCGAATTCACCTCCGAGGAGATCGAGAAGCTGCAGGCCGAGATCGCACGCAAGCTCGGCTACAAGCTGGTCGATCACCGCCTCGAATTATATTGCGTGCCGCTCGACGACGAGAGCAAGGCGTAGCCGCCAAAGCCGTCATTCCGGGATGGCCCGAAGGGCCAGACCCGGAATCCATTCGGCCACATCGTCAGCGCGTCATGATGGATTCCAGGCTCGATGCTGCGCATCGCCCCGGAATGACGGAGGGAACGGTTCCGGAACGCTGGATTTTCGCCCCTTTAGGCTATATCTGAGCCCCGGCGCCCGGATGGCGCTGTTTCCATTCCGCTCCCAGGGTTCCATGACGACGCCGCGCAAGCTGCACATCAAGTCCTATGGCTGCCAGATGAACGTCTACGATGCGCAACGCATGGTGGACACGCTGGCGGGCGAAGGCTTTGTCGAGACTGATAACGCTGACGATGCGGATCTCGTGATTCTCAACACCTGCCACATCAGGGAGAAGGCGTCGGAAAAGGTCTATTCCGAATTGGGCCGGCTGCGGGTCGCCAAGGATGAAGCCGCGCGCCAGGGCCGCGACATGAAGATCGCGGTCGCCGGCTGCGTCGCGCAGGCGGAAGGCGCGGAGATCATCCATCGCGCGCCGACGGTCGACATCGTGGTCGGGCCGCAGAGCTATCATCATCTGCCGCAGCTGCTGAAGCAGGCGAAAGAAACCGGCCGTGCGCTGGAGACCGAATTTCCCGTCGACGACAAGTTCGGCTTCCTGCCGCAGCCGAAGCCCGATGCGATCCGCTCGCGCGGCATCTCGGCTTTCGTCACCGTGCAGGAAGGCTGCGACAAGTTCTGCACCTTCTGCGTGGTGCCGTATACGCGCGGCGCCGAGGTCTCGCGGCCGGTGGCCAGGATCATCGACGACGTCATGCAGCTCACCGACAACGGCGTGCGCGAGATCACGCTGATCGGGCAGAACGTCAACGCCTATCACGGCGAAGGCCCCGACGGCCGCATCTGGTCGCTCGGCAGGCTGCTGCAACGACTCGCAACAATTCCCGGCGTGGCACGGCTGCGCTATTCGACCAGCCACCCGCGCGACGTCGACGATGAGCTGATCGCGGCACATCGCGATCTCGGCGAATTGATGCCCTTCGTGCACCTGCCGGTGCAATCGGGCGCCGATCGCATCCTTGCCGCCATGAACCGCAAACATACCGCCGATGATTACCTGCGTGTCATCGACCGGTTCCGGGCCGCGCGCCAAGATATTGCTTTTTCATCGGATTTTATTGTCGGCTTCCCCGGAGAGACCGGGGAAGAATTTTCCGCCACCCTCGCGCTTGTCACGCAAATCGGGTACGCTGCGGCGTATTCATTCAAATATTCGCCGCGGCCAGGCACGCCGGCGGCGGAGATTCGGGAGACGGTGTCAGCAGAAGAGATGGACGAGCGCTTGGGGCGGCTTCAGGAATTGATCGACAGCCAGCAATCGGCCTTCAATCGGGCCGCAATCGGCACAAGCGTCGATGTGCTGTTCGAGCGCGCCGCGCGCAATCCCGGCCAGATCGTCGGCCGCACCGCCTATCTGCAGCCCGCCCATGTGATGGCCTCGCCTGACATCATCGGCAAGATCCTCCCCGTGCGGATCGACAGCCTCGAGCGCTATAGCCTGATCGGCGAGCTTGTGACGCCATCGCCCAATTTGCAGACCATTGGAGCCTGAAATCCTTGCCCAAAAGCGCATCGGATTCGCCTTCGCTTGCTCCCAGCCGCAAACCTGACCGCGACATGCAAATTCCACCTGAGACCCAAGTCGTCATCGATTTCGACGACAACCGCGCCGCCTCCGCTTTGGTCGGCCCGTACGGACAGAACCTCGCGCTGATCGAGCGGCGGCTCGGCGTCGTCGTCGATTCCCGCGGCAACCACGTCAGCATCGCGGGCTCGCGCGACGGCTGCGACGCGGCGCGGCGCGTGCTCGAGACGCTCTACGCGCAGGCCATCGAGGGGCACGACCTCGATCAGGGCGAAGTCGAAGGCGCGATCCGCGCCGTGATCGCGCAGGGCTCGCTGTTCGAATTCGACAACAAGACGGCCAAGACGTCGTTCGAGACCATCAATCTGCGCAAGCGTCCGGTGCGGGCCCGCACCGCCGCGCAGGATTCCTACATCCGCGCGCTGAAGCGGCATGAGCTGGTGTTTGGCATCGGCCCGGCCGGCACCGGCAAGACCTGGCTTGCGGTCGCGCATGCCGCGCAATTGTTCGAGCGCAAGGAGGTCGACAAGATCATCCTGACGCGGCCCGCGGTCGAAGCCGGCGAACGGCTCGGCTTCCTGCCCGGCGACCTCAAGGAGAAGGTCGATCCCTATCTGCGCCCGATCTACGACGCGCTGTACGATCTGATGGACGCGCGCGTAGTCGAGCGTGCGCTGCAGGGCAACGAGATCGAGATCGCGCCGCTCGCCTTCATGCGCGGCCGCACGCTGACCAATGCCGCGATCATCCTCGACGAAGCGCAGAACACCACGTCGATGCAAATGAAGATGTTCCTGACGCGCCTCGGCGAGAACAGCCGGATGATCGTCACCGGCGACCCCTCGCAGATCGACCTGCCGAACGGGCAGACCTCGGGGCTTGCCGAGGCGGTGAAGCTGCTCGACGGCGTCGAGGGCATCGCACAGGTGCAATTCACCGCCGGCGACGTCATCCGCCACGAACTGGTGGCGCGCATCGTCGCCGCCTATGAGGGATTGCCGCAGCGGCCGGCAAACGCCAGATCTTGAAACCATCAGCTTCGGCCGCGCGCCCGCATGATGCGGGGGCCGGCCCCAACGCAGATTTTGGAACCAGCGTGTCCGCTTTTCCCGCAACCGAGGTCCTCGTCACCGCCGAGATCTGGCAGACCGAGCCGGATGTCGAGGCGGTGATCCATCGCGCGATCGAGGCCGCCGCCGATCTCGCGGACGCCGACGTCGCCGACGCCGAGCTTGCGATCATGCTGACCGATGACGCCGGGATCCGCACCCTCAACAACAACTGGCGCAAGATCGACAAGGCGACCAACGTGCTGTCGTTTCCCGCATTGCAGCCGACCGGCGACAGCCGAGACGACGATGCCCCGCGCATGCTCGGCGACATCGCGATCGCCTATGAGACGACGCGACGGGAAGCCGACGAGGAAGGCAAGCCATTCGACCATCATTTGAGCCATCTTGCGGTGCATGGTTTCCTGCACCTGATCGGCTACGATCACGAGAACGATGACGATGCCGAAGCCATGGAGGGTCTCGAGCGCGAGATCCTTGGCCGTCTCGGCATTCCCGACCCCTATGCGGATCGGAACGACTGACATGCCGGATTCCGAACCGACCCACGACAATCCGCGCAACGTGAGCAATCTGCCCGCCGTGGTGCATGATGGCGAGGTGCAGCGTCCTGCCGCCGAGGGTTGGCTGGTGCGGGCGATCCGCACCCTGTTCGGCTGGAAGGCCGGATCGGTGCGCGACGACCTGCAGGTCGTGCTCGACGCCTCGACACCGGGCGATGTCGGCTTCTCGGCGATCGAGCGCACCATGCTGCGCAACATCCTGTCGCTCAACGAGCGGCGGATCGCCGACGTCATGGTGCATCGCGCCGATATCGTCGCGGTCAAGCGCGACATTCCGCTCGGCGAACTGATGAGCCTGTTCGAGAGCGCGGCGCATTCGCGGCTGGTCGTCTACAACGAAACTCTCGACGACCCCGAGGGCATGGTGCACATCCGCGACCTGCTCGCCTTCATGACCGCGAAGGCGCGCGTCAGCGACCTGACCAAGACGAAGCGCAAGAAGCCGTTCCCGGCCGGGCTCGACCTCCGCTCGGTCGATCTCGCGCTGCCGCTGGTGGACGCCCACATCATCCGCAAGCTGCTCTACGTTCCGCCGTCGATGCGGGCGATCGACCTGTTGGCGCAGATGCAGGCCTCGCGCGTCCATCTCGCGCTGGTGGTCGACGAATATGGCGGCACTGACGGGCTGGTGACGATGGAGGACATTGTCGAGCAGATCGTCGGCGAGATCGACGACGAGCACGATTCCGACGAGCCGCCGGCGATCGTCCGCCAGGCCGACAATTCCTTCATCGCCGACGCGCGCGCCAGCCTCGACGACGTGCGCACGGTGATCGGCGAGGACTTCGTCACCGGCGAGGCCGGCGAGGAGGTGGAGACGCTGGGCGGCTATCTGGTTTCCTTCGTCGGCCGCCTGCCGGTGCGCGGCGAGGTGATTTCCGGCCCGGGCAATTTCGAGGTCGAGGTGCTCGACGCCGATCCGCGACGGGTGAAGCGGTTGCGCATCACCACCCGCAAGGAGCGGCCGGCCCCGCGCAAGGAACGCGAAAAGGAACGCGAGCGGCGCCGCGAGCAGTCTCCCGAGCAGGCACCTGAGCACGGCACGCCGCAAGCCAATGACAACACCCCGCCCGCGACCGGCGACGGAGCGGGCCAGACGTGAGGCTTTCCGACAAACTCCGCGCCGCCGCCCTTGCGATCATCCTCACCTGGGGCTGGAAGCGCGCCGTCCTGGCGATAACGGCCGGCGCGCTGTCGGCGCTGGCAATGGCGCCGTTCAATGCCTGGCCGGTGCTGTTTCTGACATTTCCCGTCGCGGTCTGGCTGATCGACGGCGCTGCGGCCGGGCGCTGGAACGGCGTGCCGGCGGCGGCGCTATCCGGCTTCTGGTTCGGCCTCGGCTACTTCGTGCCGGGCCTGTACTGGATCGGCTACGCCTTCTTCGTCGACGCGCAAACCTTCGCCTGGCTGACGCCGTTCGCGGTGCTCGGCCTGCCGGCCTATCTTGCGCTGTTCACCGCCTTCGGTTTCGGCCTGGCGCGGCTGATCTGGCCGCGCGACGCCTCGCGCGTGCTCGCACTCGCAGCCAGCCTGACGATATCAGAGTGGCTGCGCGGCCATGTCCTGACCGGTTTTCCCTGGAACGCGTTCGGCTACGCGCTGAGCGAGCCCTTGGCGCTGGCGCAAACCGCATCTCTGGTCGGGTTATGGGGCATGACGTTCCTGGCCGTTGCGATCTTCGCCAGCCCGGCGGTGCTGATCGACGGCTCCTCGCGCGGCCGCAAGCCGTGGCGCGCGCCGGTCGCGGCGCTCATGGTGCTGGCGGCGATGCTGGTGTTCGGCGCGATCAGGCTGTCGCGCGAGCCGACCAGCATGGTCGCGGGCACCAAGCTGCGCATCATGCAGCCCGATTTGCAGCAGGACGCCAAGTTCAACTACTCCGCCAAGGCGGAGGTGATGCAGAAGTATCTCACATTGTCGGATCGGGCGTCGGGCCCGCAATCGACCGGCGTGCGCGATGCCAACATCCTGATCTGGCCGGAATCCGCGTTTCCATTCTTCCTGACGCGGGAGGCCGACGCGATGGCGCAAATCGCCAACCTCCTGCCCAAGGGAACCGTACTGATCACGGGCTCGGTGCGGGCGCCCGACCTGCCGCCCGGGGTCCGCATCACACGTGCCTACAATTCGATCTATGTGATCGACCATGACGGCAGCGTGCTCTCGGTCTACGACAAGCTGCATCTGGTGCCGTTCGGCGAGTTTCTGCCGTTCCAGGACTGGATGGAGAGGCTCGGCTTCGTGCAACTCACCAAGGTGACGGGCGGCTTCATCCCGGGCACGGTGCGGCGAACGCTCGACGTGCCGGGCGCGCCGCGCGCACTGCCGCTGATCTGCTACGAGGCGATCTTTCCCGGCAGCCTCGTCAGCCGTGACGACCGCCCGGGCTGGATCATCAACGTCACCAATGACGGGTGGTTCGGAATCTCGACCGGCCCCTACCAGCATCTGCAACAGGCCCGGATGCGCTCGATCGAGGAAGGGCTGCCGTTGGTGCGCGCCGCCAACACGGGCGTCTCCGCGGTGATCGATCCGGTCGGGCGAATTGTGGCGCAGCTCGGGCTCGGACTCGAGGGCGTGCTCGACGCCGGCCTGCCACAGGCCATCGCGCCGACGATCTATGCGCGCATCGGGAATATTCCGGCCGCTGTGATTGTGATCGTTGCCCTGGCAATCGTGCTGCGGCGGCGTTTCCTCAGGCGAAAAGTCTGACGGCTGCATATTGACGGTTGTCGTCAGGACACGAAAAGCGTCGAAATTTACCTCTGCGCGATTCCACCTGTTGACAGATTGACCGTGCACTTCGCATTGTACAGTCCCGACCAAAATCAGAAGTCTGGTCAGCCACTTTGCGTAAAATGTCCGCATTTCGTCCCGATCCTCCTTGCAGGATTTGACGGCACCGGCGCCTGCGGCATACTCCGCTTCCAACTTGCCTCATGCCGCGGGCGCGCAAATCCCTAGGAGAGTTGGAGATGTCGACCAAAGCGCCCAACCCTGTTGACAAATATGTCGGCAGCCGCGTCCGCATGCGACGCATCATGCTGGGCATGAGTCAGGAGAAACTGGGCGAGGCGCTCGGCCTGACGTTCCAGCAGGTGCAGAAATACGAAAAAGGCACCAACCGCGTCGGCGCCAGCCGGCTGCAACAGATCTCCGAGATCCTCCAGGTGCCGGTCTCCTTCCTGTTCGACGGCGGCCCGAGCGGGGTGCGAACCGCCGACGGCTTCAGCGAGGGCTCCTCGCCGGCCTATGTCTCCGATTTTCTCGCCACCGCCGAGGGCCTGGCGCTGACCCGCGCCTTCACCCGCATCACCGATGCCAAGCTCCGCCGCAGCATCGTCGAGCTGGTCGAGCAGATCGCCGCGCGCGAGGCCGCGGAGCAGACCTGATCATATCGGTTTGAGGGATCGCGAAATCTGGACTATGTCAGTCCGGCGCGCAGGCGCATGCGCGCAATGATAATCACATCCATTAGGCGTCGGTGGTGACCATGTCCGATAATCCGTTTGAAGCAACAGCGATCCTCGACGGCATCCGCCGCTGGGTCGAGATCGAAACGCCGACGGAACGGCCCGATCAGGTCAACAAGCTCGCCGACCTCGTGGCTTCCGGCTATCGCGACCTGCCGGCGACCGTCGAGCGTGTGGCGGGACGCGACGGCTGCGGCGATCATCTGGTGGCGCGCTCGTCATGGGGCCAGGACGCGCCGGGCATCCTGGTGCTGAGCCATATCGATACAGTTCACCCGATGGGCTTCATCGAGCGCCTGCCGTTCAAGGTCGAAGGTGACAGCGCGTTCGGCCCCGGCATCTACGACATGAAGGGCGGAGCTTATCTGGCCTATCAGGCGTTCCGGCAAATCTGCACCGACGCGGCCCGCGCGCCGCTCGGCATCACCCAGCTCTATGTCTCGGACGAGGAGATCGGCAGCCCGACCTCACGCGCGCTGATCGAGGCCGAGGGCCGCAAGGCCAAATATGTGCTGGTCACCGAACCGGCGCGCGACGGCGGCAAGATCGTCACCGGACGCAAGGGCGTCGCGCGCTTCGATGTGACGATCAAGGGCGTGCCGGCGCATGCCGGCTCGCGTCCCGAGGACGGCCGCAGCGCAATCACTGAGCTCGGCAATGTGATCCAGGCGCTGGCCGCGATGAACGACCTCAAGCGCGGCATCACGGTCAATGTCGGCGTCGTCAAAGGCGGCACCAAGCCGAACGTGATCGCGGAGGAGGCTTACGCCGAGGTCGACCTGCGCGTGCCGTCGATCGCCGCGGCCGACGAGTTGGTGCCGAAAATCCTTGGGCTGAAATCGCGCACCGACGGCGTCAGCGTGACGGTGACAGGCGAATTGAACCGTCCGCCCTATGAGAAGAGCAATGCCGGCGCCGCGCTGTTCGAGCACGCCAAGGGGCTTGCCGCCGAGCTCGGCTTCGATCTCGTCGACGTCTTCACCGGCGGCGGCTCCGACGGCAATTTCACCGCACCGCATACCGCAACGCTCGACGGTCTCGGCGTCGACGGCAAGGGCGCGCATACCCATTACGAGCAGCTCTACGTCTCGTCGATCGAGCCGCGCGCACGGCTGCTGTATCGCCTCTACCAGACCCTGCGATGATCCCGGCTCCGCGCGACGCCTCCGATCACGACGGGCCGACGGATGATGGCGCGGTCGCGCATTCGCGCGGCTCGTTCTTCGGCCGGCGCAAGGGCCATAAACTACGCTCGCACCAGGCCGATCTGATCGACAATCTGCTGCCGCACCTTTCGGTCGATATTGGTGCGCCGGCGCCTGAGAGCCTCACCGAGCTGTTCGATGACGGCATCGAAGGTGTCAGGCTCGAGATCGGCTTCGGCGGCGGCGAGCATTTGATCGCCGAGGCGCAGGCGTTTCCGAAGACGGGCTTCATCGGCTGCGAGCCCTATGTCAACGGCATGGCCAAGATCCTGACCCAGATCGAGGCGCACAACATCGGCAATGTCAGGCTGTTCGCGGGCGATGCCGCCGAGCTGCTCGCATGGGCGCCGGCGCGCTCGCTCGCGCGCATCGACCTGATCCATCCCGATCCCTGGCCGAAGCGACGGCACTGGAAACGGCGCTTCGTGCAGGATGCGACGGTTGCCGCGATGGCGCGCGTCGTCATACCAGACGGCGAATTCCGTTTCGTCAGCGACATCGACGACTATTGCGCCTGGACGCTGGCGCATCTGATGCGCGCGCCGGAGTTTTCCTGGCTCGCCGAGCGCGCCATCGACTGGCAACAACCGTGGCCCGACTACACCACGACGCGCTACGGCGCGAAGGCCGCGCGCGAGGGACGCAAGGCGGCGTATCTGCGGTTCCGGCGCTCGCAATAGCTGCGTATGGGATGGGTGGAGCGAAGCCGCATCCTCATTCTCAGCTGTCATCGCCCGGCCTGTGCGCAATTGCGCACATGGACCGGGCGACCCAGTACGCCGCGGCTTCTCGGCTCAATCACAATCGTCTCTGGAATACTGGATCACCCGCATGCGCGGGTGACGACACCGAATTTGGACTGCGAGCGCGTGCAGCCGCAACGACCAGCAGCTAATGCGACTTCCAGAAATCCACGACGCGCTGGGCGGTCGACGGCATCAAGCGGGTGAAGTTCAGCCGTGCGCCTTCGATGTCGGCAGGCGATGCGCTTCGGTTCGGCCCGAGCCGCATCAGGATCAGCGCGCGCACCGTCGGCCATTCGAGGCCGATCGTCTTGCTCGCGATCAGGATCGGATCGTAGCGGTCGCCGCCGATCAGGCGGTCGAGCGTCGTCACCTTCACGCCGCTCATCGCGGCGAGCGCCGCAACCGCTTCCTCGTACTTGAATGCCCTGGCGAAGTTGAGCAACGCGCTTTCGGTCAATTGACCGGCGCGATGCAGCGTCATCACGGTGCGTTGTGCCAGTGTGAAGTCGCGGCGGCTTTCGAGCGGCTGGATCGTGCCGGTGATGTCCTGCATCGCCTTCTTGATCGCGGCCTGCCGTGCCGGCTTGGCGACGGTGAGCAGGCGGCGGCGCACGACATCGATCGAGCCCTCGAGCAGGCTCTTGAGATGCGCGGGCGGCAGATCATCGCGTCGGCCGATCCGCAAGGTCAGCACGCCATCCATGTGGGCGCGCTGGATCATCGTGGAGAACGCATCATCCGAGAAGGCCGCACCGGCATTGCCGGCGGCGCAACGGATCACATCGCGATCGCCGCGATCGACCAGGACGTCGGTCAATGCGGTGGAGAGTTTTGGCCGTTCGGCCATTGCCAGCAGATGGCCCTGTCCCTTGGCCTTGGCGATCTCGATCAGCACCGCTTCGGAGATGACCGGTGACCGGCGCAGCAGCGGCCCCGCGATCGCGATCTCGTCGTCATGCGCGAGTTGGCCCACGAGGTGCCGCGGCGCGTTGGCGAGCAGCGAAAGCCGTTCGGCCAGATCGACCCGGGCCTCCGTCTCGGCATGCGGAACCAGGCTGGTCAGCACGCCATCGAACAGATCGACATGGTCGGGATGGAAATTCGCCGCGCCTTGCAGGAATAGCTCGCTGATCCGCCGCGCGGCATCGGCACGGCGTTTGGGATCGCCGCGGCGGACGATATCATCGAGTTCCGGGATCAGCGCAGGGGCCGTCGTCATAAGCCTATCCAAACCAGCGGCTTGTGCCGGTTTGGGAGGCAATCTAGGTCCCGTTCGTAAACGGAGGGTTAGACCGGGGTCCCGCGGTGTCCCCCTTGGCGGAAACCGCAAAATCGGGCGCTCGCAGGCCGGGAGGCCTTGCCGGGCCAGGGCAAAAGCGCTATATCGGCAGCAACTTATGGTATCTCATACGATCGCGTATCGAGAGTGGGCCCCCCGGGACCCGCTCTTTTTTATTACCCGAAGGGACCCAGCCGGGCCGGGCCTCGTTTGGGTAGCGTTAGCGGCCCCTTAAGGCCGATCGAGCAACACGACAGACCTCAACCGCCTTTGACACGAGATATGACCGATCCGACCGCCACGTCCGTGGACACCGAACTGCTCAGCGAGCCGCGGCTCGTCATTGAGCCGGGGGTGGCGGCGCGCGTGGCCGCGGTTGCCGCGCCCGTGCTGCAGGGCATGGGCTATCGCCTGGTCCGCATCAAGGTGTCGGGCGATGCCGGCTGCACCGTGCAGATCATGGCGGAGCGGCCCGACGGCTCGATGCAGCTCGAGGATTGCGAGGCGATCTCGCGCGCATTGTCGCCGGTGCTCGACGTCGCCGATCCGATCGAACGTGCCTACCGGCTCGAGATCTCGTCGCCGGGCATCGACCGTCCGCTGGTGCGCCGCTCCGATTTCGAGCGCTACACCGGTCATCTCGTGAAGATCGAGATGGCGGTGGCGCATCAGGGCCGCAAGCGGTTCCGCGGCCTGCTCGCCGGCGTCGACGGCAATGCGGTGCGGATCAAGCGCGACGATCCGCGTCCCGAGGAGGACGCCGAGGTGCTTCTGGTGATGGAGGACATCTCGGATGCGCGGCTGGTGCTGACCGACGAGCTGATCGAGGAATCGATGCGCCGCGGCAAGGCCGCCGAGCGTGAATTGCGCCGTGAGCTTGGGCTGGCACCGCCGCAGCCGGCGCACGCCAAAACGAGCGACCCGGCAAAGAGCCAGAAGCCGAAGCCGAAGTCCGGCTCGAAGCCGGCCCCGACCAACACCAAGAAACATCGCCTCGCCGCCGAACGCGCGCGCCGCGGCGAGATCGATCCATCCGAAGGAGACTAGCCATGGCCGTCAGCGCCAACAAACTCGAACTGCTGCAGATCGCAGACGCAGTTGCGCGCGAAAAGTCGATCGATCGCTCCATCGTGATCGCGGCGATGGAGGATGCCATCGCCAAGGCCGCGCGCGCCCGCTACGGCAGCGAGACCGACGTCCATGCCGAGATCGACGCCAAGAAGGGCGAGCTTCGCCTGTCGCGCCACATGCTGGTGGTCGAAATCGTCGAGAACTCGTCGAACCAGATCTCGCTGGTCGATGCGCAGCGCGCCAATCCGGGCGCCCAGGTCGGCGACACCATTGCCGACACGCTGCCGCCGCTGGAATATGGCCGCATCGCCGCGCAATCCGCCAAGCAGGTGATCGTGCAGAAGGTGCGCGAGGCCGAGCGCGACCGGCAGTACCAGGAATTCAAGGACCGCATCGGCGACATCGTCAACGGCGTCGTCAAGCGCGTCGAGTATGGCAGCGTGATCGTCGACCTCGGCCGCGGCGAGGCGATCGTGCGCCGCGACGAGATGCTGCCGCGCGAGGTGTTCCGCAACGGCGATCGCGTCCGCGCCTATATTTTCGACGTCCGCCGCGAGACCCGCGGCCCGCAGATCTTCCTGTCCCGCACCCATCCGCAGTTCATGGCGAAGCTGTTCGCGCAGGAAGTGCCCGAGATCTATGACGGCATCGTCGAGATCAAGGCGGTCGCCCGCGATCCCGGCTCGCGCGCCAAGATCGGCGTGATCTCGCGCGATTCCTCGGTCGACCCGGTCGGCGCCTGCGTCGGCATGCGCGGCTCGCGCGTGCAGGCCGTGGTGAACGAGCTGCAGGGCGAGAAGATCGACATCATTCCGTGGTCGCCCGACATCGCAACCTTCGTCGTCAACGCGCTGGCGCCGGCTGAAGTCGCCAAGGTCGTGATCGACGAGGACCGCGAGCGCATCGAGGTCGTGGTTCCCGACACCAACAACCAGCTGTCGCTGGCGATCGGCCGCCGTGGCCAGAACGTGCGCCTCGCCTCGCAGCTCACCGGCTGGGACATCGACATCCTGACCGAGCAGGAGGAATCCGAGCGCCGCCAGGCCGACTTCGAGAATTCGACCCGCGTGTTCATGGAAGCGCTCAATGTCGACGAGGTGGTTGGCCAGTTGCTGGCGTCCGAAGGCTTCACCTCGGTCGAGGAACTCGCGCTGGTCGACGTCAAGGAACTCGCCGGCATCGAGGGTTTCGACGAGGAGACCGCGACCGAGCTGCAGGCCCGCGCCCGCGAATATCTGGAGCAGCTCGAAGCCGAGCTGGAAGCCAAGCGCAAGGAACTCGGCGTCGAGGACGCCATGAAGGACGTACCGGGCGTGACTTCGAAGATGCTGGTGAAACTCGGCGAGAACGACGTGAAGACCGTCGAAGACCTCGCCGGCTGCGCCACCGACGACCTGGTCGGCTGGACCGAGCGCAAGGAAGGCAGCGAGCCGACCAAGCATGCCGGGTTCCTCGACGGCATCGAGGTCTCGCGCGACGAGGCCGAGGCCATGATCATGCAGGCGCGCGTCAAGGCCGGCTGGATCACCGAGGCCGATCTCGCCAAGCCGGCCGCCGAGGCCGACGTGGCTGAAGAACCGGCAGCGTAAGGAGATGCCCGACGGATGCTTGCTCAGGCTGACCCCGATCTCGACGATGGGCCGCGGACAAGTAAGTCCGCGACCACGCGGATGTGCGCGGTCAGCCGCGAGGTGCGTCCGATCGACGAGCTGATCCGGTTCGTCGTCGCGCCCACGGGCGAGGTGGTGCCGGATCTCAAGCGCAAGCTGCCCGGGCGCGGATTATGGGTTTCCGCATCGCGGCGAAGCGTTGCGGAAGCGGTCCGTCGTCACCAATTCAGCAAGGGATTCAAGCGTGACGTCCGCGTCGCGCCGACCCTTCCCGCCGATACCGAGACCCTCTTGGTGCGCAGCGTCACCGAGGCCCTGGCGATGGCCGCCAAGGCCGGCCAGGTCGTGTCAGGCTTTGGCAAGGTGGAGGACGCACTCAGGGCGGGCGAAACCGCAGCCCTGATCCACGCGGCCGACGGCGCGGCCGACGGAATCCGCAAATTGGACGCGATCGCCGGGCAAAGGGGCGAAAAACGTGGTGAATCGAGGGTCAACGCCGCCGTCAATGTTTTGACGTCGGCAGAATTGGATTTGGCACTTGGGCGGTCAAATGTGATACATGCTGCGCTGCTCGCGGGCCCGGCGAGCAAGACGTTCCTGTCGCGCTGCCAGTTGCTGGTCCGATACCGGATGGCCGACGACGACAAGACCGCCGAAGCGGCCAGAAATTCCAGAGCATGATCCGGAGAGGCGGACACCGCCTTTCCGGATCATGCTCAATAGCAAGACGACGTGTTGAAGGATTTGTGCGGCAAACGCACAGCGAAACGAGATTAGGACTGCTGAATGGTTGATACCAAAACCCCTGGCGACAAAACTCTGAGTGTCCCGAGCAAGACCTTGACGCTGAAGCCGCGCGTCGAGACGGGCACCGTGCGCCAGAGCTTCAGCCATGGCCGGACCAAGCAGGTCGTGGTCGAGAAGCGGGGCAAGCGCCGCATCGGCGGCGACGGCCCAGCCGACACGCATGTGCCGGAACCCGTGGTTGCAAAGCCTGCGCCGCCGCCCCCGAGGCCGCCGTCCGGCGGCCGTCCCGGAGGCGCGCCGTCAGGTCAGCCGCAGCGCAATTCCGGCTCGGGCGTCGTGCTGCGCACCCTGACCGAGGACGAACGTTCGGCCCGCGCCAGCGCGCTCGCCGACGCGCGGCAGCGTGACATCGAGGAGCGCCGCCAGGCTGAAGAGGAAGCCAAGCGCCGCGCCAGCCGCGAGATCGCCGAGAGGGCCGAGCGCGAAGCCGCCGAAGCCCGCCGCAAGGCGGAGGAAGAGCGCCATCGCCACGAGGAAGAGGCCAAGCGCAAGGCCGAGGTGGAAGCCAAGCGCCGCTTTGGCGAGGGCGAAGCCAAGCCCGGAGCCGCGACCGCGGCCCCCGCGCCCAGACCGTCAGCAGCACCTGCTGCGCCGGCTCGCGCCGCGACGTCGGCGCCCGCCGCCCGCACCACCACGTCGACGCCTGCGCGCACCCCGGTCGGTGCGCCGGGACGGCCGCCGGGGGTTGCCGTCGAGGCGGAAGAAGATGAAGGTCCGCGTCTGGTGCGCCGTCCCGGCGGCGCCGTGCGCCCCGCCGCCTCGCCCAAGACCACCCACAAGCCAGGTCCGCAGAAAGAGCGCGGCCGGCTGACCGTGACCACCGCGCTCACCGCCGATGACGTGCGCGAGCGCTCGATCGCCTCGTTCCGCCGCCGCACCCAGCGCCTGAAGGGCCATGCCGCGAACGAACCGAAGGAAAAGCTGATCCGCGAGGTGATCATCCCGGAAGCGATCACGATCCAGGAACTCGCCAACCGCATGGCGGAACGCGCGGTCGACGTCATCCGCATGCTGATGAAGCAGGGCGCGATGCACAAGATCACCGACGTGATCGACGCCGACACCGCGCAGCTGATCGCCGAAGAGCTCGGCCACACCGTCAAGCGCGTCGCCGCGTCCGACGTGGAAGAAGGCCTGTTCGATGTCGTCGAGGATTCCACCGATACCGAGCCGCGGTCTCCCGTGGTCACGGTCATGGGTCACGTCGACCACGGCAAGACTTCGCTGCTCGACGCGCTGCGCCACGCCAATGTGGTGTCGGGCGAAGCCGGCGGCATCACCCAGCACATCGGCGCCTATCAGGTGCTCTCGCCCGAGAGCGGCACCAAGATCACCTTCATCGACACCCCCGGCCACGCCGCGTTCACCGCGATGCGCGCCCGCGGCGCCAAGGTCACCGACATCGTCGTGCTGGTGGTCGCGGCCGATGACGGCGTGATGCCGCAGACGATCGAGGCGATCAATCACGCCAAGGCGGCCAAGGTGCCGATGATCGTGGCGATCAACAAGATCGACAAGCCCGATGCGCGGCCCGAGCGCGTGCGCACCGAGCTGCTGCAACACGAGGTCCAGGTCGAATCGCTCGGCGGCGACGTCGTCGACGTCGAGGTCTCGGCCAAGAACAAGACCAACCTCGACAAGCTCCTGGAAATGATCGCGCTGCAGGCCGAAATCCTCGACCTGAAGACCAATTCGGAGCGTCCGGCGGAAGGCACCGTGATCGAGGCCAAGCTCGATCGCGGCCGCGGTCCGGTCGCCACCGTGCTGGTGCAGCGCGGCACGCTGCGGGTCGGCGACATCATCGTGGCCGGCGCCGAGATGGGCCGCGTCCGCGCGCTGATCTCCGATCAGGGCGAGAATCTCGACGAGGCCGGCCCGTCGGTGCCGGTCGAGGTGCTCGGCTTCAACGGTCCGCCGGAAGCCGGCGATCGCCTTGCCGTGGTCGAGAACGAAGCCCGCGCCCGCCAGGTCACGAGCTATCGCGCACACCAGAAGCGCGAGAACGCCGCCGCCTCGATCTCCGGCATGCGCGGCTCGCTCGAGCAGATGATGTCGCAGCTCAAGACCGCGGGCCGCAAGGAGTTCCCGCTGATCGTGAAGGCCGACGTGCAGGGCTCGCTGGAAGCGATCCTGGGCTCGCTGGAGAAGCTCGGCACCGACGAGGTCGCCGCGCGCATCCTGCATGCCGGCGTCGGCGGCATCTCGGAGTCCGACGTCACGCTGGCGGAAGGCTTCAACGCCGCGATCATCGGCTTCTCGGTCCGAGCCAACAAGGAAGCGGCGGCCGCGGCCAAGCGCAACGGCATCGAGATCCGCTACTACAACATCATCTACGACCTCGTGGATGACATCAAAAAGGCGATGTCCGGCCTGCTCGCGCCCACCTTGCGCGAAACCATGCTGGGCAACGCGCAGATCCTGGAAGTGTTCAACATTTCCAAGGTCGGCAAGGTCGCGGGTTGCCGCGTCACCGACGGCACCGTGGAGCGCGGCGCCAATGTTCGCCTGATCCGCGACAACGTCGTGGTGCACGAAGGCAAGCTCTCGACGCTGAAGCGCTTCAAGGATGAAGTGAAGGAAGTGGTCGCCGGCCAGGAATGCGGCATGGCGTTCGAAAACTACGGCGACATGCGTGTCGGCGACGTGATCGAGTGTTATCGCATCGAGACGATCCAGCGCTCTCTGTAAGTCCAAGTCTTACGAAGCGCCTGGATCCATTTAACTGAAAATGCCGTGACGCGGCCGGACTTTTGAGTCCGGCCACGTCCGCATTGCCTGATTTGAACCCAACGACCTGGTTGCCCGCCTCGGTATGCGGGCTGATGGTCTTGAAAGAACACGATGCCGCGTCATCACAACAAGAGCTCCGCCTCCGGCGGCTCGCAACGTCAGTTACGCGTCGGCGAAACGGTTCGCCACGCGGTTGCCGATATTCTGTCGCAGGGTGAGGTCCACGATCCCGATCTCGAAGGCCACATCATCACCGTTCCCGAGGTGCGCATGTCGCCGGACCTGAAGCTCGCCACGATCTACGTGATGCCGCTCGGTGGACGCGACACCGACGTCGTGATCGCGGCGCTCGAGCGCAACAAGAAGTTCCTCCGCGGCGAGATCGCGCATCGCGTTAACCTGAAGTTTGCACCTGACATTCGCTTCCGCGTCGATGAACGATTCGACGAAGCGGAACGTATCGAGAAATTACTGCGAACACCTGCGGTGCAAAAGGACCTCGCACCCGATTCGGACGACGAGTGATGACTGTGATGACGACCAACAGCGGAATCGACGCGAAAGACGCCGATGCGCGCGACGCCGAGCGAAATATTTTTTCCGAAGCGCGCAGCGATGAGCAGCGCCGCGTGAACAACGATCCGCGCTCGCGGCAAGGCAAGCAGAACCAGCAGCCGCGCCGCGACAAGCGCGACGTGCACGGCTGGGTCGTGCTCGACAAGCCGATCGGCATGACCTCGACGCACGCGGTCGCGGTGCTGAA
>Ga0153933_1000092_pt1 | contig 50774 bp, 50 predicted proteins | sample TSNJ017MetaG_FD_102275 | JGI IMG/M metagenome (GOLD analysis project Ga0153933, IMG submission 102275) | Attine ant fungus gardens microbial communities from New Jersey, USA - TSNJ017 MetaG | ecosystem: Host-associated > Fungi > Mycelium > Unclassified | place: USA: New Jersey, Wharton State...
CAGGCCGTCGCCCCAGAGCTTCTTGGCGACGCGCTTGGTGTCGTCGAGCGTCACCGCATCGACGAGGGCATTGCGCTTCTCGATATAGTCGATCGGCAGTCTGTCGAGCTGGTACTGCAACATCGCCTGCGCCAGCTTGGACGAGGTGTCGAGCGCCAGCATCTGCGAGCCCTTCAGATAGGACTTCGCCTCGTCGAGCTCCTGCTGCGTCGGGCCTTGCTCGGCGATGCGCTTGATCTCCTTCTCGATCGCCTCGACGGTTTCGCCGGCGCGATCGGCGCGGGTGCCGGTGTTGCCGATGAACAGCGCCGAGTGATCCATCCAGATCAGCGCTTCATAGATCGAATAGGCGAGGCCGCGCTTCTCACGCACCTCCTTGTAGAGCCGCGACGACAGGCCGCCGCCGCCAAGGATGTGGTTCACCACATAGGCCGCCATGAAATCCGGATCGTGCCTGTTGATGCCGGGGCCGCCGAAGGTGACGACGGTCTGCGGAACGTCGAGCGGGATGAAGGCGCGCTGCGGCGGCTTGGCCGCCACGACATCGGAAATCGGCGTCAGCTCGGCCTTGGCGGGCAGTCCGCCGAACGTCTTGTCGAGCAGCTTGCCGAGCGTATCGGCATCGACGTCGCCGACCACGGCGATGCGCAGCGTATCCCTGGCGATGACGCGGCGCGTATAGTCCTTCAGGTCGGCGATCTCGATCTTCGGCACGCTCTCGAGCGTGCCGGTCGCCTGCCGGCCATAGGGATGATCGCCAAAGGCGAGCTCGAGGAATTTCTTGCCCGCCAGCGCGGACGGATTGGTCGAGTCCCGGCGCAGGCTCGAGATCACCTGGGCACGGATGCGCTCGACATCGACAGGCTCGAAGTGCGGCGAGGTCAATGCCATCCGCAACAGATCGTAGGCCTCGTCCTTGTTGTCCTTGAGCATGCGCAGCGAGCCGCGGAAGTGGTCGCGCGCCGCGGCGAAGCTCAGCTCGATGGCGCGGCGGTCGAGCCGCTCATGATAGGTCTTGGAATCGAGATCGCCGGAGCCCTCGTCGAGCAGGTCGGCGACAAGATTGCCGACACCGGGCTTGCCGGCCGGGTCCTGGCTAGCGCCGCCGCTGAAGGCGTATTCCATCGCGATCAGCGGCACGGTCGCGTCTTGCACGAACCACGCCTCGATGCCGCCGGGCGACACGATCCGCTGGATCTTGGCTGCGGCCTGCGAGGGCGCCGACGACAGCGCAAGCATCGCGGCGCAGGCGCTGCCGATCAGCACGGTACGACGCGTCAGAGTGCGGCGGGTGATGGAATTGGTCACGAGCGCTTCTCCTCGCGTTTCGGCGCAGTATCCTTGATCAGATAGCCCGTCACCGAGCGATTCTTGTCCAGCCATTTGGCCGCAGCGTCGCGCACCTGCTCGGCGGTGACGGCGCGGATGCGGTCCGGCCAGCTCCTGATGTCGTCGATGCTGAGCCCGGTGGTCAGCGCGCCGCCGTACCAGCGCGCCAGCGTCGCCTGGTTGTCCTGGGCGTAGATCGCCTCCGCAATGAGCTGGGTCTTGACCCGTTCGAGGTCCTCGGCCTTCGCGGTGTTCTGCGCGAGATCAGCGATCACCTTGTCGATCGCGTCCTCGATCTGCGCGAACCCGATGCCGGACTTCGGCGTCACCGAGATCGAGAATTGCGAAGGATCGAGCGCCGTGCCCTGGTAGCCGGCGCCCGCACTGATCGCCAATCCCTTGTCGATCACCAGCGAGCGGTAGAGATAGGAATTGGCGCCGCCGCCCATCAATTGCGCGAGCACGTCGAGCGCCGGGCTCTCGCCCGCTGCCGCCGTGGTCGCCGAGGGCACCAGATAATAGCGACGCAGGCCGGGCTGCTCGACGCGCGGATCCGACAGCGTCACGGTGCGCGGCGCCACCGGGGTCGGCTCCTGCGGGCGGATGCGCTTCTCGGGGATCGAATGCTGTGCCGGGATCGGGCCGAAATTCTTCTCCACCAGCGGGCGGATGTCCTTGACGTCGACGTCGCCGGCGATCACGAGGATCGCGTTGTTCGGCGCGTAGAAGCGCCTGTAGAACGCCAGCGCGTCCTCGCGGTCGAGCTTCTCGATCTCCTGATGCCAGCCGATCACCGGGCGGCCGTAGGGATGGTTGAGATAGAGCGCGGCCATGATCTGCTCGGTCAGCCGCGCATCCGGATTGTTGGCAACCCGCATGTTGTACTCTTCGAGCACGACGTCGCGCTCGGGCAGCACGTTCTCGTCCTTGAGGATCAGGCCGGTCATGCGGTCGGCCTCGAACTCCATCATGGTGGGCAGCTGCTCGCGCGGCACGCGCTGGAAATATCCGGTGTAATCGGTCGAGGTGAAGGCGTTCTCGTTGCCGCCGACCCGCAGCACCGTCTGCGAGAATTCGCCGGCCGGATGCTTGGCGGTGCCCTTGAACATCAGATGTTCGAGGAAATGCGCGAGGCCGGATTTGCCGGGCGTCTCGTCGGCCGAGCCGACCTTGTACCAGATCATCTGCGTCACGACCGGCGTGCGGTGATCGGGGATCACCACGACCTGCAGGCCGTTATCGAGCGTGAAGCTGGCGGGGCGTTCCGAAGTGACCGTGGTCTGGGCGCGAAGGCCGCTGCTCGACAGCGAGATCGTGGAAACAAGGGCGGCGGCGAAAAGGGCAGTCGCTCGACGTGAGGGCATCATGATCCTTAATGGAAGCCCGGACACGCGGTCGGGGCGCGAAAGCACGGCATCCTACACGGGAGGGCCCGTGCCAGTCGTCACGAAGCGGAGAGACAGGCACCACCCTGCATTAAGCTTTGCTCATGTCAGCTCGGCCCAGAGACGCCACGCAATTACTGGATCGGCTTGCCGCTCATGACGTCGTATTGGCCTTCCTTGACCATCGGCTTCTGCGGCCCGGTGCCATAGGCAAAGTTCGGCGACGGCGTCTGATAGCCCGGAGGCGGCTCGGTCAGGCTCTCGCGCGCCGGCTCGCCCTTGAACGGGGCGGACTCGCTGGCGTTGCCCTTGAACATGCCGAGCAGGCCGCCGGTGTAGCCGAGCTCGTTCGGCATCAGCGACGGATTCTTGGTCACGCCGGGCTCGAGCGGTTCCTTCCTGCTGTCGACGGCAGTCTGCTGCTTCCGGCCGGCCTCGATCTCGGCCGGCGTGAGCGGCTGGGACTCCTCCCACTGCTCCTTCTTCTTCCATTTCTTGCGCGCCTCGATCATCGCCTTGCGCTTGGCGATATCGGGGTCCTTCGGCCAGTTCGGCGCGTCGGCGCTGGCGGCGGAGGCGGGCGGCGGCAGGTCGAGGCTCGGCGGCACGACCAGCGGCGAGCGCTCGCGGTAGTCGATGCCCTTGCTGTTCGCGCTCTTGGCACCGAGGCCGGTCATCAGATTGTCGATGATCCGCTCTTCGAAGGTCATGCCGTCGTCGCCATCATCGTCGTCGCCAGCGCGCACCGGGCCGGCCGTCATGACAAGGCCTATTCCTGCGGCCGCCAGCGCCAGGCGGAGACCGCCGGCCGGCGTCAGGCTGGAGGTCCAGCGGGAAGTCCAGCCGGATGTCCAGGCGAGGTAACCGCGGGCTCTGGTGTTGCGCATCGCGCCATTCCCATCTCAAATTTCGGCGAGGTTAAATTCGGCAAGCCGATCACTGGCTTAGGCACAGTCCCGCCGGGTGCAGCAATCCACCGCCGACCGGTTCGTATCGGCCCGGATCAGGGCGCTTTTGCGGCGGGTACCCCCAGGAAGGAATCATACAATAGGGCCGCTACGCCAGCAACGATGGCGGTGTCGGCGAGGTTGAAGACGTACCAGTAATAGGCCTTCCCGCCGATCTCGATATGGAACAGCGCAAAATCGACCACCGCCCCGTAGGCCAGGCGGTCGATCCCGTTACCGATGGCGCCGCCGATGATCAGGCCGAGGGCGACGGTGGCCAGCCAGGTCCGCGACCGCGCCATCCAGATCGCCAGCGCGATCACCGCCGCCACCTTGACCGCCATCAGCAGGATCTGGGCGGTCGAGCTCTCGCTTTGGAACAGGCCGAAGCTGATCCCGGGGTTCCATTCGAGCACCAGGTCGAAGAACGGCGTCACCCGCATCGCACCGTTATGGGGGATGTCGAGGGTGTGCAGCAGCCACAATTTGGACGCCTGATCGGCGATCAGCGTCACGATGGCCGCGAGCAGTCCGGCGCGAACTGGTGAGTTCATCGGCGCCCCACCAAAGGTGTCGTCCCGGCGAAGGCCGGGACCCATACGCCGTGTCGGGTGTTGCTTGAATGACTCGGGGTTATCAATCTCAGTCCATTCTCGACAGCGGTGGTTATGGGTCCCGGCCTGCGCCGGGACGACTGAAGATGTCAGGCGCTCGTCCCCAGCGCCTTCCATTCGCGCAGCGCCTGCGCGTCGCGCGGTGAGACGTCGGGATAGTCGGGGTCTTCGCCGACGGTCGGGAGGATCTTCCACGAGCGGGCGCATTTCCGGCCAACTGCCTTTTCGACGACGACCGCAACGTCAGGCACACCTTCCAAGCGGAAGGCGCCTGCCGGGGCTTCGTCTCGCCTCACTTCGAAGTTTGACGTGATGCAGATTTCAGCGAGGTCGACGCCAATTAGGTAGTTAAATATCACGGGGTGCGAGACGTAGATGATCGGACATGCCTCTAGCGATGAGCCGATGTTCTTCGCTGCGCGTTCGACCTCCAATGCTCCAGTAACAACTCTGCGTACATGGATAATTGTTTGCCAATTAGCTCGATTTGTCGGGTCGAAGAAAGCTGACGGTTGTTCCGAGAATGTCGTCAAATGGACGGAGGGTTCAGCGTTGGACTTGTATTGCCGCCATGCTTCGTCAGCCGTGAACGAAAGTATTGGAGCAAGCCATCTTAGAACCGCGTCGCAAATGATGTCGATGGCAGTCAATGCAGCCTTTCGCGTGACTGACGACGGCGGATCACAGTAGAGGACGTCTTTCCGGATATCAAAGTAGAATGCCGATAACTCGCTGTTCATGAAGGGCGACAGGACAGCCACCACAGTTTTGTAGTCAAACTCGGCATAAGCTCGTCGGATCACAACATCCAAATCTGCGAGTCGAGAAAGAATGTACCGCTCCAGTTCGGGCATGTCGGCGAAGACAACCTTCTCGCTCGGTTTGAAGTGATGCAGCGTGCCGAGCATCCAGCGGATCGAATTGCGCAGCTTGCGGTAGGTCTCGATGGTGTTCTTGAGGATCTCCGGGCCGATGCGCTGGTCGTCGGCATAGTCGGTGGCGCAGACCCAGAGGCGCAGGATGTCGGCGCCGGAATCCTTGATCACCTTCTGCGGCTCGACGGTGTTGCCGAGCGACTTCGACATCTTGCGGCCGTTCTCGTCGAGCGTGAAGCCGTGGGTGAGCACGACATCATAAGGCGCGCGGCCGCGGGTGCCGGCGCTTTCCAGCAGCGAGGAGTGGAACCAGCCGCGGTGCTGATCGGAGCCTTCCAGATACATCACGGTGTCCTGGCCGCCGTCGATCTTGCGGACGATGTTGCCGAGCGTCGGGAAATTCTGGCGGTCTTCCAGCACGAAGGCGTGCGTCGAACCGGAGTCGAACCAGACGTCGCAGATGTCGTCGACCTTCTTCCAGTCTTCGGTCGCGCGCGGCCCAAGGAAACGCGCGCGGGCGCCGTCGCGGTACCAGGCGTCGGCGCCTTCTTCCATGAAGGCTTCGACGATGCGCTGGTTGACGGTCTCGTCCTGCAGGATCTTCGCGGAGCCGTCGCCCATCTCGCGCACGAACACCGCGATCGGCACGCCCCAGGCACGCTGGCGCGAGATCACCCAGTCGGGGCGGTTCGCGATCATGCCGTTGATGCGGTTCTCCCCCGCCGGCGGCACCCACTGCGTCACTTCGATCGCATGCAGCGCGCGGGCGCGCAGCGTGTCGCCCTTTTTCGCATGGCCGTCCTCGACGATGTCCTTGTCCATCGCGATGAACCATTGCGGCGTGTTGCGGAAGATCACCGGCTTCTTGGAGCGCCAGGAATGCGGATATTGATGCTTCAACCGGCCGCGGGCCAGCAGACGATCAGCCTCGATCAACGCCTTGATCACGGCCTCGTTGGCATCGCCCTTCTCGCCCTTGTCGTTGAGCACGCGCTTGCCGGTGAAGCCCGGGGCTTGCGCGGTGTAGGCACCGTTCTCGTCGACGGTGTAGGGAATTGTCGTGTTGATGCCGCGCGCCTCGAGCTCGCGGGTGTTGGCGGTCCAGACGTCGAAGTCCTCGCGGCCGTGGCTCGGCGCGGTGTGCACGAAGCCGGTACCGGTGTCGTCGGTGACGTGCTCGCCGGCAAGCAGCGGCACGGTGAACGCGTAGCCGCCGTCAAAGCCGCGCAGCGGGTGCGCGCATTCGACGGCGTCGAGCGTGTCGCCTGGAATATCGCGCACCTTCTCATAGGCGGTGACGCGGGCCTGCTTGAAGACATCGGCGGCGAGCGCGTCGGCGAGGATCAGCAGATCGCCGTTCTTCGCCCAATTGTCGGCCGGCGCGTCGGTGACCTTGTAGAGGCCGTAGGCGATCTTCGGCGAGAACGCGATGGCGCGGTTGCCGGGCAGCGTCCACGGCGTGGTGGTCCAGATCACGACCGAGGCATTCGCGAGCGCGCCATGCGCCGGCGAGGTGACAGAGAATTTCACCCACACCATGTCGGAGGTGTAGTCCTCGTACTCGACCTCGGCTTCCGCGAGCGCGGTCTTCTCGACCACGCTCCACATCACCGGCTTGGAGCCGCGATACAGCTTGCCGTTGGCGGCGAATTTCATCAGCTCGCGCGCGATCGCGGCTTCCGCCGGATAGCTCATGGTCTGATAGGGATGATCCCAATCACCGATGATGCCGAGCCGCTTGAATTCCTCGCGCTGCACGTTGATCCAGTGCGTGGCGTAGGCGCGGCATTCCTTGCGGAACGCGACCATCGCGGCGGAATCGCGGAAATCGGGCTTCTGCTTGCCCTTGGAACGGTAATTCTCCTCCTCGATCTTCCATTCGATCGGCAGGCCGTGGCAGTCCCAGCCCGGAACATAGTTGGAATCGAAGCCGAGCATCTGCTGGCTCTTGGTTACGACGTCCTTGAGGATCTTGTTCAGCGCGTGCCCGATATGGATGTTGCCGTTGGCGTAGGGCGGGCCGTCATGCAGCACGAATTTGGCGCGGCCCTGGGCGGACTGGCGCAGCCTGTCGTAGAGGCCGATCTCGTTCCAATATTTCAGCATTTCCGGCTCGCGCTGCGGCAGGCCGGCGCGCATCGGGAAATCCGTCTGCGGCAGGTAAAGGGTCTTGGAATAGTCGTTAGCGTCGGTCTTTTGCGGCTTGTCGGACATAAGGGCTCTGATCTGGCAGGGGCGGGCGCGGAAACGCGATCAATCGCGGTGAAACGAGGATATCCCGGTCTTGCGCCGAGCCATGAGGCTCAGGCGGAAGCCGGGCCGCTAATCCGTATGATGCGCCGCGAAAACATGGGGGTTTCCATAGCAGCCAAGCGGGGAAATCGCAAAGCCTCCGGCTGCCCGCGGGCCGGGTCCGGGAACAGCCCCTGGCCAGCCTAGCCTAAGCAAGCGCGCGGACCCGTTGGCGCTCCTCAGGGTGACGGTGGATGCAGCGAATCTCTCCCCTCGTCGTCCCGGCGAAAGCCGGGACCCATAACCACAGGGTTGAGTTGTTGAGGAAGGCTGTGGCCCCAGCGTCGCGCAACAGTGACTTTCGGTGGCTATGGGTCCCGGCCTTCGCCGGGACGACATTGAGTATGTTGCGTCATCGAGAGTCATACATTCACATTCTCTCAGGGTGACGGGTCAAGAACCGCATGCCTCTAGGCACCCCGCGGCCGGGCCGGGTTTCCGGTCACGATCGCGTCAGGCCACGTCCCGGGCTCCCGGGATGCTTCCCGATGCTGCTCAGCCAATCACGCCGAGCTTCGGGAACGCGTCCGGCGCCGCGGCGAGGACCGCGCGCGCGGTGGCGCTGTCGTCATTCATCCGGTGGATCAACGCTTCGACGGTGTCGAATTTCAGCTCGTCGCGAATGAAGGCGATGAAGGCGACGTCGAGCACCTTGCCGTAGAGGTCGCCCTTGAAGTCGAACAGGAACACTTCGAGCAGCGGCGCGCCGTTGTCGAAGGTGGGGCGGCGGCCATAGCTGGCGACGCCGTCGATCCGCTCGGCCCCGAGGCCGATCCTGACGGCATAGATGCCGTGCTTGAGCGCGCAGTTCTTGTCGAGGCGGATATTGGCGGTGGGATAGCCGAGATCGCGGCCGCGCTTCTCGCCGTGGATCACCTCGCCGGTCACGAAATATGGTCCGCCAAGCATGGTGGTGGCATCCGTGATCTGGCCTTCGGCGAGTGCCATGCGGATGGCGCTGGACGAGATCGGGCGCTCCTCGATGTCGACATGTGCCTGCACGTCGACCTCGATGCCGAGCTTCGGCGCCTCGCTGACGAGCAGGCTCGGTGAGCCGACCCGGCCCTTGCCGAAATGGAAGTCGTAGCCGACTGCAATCCCGCTGATGCCGAGCCGCTCGATCAGGTCGTGGTGAATGAAGTCCTGCGCCGAGGTGCCGGCGCGCGCCTTGTCGAAGGTCATGACCACGGCGCCGGCGAGCCCCGTCGCCGCGAGCAGCCGCAGCTTGTTGCTCTCGTCCGTGAGGCGGAATTGCGGGCTGTTCGGGCTGAAGAAGCTGCGCGGATGCGGCTCGAAGGTCACCGCCAGCGCCGGTTTGCCGTGGGCCTTGCCCATCCGTAGCGCCGCGCCGATCACAGCGCGGTGGCCGAGATGGACGCCGTCGAAATTGCCCATCGCGACCACGGCGCCCTTCGGGATAGCGCTGGCAGGGGTGTTGTCGCGGATAACGGTAAAGCGAGAGGTCATGTCGGGGATTCTTCAAGGATTCTTAAGCATGATCGGTGCTGTCAGGACCGTGACGTGCCGGCGGCAGGTAAGTCAAGCGGCCGAAATCGCGTCAAATCCGTAACAATCCGGTTCCTCCCGGTTAACGCGCTGTTTAACGCCTGCTGTTACTCGTTGGCGGAGAACTGCGGGTCGCGCAGAAGCTTATTTGAGTTAGCGTCGTTTGGGGGAAAAGATGGCGGTTGATTTGTCCATGCCGGTTCTGGTGGTTGATGACTACAGCACCATGATCCGCATCATCCGAAATCTTCTCAAGCAGCTCGGCTTCGAGAATATCGACGACGCCTCCGACGGCTCGGCTGCGCTGAACAAGATGCGCGGCAAGAAATACGGTCTGGTCATCTCCGACTGGAACATGGAGCCGATGACCGGCTACGACCTGCTCAAGGAAGTGCGCGCCGATCCCAATCTGGCGACCACGCCCTTCATCATGATCACGGCGGAATCCAAGACCGAGAACGTGATCGCGGCCAAGAAGGCCGGCGTGAACAATTACATCGTCAAGCCGTTCAATGCGGCGACGCTGAAGACCAAGATCGAGGCGGTCTTCCCGGACATGGCGACCGCGTAAGCGCGCCGGACTCAATCGGTAGAATTATTCGTGATGCCCGGGCTTGTCCCGGGCATCCACGTTTTTGGGTCCAAGGACAAAGCAAGACGCAGGTGGCCGGGATCGGCGAGCGCAAGCGACGCCGTCCTTCGGACAGCTATGTGCGGCCATGACGACGCGGAAACGTCAGTTGCAGAAGCCCACGGAGCGCGGGGGCATCCGCACGATTTCGGAATAATCGAATATTACCCCTGATTTGCCCGACGTGTCAAGTCGACGGGTCGTGAGCCGCCACCGGCTACTTTGCATGGGGTTGTTTTTCGACATTATGGCGGCGCGCCCCTTCACCTCGCCCCGCTTGCGGGGAGAGGGAGCAGAGCTACCACTTCAGCTCGCGCATCAGCGCGCGGGGCGGGTGGCCGAACAGCTCCTTCACCGAGGCCGGATCGAGCTGGTCGACGCCCTCGAATTCCTCGGAATGGATGCCGCGCGTGATGAACAGCAGGTCGATGCCGAAGCCGTGGGCGCCCGACAGATCGGTGCGCACGGAATCGCCGATCGCAAGCACCCGCGAGCGCTCGGCCGGCTGCCCACGCCGCTCGGCGGCGAGCGCCATCGCGCGCTCGTAGATCGGCCGGTGCGGCTTGCCGTAGAAGATCACCTCGCCGCCGAGCTCACGGTAGAGCTCGGCAATCGCGCCGGCGCAGTAGATCAGCCGGTCGCCGCGCTCGACCACGATGTCAGGATTGGCGCAGACCAGCGGCAGCTTGCGCTCGAGCGCCTTCATCAGCATGGCGCGATAGTCTTCCGCGGATTCGGTCTCGTCGTCGAACAGGCCGGTGCAGATGATGTAGTCCGCCTGCTCCAGCGACACCATCGTGGCATCGAGGCCGCGATGGATCGAGCTGTCGCGCTCCGGGCCGATCCAGAAGATCTTCTGGCCCGGGTGGTCCGCGATGAAATGCCGCGCCAGGTCGCCTGACGAGACGATGGCGTCATAGGTCTCGTCGGCGACGCCGAGCTTGCGCAGCTGGCGCTGCACGGAATCGGCGGGCCGGGGCGCATTGGTGATCAGGATGACGGTGCCGCCCTGCTGACGGAAGCTGTGCAGCGCCTCGCAGGCCTCGGGGAATGATTCCAGCCCGTTGTGCACGACGCCCCAGATGTCCGACAGCACGACGTCGACGCCGCCCGTGAGGTCGCGCAACCGCTCCACAAATCGCAGCGTGGTCATGGCCGGAAAATCCGATCAGCCCGGGCCGATGGCGCGGCGGGCGAGGGCGGCATTGCCGGTCGCACGCGGTGGCTGTTCCATTGCGGAACCGGGTGGAGTGCTGGCGCCATTGAGGTCCTGCGGCTTGGTCTGCGGAGCCTCGGCGGTAGCAGATGCCCCCTCCGGCCGCAACGGCCGCGGCGGCGCGAACAGGAAGCCCTGGCCGAACCGGACGTCGAAGTCGAGCAGGTCGACCACGGCGCGCTCACCCTCGATCCTTTCGGCGATCAGGTCGATGCCGTAGCGGCCGAGCAGATCGGAGAGGTCGGAGGGGTCGATGTCGGTGTTCGCGCTCTGCCTGGCGTCGAGCAGCAGCGCCGCCGGCACCTTGATGAAACGGACACCACGGTCGGCCAGCTCGCGCGGCTCGATGCGGAGGTCGCTGACATGGTCGATCGAGAAGCGGTAGCCGCGCTGCGCCAGCGCCGCGAGATTCTCGCTCTCGGTCGGGCCGAGATTGCGGAACGTGGCCTGCTTGAACTCGAGCACGAAGGACGGCGCCAGCGCCCGGTTGGCCTCGAGGAAATCCAGGCACTGGGTGAAACTGGCCGGGCTCGCCAGCGTCGCCGCCGAGACGTTGCAGAACAAGCCGACATCCTTGTTGCGCACCATCAGGCGGCGCAGCACCTGCACACAGCGCAGCATCACCATGTGGTCGACGCGGCCGATCAGGCCGCCGGCCTCGGCGACGGCGATGAAGTCGTCGGCGGCAAGGACCTGGTCGCGCTCGTCACGCAGCCGCGACACCGCCTCGTAGTAGCGCACCTTGCGCTGCGGCAGCGTCACCATCGGCTGCAAATAGATGTCGAGGCGGTTCTCCTCGATGGCGCTCTTCACCGCACCCAGGAGCTGGCTGCCGCTGCGCGTGATCGTGGCGGCCGGCATCGGCGGCGGCTGGGGCGCGGCGGTGACGGCGGGAGCCGGTGTGGCCGCCCGCAGCGGCTCGTCGCGCGGCGCGATCGGTGCAGCCGGCGCCGGATGCGCCGCCAACAGGTCTTCCTGGATCGCGACCGAGGCCGCGAGCTGCTTCACCAGCACGCCGAGCTCGTTGATCTCGCCGGCCATCGCCTGCATGCGGTCAGCGCCCGTGGAATTGGCTGACACCACGCGGCCCTCGACCGCGGCGAGCCGGCGGCCGAACTCGGCGACCTGCCGGGCGAGGTCGGCGGTGCCGCGCGACAGGTCGGCAATCTGGCCGCCGACGTCGCTGCGGTCGCGCAGCCGCATCGAGACCGCGTTGTAGAGGATCAGGAAGGTGAGCGCAGTGAGCGCTACGATCGCCGATTCCGACCCGCTGATCCCCGCGACCGAATACAGAACGAACCCGAGCGAGGCCGCGACCAGCACCATGCAGATGGCGATGAAGATCGTCGAAATGCGAATCATGTCGCGCGCTGCGCCCTCAGTCCAAGCCGCCCCAATGCCGCTACCTTAGCACCATTGTTGATTCGACGGGGCGGCGTTCTTGGGAACCGGCTGGAACTGCACACGATTTTCGTGTCGGTCGGTTGCCGGTCGGCCTGCGATCGCATTGGCGGGGTCAGAGGTCCGCCGCGGCGATCCAGAACACCTCGCCCTCGGACTCCTCGGTGTCGAGCCAGAGCAGCGGCAGATTGGGGTAGGCGGCTTCGAGATTGTCGCGGCCGCGGCCGATCTCGCAGAGCAGGCCGCCCTGCGGGTTGAGATGCTGTTTTGCCTCCTCGAGGATGCGGCGGACGATATCGAGCCCGTCGGCGCCGCCGTCGAATGCGAGTGTCGGCTCCGCGCGGCATTCGCGCGGCAGCGACGCCATGCCCTCGGCGTCGACATAGGGCGGATTGGAGATGATCAGGTCGTAGCGCCGCTCGCCGAGCGGCTTGAACAGGTCGCCCCGATGCAGGGTCAGACGGCCCTCCAGGCCGTGGTCGGCGACGTTGCGCGCGGCGACCGCGAGCGCATCCTTCGAGATATCGACCGCGTCGACCGCGGCATTCGGAAAATTCCGGCTGGCCAGGATCGCAAGGCAGCCCGAGCCGGTGCAGAGGTCGAGCACGCTTTCGACCTCGGCGGGGTCGCCGATCAGCGAGGTGCCGTCCTCGTCACCGCCGAAATGCGTCCCCAACAGTTCGCCGATGAAGGAGCGCGGCACGATGGTGCGCTCGTCGACATAGAACGGCAGGCCGCGCATATAGACCTTGTTGACGAGATAGGCGGCGGGCTTGCGCGTCGCGATGCGGCGCTCGATCAGATCGAGGATCTGCCTGCCTTCGGCTGCGGTGACGCGCGCGGTCGCAAAGGCCTCGAACTGGTCGGGGTGCAGATGCAGCGTCTCGCAGACCAGGAAGGCCGCCTCCGCCACCGGGTCGGTGGTGCCGTGCGCGAACACGAGCTTTGCCGCGTTGAAGCGGCTGACGGCATAGCGGACGTAGTCGAACAAGGTCGCAAGCTCGCCTGCGCCGACCTTCGGGGCCTTCGGCGCGGCGGGGCTGCGCTTCGCCGGCAGTTTGCTGCGCTTGGCCATCAGGGCTTGGTCCAGCGCGCGGCGGCCGCGTCGTCGTGGTCGCGTGCCTCGATCCAGCTCGTGCCGCGCGCGCTCTCCTCGCGCTTCCAGAACGGCGCGTTGGTCTTCAAATAATCCATCAGGAACTCGGCGGCCTCGAACGCCGCCTGCCGGTGCGCCGACGCCGTCACCACAAGCACGATGTTCTCGCCCGGCGCGATCCGCCCGAAGCGATGGATGATGGTGAGGCCCTGCAGCGGCCAGCGCGCCAGCGCCTCGTCGGCGTGGCGCTTGATCTCGGCTTCCGCCATGCCGGGATAGTGCTCGAGCACCAGTGCCGCGATCGGCTCGCCCTGCTCGCTGCCGCGGCAGATGCCGCTGAAGCTGACGACAGCACCGATGTCGGTACGGCCCTTGCTGAGAGCAGCGATCTCCTGCGCGACATCGAAGTCGGCCTGCTGGATGCGGATGGTCGCAGCGACTTGCATTGGAAGGTTAGCCGCCGGTCATCGGCGGAAAGAATGCGATCTCGCGCGCGCCGGCGATCACGGCATCTGGCTTGACATGGGCGTGGTCGATCGCGGCGCGGATCACCTTGGGCTTCTCGAACGCGTAGGCATAGGTCTCGCCGCGCGCGGACAGCCAGCCGATCAGGTCGCCGACGGTGCGCACCTCGGCCGGCGGCTCGACGGTCTCTTCCGCCTTGCCGATGCGTTCGCGGACCCAGGCGAAATATTTCAGCCTCATCCCTCATCCTCCTTGATGAGGTGGTGGATGCCGGCGCGGAAATAATCCCAGCCGGTGTAGATCGTGAAGATCGCCGACATCCACAGCAGCGCGATGCCGATCAGGGTAGTGGCCGGGAAGATCTGCTCGCCGGCTTCGCCCGCGATCAGGAAGCCGATCGCCACCAGCTGGATCGTCGTCTTCCATTTCGCAAGCTTGGTGACGGGCACGCTGACCCGCAGCCCTGCGAGATATTCGCGCAGGCCCGAGACCAGGATCTCGCGGCACAGGATCACGATCGCCGCCCACAGCGTCCAGCCATGGATCGAATTGTCGGCGGCCAGCATCAACAGGCTGGAGGCGACCAGGAGCTTGTCGGCGATCGGGTCGAGCATCCGGCCGAAGGCGGATTGCTGGTCCCAGATCCGGGCGTAATAGCCGTCGAGGTAGTCGGTGACCCCCGCCGCAATGAACACGGCGAGCGCCACCCAGCGCAGCCACAACGGGCCGTCCAGGATCGACTGCCAGTAAACGCAGCCGATCACCACCGGGATGGCGGCGATCCGGGCATAGGTCAGGATATTCGGAAGGGACAGGGTCTTGGCTTGTCCCTTGGGTTGTCCCTTGGGCTGTCCCTGGGTCGTGGCGATGTTCATCCGTCTTACCAATACCGCTGAAGCGAGAAGGTCAACAGTGCGTACGCAAAGATGGCCGACGCCGTGATGACCGCTTTCCCTTTAACCCGGCTGGGCGTGGAAAAACTCGAAAATCTTGCGGGCACTTTCGGCGCTCACGCCGGGAACCTTGCCGAGGTCGGCGATCGAGGCGCGCTCGATCTCCTTGAGCGTTCCGAAATGATGCAGCAAGGCACGTTTGCGCGATGGGCCGATGCCCGGGATTTCCTGCAGGCCGGCCTCGCGGATATCCTTTTTCCGCAGCTTGCGGTGTGAGCCGATCACGAAGCGGTGGGCCTCGTCACGCAGTCGCTGAATGAAATACAGCACCGGGTCCCGCGGCTCCAGCTTGATGGCCTCGCGGTCCGGCATGAACAGGGTTTCGCGCCCGGCATCGCGCTCCGGCCCCTTGGCGACCGCCATCAGCGCGACCTGGCTCAGCCCGAGCGTCTGGAAGATCTCCCTGACGGCGTTGAGCTGGCCGCGGCCGCCGTCGATGATCACGAGATCAGGCCATTGCGGGAAATCGTCGTCGGCCTTGGCCTTTGCGGCGCCCTTGGTCGCATCGCCCTCCGGCGGCTTGAGCAGGCGCTTGAAGCGCCGCTCAAGCACCTCGCGCATCATCCCGTAGTCGTCGCCGGGCGTGAGCCCCTCCGACCTGATATTGAACTTGCGGTACTGGCTCTTCATGAAGCCGTCGGGCCCGGCCACGATCATCGCGCCGACCGCGTTAGTGCCCTGGATGTGGCTGTTGTCGTAGACCTCGATCCGTTTCAGCGCATGCGGCAGGCCGAGCGTGGTGACCATGTTCTCCAGGAGCCGGCTCTGGGTCGCGGTATCGGCGAGCTTGCGTCCGAGCGCCTCGCGCGCATTGGTGAGCGCGTGGCCGATCAGCTCCTTCTTCTCGCCGCGCTTCGGCACCGAGACCTCGACCTTGTATCCGGCCTTGACCGACAGCGCGTCTGACAGCAGCGCGCTTTCCTCGATCTCGTGCGACAGCAGGATCAGTTTTGGCGGCGGCTTGTCGTCGTAGAATTGCGCGAGGAACGAGGACAGCACTTCCTCCGATGTGAACGTCTTCTCCGCCTTCGGGAAATAGGCGCGGTTGCCCCAGTTCTGGCCGGTGCGGAAGAAGAACACCTCGACGCAGGAATAGCCGCCCTCCTGATGGATCGCGAACACGTCGGCCTCTTCCACCGTGCGCGGATTGATGCCCTGCTGCGACTGGATCGCCGACAGCGCCGCGAGGCGGTCGCGGTAGAGCGCCGCCGATTCGAATTCGAGCTCGCCGGACGCCTTCTCCATCTCGGCCGCGAGCAATTCCTTCACCGCGTGGCTGCGGCCGGACAGGAATTCGGTCGCCTCGCGCACCAGCTCGCTGTAGCCGGGGAAATCGATCTCGCGCGTGCAGGGGCCGGCGCAACGCTTGATCTGGTAGAGCAGGCAGGGCCGGGTGCGGCTTTCGAAGAAGCCGTCGGTGCAGGAGCGGATCAGGAACGCCCGCTGCAGCGCCGTGATAGTGCGGTTGACGGCGCCGGCATTGGCAAACGGGCCGAAATAGCGGCCGGGGCGCGACTGCGCGCCGCGATGCTTGAGGATCTGCGGCGCCCAATGGTCGCCTGATATCAGGATATAGGGAAACGACTTGTCGTCGCGCAGCTGCACATTGAAGCGTGGACGCAGCTGCTTGATCAGATTGGCCTCGAGCAGCAGCGCCTCGGTCTCGGTCGTGGTCGAGACGATCTCGACCTGGGTGGTCGCCGCGATCATGCGCAGGATGCGCGCCGGCAGCGGCGCGTTGGCGCGCGCATAGGACGACAGGCGCTTTTTGACGTTCTTGGCCTTGCCGACATAGAGCACGTCGTTGACGGCGTTGAGCATGCGGTAGACGCCGGGCGAGGTGGGCGCGAGGCGGACCGCGTTCTCGATCGCGGCATGTCCGGTCGCGAGCGGCCCCTCGGCGATCGCCTCAGGGGCGTCCTCGGGTGCATCGGGCAGACGCGCCTCGTCATCCTCGTCGGCAGCAGCGGTCGCGGGATCGACGTCGCCGGTATCGAGCGCCAGATCGTCCTGTGGCAGATCGGATTTTGAACCGCGCCGCGGCTTTCGGGCCGGCGGCGTCGGATGCTCGGGGGAATCGTGAACCATGGCCCTAAACTAAGCCCTGCCGCGGCCCGTCGCCAGCGCTGCCGGCGCAGCAAAACAGGTCCGATTGCAGGGGGTTACCGTCCTCGCCCGAGGCCGGTCGGCGGCGCGGGTAACACATTGTTAAGACTGATGAGCAGGCGGTAACCGGGCTTAACAGCCGCTTAACTTAAAACTCTCGATAAGTTTTAGCGAAAAAAGTGGAAATCCGTAACTACGCGGCCTCGAGCCCGCGGGCTGCGGCAGTTGCGTGGTGGAGAGTACCGATGACCCGGTTGGTTATGCGCGCGGTGATGCGCGGCTTGGCGTTGATCGCGGCAGGCTGGACGGCCTCGGCCGCTGCCGCCGACCTCACCTACGGGTCGCCTTACACGGTCAATCAGCCGCTCAATGCCTATAGCTGGGCAGGTCCCTATCTCGGCGGCAATGCCGGCTACGGCTGGGGCTCGGTCGACAACAACCCGACCAAGCCGTCCGGCTTCGCCGGCGGCGTCCAGGCCGGCTACAATTTCCAGAACGGCACGCCCTGGGTGTTCGGTCTCGAAGGCGATATCCAGGCTTCGGCGGCGGACGATACGTTCGCGCCCTGGAAATTCTCCAATCCGTGGTTCGGCACCATGCGTGGCCGCGTCGGCTATGCCTTCGGCAACGTGCTGCTCTATGCGACCGGCGGTCTCGCCTTCGGCGAGCTGCGCGGCGAGACGTTCGGCATGTCGGAGTCGCACACCAATGCGGGCTTCACCGTGGGCGCCGGCGCAGAAATGGGCTTTGCCCCGCACTGGAGCGCCAAGATCGAATATCTCTATGTCGATCTCGCCAACAGCAATTTCGCGCTCACCGGCGGTGCTGCGAACGGCTACAGCTTCGGCCTGGTCCGTGCCGGCATCAACTATCACTTCTGAGAACAAGAAGACTCGTAAGACAAAAAGACTTGGACGACCAACTCCCGGCTGCGCCTCGCGCGGCCGGGTTTCTTTTTGTGCTGATGCGGCGCGGGGATCGCGGTTCGATGCAGGTGCAAAACAGGCCGCACGATATAATTCCGCGGAGTCCGCCGAGGCGGCGGCCGCTACTCCGGACCATCACACGAGCGCACGCGGATCATCGATCCGGCACGCGCAACTCGCACGCAACGCGTCATTCCGCTTTCGTCGTGAGCCCGGGATCATGACGCGAACGCACGCAATCGCGGCACGATCTCAGGTCTCTTGTCAGCGCGTGATCCGGTCGGAAGCCCTGCTTCCGCTGATCTGGATCACGGCTGTACTCACGAGGAAACCACCAGGTTGACCGCCTTGGGGCCCTTGCCCTTCTTGTCCGGTTCGACCTCGAATGTAATGCGCTGTCCTTCAGTCAAGTCCTTCAATCCCGCCCGCTCGACGGCAGTGATATGAACGAACACATCGCGGCCGCCATCATCAGGCTTGATGAAGCCGTAGCCACGCTCTCCGTTGAAGAACTTGACTGTCCCAGTCATGGCCATAGGGAAACTCCTCCCCCGTATTGCTCCACCGCAACGCGCACGCCGCGTAGCGGTTGACCGACATTCGCTTGTCGGAAGCTTGGCCACCTGAGCAGGCCGGCGTCACGCCGCCGGTCTGCCTGGATTTTATTTCGGCCTTGTCACTCCGCCGCAACCATTCGCGGAAGCGGAACGTAAAGCCAGTCGTAACAGGATGAGCATAATACGGTTCCGCGCAGATTGCCTACGCCTCAATCACACTTTTCAAGTGGCGCATTGGGATTAGTGAGGCGTCTCTAATCTGAAGCGGGCGGCGCCGCCTTGGCCAAGCGGCTTCTCGAGCTCTGGCAGGATGATCTTCAGCTCGCTTGCCAGCGTCCACGGCGGATTCACTATCAAAAGGCCGCTGGAAACGAGCCCACTGTCTGTTTCTTGCGGCGCCACACTGAATTCCAAACGCAAACATTTGCCGGGCGGTCGGCTTGTCGCCGCTGCTGCGGCGATGCTGTGCGCGAGTTCGTCGGTCGCTCTCCGTGTTTTTACGGGATACCAGATCAGGTACGCGCCGGTCGGCCACTTTGCGAACGCTTCCGAAAAACCCTTTGCCAGCCGCTCGAACTCGTCCTTTGCCTCGAACGGCGGATCGATCAGCACGAGCCCGCGACGCTCGTTCGGCGGCACGAATGCGGGCAGCGCGGTCCAGCCGTCGAGATCGACGACGCGGGCCTGCGTATCGCGCCGCAGCGCATCGATCAGTTGCTTGCGTGCGACAGGCTCGATCTCGCATGCCGTCAGGCGGTCTTGCGGGCGCAACAATGCGCGCGTGATCAAGGGCGAGCCGGGATAGGCCTTCAGTTCCGCCTTCGGATTGAACGCTCTGACGATGTCGAGATAGGGCGCGACCAGCGGCAACGCCCGTTCCGAGAATCGCGTCTGCATCAGTCGTGCGATGCCGGTCAGCCATTCACCGCCGCGCTCCGCCTCGCTCGAGGTGAGATCATAGAGCCCGGCGCCGGCATGCGTGTCGATGACACGGAACGCGGCCTGCTTGTCCTGCAAATAGGTCAGCATGCGCACCAGCACGATGTGCTTGATAACATCGGCGAAGTTGCCGGCATGAAAGGCGTGACGGTAGTTCATGAGATAGCGATTACCACGCCATTGCGAGCGGAGCGAAGCAATCCACGGCTCCGCCTATGCGGAACGATGGATTGCTTCGTCGCGGAGCCTGTCACCGGGCGCGCGTCCGCGCGACCGGTTGGCTGCTCGCAATGACTGGAATCTAGCCGCCGCGCATCGGCGGCATCAGCACCTGATCGCGGCGGCAGGCGCGCCGGTCGATCTCGTCGCAGGACCGGAACTGGAGGTCCTTGGAGAGGCAGATGCGCACCTCGCTGAGACGCGTGCCGTTGCAGGTGACCGCGATGGCCGAACTGCTCAACCCCGGATTGGCCTTGATGAACGCGGCTTCGAGGTCGTCGGGGGCGATCGTTTTCGGCTCCGACAATTGCAGGAATTCGTCGGGGATCTTCACCGCGGCGCGGGCCTTGCGGATGGTCTCGAAATAGGCGCGCTCGCCGAGGCCGGAGCAGGTGCCGTGCTTGTCCCACTCGTTGTAGATCAGCCCGGGCGCCGGCATCAGATCCAGCATCGAGGTCATGATGTTGCGCCCAAGCCGCGGCGAGGGCCGCTCGCAGTATTCGGGGAAGCCGCGCTCATATTGCGGCCACAGGCCGTGCACCACGAAGGAAAACGGCCGTCCGCCGCACTGGGCCTGCGTGCCGCGGCCGTTGTTGCCGCGCTCGCTCGCCGCCTCGCAGAACGAGGGCGACCAGGACAGCGAGAGCACGTAGAAATCGAACTCGCCCGGCGTGTTCTGCCGGCGGTCCTGGGCCGACGCCAAGTCACTGCAGACCAGCAAGCCGGCGCCGCACAGCGCCAAAATGGCAAGCGAAATCAGAAATCGGGAAATTGTGACCAACCGAGGCATCAAACGCTCCCCCCACTCGAACTGCCCCGAAACCTAGCAGGGCATCGGAACATTTCAAGAACAAAAAGCGATGCGCGCTCGGCCGCGCGTAGGCCTCACCAGCCCTGGGAGGTGATCAGGGCCGCGCCGCGCGGCAGGAGGGATTGTAGGCCCAGTTGCGATCGAGGCCCGTGACGCACCATTCGACGCCCTGGCCGAAGCCGGCGAAGCCGCCGTCCTCGATGATCGAATAGTGGACGGCGCGCATCTTGCCGTCGCTCAGCATGACGTCGCCGGAGCAATAGCGGCGCGGAATATTGTCGGACTGCCAGGGACGGAACGCGATTTCGTGGATGCGGTTGTAGCCGGTGATCACCAGCGGCGAATTCCACTGGGTGGCTTCCTTTTCCTGGAATTGCGAGCTGATCGTCGGCAGGGCCGACTCGCAATTGGCCACGCGGCCGTCATAACGCGGTCCGGACAGCCAGAAATTCAGTTCGAACGGATTGGCGGCCTGTGCCGTCCCCCCGACAGCCATCAGGCCGACCACGAATGCGGCGCCGAGGCCGAGCTTGAGCCCGCGTTTTTTGGGGGAGATGAACAGGTTGCGCATGGGAGTCCGCCCGATAATCCGATTGCCGGGGACGGTGCCGCGAAGCCCCGGCAAGGTCAAGTGCAGCGCGGCAACACCTGCAGAGAAGTCCACGTTCGACCGGCGGCTCGTTCTTTTCACGACCGCCGGCGCACTCTATGTTGGGCTCGAGCGAAATGGAGTCTGCGATGCGAATGAAATTGGCCGCGAGCCTGGTTGCCGTTTGCGGGATGCTGACCGCCCTGCCGGCGCGGGCCGACTGGTTGCAGCCGGTGGCGCCGTTCACCGCCAATGATACCGGCGGCATCATCGCCTATTCGCTGGCGCGGCAGGCCGACGCCCGGCAGCTCGCCGTCGATCACTGCGCCTCCTATGGCAAGGTCGCGAAATTCCTCGCGGTGCAGGCCTATCCAGGCGGCTACATCTCGTTTGCCTGCCGCTGGGTCCCCTACGGGACCGCCGGTCGGCCCCTGCACGCGCGCTACTGAGCGCCACCGCGTAGCTTTTGACGTCTTTCAGCCGGGAGCCAATCGCCATGACGCGACAGCTTGCACTGCTTGGTTCGGCCGTTTGCCTGCTGTTGTCGGCCGGCGCCGCCAGCGCAGTCGACCTGCCGACCCGCAAGGCCGGCCTCTGGGAGATGAAGATGGTGCGCACGGGCGGGCCGATGCCCGAAGTGACCATGCAGCACTGCACCGACGAGACCGCCGACAAGGACATGACCAATTCGGTCACTCCTGCGGCCAAGCAGGCCTGCTCCAAGCAGGACATCCAGAAGACCGCGACCGGCTATATCAGCGATTCCGTCTGCGGCGCGGCCGGCGTGACGGTGACCTCGCATTCCGAGATCATCGGTGATTTCAACTCGGCCTACACCGTCAAGACCACGTCGCATGTCGAGGGCGGCGCGACCGGCACGCACGACACCTCGGCGACGATCGAGGCGAAATGGCTCGGTGCCTGCAAGGCCGACCAGAAGCCCGGCGACATCATCATGCCCGGCGGCATCAAGATGAACGTCAAGGACATGGAAAAGCTGAAGGGCCTGATCCCCAAGCTGCAATCGAAGTAGCGCCTTTTGCGCGCGGTATTAGGGCGCTCAACACTATCTCCGTCATCCCCGCGCAAAGGCTTCGCCTTTGTCGCTGGAGGTGCGAGCCGAGCGAGCCTCGAGGGATGAACGGCCACCAGCCGGGCCGCGCATCCTTCGAGACGCGCTACGCGCTCCTCAGGATGACGGGTTTTGGGCTTGTAGCCGAAGCGCCGATCAATCCTACACCGGCACGCGCACCGCGGCCCGCAGCCCGCCCATCGGGCTTTCGCCGAGCATGATGTCGCCGCCATGCGAGCGGGCGATGTCGCGGGCGATCGCCAGGCCGAGACCGCTGCCGCCTTCGTCCTGGTTGCGCGCGTCGTCGAGCCGCAGGAACGGCTTGAACACCTCTTCGCGCATGTCAGGGGGAATGCCCGGGCCGTCGTCGTCGACGGTCACGGTGAGATAGCGATGATCGCGGTGGCCGGTGATCGAGATCGTGTTGGCGTGGCGTGCCGCGTTCGACACCAGATTGGCGAGGCAGCGCTTGAACGAGGCCGGCTTCACGGTGACGACGGGCAGGCCGTGAAACGCCACTGTCGCGATATGGCCGTGGCGCTCGGCGTCGCCGCGCAGCTCCTCCAGCGCCATCGCCATGTCGGTCGGCTGCGCGATCTCGCCGGAATCGCCGCGCGCGAAGGCGAGATAGTCCTCCAGCATCATCGACATCTCGTCGACGTCCTTGCGCATCGCCTCGATCTCGGGACCTTCGCCGAGCAGGGCGAGCTCGAGCTTGAAGCGGGTCAGGATGGTGCGCAAATCGTGCGACACGCCGGCCAGCATCGCGGTGCGCTGCTCGATCGAGCGCTCGACGCGGGCCTTCATCTCGATGAACGCCTGCGCCGCGCGCCGCACCTCGCGCGCGCCGCGCGGCCGGAAGTTCGGCGCCTCGCGGCCCTTGCCGAAGCTTTCGGCCGCATCGGCCAATCTCAGGATCGGTTTGATCTGGTTGCGCAGGAACAGCACGGCGACGATCAGCAGGATCGACGAGGTGCCGACCATCCAGAAGATGAAGATCTCCGAATTGGAGGCGTAGGCGGCGCTGCGCTGGGCGAAGATCCGCATCACCGAATCGTCGAGCGACACGCGGATCTCGACCAGGTTGGATTTGCCGACGGTGTCGATCCAGAACGGGCGGTTGATCTGCCGTCCGAGCTGCACCGACAGCGCCTGGTCGAGCAGCGAGAAGAACGGCTTCGGTCCCGGCGGCGGCATGTCGCCGGCGGGCAGGAAGTCGACCACGAGCTGCAGCTTCTGGGCGATGTGGCGCAGCTGCGCGCGGTCCTTGTCCTGCGGGTAGATTTTGTAGACGTCGATCAGCGCGGCGATGTCGGACACGACGGCGGCCGACAGGCGCCGCGTCACCGTGTTCCAGTGCCGCTCCATGAACACGAACGCGACCACGGTCTGCAGGATCACCATCGGGACGATCATGATCAGCAGTGCGCGGGCATAGAGGCCGGTCGGCATCCAGCTCTTGAACGCGTTGCCCATCCAGCCATTGGCCTTCGACACGCGCTGTGAGGCGTTGCGGATCAGGGTCAGGCTGGAGTCGAGCGTGCTCATGCTTGAGATCTTACGGCGAGGCCACCAGGCGATAGCCGATGCCGCGTACCGCCTGCAGGAACAGCGGATTGGCGGGGTCGCGCTCGATCTTGCGGCGGAGCCGGTTGATCTGCACGTCGACGGCGCGCTCGTTGACGGTGCCGCCGCTGGTCAGCGCGCCGCGCGGCACGGTGTCGCCCGGCGTCGTCGCGAGGATCCGCAGCATCTCGCGCTCGCGGTCGGTGAGGTGGATGATCTCCTCGCCCTGGCGCAGCTCACTGCGCTCGATATGGAAGATGTAGGGGCCGAACGCGATCTGCTCGACGGCGGTGACCTGCGGTGGCGCGGTGCGCTTGAGGATATTGCCGATCCGCAGCACGAGCTCGCGCGGCTCGAACGGCTTGGCGACGTAATCGTCGGCGCCGATCTGCAGGCCCTCGATGCGCGCTTCGGCCTCGTGGCGGGCGGTCAGCATGATGATCGGCACCGATGAGGAGGTGCGGATGAAGCGGGCGAGGTCGAAGCCGGTCTCGCCGGGCATCATCACGTCGAGGATCAGGAGGTCGAAATGCAGTCCGAGCAGCTTGGCGCGGGCGTCGCTCGCGCTCATCGCGGTCGTGACCCGATAGCCCTCGCCGGCGAGAAAGCGCGACAACAGATCGCGGATGCGCCGGTCGTCGTCGACCAGAAGAAGATGCGGTGCGTCGTCGGCCAGCTGGGCCGGCGCGCGCGCCATTGCAGTTGCAGCCTGGACCACGGTCACTCCCTCGTCTTTCTGCCGCCGAAGATCGCCTCGAGCACCTTGTCGGGATCGTCGCGGTCGATCATCGCGCGCAGGAACTGGCGAACCGTCTCGAGGCCTTGGGCATCGATGCCGGTGACGGCGCGGTTGATGCGGTCGGTTTGCAGCCCCGCGAGCTTGGCGACCAGCGCCTCGCCCTTGGGCGTCGCGTAGAGCAGCCGCTGCCGGCGGTCATTGTTGCCGGTCTTCTGCACGATATAGCCCTCGTCGAGCAGCTGCTTGAGCACGCGCCCGAGCGATTGCTTGGTGATGCGCAGCACGTCGAGCAGATCGGCGACCTTGAGCCCGGGATAGCGGGTGACGAAGTGGATCACCCGGTGATGGGCGCGGCCGAAGCCGAAGGCTTCCAGCTCCTGGTCGGCGTCGCCGACGAAATCCCGGTAGGCGAAAAACAAGAGCTCGATGATGTCCCAGCGCAGGTCGCGCCCGCCTGCCGCGGGCGACGCCTGGTCGCTCCCCTGCGAATCGGGCTTGGCAGCCATGCCTGAGAAATTTATGTCAGTCATATTGACGTATCTTGGGTCCAATGTTACAAAACTGCCTATCACGACGAAACATTAGGTCGTTTTGTCCCCGACGGCGTTTGCGGCGGCCTGAAGAGCCAGCGATGGCGGTTTGAGCCGCAAATTAGACCACCGTGCGATCGTCGAGCGGCATTTCGGCAAACATACTGGACTTCAGCACTCCGCAAAAGCGTGTCGACGACGCGGGCGGGGACCGCCGCCCCATGGGCGGTGGCTGAGGCCTGCTGTCACAAGCGCCGGGCAGGACCAAAAACCCGGCGCCAACTCGGGAGAGAGCCCATGGGAGTGTCATTCGACAAGATCGACGGCGTCATCTGGTATGACGGCAAGCTCGTGCCGTGGCAGGACGCCAATGTCCACGTGCTGACGCACGGCCTGCATTACGCGAGTTCCGTGTTCGAGGGCGAGCGCGCCTATGGCGGCACGATCTTCAAGAGCACGGCGCATTCCGAGCGGCTGAAGACATCGGCCAACATCCTCGACTTCGAGATTCCCTATTCGGTCGCCGAGATCGATGCGGCCAAGCAGCTCGTCATCGATCGCAACAACCTGCCCAATGCCTATGTCCGCCCGATCGCCTGGCGCGGCTCGGAGATGATGGGCGTGGCGGCGCCGACCAACACCATTCATCTGGCGATCGCGGCCTGGAACTGGCCGAGCTATTTCGATCCCGCCGAGAAGCTGAAGGGCGTTCGCATGGCGCTCGCCGAGTATCGGCGGCCGGATCCGGCCACGATTCCCGCGCTGGCCAAGGCCGCCGGCCTCTACATGATCTGCACGATCTCGAAGCACAAGGCGGAGCGGGCGGGCTATGCCGACGCGATGATGCTGGACTGGGAGGGACGGGTGGCCGAATGCACCGGTGCCAACATCTTCTTCGTCAAGGCGGGCGCGATCCACACCCCGATCGCGGACTGCTTCCTCGCCGGCATCACCCGCGCGACCGTGATCGAGCTGGCCAAGCGCCGCGGCATCGAGGTGATCGAGCGCCGCATCATGCCGGACGAGCTCGATGGCTTCTCGGAGTGCTTCGTCACCGGCACCGCGGCGGAGGTGACCCCGGTCTCCGAGATCGCCGACTGGCGCTTCACGCCCGGCAAGATCTCGGCGCAGCTGATGGCGGATTACTCCGCCGAGGTGCAGCCGAAGAGCAAGAAAGCGGCGGCGTAGCGGACGAAAGCCCATCTCTTCACCTCTCCCCTTGTGGGACCCCGTGAGGGAGAGGGTGCCTGAGATGCGAAGCATCGAAGGCGGGTGAGGGGTCTCTCTCCACGAGCGCGGACCCCATTTGCGGAGACAGACCCCTCATCCGTCGCCTCACTTCGTGAGGCGCCACCTTCTCCCACAAGGGGAGAAGGGAATTAAGCACCTGTTGCCCGGCCGCGCCGTGGCTGGTACCTAGCCGCCCATGGCCGACAAATCGAAAAAACCGCAGAAATTGAAGGCGCGCCTGCCGCGCGGACTGGAAGACCGTGGCCCTGCTGCGATCGCAGCCACGCGTCAGATGGTCGAGAAAATCCGCGCCGTCTACGAGCTCTACGGCTTCGAGCCGGTCGAGACCCCGGCGATGGAATACACCGACGCGCTCGGAAAATTCCTGCCCGATCAGGACCGTCCCAACGAAGGCGTGTTCTCGTTCCAGGACGATGACGAGCAGTGGATCTCGCTGCGCTATGACCTGACCGCGCCGCTGGCACGCTACGTCGCCGAGAATTTCGATTCGTTGCCGAAGCCGTATCGCTCCTACCGCTTCGGCTATGTGTTCCGCAACGAGAAACCCGGCCCCGGCCGCTTCCGCCAGTTCATGCAGTTCGATGCGGATACGGTGGGTTCGGGCTCGGCTGCGGCCGACGCCGAGATCTGCATGATGGCGGCCGACACGATGGAAGCGCTCGGCATCGCGCGCGGCCAGTATCTCGTGAAGGTGAACAATCGCAAGGTGCTCGACGGCGTGCTCGAGGCGATCGGCCTCGGAGGCGACGAGAATGCGGGCCGGCGCCTCACGGTGCTGCGTGCGATCGACAAGCTCGACAAGTTTTCCGCCGATGAAGTGCGCAAGCTGCTTGGTGCCGGACGATGGGACGGCGGCGAAGAGGGCAAGGGCGATTTCACCAAGGGCGCCGAGCTCAGTGCTGATGATGCCGATATCGTGTTGGCGGTCACCCAAAAGCGTGACGATTGGCGCGAGGCAATTGCAGCGGCGGACACCTATCTCGCCAGGAGCGAAATCGGTCGGGCGGGTGTGAGTGAACTTGAAGAAGTTGCCAAGCTGGTCGCTGCGTCCGGCTATGGCGAAGACCAGATCAGCATCGATCCATCCGTCGTCCGCGGCCTCGAATACTACACCGGGCCGGTCTACGAGGTTGAGCTCTTGCTCGACACCAAGGACGAGAAGGGCCGCCCGGTGCGGTTCGGCTCGGTCGGCGGCGGTGGTCGTTATGATGGCCTGGTCTCGCGCTTCCGCGGCGAGCCGGTGCCGGCGACCGGGTTCTCGATCGGCGTCTCGCGCCTGCAGGCCGCGCTCACTCTGCTCGGCAAGCTCGACACACGGCCGGAGTTCGGTCCCGTCGTCGTCACCGTGTTCGATCGTGATCGCGTCGCCGACTACCAGAAGATGGTGGCGCAGCTGCGCAACGCGAAGATCCGCGCCGAGCTCTATCTCGGCAATCCCAAGAACATGGGCAACCAGCTCAAATATGCCGATCGCCGCAACTCGCCTTGCGTCATCATCCAGGGCAGCGACGAGAAGGCGCGCGGCGAGGTGCAGATCAAGGATCTGATCGAGGGCGCCAAGGCCGCGGCCGCGATCGCCTCCAACCAGGAATGGCGTGAAACGCGTCCCGCGCAGTTCTCCTGCGCCGAGGCCGATCTTGTCGCAAAGGTCCGCGAGGTGCTGGCGCGGCATGACGTGAGCTGGAGTTGAGCTGGGGATAGCTGGATTGCCGTGCGCGGGCTTGACCCGCGCATCCATCTCAAAAAGGATGGCGCCCCGGACGGGCCAGTGGCCGGTTTGTGCGTCAACAATAACAAGGGAGTTGTTCCGATGCCCGAGATTACCGTGAGCATGGCCGCCGGCCGCACCGACGAGCAGAAGGCCGGCATGATGCGCGACATCACCCAGGCGCTGGTCAAGAACCTCGGCGTCGACGCGGACGCAGTCGTGATCCAGATCAACGAGGCGCCGCTGCATCACAAGATGAAGGGCGGCAAGACCTTCGTCGAGCGCGCCGCAGCCGCGAAGAAATGACGCGTTAGCGTCATTCCGGGGCGCGCGAAGCGCGAACCCGGAATCTCGATCTACAGTCTCCAGATTCCGAGTTCACGCTGCGCGTGCCCCGGAATGACGGGTCAAGGCATCATGGACGCACGCGACTTCATCAAGGTCGGCATGAGCGCGGAGCGCAGGCTGGTGGTGCCGGCGGAGCGTACGGTCGGGCATTTCGTGCCCGGCATGCCGATGGTCTATGCGACCCCGATGATGATCCTGGAAATGGAGATGACGTCGGGCGATGCCATCAGGGCCGCGTTGCAGCCCGGCTGGGTGACTGTCGGCACCGAGGTCGACATCCGTCATCTTGCCGCCGCGCTGGTCGGCGCGACGGTGCGCACCACAGCGCAGGTGATCGCGGTCGAGCGTCGCGTTATTCGTTTTGAAGTCGAGGCCTTTGAAGGCACCCGCAAGCTCGGCGAGGGCCGCCACGCCCGCGGCCTGGTCAATGTCGAGAGCTTCAACAAGCGGCTCGGGGCCACCTAAGCCACGCATCCAGACGTCATCCTGAGGTGCGAGCTCTTGCGAGCCTCGAAGGATGGGCCACGGGCCGCGCGTCCTTCGAGGATCGCTTCGCGAGCGCCTCCAGCGACAAAGGCGAAGCCTTTGCGCGGGGATGACGGGTTTGGTGAAGCGCTACTTCGCCAATTCCTTCGAGCGCTTGGTCGCGGCGGCAATCGCACGTGTCATCAGCGGCTGTAGTCCATCATTCGCCATCAGCACCTCGAGCGCTGCGGCCGTGGTGCCACCCGGCGAGGTCACGTTCTGGCGCAGGGTCGCGGACGCTAGCTCCGAGCGATGCAATAGCTCGCCGGAGCCCGCGACGGTGGCGCGGGCGAGCGTCGTTGCCAGCTGCTCCGGCAGGCCCGCCGCGACGCCGGCCCGCGCGAGTTCTTCGGCGAGCAGGAACACATAGGCCGGGCCGGAGCCGGAGACCGCGGTCACCGCGTCCATCAGGCTTTCATCCTCGACCCATTCGACCAGACCGGTCGCGCGCAGCAGCGCATCCGTCGTGGCGCGCTGCGCTGACGTGACTGACTTCGCCGGCACCGCAACCGTGATGCCGCGGCCGATCGCCGCGGGCGTGTTCGGCATCGCGCGCACCACCCTGCCGCCGCAGATTTCTTCGAGGGCTGCGATCGTCGTGCCGGCCATGATCGACACCACGAGTGTCGACGGTCCGACGATGGCCTTCAGCGCCGCACCCGCTTCGCGAAACGATTGCGGCTTCACGGCGACGATCAGCGTATCCACTGTGCCGATGTCCTTGGCCTGCGGGTTGAGCCGGACGCCCTTGGCCGCAAGCGCTGCTATCTCCGGTGAGAGATGCGGATCGATCACCACGACCTGCTCGGGCGCGAGGCCCTGCGCCAGCCAGCCGGTCAGCATCGCGCCGCCCATCTTGCCCGCGCCCGCAAGCGCGATCGTGCCGGTGGTGTCTTTCAATGCGCTGCTGGATGTGTTCACAGGTGTCACCGTTCGTCGTCCCGGCGGAAGCCGGGACCCATAACCACGACCGGTTCTAGTGAAGCGCTGTCAAGGCCACAAGCAGTTTGCGTAAGCACGACTGCCGCGGAGTATGGGTCCCGGCTTTCGCCGGGACGACACTGAGGGCGCGGAAGCGCCGCGTCGCAGCGCCTTACGCCTCGCCCTGGGTGTCGAACATCGCCGCGCTCATCGCTTCCTCTGCCGACTTGCCGGCCCAGACCACGAACTGGAACGCGGGGTAGTAGCGCTCGCAGGCGTGGATCGCGCTGACCAGCATGCTTTCGCATTGCGCGGCCGACGCCGTGAGCCCGCCGGGCAGCACCAGCGCCTGGCGATGCATGACCATGCCGCTATGAGTCCACAGGTCGAAATGGCCGACCCACAATTGCTCGTTGATCGCGGCGATCAGCCGCTGCACCTCGGCGCGGCGCGCCTGCGGAATCTTCATGTCGAAGGCGCAGGCCAGATGCAGCGCCTCGATCTCGCCCATCCAGGTGAAGGAGAGCTGATAGTCGGTCCAGTCGCCCTTGGAGACGATCGTCACCTCGTCTTCGCCGGAACGCTCGAACGCCCAGTTGTTGTCGGTGGCGATATCCTCGACCACCGCAAGCGGGTTGTTCCGGGAATCGATAATGCTTTCGAGGAGGGACATGCCGTCTCGACCCTTGTTCTTATGATCGGTTGATACGCAACACGGAAGCCGGCACGTGCGACAAACTGCGTCGTGGCCGAGTACAGCTCCGTAGACCGGGCTTCCGGATGCCCCTTGGACCTGACGCGGATGAAGTGATGTGATTTGCGGAATCCGCGCAACCGCACGCCGAGTCCGTCCACAGCCAAAGCGCGCATCGTCCACAGCTGACTTCCGCCACATTTGTTAATTTGAGAACAAATCGGAATCGCAGCCGCATGCGTAAGAGTTTGTTAACTTTTCTCCGGCGCGTCGACACGGCGTGAATCGGGCCTCGAGCGTCGTGACGGGCCTGGAAGACTCGCGATGAGCTCATGGGGACCATGCCGATTTACCATGCGAAAGGTGCTTGCCCGCCTGTCTCGCTTTGGTCATATTTGTTGACAGGCACGTCCATTCCGGGCGTGCCGATGTTCTCAGGGCGGGGTGAAAGTCCCCACCGGCGGTAAGGGCTCTCGAGCCCAAGCCCGCGAGCGCCTTTTCCGCGAAGCGAAAAAGGGTCAGCAGATTCGGTGCAACTCCGAAGCCGACGGTTAAAGTCCGGATGAAAGAGAACGGTTGCGGCAGCCCGCGCGGATTCGCGCGGGGCTAATGTCGTTGTCCGTGTGCCCTGATTCTGGTCCTGAAAGAGGAAAGCCATGAATCAGATGTTGCAAGACCAAGACCTCCAAACCTCAGACGTCCAAACCTCCAAAGCAGAAACCGTTCCCGACACGCCGGTCGTTGCGCCGGTGCCGGACCATCCGCGTTTCGCGAAACCGCAGCGCGTCGCTTTCGTGCAATCGTCCTGGCACCGCGACGTGGTCGAGGAATGCCGCATCTCGTTCCTGAAGGAGATCGAGGCGCGGCACATCACCAATGTCGACGTGTTCGAGGTGCCGGGCTCGTTCGAGATCCCACTGCACGCGCAGCTCCTGGCGAAGACGCGCCGCTACACTGCGATCGTCGCCGCCGGGCTCGTCGTCGACGGCGGCATCTATCGCCACGAGTTCGTCGCCGACACCGTCATCAAGGGGTTGATGGACGTGCAGCTGCGCACCGAGGTGCCGGTGTTCTCCGCGGTGCTGACGCCGCAGCAATTCCACGAGACCGAAGTGCATTACGACTTCTTCCGCAAGCATTTCGTGATCAAGGGCATCGAGGTTGCCGAAGCCTGCGCCAGCACGCTGCACAGCCTCGAGCGCTTGCGTGGCCAGGTCGCGGCCGGAATCGTCTAGAGCGTTCGAAAGCGCTCTCGCAGGCGCCTCTCAATCGTCTGATTGTCAATCCCGCCGCCGCACCTGTAAGGTCGGCGGCGGGAGGAGGCCTGTCCGTGACGACGGGGAGGCCGAGATGATCATGTTCGAAGGACACGATCCCTATCTCGTCGCGCTCTCGGTGGTGATCGCGATCCTGGGAGGCTACACCGGGTTTGGCCTTGCCGCGCGCATTCGCGGCACGCCGGACGCCGGGCACCGCCTGCTGCTCGCGAGTGCAGCATGCTTTCTCGCCGTCGGCATCTGGACCATGCACTTCGTCGGCATGCTGGCCGCGCCGCTGCCGGCGGGCACGGTCTATCTGGTCCTGCCGACCATCGTCTCCTTCCTGATCTGCGCGCTCGTGGTCGGTGTCTCGCTGTTCTTCGTCAGCATCGGCGAGCCGTCGATGCCGCGCGTGGTGTCGTCGGCCGTGCTGCTCGGGCTCGGCATCTTCACCATGCACTATGTCGGCATGCACGGACTGTCCGGGGACTTCGCGATGACCCATGCCCCGGGGATGGTCGCGCTCTCGCTGGTGATCGCGATCGCCGCCGCCTATGGCGGCCTGCGCGCGTTCCTGGCGCGGCACGGCGGCGTGCAGTTGATGCTGAGCGCGGTGGCGTTCGGTATCGCCGTCTCGGGCATGCACTACACCGCGATGGCCGGGATGCAGATCGTTCCGCTGAAGGCGGAGGCCCATCACCATGTGGACGGGCTCGCCGCATCGCCGCAGATCCTGTCGCTGGTGGTCGCGCTGCTCTGCTTCGTGATTGCCGCCGGCTTCCTGCTCTCGCTGGTGCCTGACCCCCGCAAGAAGGAACCCGCCACTGCCAAGACCTCCGCTCCGGGCGGGGAGATCGTCGATATCCCGATCGCCGATGCCGCCGTCGCCCCGGCCGGCCCGAAGCTGCGGCCGACGCCGCTCGGGGGCCTCGGCCAGCCGCCGCGGGCGGCGCCGGCCGCCAGGCTTCCGGTCGAGGGCGCCGACGGCACCCATTTCATCGACGCTGCCGATGTCCGCAGCGTCCGCGCCGATGCGCACTACACTAGGATCCACGACGGCGTCAGGGAGCGTATGTGCCCGTGGTCGATCTCGGAGGCCGAGGCGCTGCTCGACCCCGGCCTGTTCGTCCGGGTGCATCGCAGCCACATCGTGGCGATCCCGCATGTCAGCCTCGTGCGCAAGGAGGGGGACGGGGCGGTCGTCGAGCTGGACGGCCCATCACCGCACCGTGTTCCGGTCAGCCGTGCCAAGATCGCCGAGGTGAAGGCGCGACTCGGGCTCGCGCGCCGCACGGCCTGAGCGGCGCCGATCCATTAGGGCGCAAGCACTGACGCATTTCGTGCGCGTCCCGCCGCAACTCGTGCGAATTTCCCGCTTCGGTGCCGTTGTTATTGCGGGTGAATCTGTCCCGGCCCAGCCTCGCTCCAACGTCCGATCGCCCGTCAGGGCTGCACAGGACGAGATGGAGGAGACGATGATCCCTGGTCCGTTCAGTTACCACCGGCCGGCCACCGTGGCGGATGCGGTGAAACTGCTCTCGACGCTTGGCGATGAGGCGCGGCCGCTGGCAGGCGGCCACAGCCTGCTGCCGATGATGAAGCTCCGGCTCGCCACGCCGGGGCATCTGGTCGATCTGCATGGCGTTGCCGGGCTGACGGGCATCCGGCGCGACGGCGGCAAGGTCGTCATCGGGGCCATGACCACCCAGCACGACCTGCTCGCCTCCGACGAGATCGCCAGATCCATCCCGATCCTGCACGAGACCGCGCTGTTGATCGCCGATCCCCAGGTGCGATACCGCGGCACGCTCGGCGGCAACATCGCCAACGGCGATCCCGGCAACGACATGCCGGCGCTGATGATGACGCTGGGCGCGACCTATCATCTCGAAGGGCCGCAGGGCGGACGTGATGTCGCTGCCGCCGAGTTCTACCAGGGGGCCTATTTCACCGCGATCGAACCCGGCGAACTCGTGACCGCGATCTCGATCGCGGCACCGCCGGCCGGCCACGGCCATGCCTATGAGAAGCTGAAGCGGAAGGTCGGCGACTACGCCACCGCGGCAGCCGCGGTGATCCTGACGATGTCAGGCGGCAAGGTCGCGACCTGCACGATCGGTCTCACCAATCTGTCGGAAACCCCGCTGCTCGCCGATGCCGCCGCCAAGGCGGTGATCGGCACCAGCCTCGACGCCGCCACGCTGAAGCAGGCTGCGGCCGCGGCGGAAGCGATCATGGCACCGGCCGCCGACGCCCGCGGGCCGGTCGAATACCGCAAGCATGTCGGCGGCATCATGGTGGCGCGGGCGCTCCAGCGCGCCGCCGCCAGGGCCAATTAGCAAGGCCGCCCAGGAGGGACCAGATGGCAAAGACCCATATCACGATGAAGGTGAACGGCGCCGAGGTCGAAGGGCTGGTCGAGCCGCGCACCCTTTTGGTGCATTTCATCCGCGAGAATCTGGAGATGACCGGCACCCATATCGGCTGCGAGACCACGCATTGCGGGGCCTGCACGGTCGATATCGACGGCATGTCGGTGAAATCCTGCACCATGCTCGCGGTGCAGGCGAACGGCTCCGACATCACCACGATCGAAGGCATGGCCAATCCCGACGGCTCGTTGTCGGCGCTGCAGGAGGGCTTCCGCATGATGCACGGCCTGCAATGCGGCTTCTGCACGCCGGGAATGATCATGCGGGCGCACCGGCTGCTGAAGGAAAATCCGTCGCCGACGGAAGCGGAGATCCGGATCGGCATCTCCGGCAACATCTGCCGCTGCACCGGCTACCAGAACATCGTCAAAGCCATTCAATACGCCGCCGCCAAGATCAACGGCGTGGAATTCCAGGAGGCCGCGGAATGAACGACATGACTCCCACGCGGGACCAACGCACCGCCGCCCTCGAAGGCATGGGCTGCAAGCGCAAGCGGGTCGAGGACATCCGCTTCACCCAGGGCAAGGGCAATTACGTCGACGACGTCAAGCTGCCAGGCATGCTGCACGGCGATTTCGTCCGCTCGCCGCATGCCCATGCGCGAGTGAAATCGATCGACGATTCAGAGGCGCTGAAGGTGCCCGGCGTGCTCGCGGTCATCACCGCGGAGACGCTGAAGACCGTCAATCTGGCCTGGATGCCGACGCTCGCCGGCGACGTGCAGATGGTGCTCGCCGACGGCAAGGTGCTGTTCCAGAACCAGGAGGTGGCATTCGTCGTCGCCACCGACCGCTACGCCGCCGATGACGGCATCAACAAGGTCAAGGTCGAGTACGAACCGCTGCCGCCGCTGATCGATCCGTTCAAGGCGATGGAGCAGGACGCCCCGGTGCTGCGCGAGGACCTCGCCGGCAAGACCAGCGGCGCCCACGGCCCGCGCAAGCACCACAATCACATCTTCGAGTGGACCGTCGGCGACAAGGAGCTGACGGACACAGCCTTCAAGAAGGCCGAGGTGACGATCAAGGAGATGATCTCCTACCATCGCACCCATCCGTCGCCGCTCGAGACCTGCCAGTGCGTCTGCTCCTTCGACAAGATCAAGGGCGAGCTGACGATCTGGGGCACGTTCCAGGCGCCGCATGTCATCCGCACCGTGGTGGCGCTGATCGCAAAGCTGCCGGAGCAGAAGATCCACGTCATCTCGCCCGACATCGGCGGCGGGTTCGGCAACAAGGTCGGCGCCTATCCCGGCTATATCTGCGCCGCGGTCGCCTCCATCGTCACCGGCAAGCCGGTCAAATGGGTCGAGGACCGCATCGAGAACCTGACTGCGACCTCGTTCGCGCGCGACTATCACATGACGGCCGAGATCGCGGCGACCAAGGACGGCAAGGTCACGGGCCTGCGCGTCCATGTGCTCGCCGATCACGGCGCGTTCGACGCCTGCGCCGATCCGTCGAAATGGCCGGCCGGCTTCTTCAACATCGTCACCGGCTCCTACGACTTCCCGACCGCGCATCTTGCGGTCGACGGCATCTACACCAACAAGGCGCCGGGCGGCGTCGCCTATCGCTGCTCGTTCCGCGTCACCGAGGCGGCCTATTGCATCGAGCGGGCGATGGACATCCTGGCGCAGAAGCTCGGCATGGATCCGGCCGAGCTGCGGCTCAAGAACTTCATCAGGCCGGAGCAGTTCCCGTATCACTCCGCGCTCGGCTGGGAATATGATTCCGGCGACTACGGCACCGCCATGCGCAAGGCGATGGAGACGGTGAAATATGCCGAGCTCCGCAAGGAGCAGGAGGCGATGCGCGCCGCGTTCAGGCGGGGCGAGACCCGCGAGATCATGGGCATCGGCGTCTCCTTCTTCACCGAGATCGTCGGCGCCGGCCCGTCGAAGAACTGCGACATCCTCGGGATCGCGATGTTCGACTCCTGCGAGATCCGCATGCATCCGACCGGTGCGGGCATCGCGCGGATGGGCACCAAGAGCCAGGGACAGGGCCACGAAACCACCTGGGCGCAGATCATCGCAACCGAGATCGGCATCCCCGCCGACAACATCATGGTCGAGGAGGGCAACACCGATACCGCGCCCTACGGGCTCGGCACCTATGGCTCGCGCTCGACCCCGGTCGCCGGTGCCGCGATCGCGATGGCGGCGCGCAAGATCAGGGCCAAGGCGCAGATGATCGCGGCCTACAAGCTCGAGGTCCACGAGGACGACCTCGAGTGGGACATCGACGGCTTCCGCGTCAAGGGCCTCCCGGAGAAGGTGATGTCGATGAAGGACATCTGCTGGGCGGCCTACAATTCGGTGCCGCCGGGCATGGAGCCGGGGCTGGAGGCGGTCAGCTACTACGATCCGCCCAACATGACCTATCCGTTCGGCGCCTATATCTGCGTGATGACCATCGACGTCGATACCGGCGTCTACAAGGTCAGGCGCTTCTATGCGCTCGACGATTGCGGCACCCGCATCAACCCGATGATCATCGAGGGCCAGGTGCATGGCGGCCTCACCGAGGCCTTCGCCATCGCGATGGGGCAGGAGATCCGCTACGACGCCGAGGGCAATGTCGTGACCGGCTCGTTCATGGACTTCTTCATGCCGACCGCGGTCGAAACCCCGCATTGGGAGACCGACTTCACCGTCACGCCGTCGCCGCATCATCCGATCGGCGCCAAGGGCGTCGGCGAAAGCCCGAACGTCGGCGGCGTGCCGGCGTTCTCCAACGCGGTCAATGATGCGTTCTCGTTCCTCGGCTCGACCCACATCCAGATGCCGCATGATTTCTGGCGGAACTGGGTGGCGGCGAAGAATTTGGGAGTGTTCGCAGCCGCATGAAGAGCCGTGACGAGATCGCGCGTGCGCTCGGCGACGCCGGCTACATCGCCGACGGCGAGCTCGCGATCGCGGTCGCGTTGATGCAGCAATTGCGGCGCCCGCTCCTGCTGGAAGGCGAGGCGGGCGTCGGCAAGACCGAGGTGGCGAAGGCGCTCGCCGCGGCCCACGCCACCGAGCTGATCCGCTTGCAGTGCTATGAGGGGCTCGACCAGTCGGCGGCGCTCTACGAATGGAACTACCAGCGCCAGTTGCTGTCGATCCAGGCGCATCGCGGCCCCGATGCCGACGCGGTCGAGGACAGGATCTTTTCGGAGAAGTATCTCCTGGAGCGGCCGCTGCTGGCGGCGATCCGCCGCGACACGCCGCCGGTCCTGCTGATCGACGAGATCGATCGTGCCGACGACGAGTTCGAGGCCTTCCTGCTCGAGCTGTTGTCGGATTTCCAGGTCTCGATCCCCGAATTCGGCACCATCAAGGCGACGTCGATCCCGCATGTCGTGCTGACGTCGAACGGCAGTCGCGAACTGTCCGACGCGCTGCGCCGGCGCTGCCTCTATCATTATGTCGACTATCCCGATGTCGACCGCGAGGCGCGCATCATCATGACGCGCGTCGGCGGTGTCGGTGCATCGCTGGCGTTGCAGATGGCCCGCATGGTGGAGGGCATCAGGAAGGAAGAGCTGCGCAAGGTGCCGGGTGTCGCCGAGACGCTGGATTGGGCCGCCGCGCTGGTCGGTCTCGCGGTGAAGGACCTGCACGACGCGCCCGAGACCGTGCATGAGACCCTGATGTGCCTGCTCAAGACCCAGGAGGATCGCCGGCGCGTGACCCGCGAGGTCTCGGACCGTCTTTTGGGGAAGGTCGCATGAGCTGCTGCGGCGCACCGCCCGATCTCGAAGACGTCGACGCGGTTTCCCGCCTCGTCACGGGCAAGCTTGCGGCGTTCCTGCGGACCCTGCGCGACAGCGGTTTCGCGGTCGGCCTTGCCGAGGGCCAGGACGCGGCGGCCCTGATGGCCGCCGGCTATGCGGAGCGGCCGGGCCTGCTGCGCTCCGCCCTCAAGCATCTGCTTGCGGCCCGCAAATCCGACTGGGACCGGTTCGACGGCATCTTTGATGCGTTCTGGCTCGGCACGCGGGTGCGGTCGCGTTCGATCACGACGGGCGCCGCGAAGGCTGCGAACAGCCCGTCGTTGAAGAACCTGCCGAGCCAGCAGGCCGAGCCGCGTGCCGATGCAGCGGCTGCGATGGATCAGGTCCCTTCGATCGACGGCGAAGACATCGATCGGTCAGGCGAAGGGCGCATGGAGGGCGCGTCGCGCGCGGACAATCTTGCCGAGGTCGATTTCCGCAAGTTGGCAGACCCCGAACAGATCGAACTGGCCCACCAGGCCGCGGCGCAGTTGGCGCGCGCCATGCGCACGCGGCTGACGCGGCGCGACCGGGCGCGGCGGCGCGGCTATCGCCTCGATCTGCGTCGTACCATCCATGGCAATATCAGCCATGGCGGCGTGCCGATCAGCCTGGTGAAGCGGCAGCGCAAGCCGAAGCCGCTGCGTCTGGTGGTGCTGCTCGATGCCTCCGGCTCGATGAGCATGTATACGGGCGTGTTCCTGCGTTTCATCCATGGTGTGCTCGACGAGTTCCGCGAGGCCGAGGCGTTCCTTTTCCATACCCGATTGGCGCAGGTGTCGGATGCAATGAAGGAGCGCGACGCCGGCCGCGCGCTGGATCGCCTCTCGATCCTGGCGCAGGGGGCGGGCGGCGGCACAAGGATCGGCGAGAGCCTGCAAACCTTCAACCGGTGGCATGCCGCGCGCGTGATCCACTCGCGTACCTGCGTCATGATCGTGTCCGACGGCTATGAGACCGGCGATGCCGCGCTGCTCGGTCGCGAGATGGCGGCGCTCGGCCGCCGCTGCCGCCGCATCGTCTGGCTCAACCCGATGATGGGATGGCAGGGTTATTCGCCCGAGGCGCGCGGCATCAAGGCGGCGCTGCCGCATGTCGACCTCTATGCGCCCGCCAACACGCTGGCGAGCCTGACCGCGCTCGAACCCTATCTGGCGAGGCTGTGATGGGCGTGCATGGCGAGGTGATGGATCTGGTTGCGGAGATGAAGGCCGCCGAGCAGGCCTTCGTGCTCGCCACCGTGGTGCGGACGGTCTCGGTGACGGCGGCAAAGGCCGGCGCGAAGGCCATCATCCGGCCGGACGGCACCATCGTTGCAGGTTGGATCGGCGGCGGTTGCGCGAGAGGTGCGGTGCTGAAGGCCGCGCGCGAGGCGCTGTCCGACGGCGAGCCCCGCATGGTGTCGGTGCAGCCGGAGAACCTGCTCGCCGAGCTCGGCATCCGGCCCGGCGAGAGCAGGGACGGCGTGCGGTTTGCGTCGAACATGTGCCCGAGCAAGGGCACCATGGACATCTTCGTCGAGCCGATGCTGCCGCACCCCTCGCTGGTGATCCTCGGCGCAAGTCCCGTTGCGCTGTCGCTGGCCGCGCAGGCGCGCCAGCTCGGCTATCACGTCACGCTCGCCGCGCCTGCGTCCGATCTCGCCGCGACGCCTGATGCGAATGTCGTGGTCGATGGCTTCGATCCGGGTCGTCTCAATGACGCCAGGCGTTTCGTGGTGGTGTCGACCCAGGGCAAGGGCGACGAGGCTGCTCTGAAGCAGGCGCTCGCGATCGACGCGGCCTATCACGCCTTCGTCGGCAGCAAGCGAAAGATGTCCGTCCTGCGCGACAAGCTGACGGCCGCAGGTCTCGACGCTGCCGCGATCGCTCGCGTCAAGGCGCCGGCCGGGCTCGATCTCGGGGCCATCACGCCGGAAGAAATCGCGATGTCGATCCTCGCCGAGATCACCATCGAACGCCGCCGTGGCCAGCGTGCCGCCGGTTCCGCAGCAACGAGCTGAGATCCACGATGCAGATGAATGACAGTCAGCGTATCCCGGCCGCCAGGGAGAAGGTGTGGGCTGCGCTCAACGATCCCGAGGTGCTCAAGCGGTGCATTCCCGGCTGCCAGTCGCTCGAGATGTCGTCGCCCCACGACATGACCGCGACCGTCGTGCTCAGGGTGGGACCGGTGAAGGCGACCCTCGGCGGCAAGGTCACGCTGTCCGACCTCGATCCACCCAACGGCTATCGTATCTCCGGCGAAGGTTCCGGCGGCATCGCGGGTTTCGCCAAGGGTGGTGCGACGGTCGCCCTCGCATCTGATGGTCCTGACGCGACGATCCTCACCTATGCGGTCGATGCGCAGATCGGCGGCAAGCTCGCCCAATTGGGCGGGCGGCTGATCGATTCCACGGCAAGGAAACTGGCCGGCCAGTTTTTTGCGTCCTTCGGCGCGGCGGTCGGCGATGGTGCGGTGACGGGGGCATAGGCCGGCGAAATCCGCTTGGCTCGGCCTTGCGTTCGGCTAAGCTTGCGCCGCCAGTTCACCATGCAAGAGTGATTGCAACATGCCCAAGGAAGATTCCTCCGACTGGCTCGGCCTGTCGGGCCGCGTTGCCGTGGTCACCGGCGGAGGCGGCGGCATCGGTCGCGCCACGGCGGTCGGTTTTGCCCGCGCGGGTGCGAAAGTCGCGGCGCTCGATCGCGACGAGCGCGGGCTCGCCGAGACGCTGGCGAAGCTCCGCGAGATCGGCGACGGTCACATCGTCGCGAGCTGCGACACCACGAGTGCCGACAGCATTGCTGCAACGGCGGACAAGGTTACAGCTGCGCTCGGGCCGTGCGGCATCCTCGTCAACACGGCCGCGGTCTTGCGCCCCGGCGGGCTCGACACGCTGCCGCTCGCCGAATGGAATGCAGTGCTCGCGGTCAATCTCACCGGCTATTTCATCTGCGCGCAGGCGTTCGGCGGACGGATGCGAGACGCGGGGCGCGGCAGCATCGTCCACATCTCCTCGATCGCCGGCAGCAACGCGCAGGGGCAGAGCGGCGCCTACAGCGTCAGCAAGGCCGGCGTGATCATGCTGTCGCAGCAGCTCGCGGCCGAATGGGGACCGCACGGGGTGCGCAGCAATGTCGTCAGCCCCGGCCTCGTGGTGACGCCGATGAGCCAGGCCTTCTACGACACGCCAGGGGTCACCGAGCGGCGCACCGCCGTGGTGCCGATGCGCCGGATCGGTGCGCCGCAGGACATGGCGGATGCGATCCTGTTCCTGGCGAGCGACCGCTCGTCCTATGTCAACGGCGAGGAGATCATCGTCGACGGCGGCTATGCGCGGACATTGATGAGCCACGTGCCGCGGCCGGGGTATTGAGGAAGTGTCGTCCCGGCCTTTGGGTCGGGATCAGTAACAGGGTACCGCTACTCTGCATGGGGTTGTTTTTCGATGTTTTGAGAGCGCGCAGAGTGGGCAAGCCAACGGGTCGCGCGAATCCGATGACCGGCTCTGCGTACCCGCCACGATTTGCACGGCTCTTGATGGCGGGCACAGCGCATGCGCGCCTTTGCCACCCGACGATGCAGTCTTAATCGAACAGGCTCGAGACCGACTCTTCCGCCGCGGTGCGGCCGATCGCTTCGGCGATCAGGCCGGCGATCGAGATCGTGCGGATGTTCGGCGCCTTGTTGACGGCTTCCGTCGGCAGGATCGAGTCGGTGATGACCAGCTCCTTCAGCCGCGACGAGGCGATGCGGGCGGCGGCGCCGCCGGACAGCACGCCATGGGTGATGTAGGCCGAGACCTCCTTGGCGCCGTGGGCGATCAGCGCCTCGGCGGCGTTCACCAGGGTGCCGCCGGAGTCCACGATGTCGTCGACCAGGATGCAATTGTAGCCGGCGACGTCGCCGATCACGTTCATCACCTCGGACTCACCGGGGCGCTCGCGGCGCTTGTCGACGATCGCGAGCGGCGTGTTGATGCGCTTGGCGAGACCGCGGGCACGCGCCACGCCGCCGACGTCGGGCGACACCACCATCGACTTGGCGAGATCGAAGCGCTCGCGGATGTCGCGCACCATCAGCGGCGCTGCGAACAGATTGTCGGTCGGGATATCGAAGAAGCCCTGGATCTGGCCGGCATGCAGGTCAAGCGTCATGACGCGGTCGACGCCGGCATGGGTGATCAGATTGGCGACGAGCTTGGCCGAGATCGGCGTGCGCGAGCCGGAGCGGCGGTCCTGCCTGGCATAGCCGAAATAAGGGATCACGGCCGTGATGCGGCGCGCCGAGGAACGGCGCAGCGCGTCGGTGATGATCAAGAGTTCCATCAGATTGTCGTTCGCCGGGAACGATGTCGATTGCAGGATGAACATGTCCGAGCCACGGACGTTCTCCTGGATCTCGACGAAGATCTCCATGTCGGCGAAGCGCCGGACCACGGCCTTGGTCAATTCGATGCCAAGTCCCTTGGCGATGTCCTGCGCCAGCGCAGGATTGGAGTTGCCGGCGACGAGCTTGATTGATCCGTTCTTTGCCGACATCGATGCTTCCTCCCGCGCCTTGCTGGATACGACGTTCAGCATCTCAAGTCCCTACAGAACCGGCGGATTTTCGATGGGCGAGGGAATATCAGGCGGGTACCTTGGCTGGCAACCCACCAGCCCGGTTTTCCCGGCCAAAAATGGCCGTTCTCCGGGTTATCGCGGGGGTTAGTTAGCGGAATATCCGAGCGCCACGGTCTCGGTCGGAGCAGGCGTCGGGGCGCTTGCAACGGCAGGTCCGCGGAGGTCCGGCGCCGGGTTGGAGGGGGCATCCGCCGGGCCGCCATTGACCATGGCGGACAGGCCGCTGAAGCCGGCCTGAGCGATCTTGCGCAGCACGAGGTCGTCGGCGGCCGCCCAGGCATCGCGCCCGGCCTTGGCGGCGGGCTCCTCGCCGGAGAGGCGGAGCGCGCGCTGCTGGTTGCTGTCGTAGACGTCCCACACCCAGGCGATCATGGTCCGGCCGCGCACCACCTGCGCCGACAGATAGCTGCGCACACGATAGGCGGCAGTGCCCTCGCGCGACACGACCTGCAGGCTGCGCAATTTGGATTCGCTGTCGAGCACGCCCACCATGCGATCGAACACCTGGGGCGGCGGGCCGTCGATCGATTCAAACGCCACCGTGGCGCCGCTACTCGGTTGAGCCATGGCGTAAGCGTCGGCCGTCGCGCCGCCATTGGCGCAGCCGCCGAGCGCGCAGGCAACCGCCAGCCACGTGCCGGCGATGGCGGCACGCACCACTGTCCCGGTTTGAAACCGGCTGTTTGACGCTTCCCTCATTGCGTCCTGCGATATCGTTAAAATCGCTTAACGTCTAGGGCGGGGAAGGCACAGCGCACGGCGATCTGGCCGGCGGGTGCAGCAAGCAAGAGGATTTGCTAGTTCAACCAAGAAGATGATGCCGCATAACATCCGGCCGGATGCGCTCGATCTCGGCCCTTGCCGGGTTCAACAGATCGATCACGCGGTCGCTGCCGTCGACCCTGATCGTGAGCTTGGTGAGCGACCATGCTCCGTCCTTCTTGATCGCTTCCACGAAGACCTGTCCCGCTGCTTTGGTGCCGGTCGCCGAAAAGCTCAGCATAGCGCGGCCGCCGGTGCCATTGATCGAGATCGTGCCGGAGGGAATGCCGGTCGATATCGGCGCCCCCAGAACAGTCGAAGCTTCGGTGCTGGCCTGAAGCGTCGATGTGCCGAGTCGATAGGCTTCGGAATGTCCGAGCAGATAGAACGTCCCGCCGAACACGCAGCCGAACAGCACGATCGCCCCACACCAGATCACGGCGCCCCAGATCGCCCACAGCCGCTGCACCCGCTTGAAGTGCTCGACACTGTCCCATCGCCCGTTGCGCCAGGCCCAGCCGCTGCCCCGCGCGCCGAGCACGAACGGCATGACCAGGTTGGCGATCGGGATCAGCGTGAGCAGCGCGATGAACGTGTTGTTGCCGACACCCCAGATCCAGTTCAGCAGGAAGGCGCCCCAATTCCAGCGATCGAGCTCCGGAGGGATCACCTTTGGATCGAGGGGGACGCGCTGCTCGGTCATGGTCCCTTCCTGCTCAAGTCGGTCCGGTTATCCTAGTCCTGTTCCCGCGTCAGCGCGATCGCATGCACCAGCCGGCCGTAATCGGCCTCCTTGCGGTGCACTGAACGGCGGTAGCTGAAGAAGCGCTCGTCGGCATAGGTGTCGACGCCGAGATCGTCGATCATCAGGACGCCGGCATTCTCCAGCCGCATCCGGATGAAGCCGGCGAGGTCGAACATCGCGTGCCCGTCGCGCTCGCCCGGGATGAAGAACATGCCGTGCTCGGCATCGGCCTCGATGAAGCGCTCGACGAACTCGTTGCCGACCTCGTAGGACGGCTGCCGGATCAAGGGGCCGATCGCAGCGACGATGCCGCCGCGGTCGGCGCCGAGCTTCTCCATCGCCGCGATGGTCGATTCCAGAATGCCCGATAGGGCGCCCTTCCAGCCGGCATGCGCGGCGCCGATCACCCGCGCATTGGGATCGACCAGCAGGATCGGTCCGCAGTCTGCGGTCGTGACCGAGATCGCAAGGCCCTCGACCTTTGTAACCAGCGCATCCGCCTTCGGGCGCGCGCTGCCGTTCCACGGGCCGGTGGCGACCACGGCCTCGGGTGAGTGGATCTGGTGGACACTGACCAAGTGAGCGAGCGGCACGCCGACCTGCTCGGCCATCCGCCGCCGGTTCTCGGTGACCCTGGCCGGATCGTCGTTCGAGCCGAGGCCGCCGTTGAGGCTGGCATAAAGGCCATCGGAGACGCCGCCCTCGCGCGAGAAAAAAGCGTGGCGCAGGCCAGGTATGGCCGACAGCAGCGATGATCCCAATGTCATGGCTCGTCGGCCTCGTCAGGCGGATCGCTCAGTCCGGCAATCGCAATGGTGCGTGGATCGGAGATCGCCATCGCCTTGAACATCGAGCCCATGCCGCCACGGCCGGAATCGGTCAGGCGCTTCAGCGCGCCGGCGATGTCGGCGGAGACCTCGGGCGTGGCCTTCGCCATCAAGCCTGCGGCGCGGGCCTCGACGCCGAGGCGTTTGAGGAAGTCGCCCTGCGTCACCGGTCCATGCACGCGCGCGCCGACGTCCTCGGCGGCGCGCGCCAGCGCCTGGAAGTCGACATGGGCGGTGACGTCGGCCTGTCCCGGATTCTTCAGGGGGTCGGTGAAGCTGTGGCGCGCGATCGCCTGGAAGGTGTCGCCGGCATCGCTGCGCAGATGACCGTAGTCGATGATCAGCGCGGCGCCGTCCTGGTCGCGCACCCGCGTCGCGAGCTTCATGATCTCGGTATCGGGCCGCCATTCGAACACCGCGCCGAGGGGCGCGGCGCGCACCAGCGGCGGCAGCAGCACGTCGAAGCGCGGCACAGGCTCCGCGGCGGCAGCAAAATACAGCCGGCCGTTGGCGTCGATGCCGACCGTGCGCTCGTGCCAGCCGGTCTCGCGCCGGATCATCTGATGGACCGGCAGCACGTCGAAATATTCGTTGGCGAGGATCACCGCCGGCCCCTCCGGCACCTGGTCGATGCTGTCGTGCCAGGTGACGTTGCGCACGCCGGCCAGCGTCGCGCGCTGCTTCTCGCGCAGCACCGGATTGACCTCGACGAGGTGGATGCTCAGCGACGCGTAAAGCGGCGGCAGCACGCGGAGCGCGCGCAGCGCATCCGCCATCATGGTGCCGCGGCCCGGACCGAGCTCGACCAGCCGCAGTGTCGCCGGTGAGCCGATCGCCCGCCAGACCGATGCACTCCACAGGCCGAGCAGTTCGCCGAACATCTGGCTGACTTCCGGCGCAGTGGTGAAATCACCCTCGCGGCCGAGCGGGTCGCGCGACAGGTAATAGCCGTGCTGCGGATGCATCAGGCACAATTCCATGTAGCGCCAGACCGGCATCGGTCCGGACGATTTGATCAGTTTCCTGATCTCGTCCAGCAACGGGGATGGTTCGCTCACGGCTTGCCCTTAGGTCTGGTCCGGCGCCGGCTGCTCCGCCTTGCGGCGCATGGCGGCCACGATGATGATAGCGCCGACAATAAGCATTGGCACAGACAGCAACATACCCATGGTTAACCCGCCCCACAGGAATCCGAGCTGCGGGTCGGGCTCTCTGAAATGCTCGCCGATGATTCGGGCGATGCCGTAGAAGGTGATGAAACAGCCGAGAATCAGGCCGGGCCGTCGCAAGGCCCCCATCCGGACCATGATGGCGAGCACCGTGAACAGCAGGATGCCTTCCAGCCCGGCCTCGTAGAGCTGGCTCGGATGCCGCGGCAGCGGCCCGCCATTGGGGAAGATCATGGCCCAGGGCAGGCTGGGGTCGGCGTGACGGCCCCATAATTCGCTGTTGATGAAATTGGCGATCCGGCCGAGCAGCAGCCCGATCGGCGCCACCGCCGTGGTGATGTCGCCAAGCGACAGGATCGAGACATTGTTGCTGCGGGCGAACAGCATCACGGCGGCCACGCAGCCGAGGAAGCCGCCGTGGAACGACATGCCGCCCTTCCACAATTCGAGGATCTCGCGCGGATGCTCGGCGAAGAAGGGCAGATTGTAGAACAGCACATAGCCGGTGCGGCCGCCGACGATGATGCCGATGGTGACCCAGAGGATGAAATCGTCGAGCTGCGGCAGCGTGATCGGCGCCGGCCCGCCCCACAGCCGCTCCTTCTTGAGCAGGGAGCGGGCGTAGACCCAGCCCAGCACGATGCCGACGATGTAGGCCAGCGCATACCAGCGGATGACCACGGGCCCGAGCGAGACCGCGACGGGGTTGAACACCGGAAAGTCGATCAGCAGGAACGGCATCGCGCGGTTGGGCTCAGCTCACGAGGTTGCGGCGATACAGCGCCAACAGCCGCTCCCAATGACGTTCGGCGGCGTCGCGGTCATAGACCGGGCGCTTGGGGAACGCAAAGCCGTGATGGGTGCCGGGAAAAATCTCGACCTCGTTGCTGGATCCCTGCATGCCCGCCTTTACCTTGTCGATGATGTCCTGCGGAGCATAGATGTCGGTCTCGGCGCAGGCGAAATAGAGTTCCGCCTTGGTCTTGCCTGCGGCGAGATGCGGACTGTCGGCCTGGTCGGTCGCCAGATGCGTGCCGTAGATCGAGGCGGCGGCCTTCACCCGATCGGGGAAATGCGTCGCGGCATTCACCGCATAGCGGCCGCTCATGCAGTAGCCGACGGTGCCGACGATCTTGGTGTTGGCGGCCTTCTGCGTCTCGGCATAGGCGAGCAGGCCCTTGGTGTCTTCCATCACGAGCGGGATATTGAGCGAACCCATCAGCGCGAACATGCGCTTGCGCTCCGGTGATTCCGGGTCGGGATTGATCGGGCCGAGCTCCATGACGCCGGCGCGGTAATACATGTTCGGCAGCATCACGTAGTAGCCGGAGGTGCCGAGCCGGCGGGCCATGTCGCGCAGCTCCTCGCGAATCGCCGGCGCGTCCATATAGAAGATCACGACGGGAAACGGCCCGCCGCGCTCGGGATGGGTGATGAAGGTCGTGGTCTTGCCGTCCTTGGTCTCGATATCGACCGTTTGCTCGATCATGGCGTTTCTTCTCGCGTTGTGATTTGCGATTTCTGTTGTCGGTTCAATACGATTGCAGGGAAACCGGAGCATGACAAGGCAAGTCGCCGAGGCCCTGCCATTCGTTCCGGACTTGAACCTGTCATCGCGGATCGCCATTGTCTTGTCCGCGACCAGTGAATGCGGAGAGCTTGCGAGATGACCCAGACCAACAACCGGTTTTTCGACGAGATCGGCCGTTTGATGAACGATGCCGCGGGCGCGGCCCAGGGCGTCAAGCGCGAGGTCGACCAGGTCATGCGCAACCAGGCGGAACGCATCCTGCGCGACCTCGACGTGGTCAAGCGTGAGGAGTTCGACGCGGTCAAGGATATGGCCCGCCTGGCGCGCGAGGAGAACGAGGCGCTGAAGGCCCGGATATCAGCGCTGGAAGCCAAGCTCGGCGGTGCGGCGGGCTGATTCGGTTCGGCTGTCATGGCCGGGCTTGACCCGGCCATCCATCCCCTCTTCGGCAGCGTCCCTTTCCTGATGGATGCCCGGGTCATCTAGCGCGAAGACGCGCTTCGCGCTTCTGCCCGGGCATGACGAGGTGGGGCTCGGCATGCGTCGAGCAAGAAAATTTCCTTCATTTCCTTGTCATTTCGCCCCTTTGGGGCTAAAAGCCCGCCACGTCCGCAGCCCCCGCACCCCTGGAGGCTTGCTGTGGACTTGAGCATGGGCCGCGCTGCGGCCTTTAACTTTTTAAATACAAGGACTTAACGCTATGGCGACCGTCAAGGAATTGAAGGCGACCGCGCGTCCGCAGAGCGGCAAGGGGGCCGCCCGGGCAGAGCGTCGCGCCGGGAGAGTTCCCGGAGTGATCTACGGCAACAACCAGCCCCCCGTGACCATCTCGGTCGACGACCGCGAACTGCGCCAGCGCATCCTCGCCGGCCGGTTCCTGACCACGATTTATGACATCGACCTCGAGGGCAAGAAGCACCGCGTGATTCCGCGCGACTTCCACCTCGATCCGGTGAAGGACTTCCCGCTTCACGTCGATTTCATGCGTCTCGGTGAGGGTGCGACCATCCGCGTCAGCGTACCGCTGCACATCGTGAACGCGGAAACCGCCCCGGGCATCAAGCGCGGCGGCACCGTCAACATCGTCACCCACGCGCTCGAGCTCGAGTGCTCGGTCGACAACATCCCGCAATTCATCGAGGCCGACGTCGGCGCGCTCGAGATCAGCTACTCGCTGCATCTCTCCGACGTCAAGCTGCCCGCCGGCGTGAAGTCGCTGACCCGCGAGGATGCGACGCTCGTCACCATCGTGCCGCCGTCCGGTTACGCCGAAGAGCAGAAGGCCGCAGCCGCGGCGGCTGCTGGCGGCGCTGCGACCCCGGCCGCAGGTGCTGCTGCTCCGGCCGCTGCTGCGCCGGCTGCGGGTGCTGCGGCTCCGGCCGCGGGTGCCAAGGCGCCCGCCGGTGGCGACAAGAAGAAGTAACCGATCAGGTCGGCGCGCGGTCATCTGACAGCGCGCCGATACGGGATGCCGCGCCATGCGCCTCTTCGTCGGTCTCGGTAATCCCGGCGCGAAATACGCCAGCAACCGGCACAATATCGGGTTCCTGGCGGCGGACGAGATTCAACGGCGTCATGGTTTCGCACCATGGCGCCGTCGCTTTCAGGGCGAGATCTCCGAAGGCGTGCTCGACCATGAGAAGGTCGTGCTGCTGAAGCCGGCCACTTTCATGAACGAGTCCGGGCGCGCGGTGCAGGAGGCGGCGAGCTTCTTCAAGCTTGCGGCATCTGACGTCACCGTGTTCCAGGACGAGCTCGAACTGCCGCCGGCGAAGCTGCGCGTCAAGGTCGGCGGCGGCATTGCCGGCCATAACGGGCTGCGCTCGATCTCCGCCCATATCGGCAACGAGTATCGTCGGGTGCGGCTCGGGATCGGTCATCCCGGCGTCAAGGAGCTGGTGCATCACCACGTGCTGTCTGACTTCGCCAAGAGCGACCGGGCGTGGGTGGAGGCCTTGTGCACGGCCATCGCCGACAATGCTGGCCTGCTGGCGAAGGGACAGGATGCGTCCTTCGCCAACAAGGTGCATCTCGTGATGCAGGCCAAGGGATTTTTCGACAAGGGTGAGAACGGCACCGCGTGATGCGGTACCTCTCCAACGGATTTCGGGACGGATCATGGGATTCAAATGCGGGATCGTCGGACTGCCTAACGTCGGCAAGTCGACGCTGTTCAATGCGCTGACCGAGACGGCGGCGGCGCAAGCGGCGAACTATCCGTTCTGCACCATCGAGCCGAATGTCGGCGAGGTGGCAGTGCCCGATCCGCGGCTCGACAAACTGTCGGCGATTGCGAAATCCGCGCAGATCATCCCGACCCGGCTGACCTTCGTCGACATCGCAGGCCTGGTCCGCGGCGCCTCCAAGGGCGAAGGCCTCGGCAACCAGTTCCTCGCCACCATCCGTGAGGTCGATGCGGTCGCGCATGTGGTGCGCTGCTTCGAGGATTCCGACATCACCCATGTGGAAGGCAAGATCGCGCCTTTGGCCGATATCGAGACCATCGAGACCGAGCTGATGCTCGCCGACCTCGACAGCCTCGAGAAGCGCGTCGACAACCTCGCGAAGAAGGCCAAGGGCAACGACAAGGACGCCAAGGAGCAGCTCGAGCTGGTCAACCGCGCGCTGGTGCTGCTGCGCGACGGCAAGCCGGCCCGCGCACTGGAGCGCAAGCCGGAAGAGGAACGCGCGTTCCGCATGCTCGGCCTCCTGACGTCGAAGCCCGTGCTTTACGTCTGCAACGTCGAGGAAGGCTCCGCCAGGGACGGCAACAATTTCTCCAAGGCGGTGTTCGAACACGCCAGGAAGGAGGGGGCCGTTGCCGTCGTGATCTCCGCCAAGATCGAATCCGAGATCGCGACGCTGTCGCGCGAGGAGCGCGTCGATTTCCTCGAGACGCTTGGCCTCGAAGAAGCCGGTCTCGACCGCCTGATCCGCGCCGGCTATGAGCTGCTCCATCTCATCACCTATTTCACCGTCGGCCCGAAGGAAGCGCGCGCCTGGACCATCGACCGGGGGACGAAGGCCCCCGGCGCGGCCGGCGTGATCCATACCGATTTCGAGAAGGGCTTCATTCGCGCCGAGACCATTGCCTATGACGACTACATCGCCGGCAATGGCGAAGCCGGCGCACGCGACTCCGGCAAGCTCAGGCTCGAAGGCAAGGACTACGTCGTCGCCGACGGCGACGTGATGCATTTCCGATTCAATACCTGATCGCGATCCCTTCTCCCCTTGTGGGAGAAGGTGGCGCGAAGCGCCGGATGAGGGGTACGTCTCCGCGGACTCAGGACGTGAGAGTATGCGGAGAGATACCCCTCACCCGGATCGCATCTGCGATGCGATCCGACCTCTCCCACAAGGGGCTAGGGGATTCCCGGATTTTGTGACTGTGTAGCAAGGGCATATCCGTCGAGTGTCGCGGCCAGGCGGTTCCAGCCATCTCGCATGGTCTTTGGTCCGGGAG
>Ga0153933_1000093_pt1 | contig 50706 bp, 58 predicted proteins | sample TSNJ017MetaG_FD_102275 | JGI IMG/M metagenome (GOLD analysis project Ga0153933, IMG submission 102275) | Attine ant fungus gardens microbial communities from New Jersey, USA - TSNJ017 MetaG | ecosystem: Host-associated > Fungi > Mycelium > Unclassified | place: USA: New Jersey, Wharton State...
CGTCCGAGGTCTCGACGCCACTGTCGGCGATCAGCGCGATCAGGCCTTCGGAGGTCTCGAGCAGCTTCGCCACCCGCTCGTCGGCGTTCCTGAGGTCGCGGGAGGAGAGATCGACGCCCTTGGCGAGCTCGTTCAGCTCGGCGATCACGGTGTCGCAATGACCGAGATTGGAGGTCGCGGCGCGCGCGACGCTGCCGATCTCGGCGCCCACGGATGAAAAGCCCTCCTGCACCCGCATGATGATGCCGGAGATCTGCTGGGCGCCTTCGCCGGCGCTCTTGGCGCGCAGCGCCGCGTCGCTGCTCTCGCCGATCAGGCTGCCGATCTGGCCGTCGAGGTCGCGCACGGTGTCGGAGATCTGATGCGTCGCCTGGCGGGTCGCCTCGGCGAGGCTCTTCACCTCGCTGGCGACGACCGCAAAGCCGCGGCCGGCGGTCCCGGCGCGCGCAGCCTCGATCGTGGCGTTGAGCGCCAGCAAATTGGTCTGCTTGGCGATCGCCTCGATCGATCCGGAGACTTTTGCGACCTGGCTCAGCGCGGAGCCGACCGCGGCAAGCCGCGCCTCGATCCGCCCGACGGCGGCGACCAGCTCCGAGATGTGGCTGACCGCCGTCTCGACCGCGCCGCGCGATTCCGCGATCTGGCCGACAGCGGCGGATGCGGTCGATTGCACCGCCTGCGAGGCATTGGCGATGTCGTGATTGGCCGTGACCATGGTCTTGGCCGTGGTCTGCAAATGGTGGAACCGGTCCGACTGGCTCGCGACGCGGTTTGCGACCTCCTGGACGTTGCCGGCGATGTCGGCGAGTTCCACCCCGAGGCCGCCGATCCGGTCGGCGAGCTGGTCGACCAGCCGCTCGGCCAACGTCCGGTTGGACGACGTGTCCAGAACTGCAAGCTGCACGACCGACATTCAAGGTTCCTTCCGTCAGGGCGTTCGGCGACCGCCGCGAGTTTCCCATTCCAAAAATCAAGACGTGATTCGCGCCTGCCGTCTTGCCTGAGCGCGAACTGTGCAGCCCGGATACAGCGCAGCGAAATCCGGGGTAGCTCGCTCGTGGAAATACTGGTCCCGGATTGCGCTTCGCTGCATCCAGGGTGCAAGAATTCCGATCACAGTTTGTACGCGGTGCGGAATCCGCCCCAGTGCCGGCCGCGCACGCGGATCGGCACGTCGATCTCGCGCATCATCACGGTGTTGCCGTTGCCCATGTCGCGCGCATAGCTCTGGATCAGATAGGCGCGCTGGTTGCGGGCCGCGGCGAGCCCGGCCGCATCGTTGAAGATGCGGCGGTTGCGGCAATTGGCGGTGTTGTAGGCGACATCGCCCGGCCGCTGCGGCTGCGAGTAGATCTTGTTATGGACCGGCAGATAGCCGTTCTGGTCGACGGTGGCGCAAAACGCCAGCCGCTTGTCCTTGGCGAGGAACGCTTCCAGCACCGCGGGCAGGGTGCGATCGGCCCAGTCGAGCATTCTGGTGCGATATTGCACCGGATTGGTGCCCGGGATTTCGACGTAGTTGGTGTCGAACATGTCCTCGATCGTGATGGCGCCGCTCGTGAGCGCGCGCTCGAAGGTCTTGCTCAAGGTGCCGCCGGCTTCCATCGCGCGGGTGACGAGTTCGGCGTTCTCCTCGTGGATCGCCCACATCCGGTCTTCGATCTTTTCGCGCAGCTCGGCACTCGCGGCCTCGAAGCGCGCCTTGGCGCCGGCCTTGGAGCGCTCGCCGATCCTGATCCGGCAGGCGCCGATATCGGCCAGCGTCGCGCTCAGCGTTTCGTTGGCGGGCAGCCGGTCGGCATCAGGTCCGCTGATCAGGACGCCGTCCATCGCGATCTCGTAAACCGGCGCGGTGATGAGGCCGCGCGCGGTCTTGATCTCGATCTGGAGGCTGCAGGGCAGCCGCTCGTTCTTGCGGGGATCGTCGCGTTCGTTCTGGCGCAGCAGGACCGCGCAGCGGGCCTTCAGCTTCTGGGCGAAGGCGGTCACCGCCTTGCCGGCCTTGGCGACATCGTCGCCATGAACGGCCGCTTCCTTGGTGGCACTGTCGATCTCGCCGGCGCTGGTGCCGACCGAGACGATGAAATGCGATGCGGAGGCCGCGTTCTGGCCCATCTCGCCGGTGATCTGGTTCTGCTCGGCGACCGCGCCGTTGACGTTCTCGAACACCGGACGGATCGCCTCGATCGCCTGCGAGATCCGGTGCACGGCATCGGCCGAGCCGGTGGCGTCCTTTTGCAGCGCCTCGATCTTCCTAGTGATCTCCTCGGTCGCGCTCTGGGTCTGCACCGCCAGCGCCTTGACCTCGGTTGCGACCACCGCAAAGCCCTTGCCGGCGGCGCCGGCGCGCGCCGCCTCGATGGTCGAGTTGAGCGCCAAGAGCGTGGTCTGGCGCGCGATCTGGGCGATCAGATTGACGACATTGCCGATCGCGGCCGAGGATTCGCGCAGGCGGTCGACATTGGCGGTGGCCTCGCGGGCGGCCGCGGCGGCGTCATCGGCGAGGCGGGAGGCGCTGCGGACCTGCTGGCCAATACCTTCAGCGGAATGGGTGAAACGGTCGGCGGCCTCCGAGAACGTGGTCGCGGTGTTCTGCGCGTCGCTCGAGCGGCCGGAGAGCGCATCGGTGCGGGCGCGGATGGTCGCGAGCGTCGCCGCGGTCGCTTCGGCGCCGTCAGCCACCGAGCCGGCCGCGCGTTCGAGCTGGCGGATCATGGCGCCGAGCTCGAGTTCGAGCAGTTCCAGGATGGCCTTGGCCGAATCGGCCTCGGCGGACGGCGCCTCGGGGGCAACCGCCGCAGTCGGAAGCTTTGGTTCGGGGGGCGCCGCAACCGGCTCCGGCCCTTGCCTTCGAAACAACCCGAACGCCATGGGGGACTCTTAAAGGTTGGTGCTCTTGAAAAGGTGAGGCGGGACGCCCGCGAATCCTCTCATCCGGTCATGAAGTCAGGGTTAACAAGTGCCTCATATTCCAGGATGCGGTAACATTCCGGGACGGAACGCCCTGCCGATCCTTTGATTTTGGCGGGTGAGAGGCCTATAAGGCCGCGTTTCCCATCCCGTTCAGACCTGAAGCTTGCAAGAGACGTCGCATGGCCGGCCATTCCCAATTCAAGAACATCATGCACCGCAAGGGCCGTCAGGATGCCCAGAAGTCGAAGCTTTTCGGCAAGCTGGCCCGCGAAATCACCGTGGCGGCCAAGCTCGGGACCCCCGATCCGGCGATGAATGCGCGCCTGCGCGCTGCCGTGGTCGCGGCACGGGTCGAGAACATGCCCAAGGACAATATCGAGCGCGCCATCAAGAAGGCCTCGGGCAGCGATGGCGAGAACTATGACGAGATCCGCTACGAGGGTTACGGCCCCGGCGGCGTCGCCGTGATCGTCGAGGCGCTGACCGACAACCGCAATCGCGCCGCCTCCGACATCCGCTCCTTCTTCACCAAGTCCGGCGGCAATCTCGGCGAAACCGGCTCGGTCGCCTTCATGTTCGACCGCACCGGCATCATTGAATACGACGCCAGTGTTGCCTCCGACGATGCGATGCTGGATGCCGCCATCGAGGCCGGCGCCGACGACGTGGTCTCGAGCGAAGCCGGCCACGAGGTCTACGCCTCGCAGGAGACTTTTCGCGAGGTCGCCAAGGCGCTGGAGGCGAAGTTCGGCGAGCCGCGCAAGGCGGCGCTGACCTGGAAGCCGCAGAACACCGTCGCGGTCGACGACGAGACCGGCGAAAAGCTGTTGAAGCTGATGGACCTGCTCAACGAGCACGACGACGTGCAGAACGTGTTCGCCAATTTCGAAGTGTCCGACGCGCTGATCGCGAAGATGGGTGGCTGAGAGCCTCGACCTCGCCCCACACTCCACTGTCATCGCCCGGCTCGACCGGGCGAAACCGCCCTGTATTCCAGAGACCCGCGTTTGACCCGATAAGCCGCGGCGTACTGGATCCCCGCTTTCGCGGGGATGACAAGCGGGCGTGGTACGGCGAGCGGGCAGGGGATGGCGCGCTGTTTGTGTTTCGTTCTCCGGACGCAGGCGGTATCACTACCCCATGACATCGGCTCCGATTCGCTCTCCCGTCCGCATCATCGGTATCGATCCCGGCCTCCGCCGCACCGGCTGGGGGGTGATCGAGACCGAGGGCAACCGTCTGATCTATGTCGCCTGCGGCTCGGTCGAGCCGCCCGACAATCTGCCGCTGGCGCGTCGGCTGCTCGCGATCCATGAGGGGCTTGCGGCGGTGCTCGGAGACTTCAAGCCGGCCGAAGCCGCTGTCGAAGCGACCTTCGTCAACAAGGACGGCGTCGCCACCTTGAAGCTCGGCCAGGCCCGCGGCGTTGCCATGCTGGCGCCCGCGATGTTCGGCATCTCGGTCGCCGAATACGCGCCGAACCAGGTCAAGAAGACGGTGGTCGGTGCCGGACATGCCGAGAAGAGCCAGGTCCAGGTGATGCTGAAGATCCTGCTGCCGAAAGCCGAGCCGCCCTCCGCCGACGCCGCCGACGCACTCGCGATCGCCATCACCCACGCCCATCACCGCCAGAGCACAGCGCTGCGGCTGAAGGTGGCGAGCCTATGAGCGTGCGCTGTGAGGAGAGCACGCTGGTCAGGCTCCCTCCCCCCTTGCGGGGGAGGGTTGGGGAGAGGGGTAGGCCCCGGGCGACGGCGGACAATGTGCGACGACTCTGTATCAACGAAACGCCCGAGATAGAATCTGGCGCGAGTGTTGTTTCCGCTCAACGTCAGGCGTCTGAGCAAGCGGCACCCCTCTCCCTAACTCTCCCCCGCAAGGGGGGAGGGAACCCGCTCGCCGGTGCCTCCCTCACCGTGCGCATCGAATCCATGGTGGCCGCATGATCGGCAAGCTCAAGGGCCTGATCGATTCCTACGGTGAGGATTATGTGATCCTCGACGTCGGCGGCGTCGGCTACCAGGTGCATTGTTCGACGCGCACGCTGCAGCACCTGCCCTCGCCCGGCGAGGCCGCGGTGCTGTCGATCGAGACGTATGTCCGCGAAGACCAGATCAAACTGTTTGGCTTCCGCTCCGACCAGGAGCGCGAATGGTTTCGCCTGCTGCAGACCGTGCAGGGCGTCGGCGCCAAGGTCGCACTCGCCGTGCTGAGCACGCTGCAGCCTTCCGATCTCGCCAACGCGATCGCGCTGCGCGACAAGGCCGCGGTCGCGCGCACGCCGGGCGTCGGCCCCAAGGTCGCCGAACGTATCGTCACCGAGCTGAAGGACAAGGCGCCGGCCTTCGCCAATGTCGATCCGGCCGTCGTGCATCTCGCCGGAGCCGTTGACGACCAGCGTGCTCCACGCCCGGTGGCCGATGCGATCTCCGCGCTGGTCAATCTCGGCTACGGCCAGCCGCAGGCTGCGGCCGCGATCGCCGCCGCCTCGCGCAGCGCGGGTGAGCAAGCGGAGACAGCGCAGTTGATCCGGTTGGGCCTGAAGGAATTGTCGAAGTGAGTGCTCCGATTGTAGGGTGGGCAAAGCGAAGCGCGCCCACCACGGCGAGCGTCCTGATCGATGGTGGGCACGGCGCAAACGCGCCTTTGCCCACCCTGCAAACTGACGTCGCCACATGAACACGCCGCCCTCCCGCATCGTCACCCCCGAACGCCGCACCGATGACGTCGGCGACACCGCGATGCGTCCGCAATCGCTGACGGATTTCGTCGGCCAGGCGCAGGCGCGCAAGAATCTCTCGATCTTCATCGAGGCGGCGAAGAAGCGCAGCGAGGCGCTGGATCACGTGCTGTTCGTCGGTCCCCCCGGCCTCGGCAAGACCACGCTGGCGCAGATCGTCGCGCGCGAGCTCGGCGTCGGCTTCCGCGCCACCTCGGGTCCCGTGATCGCCAAGGCCGGCGATCTCGCCGCGCTACTGACCAATCTCGAAGAGCGCGACGTGCTGTTCATCGACGAGATCCATCGCCTCAGCCCGGCCGTGGAAGAGGTGCTCTATCCCGCGATGGAGGACTTTCAGCTCGACCTGATCATCGGTGAGGGGCCGGCGGCGCGCTCGGTGAAGATCGAGCTGGCAAAATTCACGCTGGTCGGCGCGACGACGCGCGCCGGCCTGCTGACCAATCCGCTGCGCGACCGCTTCGGCATCCCGATCCGGCTCAACTTCTACACGATCGAGGAGCTGGAGAAGATCGTCACCCGCGGCGCGCGCGTGCTCAACATCGGCATGACGTCAGACGGCGCCAACGAGATCGCGCGCCGTGCCCGCGGCACCCCGCGCATCGCCGGCCGCCTTTTGCGCCGTGTGCGCGACTTTGCTTCGGCTGCCGACGCCGAGTCCATCGACCGCGAGATCGCCGATCGTGCGCTCTCCGCGCTCGAGGTCGACAGCGCCGGCCTCGATGCGATGGACCGCCGCTACCTCACCACGATTGCGATGAACTACGGCGGCGGCCCGGTCGGCGTCGAGACCATGGCAGCGGCGCTGTCGGAGCCGCGCGACGCGATCGAGGACATCATCGAGCCCTATCTGATCCAGTGCGGCTATCTGCAACGCACCCCGCGCGGGCGCCTGTTGACCTCGCATGCCTTCCGCCACCTCGGCCTCGCCGAGCCGAACCGCGATCCGGCGCAGTTCGGCCTGTTCGGCGGCGATGGCGACCAGGATTGATCGCCGCGAGGCGCGATCAGGAATATCCGTTCACGAAATCGATGAATTGCTGGTTCTTCAGCGCAAGCCCCTGCGCGAATTGCAGCGCCGCGGCGTTGGTGTATTTGCAATAGCTGATGAGGTAGCAGGCGAATGCGGCGGACGCCCGGTCGCCGGACGAGCAGTGCAGCAGCCCCGGCTGCGTCCATCCATTCAGCGTCGCCGCGATGGCGTGCCCCTGTTGATTGAACCGCGCCTGCGACATCGCGATGTGCGGCAGCGGAATGTTGCCGCAGCCGACGCCGTTGAGAATGAGCTGATCGGTCTCGGTCAGGTCGAAGGGCACCAGCGGCGAGATGTATTCGGCGGGGTCGCGCACCGACAGCACCGAGGTAATCCTGGCCGTTGCGATCGCCTCATAGGGGCTCGCGCCGGGCCAGATGTAGACCGGCTGCGACGTGACGTAGAATGTGTTCGGTCCGGTCAATTTGAAGCAGACGTCGTGAGCGACCGGCAGCGTACATTTGGCGACGGTAAAGTTGACGGGCATGAAAACGGCCTTGCTGGTGAATTTATCTGGATGATACCTATAGTTGTGTCATTCCGCCACTCCACTTTGTCGCCGCGCGGCGTCCGTGATCGCGCTCGCGAAGACGTGAAAAGACGTGTTGATGCAGGGCACGGCGCTGCCGGTAACCATGGCGGCTAACCATCGCCGCGCATCTGCAGGTCCTCTGCACAAACGCGGCCCAATTTCGCTCCATTCGCAGGGCCTATGGTCGACCAGGCATCACCGATCACATGTCCATGATTTCACGTCGTCAGTTTCTCTACTCCGCCGGCGGATTGACCGCCGCCGGTGCCTCGACCGCGGCCTATGGCGTCAGCGAGCCGGTGGTTCGGCTGACGCTGACGCGCTACGATTTGTCGCCGCGGCAATGGCCGTCGGATTTTCCGCTGAAGATCGCCGTGCTCGCCGACATCCACGCCTGCGATCCCTGGATGTCGCTCGATCGCATCGCCGAGATCGTCGATCGCACTAACGCGCTCAATGCCGATATCATCGTGATGCTCGGCGATTATGTCGCCGGGCTGCGCCATGTCAGGCGCTTCATTCCCGCGTCCGAATGGGCCGCGGTGCTCGCAAATCTGAAGGCGCCGCTCGGCGTCCATGCCATCCTCGGCAATCATGATTACTGGGACGACAAGACGGTGCAGCGCCGGGGCGAGGGCGTGCCTGCGGCGCGCCGCGCGCTGGAGCATGTCGGCATTCCCGTTTACGAGAACGACGCGGTGCAGCTCGTCAAGGACGGCCGTCCGTTCTGGCTCGCCGGGCTCGGTGACCAGCTCGCCTATCTGCCCGCGCGCCGCTTCCGCCATGTCGCGCAAATCGGCGTCGACGATCTCGGCGCGACGCTCGCCCAGGTCACCGACGACGCGCCGGTGATCCTGCTCGCGCATGAGCCCGACGTCGCGCTGCGCGTGCCCTCGCGTGTCGCGCTGCAACTGTCTGGCCACACCCATGGCGGGCAGGTGCGCCTGCTCGGCTGGTCGCCGGCAGTGCCGGTGAAGCACGGCATGCGGCTCGCCTACGGTCATCTCCGGACCAAGACCGACGTCATCGTCTCCGGCGGCCTCGGCTGCAGCATCATGCCGTTCCGCCTCGGCGTGCCGCCCGAGATCGTGCAGGTGACGCTGGGCGCCAGGGGGCCCGCGGTGTCCTGACGACGCTTGCGCGCCCGGCGATTTTGCGCAAAACGAACAGAGTTTCAGCGCAATCGAGGCCCGCAATTGACCCTGCCCCATATCGACGGCGAGATTCGTGACGGCCGCCACCATATGCAGGTCCGCGTCTATTACGAGGACACCGATTTTTCCGGCATCGTCTATCACGCCAATTATCTGCGTTTCATGGAGCGCGGGCGCACCAATCATCTGCGCCTGATGGGTGCCGAGCAGAACGCGCTGTTCGAGGAGGCCGAGACGGAGGGCGCAGGCTTCGCCTTCGTCGTGCGCTCGATGACCCTCGATTTCCTCAAGCCCGCGCGAATGGACGACATCCTCGATGTCGTGACCTGGCCGGTCGCGGTGAAGGGCGCCTCGATCATGCTGGCGCAGGAGGTCAGGCGCGGCCATGATGTGCTGGTGAAGGCGCAGGTCCGCGTCGCCTTCATCAGCGGTGGCCGCGCCCAGCCCATCCCGAAGAGCATTCGCGCGCTGATGAAGGCCGATCTGGACTAGCTATCGGCCGATAGCAAACGCCCCATCGACTCTTCATGCGACGGCGATAGATTTGCGCGAACCCAACAAATGCCGAGGGATCGCCGATGTCACGCCCGCCACTTCCGCCGTTCACCCGCGAGACCGCCGCGCAGAAGGCGCGCATGGCGGAGGATGCCTGGAATTCGCGCGATCCCGCGCGCGTCGCGCTCGCCTATACCGAGGACAGCCGGTGGCGCAACCGCTCCGAGGTGTTCGAGGGACGCGAGGCGATCGTGGCCTTCCTCACCCGCAAATGGGAAAAAGAACACGACTACCGCCTTATCAAGGATCTCTGGGCGTTCGACGGCAACCGGATCGCGGTGCGTTTCCAGTACGAATGGCATGATGCCAGCGGCAACTGGTTTCGCTCCTACGGCAACGAGCAGTGGGAGTTCGACGCGCACGGCCTGATGCGCCGCCGCGAGGCCTCGATCAACGACATCGCGATATCGGAGAAGGATCGCCGCTTCCACTGGCCAGCGCCCGGCCCGCGTCCGGCGGATATGCCGGGGTTGGGGGAGAGGCCGTTCTAGGCTAGCGGTTCGAGCCGGGCCGTCGTGCTTCGAGACGCGCGTTTTTCCGCGCTCCTCAGCATGACGGGGAGGGAATTGAGCGCTTTGCATTGCTCACGAGCTTGCACGCGACCTGACACCGTCATCCTGAGGTGCTCGCGTAGCGAGCCTCGAAGGATGGACGGCCCCCGACTCCGGAGGCCGCCATGATCGGTTGGGATTCTCTGTGCGCTACGCCGCCGCCTTGTGCCGGGCCAGTTCGGCCTTGTAGAGCTCGAACTCTTCCCCGACAGCCTTCGCAACCGACGGCCGAGCGCGCAGACGCTCGTAATAGGCCTTCAGCGCCGGCCATTTTGCCAGCTCGATCGGCGGCGTCGCCATGGTCCAGTTGATGACCGTGACGAGATAGGCGTCGGCGACGGTGAAATGGTCGAGCAGGAACTCGCGGCCCTTCAGATGGTTCTCGAGATAGTCGAGCCGCGAGACGTATTTCTCCAGCGCGTAGCTCTTGGCCTCCGGCGGCGCCTTCTTGTCGAGCAAGGGCAGGAACAGGCCCTTGTGCAATTCGGTGCCGATGAAGCAGAGCCATTGATGCAGCTTTGAGCGCTCGGCATTCGATGACGTGCCGATGCCCGAGGTCGGGAACTGGTCGGCGACATACTGCAGGATCGCGGCGTTCTCGGTCAGCACCACGCCGTCATCGGTGCGCAACGTCGGCACCAGCCCGAGCGGGTTGACCGCGTTGAAGTCGGAGCCGTCGTTCCGCACCTGCTTGGTCCTGGGATCGACCTCGAGATAATTGGCGGTCTGCCCCGCTTCGTACAGCGCAACGCGGGTCGCCATCGAGCAGGCGAGCGGCGAGAAATACAGATCCATGGGTGCCTCCGTGTGTCTGGCGCGGGCGTCCCGGCCAATGTTGATTTTTGTACTGTCTTGGATAATATTGGATGCGTCAAGGAATTTAATGCGAAATGGTACAAAAAAATAGTAAGCCGCCAGCTGCTGCCAAAATCGCAGCGCCCACAGTGCCGAAACGGCGCGGGCGGCCGCGCGCCTATGAGCCGGAGGTCGCGCTCGGCAAGGCGCTCGATCTGTTCCGGCGCGACGGCTTCGCCGCCACCTCGCTCGATGATCTCTCTGCCGCCACCGGCATGAACCGGCCGAGCCTCTATGGCGCCTTCGGAGACAAGCGCGAGCTCTACATCAAGAGCTACCAGCGCTATCGCGACGACGCGCGCGCCGAGATGGCCAATATCTTCCGCAGCGAAGCGCCGCTCAAGGAGCGGCTGAAGCGGATCTACGCCATCGCGCTCGACATCTACACCGAAGGGGAGACGCCGCGCGGCTGTTTCACCGTGATGACGGCCGCCTCCGAAGCGGTGTCGGATCCCGCGATCCGCGCCATGGTGCTGGAAGGCCTTGTCGAGCTCGACAAGGCTTTTGCGATCTGCTTCCGGCTCGCCAAGGAGCGTGGCGAATTGCCCGGCACGGCCGATCCGACCGTGCTCGCGCATCTCGCATCGGCGACCATCCACACCATTGCGATCCGCGCCCGCGCCCGCGTGCCGCGCAAGGAGCTGGAAGCGATCGTGCAGGGCGCCCTCGACGTGATGTGTGCGGTGAAATAATCGCGAGATTTCCTCCGTGCCGAATGTCGGCTCCCGGTGATCCCAGCCGTCTTCCACAAGATGCAGCAGTCAGGGAAGCAAGACATCATGGGAAAAGTCAGAACGTCAGTGTTCATGGTATCGATCGACGGCTTTGCCGCCGGTCCGCGTCAGAGCCTCGAAAATCCGTTCGGCGAGGGCGGCCTGGTGCTGCCGGCGAGCTGGTACTTCGAGACGCGGACGTTTCGCGAGATGACCGGCAAGGATGGCGGGACCACCGGTCTCGACGACGAGATCGCCCGCGAGTCGATGCAGAATATCGGTGCCTGGATCATGGGGCGAAACATGTTCGGCCCGATCCGCGGTTCCTGGCCGGACGGCTCCTGGAAGGGCTGGTGGGGCGACAATCCGCCGTACCACACGCCGGTGTACGTGCTGACCCATCACGCGCGGCCGGACCTTCCGATGGAAGGCGGCACGGTTTTCCACTTCGTGACCGAGGGCATCGTGGCCGCGCTGGAGCGGGCGCGCGCGGTGGCGCAGGGCAAGGACATCCGTGTCGGCGGCGGCGCTTCGGTGGTGCGCCAATTCCTGCAAGCGCGCCTGCTCGACGAACTGCATTTGGTGTTGCCGCCGGTCGTCCTCGGCGAGGGCGAGAGCCTGTTTGCGGGGCTCGATCTGCCGCGGCTCGGCTACGCCGTCGTCGACCGCGTCGCGAGCCCGAACGCAACGCACGTCACCCTGGCGCGCAAGTCGTCCTAGATCTCGGACGAGCCGCGTCGAGCGCAGACAATCAGCGCTTGACGCGCGCTTCGTTCAGTCGTATTTAACCCAAACGTTATTTAACGCACAGGCTAAATACGAATGGCGCTCGATCCCCTCAGCTCGGCCTTCGCGGCACTGGCCGATCCGACCCGGCGCGCGATCCTGGCGCGTCTCGCGCTCGGCGAGACCTCGGTGATGGAACTGGCCGAGCCGTTCGACATGAGCCTGCCGGCGATCTCCAGGCACCTGAAGGTGCTCGAGCATGCCGGGCTGATCTCGCGCGGCCGCGAGGCGCAGTGGCGGCCCTGCCGGATCGCGCCGGTTGCGTTCAAGCAGGTCGATGGCTGGCTCGGGAATTTCCGCCGCTTCTGGGATGAGAGCTTCAACCGCCTCGACGGCCTGCTCGAGGAGATGAAGGCGGAGGAGGCCGCCAAGGCTTCGCCGCGAAAGAAGACCAAAGTCAGAGTGACCAAGGAGAAGCAAGGTGGACGCACGCGTGGATAAGAAGCTGAAGATCACGACCCCATCGGATCTCGAATTCGCCATGACGCGCCAGTTCGACGCGCCGCGGCGCCTGGTGTTCGACGCGATGACGAAGCCGGACCTGGTGGTCCGCTGGCTCGGTTGCGCCGAGATGGCGATGCCGGTCTGCGAGATCGACCTGCGCGTCGGCGGCGCCTACCGTTTCGTGTTCCGCTCGACCGAGGGCATCGAGCACGTGCTGAGCGGGACCTATCGCGAGGTGGTGCGCCCCGAGCGCGTGGTGTTCGGCGAGGTGTTCGCGATGCCCGGTTTCACCAGTGAGGAATATTTGGTGACGTCGGTGTTCGTCGAGGCCGACGGCATGACGACGCTGACGACCACGATCAAGCACCCGACCAGGGAAGCCCGCGACGGCCACCTCAATTCCGGCGTCGAGAAGGGCGTCGCGCCCGCCTACGACCGGCTCGCCGAGGTGGTGGCGACAATGGGGTAGGGCGCGAAGCTCGCTCTCTCAACATGTCGTCCCGGCGCAGGCCGGGACCCATAACCACCGTCGGGCGTTGGGCGAAGGCTGGGGCTCCAGCGTCATTCCATCATCTGCATTCGTGGTAATGGGTCACGGTCTGCGCCGGGACGTCACTGTCTTGGCGGTCACGCTCGCCCCTAGTACCCTCGCTTGCGATCCACCAGGTTCTCCAGCGCGCCGCCGGCCTCGAACCGCGCAATTTGCCGCGCCACGTATTTCGAGATCTCGTCGGCGTCGGTGTCGGCGGCATTGTGCGGCGTCAGCACCACCCTGGGGTGGCTCCAGATCGGGCTATGCTCCGGCAGCGGCTCGGTCTCGTAGACATCGAGCGAGGCGGCGCCCAGCGTGCCGTCGTCGAGCGCGTGCAGGATATCGGCCTCATTCTGCAACCCGCCGCGGCCGGCATTGATGATCACGGGTGCGCCGAGCGGACTGTCGCGGTTCATCTTCGCGAAGACGTCGCGGCCAAGCACATGCCGCGTATCCGGCGTCAGCGGCAGCAGGCAGACCAGGATATTGGTTTGGCGCAGGAAGGCATCAAAGCCCTCAGCGCCGTGGAAGCAGGTAATGCCGTCGATCTGTTTCTCGCTGCGGCTCCAGCCCACGACATGGAAGCCCAGCGCCCGGAGCGCCCGCGCCGACGCCGCGCCCAATGTACCGAGCCCCATGATGCCGACGGTGATCGCACCCGCCGCCCATTGATATTTCGGTGCCCAGCGCCGCACGCGCTGCGATTCCCGCAAGTAAAGTTCCTGGCGATGATGCATCAGCACATGCAGCACGACATATTCGGTCATGCGGTCGGTCAGGTCGTCGACCGCGACCCGCACCAGCGGCACGTCAGGTAGCGAGCGGTCGGCCATCAGCGCGTCGACGCCGGCGCCGAGATTGAAGATGACACGCAGATTCTGGAATGCGGCGAGCTCGCCGGGCTTCGGCTTCCACACCGCGGCATAGTGCACCTCGGCTGGATCGAGCGCCGGGTCGGGCAGCAGCACGACGCGCCGGTCGGCGCTAACGGCATCGAACCGCGCCTTCCAGCGCGCCGGCGACCAGTTCTCGGTGCCGCCGTTCACCAGCAGCGCAAGCGCGCCCTTACCCATCCGGATACCTCCAAAATCAACGTGACCTAGATCACGGAACGGCGTGCGCCGCTCTCCTAGTCTCCTGCCATCAACAGGGGAGAACATCCATGCGCAAACTGATCCTGATTTCCGCTTTCGTCCTCGCCTCCGCCACCGCCCAGGCCGGCCAGGACCGCGGCCTGGTGCTGGCCGCCAACGACACGCCGGTCTCCGCGCCGACGGCCGAGACCGCCAAGCCGGCCGATCCGGCGCCGGCCGCCCAACCGCAGACCACCCAGGCGCAGGGGCAGGTGCAAGGCGACGCGCAAGCCCAGCCCGCGCCGGCCGAGACGCCGAAGCGGTACACGGCGAAGTCGGTGAAGAAGGCGCACGTCCACCATTACGAGAGCGACGAGGCGAAGGCTCGCCGCATCGCCGCCCGCTACGGCATCTACTGGTAATCGCAGCGCCATAAATGTCGCGGTGACGCCCTTATATGGTCAGTCACCGTGACCGAGGCGCGCGAGCGCGATGACAATTCACCCCAGACTTTGTCGCGCTCTCGCATTCGGAGCCGGCAGCCGAAATTTCTTTCGTTCTGCTGTCGGCAGCGCGCATAATCGTTCGTTCTTGCAATGAACGGAGATGCCCCAGCCATGCTGTACGCCATCCTTTGCTATCACGACGAAGACTTCGTCGGGTCCTGGAGCAAGGAACACGACGCCGACGTCATGCAGAAACTGACCGTCGTGCAGGAACAGCTCGCCAAGCAGGGCCGGCTCGGCCCGGTGGCGCGGCTATTGCCGACCACGGCCGCAACCACGCTGCGCAAGGACGATCCGCCGCTGGTGCTGGACGGCCCGTTCGCCGAGACCAAGGAGCAACTGCTCGGCTTCTACATCGTCGACTGCAAGAACCTCGACGAGGTGCTGGACGTCGCGCGCGATCTCGGCAAGGCCAATCCCGGCGGCACCTATGAGATCCGTCCGGTCGGCGTGTTCCATCCCGGAGGTGCCAGGCCGTGACCGACACCGCCTGGATCGATGCCGCGCTGACCTCGGCGCGTCCCCAGGCCGTCGGCGCGCTGCTGCGCTATTTCCGCAACCTTGATACCGCGGAGGAGGCGTTCCAGAACGCCTGCCTGCGTGCGCTGAAGAGCTGGCCGCAGAACGGCCCGCCGCGCGATCCGGCAGCCTGGCTCATCATGGTCGGCCGCAACGTCGCGATCGACGAGGTCAGGCGCAACAAGAAGCAGGAACCGCTGCCAGATGACGATCAGGCGATCTCCGATCTCGGCGACGCCGAGGACGAGATCGCCGAACGGCTCGACGGCTCGCACTACCGCGACGACATCCTGCGGCTGTTGTTCATCTGCTGCCACAAGGACCTGCCGGCGACGCAGCAGATCGCGCTGGCGCTGCGGATCGTCTCCGGCCTCACCGTGAAGCAGATCGCGCGCGCCTTCCTGGTCTCGGAGGCGGCGATGGAGCAGCGCATCACGCGGGCCAAGGCGCGCGTCGCCGCTGCACTGCTGCCGTTCGAGACCCCGGGCGCGGTCGAGCGCAGCGAGCGCCTCGCCTCGGTCGCCGCGATGATCTATCTGATCTTCAACGAGGGCTATTCGGCAAGCGGCGACACCGCCGAGATCCGCTCGCCGCTGTGCGAGGAGGCGATCCGCCTCGCCCGGCTTTTGCTCCGCCTGTTCCAGAGCGAGCCGGAGATCATGGGGCTGACTGCGCTCCTGCTGTTGCAGCACGCCCGCGCGGCTGCGCGCTTCGACGCTGATGGCCAGGTGATCCTGCTCGACGACCAGGACCGCGGCCTGTGGAATCAGAAGCTGATCGCCGAAGGGCTGGCGCTGATCGACAAGGCGATGCGTCATCGCAGGAGCGGGCCCTATCAGGTGCAGGCCGCGATCGCGGCGCTGCACGCCCGCGCCGAGACGCCCGAGGACACCGACTGGGCGCAGATCGACCTGCTCTATGGCGCGCTCGAGCTGATGCAGCCGTCGCCGGTGGTGACGCTGAACCGTGCGGTCGCGGTCTCCAAGGTGAGGGGACCCGAGGCCGCGCTCGAGATGATCGAGCCCCTGGCGCCGCGGCTCTCCAACTATTTCCACTATTTCGGCGTGCGCGGCGCCTTCCTGATGCAGCTCGGCCGCAACGACGAGGCCCGAATCGCCTTCGACCGCGCGATCGCGCTCGCCAACACCACGGCCGAGGCCGCCCACATCCGCATGCACATCGACCGCCTGATGCGCGACAGCCAGCCGCGCGACAAGAAGGCGAAGTAACCACGCTCACGTACGTCGTAGTCGTCAGCTGAGACTTCCCGTGTGGCACCCCTCTCCCTAACCTCGAGAGCGAGCTTCGCTCGCCTCGGACCCCCGCAAGGGAAGGGTGGGGAGAGGGATGAGCCCCGGGCGAGACGATCGACGTATGCGCCGCTCTTTCAAAAAAAACTCCACCCGCATTGTCGGCCTCCCACCTTGCCGTTCGTCATAGAGGCAGAGCATCACCACACCTTGGGGAGCAAGCCATGCCGACGATCGCCGAGACCGGCGTCTCAAAGCCCGCACGCATCACCGGCCGCATCCTGAGCGGCCTCGTCATCGTCTTCCTGCTGTTCGACGGCGCAATCAAGCTCGTGCCGTTGTCGGTCGTCACCGAGGGGATGGACAAGATGGGCTTTGGTGCGAGCGATACGCTCGCGCGCAGCCTCGGCATCATCACCATCGTCTGCACGCTTTTGTATTCCGTGCCGCCGACGTCGATCCTCGGCGCGATCCTGCTCACCGGCTATCTCGGCGGCGCGATCGCCACCCACGTCCGGGTCGGTAGCCCGCTGTTCACGCACACGCTGTTCGGGGTCTATCTCGGCCTGATGGTGTGGGGCGGACTTTACCTGCGCGACGGCAATCTGCGCGCGCTGCTGCCGTTTCGCCGCTGATCCATTATCATCCCCGCATTCGTCCTCACGGAGACAATCATGCTCGAGATCGTTGCCATCATCGCCGTCATCCTGGCGCTCGCGATTGCGATCGTCCTCATCCTGGCGGCGACCAAGCCGGATACGCTGCGGGTCACGCGTGCGATCAGCATCAAGGCGCCGGCGGACCGCATCTTTCCTTTGATCAACGACTTCCATCAATGGGTGGTATGGTCGCCCTACGAGACCAAGGATCGCGCGATGAAGCGCAGCTATGACGGGGCGCAGAGCGGCAAGGGCGCGGTCTACGGCTGGGACGGCGACAAGAATGTCGGCTCCGGCCGGATGGAGATCCTCGAAGCCGCAGCGCCGTCGAAGATCGTCATCAAGCTCGATTTCTTCAAGCCGTTCGAGGGGCACAACACCGCCGAGTTCACAATGCTGCCGCAGGGTGATGCGACCAACGTCACATGGACCATGTACGGTCCCGCGGTCTTCATGTCGAAGCTGATGCAGGTGTTCATCAACCTGGATCGGATGATCGGCCGGGATTTCGAAGTCGGTCTCGCCAACATGAAGAAAGTGACGGAGACATAATTCCAAGGAGCACGCGATGCAGGTCAATCCCTATCTCTCCTTCAACGGCAATTGCGGCGCTGCGCTGAAGCACTACGAGAAGGTGCTGGGTGCGCGGATCGAGGAATCCTTCCCCTATGGCGAGGGCAATGCGGAGATGCAGACGCCGCCCGGCTGGAAGGACAAGATCATGCACGCGACCGTCTCGATCGATGGTGAGGTCATCATGGCGTCCGACGCGCCGCCCGGCCATTTCAAGCAGCCGCAGGGTTTTCACGTCGCGCTGCAGGTCGAGGATGCGGCGGAAGCCGAGAGCCGGTTCAAGGCGCTCGCCGAAGGCGGCACCGTCACCATGCCGTTCGGCAAGACCTTCTTCTCCAACGGCTTTGGCATGTGCGTCGACCAGTTCGGCATCCCCTGGATGGTGAACTGCCCGGCGCAGATGTAGAGCGCCTGCTTCACAAGGCTCAGCTCTCTCACCGTCACCCTGAGGAGGCCGCAACGCGGCCGTCTGGAAGGGCGACGGCCACCAGCAGCGCTACCTGCAGCGCGGATAGAACGCCGCCAGCTCGCGGCCGCGCAGCAGGAGCAGGCGAGAGGTCAACCCGCCGCGGCGGATGATCCAGTCGCGCACCGGGCCTGGATAGGCCTCCAGCACCGCCTCGGAGGCCTCCGGCTCGGCGTACAGCCGCCCGCGCCGATCGATCGAGCGCGCGGCATGGAAGCCGAGCACCGCGCGTCGCGTCACGCAGATGCGGTCGTTCGGCACCATCGACAGCACCAGCGTGCAGGCCGACAGGCAAGGGCCGTCGATCACCACGCGTTCACCGGACTCGCGCACCTTGTCGAACAATTCGATGAACGGGCCGACCTGTCCGCCGGGGCTGGCGAGGATGCGGACCTCGGCATGCACGAGGGATACGCTGGCGCACAGCGCAGCCACCACCAAGATCGTCCTGATCGCTAGCATGTGCATCGGTGGTTCCTTACGGTCGACGGCTTCCCCAGTAGTTACGCTAGCTCGTGCGGCGAGAATTTGTCAGTCGGCGCCGGAGACCCCGGCCTCGGCGAACGTCGCCATGCCGCTGTGGCAGGCGAGTGCGGCGCGCAGCAGCAGGATCGCAACGCCGGCGCCGGAAGCTTCGCCGAGCCGCATGTCGAGATCGAGCAGGGGGGCAAGACCGAGCCCGCGCAGCAATTCGCGGTGGGCGAGCTCGGCCGACACATGTCCGGCCCGGCAATGATCCAGAACCGCGGGCTCGAGCCGCGCCAGCGGCAGCACCGCTGCGGTCGCCACGAAACCGTCGAGCAGCACCGGGATGCCTCTCGCGCGTGCCGCCAGCACCGCACCTGCGATCGCCGCAAGCTCGCGCCCGCCGAGCGCGGAGGCGATCGCGAGCGGATCACCCAGCAGGTCGCGATGGAATTTCAGCGCGGTATCGATCGTGGCGCGCTTGCGCGCCAGACCCGCATCATCGACGCCGGTGCCGCGGCCGGCCCAACGCGCGCCGCGCCCGCCCATCAGTGCCGCGCACAGCATCGCCGCCACCGTGGTGTTGGCGATGCCCATCTCGCCGACCACCAGCAGGTCGGTCTGCTCGGGCACGGTGCGCCAGCCGGTGTCGAGCGCGACCAGGAAATCGGCAGTGTCCATCGCCGGCGCCGTCGTGAAATCGCGGGTCGGCCGCGCCAGCTCGATCGGCTCGACCTTGAGCTCGGCGCCGGCGAGCTTTGCGATCTGGTTGATCGCCGCACCTCCCGCGGCGAAATTCGCCACCATCTGGGCGGTGACCTCGGAGGGAAAAGCCGAGACGCCGCGCTCGGCGATGCCGTGATTGCCGGCGAACACCGTGACCGTGACGTGGTCGAGCCGCGGCATCTCGCGCCGCTGCCAGCGCGCCAGCCAGATCGCCAGCTCCTCGAGGCGCCCGAGGCTGCCCGGCGGCTTGGTCAGGTTCTGCTGACGCTGCGTTGCAGCCGCAGCAGTGGCCTCGTCGCCCATGGGCAGCTCGCGACAAAAGCCGCGGATGTCGTCTAGCGTATTGAAGTGCATGCGATCCTCTCGTAGAGCGGGCCGCACGCTAGTCCAAAATTCAGGCCTCCACCATGAATCAATGGCTCGACGATCTCAGGACCGCGACCGGCTTCCTGACCCGGCTGCCGATCGCCCATCCGGACGGGGCGCGGCCGGAGAATTTCGCGCGGGCGCAGCGGGTGTTTCCCGTTGTCGGCGCCTGCATCGGAGCGGCGGTTGGGCTGTTCTGTCTGTTGCTGCGGGTGACCGGCGTGCCCGACCTCGCCGCCGCGGCGCTCGCGCTCGGCGCCGGCGCGCTGCTCACCGGCGCGCTGCATGAGGATGGGCTTGCCGACGTGGCCGACGGCTTCGGCGGCGGCCGCGACATCGCGGCCAAACTCGAGATCATGCGCGACAGCCGGCTCGGCAGCTACGGCGCGTTGGCGATGCTGGTGAGCTTCGCTGCGAAACTGTCGGCAGTGGCAGCAATCCCTGATGGCTTCATGGTGCAGAGCCTGATCGCGGCGCATGCGCTCGGCCGCGGTGTGCTGCCGTGGATGGCGATCAGCCTGCCTTATGCGCGCAAGGACGGCCTGGCCGCCAATGCCGGACAGGCCGACGGCGCGGTTGCTGCGATGGCGGTCGGCATCGCGCTCGTGATCGCGCTGCTGGCGCTGCCGTTCGGCTCCGCATTGCTGGCAGCGATCGCGGCCGGTGCCAGTGCGCTCGTGATGGCGCGGCTCGCCAAATGGCAGATCGGCGGCCAGACTGGCGATGTGCTTGGCGCAGCCGAGCAGATCGCGGAGACCGCGATCCTGGTGCTGCTCGCAGCGCGGTTTGGGTGAGGGCGATGGACGGCGAAACGCAGCTCTGGCTGATCCGTCACGCGCCGGTCGCTGGACCGCGTGGCGTGATCCACGCTATGGACGCGCCGGCTGATCTCAGCGATGACGCGGCATTCGAGGCATTGAAAGCGCGATTGCCCGCCGGCGCCATTGCCGCATGCAGCCCGGCGCGGCGTACGCGTGAGACCGCGGCGCGCCTCGGCCTCGCTGCGGTCGCGGACGACGCCTTTGGCGAGCAGGATTTCGGCGTCTGGACCGGACGGCGGCACGGCGAGCTCGAAGCGGAGCTTGGTGCGACCTATCACGATTTCTGGCGATCACCGGCAAGCAACCGGCCGCCCGGCGGCGAGAGCTTTGCCGACCAGATTGCGCGGACGCGGGCAGGAGTAGCGCGGCTGCCGGCCGGCGATGTGGTGCTGGTCGTGCATTCCGGCACCGTCCGCGCGGTGCTCGCGATCGCGCTCGATCTCATCCCCGAAGCCGCGCTGCGCTTCGTGATCGATCCGCTATCGCTTACGCGGGTTGATCGGCTAGGGGATGCGTGGCGGGTGGTCGGGGTGAACGGGCGCTGACCAGGTTCGCCGCTTCCCGTTCCGTCATCCTGAGAGACTATGAATGCATGCCTCTTGATGACGCAACATACTCGATGTCGTCCCGGCGAAGGCCGGGACCCATAACCACCGAAGGTCATTGTTGCGCGACGCTGGGGCCACAGCTTCTTCAACAACTCAACCCTGTGGTTATGGGTCCCGGCTTTCGCCGGGACGACGAGGGGAGAGATTCGCTGCATCCCCGTCATCCTTCGAGGCTCGCTCCGCTCGCACCTCAGGATGACGGAGGTGGAGCGAGGGCGCGACTACGGTTAGCCATTCCTTCGCTGACCACGCAACGTCGGCAGGCCGATGCCGGCGGCGTCGAAGCCGCCGTCGACGGCGAGGATCTGTCCGGTGATGTAGCTCGATCGCTCCGAGCAGAGGAAGAAGATCGCGTCCGCCAATTCCTCTTCCAGACCGTAGCGGTTGAGCGGGATGGCGTCGTGATAGTCGGCGCGGATCTCTGCTGTGTGCACCGCCTTGGCCATCGCGGTCTCGACCGGGCCGGGCGCGACCGCGTTGACGCGGATGCCGAGCGCGGCGAGCTCGACGGCGAGCTGCTTGGTGAGATGGGCGAGGCCCGCTTTGCTGGTGCCGTAGGCCGAGCGCAAGGTCGAGGCGCGCACCGCCGAGATCGAGGTGATGTTGACGATCGCGCCGCCGCCATGCTCGCGCATCAGTGGCGTGGCCGCCTTGGTGCACAGGAACGGGCCGGTGAGATTGACCGCCATGATCCGGCTCCAGTCGGCGTCCGAGGTCTCCATGACGGGCGCGAACACGGCGACGCCGGCATTGTTGACCAGCGCGTCCAGCCGGCCGAAGCGACGGCCGACCGCGGCGATCGCCGCCGCCACGCCATCGGCATCGGAGACGTCGCAGGTCAGCGCCAGCGTGTTGTCGGGATAATCCAGCGCCGCCGTCGCCTGCGCCTGCAACTCGCCCTCGATGTCGAGCAGCGCAACGCGCCAGCCCTCAGCCAGAAAGCGCTTGGCGGTCGCCAGCCCAATACCGCGCGCGGCGCCGGTGACGAGTGCGACTTTGGCAGCAGAGGAAGTCATGGCGCGTCCCGTTGTTCGAGCGAGCCAAGTTCGCCCGCAGTCAGGAGAGCGTCTGCGACCTTTATCCCATGGTGTCAACCGGACAGACGTTCCGTCATCCTGAGGCGCCCGCGTAGCGGGCCTCGAAGGATGAACGGCCACCGGCCGGGCCGCACATCCTTCGAGGCTCGCTCTGCTCGCACCTCAGGATGACGGGATCAGGACTGCTCCGCGTCGTTTTTTGATCGTTGTGCGCCACCTCTGCGTCGCGACAGCTGGCTGATCATGCTCCAATCCGACTTTATCAACGCTTCCTTCTTTGCCCGGCTCCAGCCCTTGATCTGCCGCTCGGCGGCGATGCCGTCCGTGATGCGGTCAAAGTGCTCCGACCAGACGAGAACGACCGGCCGCCGGCTGTATGTGTAGCCCGGATAGGCGCCCGCATTGTGCTGATCGACTCTCGGCGTGAGATCATCGCCGGTGGCGCTGCCGACATAGAAGGAATTGTCGGCGCAGCGAAGCATGTAGACGTAGATGCCCATCGCGATGATTCCGGCGCGTGTCGTGCCGATCGACGATGATGGAAAGTTTGCCGTGGTCAATAGAGGATTGGGCGGTCCTCTTTGCCCGCTGAAACCTCTCCCCGTCATCTGAGGAGCCGCGCAGCGGCGTCTCGAAGGATGCACGGCCACCGGCTTGGGCCGCGCATCCTTCGAGGCTCGCTCCGCTCCCACCTCATGATGACGGGGAGAGACCTTTATCCGCCACCCTACGCCGCGAGCTCGGCGGAGGCGCGTTGCATGTTGGTGGACATGTCCTGCGTCACGATGCTCTGCTCCTCGACCGCAGCCGCAGTGGAGGTGATGTACTCGTTGACGCCGGCGATCGCGGCCTTGATCTCGGTGAGCGAGCTCACCACTTCGGCGGCGATCGAGTTCAGCGCGTCGATTTCCGATGAAATCGTGTCGGTGGCCTGCTTGGCCTGGTTGGCGAGGCTCTTCACCTCGCTTGCCACCACCGCGAAGCCGCGGCCGGCTTCACCGGCGCGGGCCGATTCGATCGTGGCGTTCAGCGCGAGTAGATTGATCTGCCCGGTGATGCTCGAGATCATCTCGACGATGCCGCTCATCGCCTGCGCCGCCTGGTTGAGCTTCTGCGCCTGGCCGTCGGCGGCCTCGACACGGCCGGTGGCGAGCGCGGCGTTCTGCTTGGACTTGGTCATGGTCTCCGAAATCTCGCGGATCGAGGCGCTCATCTCCTCGCTGCCGGCGGCGACCGCCTCGATCAGGCCGCGCGCGCTCTCGGCCTTCTTGCGGCCGATCGCCTGCGCGGTAATGTCGGTGGCGTATTTCACCACCTTGTAGGGCTTGCCGTTGAGATCGAGGATCGGGTTGTAGGAGGCCTGGATCCAGATCTCGCGGCCGCCCTTGGCGATGCGCTTGTACTCCGCGGCCTGGAATAGGCCCCGGTTGAGCGAGGCCCAGAACTCGCGATAGGCGGCCGAGCTCGCTTCAATCGGATCGACGAACATGCTGTGATGCTTGCCCTGGATCTCGGCGAGCGAGTAGCCCATCGCGGCGAGGAAGTTGGGGTTGGCGCTGCGGATGGTGCCGTCCATGTTGAACTCGATTACCGCCTGCGACTTGCCGATCGCGTCGATCTGGCCGTCATTGTCGGCGGCCTTGAGCTTCTGCTGCGTCACGTCGGTCGCGAATTTGACGACCTTGAACGGCCTGCCGTTCTCGTCGAGGATCGGATTGTAGCTGGCGAGGATCCAGATCTCCTTGGCGCCCTTGCCGAGCCGCTTGAACTCGCCGGCCTCGAGCTCGCCGCGATTCAGCCGTGCCCAGAAATCGCGATACGCCGCGCCGTCGCGGTCGGCCGGCACCACGAACATGCTATGATGTTTGCCCTGGATCTCGGCCAGCGAATAACCCATCGCGCCGAGGAAGTTCTCGTTGGCGGTGACGATGGTGCCGTCCATGTTGAACTCGATCACCGCCTGGGCCCGGCCGATCGCGGCGATCTTGCCGGCGTCTTCCATGCTGTGGACCTTCTGCGTGGTGATGTCGGTCGCGAACTTGATCACGCCGACCACCTTGCCGCTCGCATCCGTGATCGGGTTGTAGGAGGCTTGGATCCAGATCTCGCGGCCGCCCTTGGCGATGCGCTTGTATTGCGCGGCCTGCAATTCGCCGCGGTTCAGGCTGGCCCAGAATTCGCGATAGTCGCGGCTGTCGCGATAGGCGGGTTCGACGAACATGCTGTGATGCTTGCCCTTGATCTCGTCGAGCGCGTAACCCATCGCCTTGAGGAAGTTCTCGTTCGCCGTGACGATGGTGCCGTCGGGCTTGAACTCGATCACGGCCTGCGACTTGCCGATGGCCGCGGCTTGCGCAATCGCACTCTGGGTCTTGGCGTTCTGGAAATTGAACACGGGGAGCTCCGTCGAAGTTGCAGTGTCGGGGAGACAGCGGGGAGGTTTGAAACGGATCAACGCAATCTGCGTCAAAGTTGCACGAGGGCGTTCATGCTCGGTAAATCTTGAGTTCCACGCGTCCTATCGCGCCATAAAATCCATTGATGTTGGTTGCGATCGCAACGCTTGTGCCGACGCTATGCTCCTCGAATGTCCGAACAATTTTTTCGTATGCACGTTAATGTGCGCATATGCGCGCGCCGTTGCCTCCGTATTCATACGGGCGAGAAATCCTGCATGATCGCCGACGACAGCGCCGAACGCCTTTCGCTTTGCTGTCGAAATATTTCGAATCGAGATGTCGGTTCGATGGATCATCACTCGTTCTTCGACCGTCGACGATTCTGACAATTGGGAGTTTGGATGTCGCTCATACTGCATTACCACCCGCTGTCCTCGTTCTGCTGGAAGGCGCTCACCGCGCTCTACGAGAACGGCACGCCGTTCACGCCAAATCTCGTCCAGCTCGGCGATCCCGGGCAGCGCGCAGCGCTGCTCAAGCTGTGGCCGATCGGTCGCTTTCCGGTGCTGCGCGACGAGGCGCGCGGAGCGACCGTGCCGGAATCCAGCATCATCATCGAATATCTCGACCGCCACTATCCGGGCACCACCAGATTCATCCCGGATGATTTCGATGCCGCGCTCCAGACCCGGCTGCGCGACCGCTTCCTCGATCTCTATGTCCATCTGCCGACGCAGCGCATCGTCGGCGACCGGTTGCGGCCCGCTGGTGCCAAGGATCCGCATGGCGTCACCGAGGCGCGGGCGCAGCTTCGTGCTTCCTATGCGATCCTCGACCAGCAGCTCGTGCATGGCGGCTGGATGATGGGAGATCATTTCGGCCTCGCCGATTGTGCCGCCGTGCCGGCGCTGTTCTACGGCAACAAGGTCGAGCCGTTCGGCGATGACCTCAAGCATCTCGCCTTCTATCTCGAGCGGCTGACGGCGCGGCCGTCCTTCGCGCGCGTGCTCAAGGAGGCCGAGCCCTATTTCGGCCTGTTCCCCAAGGAGGGCTGAGGGAGGGATGAAGGACGGCCGAGGTCCATCCCGCAAACCAATCCCGTAAAATAAATCCGGCCCGGCTGTCTTTTCCGGGCCGTCTTGTTCGTCTTCCATCTGAGGCCGGCGATCGGTGAGGGCTGTTCCCTTCCGGAACGCGCCGGCCCAGGCATGTGGAGACGACATTGGCTGCAACTGGATTGGCTGCAACTGGCAACAGGGCGGAGATCATCCGCGCGCTCTTCGCCGCCTATCTCGCCAACGATCGCGAGGCTGCCGCGCAGGCGTTTTCGGAGGATTTCCGCTTCAACACGCCCTATGGCGAGGGCATCGACAAGGCGACCTATTTCGCCGAATGCTGGCGCAACAGCGACTGGATCGGCCGTCACCAGATTGAGCGGATCATGGTCGACGGCAATGAAGCCTTCGTCACCTATCATTGCATGGCCAAGGACGGCAGGAGCTTTCGCAACAGCGAGTTCTTCGTGTTCGAAGGCGACAAGGTGACGCGCGTCGACGTCTATTTCGGCCCGTCCTACGAGGACGGCGCGCTGAAGGACATGCGACACAATGCGCCAATAACGTTGGACACAATTCCGCAATCCCTGTCGGGCGCGTAAGACGTGCTTCGTCTTTCATCCGAGCACTTGTGACACCGAACCAAAGGAAACCTGACCAATGCGTTTCATGATGCTGATGATCCCGCGCGGCTACGAGAACGTGACGGAGCTCGATCTCGACCCCGAGCGCGTTGCCGCCATGATGAAATACAATCAGGCGCTGAAGGACGCCGGCGTGCTGATCACGCTGGAAGGCCTGCATCCGCCGGCCAAGGCGGCGCGCGTCTCGTTCGCGACCGGCAAGCCCGTGGTCACCGACGGTCCCTTCACCGAGTCCAAGGAGGTGATCGGCGGCTTCTGGATGATCGACGTCGCCTCGCGCGCGGAAGCGATCGAATGGGCCAGCAAGTGCCCGTGCAGTGCCAACGAGATCATCGAGATCCGTCAGGTCCAGGAAATGTCCGACTTTTCGGACGAGGTGCGCGAAGCCGCCGCCGGCTTCGACGTGCTGCAGGGCCGGCCGGGTTAGATTTTTTCAACCCACCAAACCGCAACGGAGAAGCACTATGAGCACCAACACGTTTCTCGCCGTCTATCTCGGCAGCAAGACTGGCGCCCGCATGGATGCCTGGAACAAGCTGCCGGAGGCCGAACGCAAGGCCAAGGAGCAGCAGGGCATGGCCGCCTGGGGCGCCTGGGTCGAGAAGCATCATGACGTGATCGTCGAAATGGGCGGCCCGCTCGGCAAGACCAAGAAGGTCGATGCCGGCGGGACCGCCGACATCACCAACCATCTGACCGGCTTCACCGTGATTCGGGCGTCCTCGCCGGAGGCCGCGGCAAAGCTGTTCGAGAACCACCCGCATTTTGCGATCTTCCCCGGCGAGGCCGTCGAGATCATGCCGGTGCTGCCGATCCCCGGACGGTAGGTAATCGTCGCGCCGCAGGCTCCGCTGCACCTCTCCCGCTTGCAAGCGGGAGAGGGGGCGCATCTCGTCCGTGGCTGCTCATGCGTGCTGCGTCAGCAGTCCGTTAATGTTGATCAGGACTGCACCGCCGCTCTAGTGACCTTCAGCGCCAGCTCATGTAAAGATCGTTTACATGAACTGGCGCAAGGACAAAGACAAGGACGACGGCCGCGCCGAGCGCGGCTATCACCACGGCAATCTCAAGGAGGCGTTGCTGCAGGCAGCGCTCGACCTGATCTCGAAGAAGGGGCCGGCCGGCTTCACCTTCGCCGATGCCGCGCGCATGGCGGGTGTCAGCCCGGCGGCGCCGTACCGGCATTTCCGCGACCGCGACGAGCTGATCGCCAGCATCGCGCAGCGCGGCTTCGAGCAGTTCGAATCCGTGCTGACGCAAGCCTGGGACGACGGCCGCCCCGATACCGTCACGGCGTTCGAGCGGGTCGGCAAGGCCTATCTGGCGTTCGCCCGCGAGGAGCCGGCCTTCTATTCGGCGATGTTCGAATCCGGGTTGCCGCCCGATGCCAATCCGACCTTGATGGCCGCCAGCGAACGCGCCTTTGCGATCATCCGCGCCGCGGCCGAGCGGCTCGCGGCGCTGGCGCCGCCGGGCCAGCCGCGCCCGCCGGCGATGATGATGGCGCTGCACATCTGGTCGATGTCGCACGGCGTCGCCTCGCTGTTCGGCCGCGGCGATGCCGCGCGGCGCAAGCTGCCGATGTCGCCGGAGGACCTGCTCGAGGCCGAGGTGCTGATCTATCTGCGCGGCCTCGGCTTCCGCACCGATCTCCGGGCCGATGCCGCAGCAGCCGAGGCCAAACCGGCGAGCCAGTTTTCCGGCCCGTGGGCGAAACCCAAATAAAGTTCAACGCAGCCGCAAAAATAATCCCGAAAAAATCGCCGGGGTGCGTCATCCGCTCCGCTTGACTTTCCCAAGGGATCGGCTACCTATGTAAATGTTATTTACATTCACAACGGCGTGGTGCCGTGATGGAGAGTGAAATGGCCTACACCGCAGATGCCGATCGCTGGCGCGGTCCCGTCGAAGATCCGTACCGCCCGCAGATGCACTGGGCGCCGTGGCATCCCCTGAAGATCGCCGGAATCATCCTCGGCTTCATGATCTGGTGGCCGATCGGTCTCGCCCTTCTCTTTTTCACACTCGGGAGCAGAAAGATGGGTTGCTGGAGTCACTACGACCAGGATCGCTGGGCCAACAAGATGGAGCGGATGCAGTACAAGATGGAGCGGATGAAGAACCGCATGGAGCGCCGCGGCTTCCCGTTCGGCGGCTTCGGCCAGCCCACCAGCGGCAACCGCGCCTTCGACGAGTACCGCATGGAGACGCTGCGCCGGCTCGAGGAGGAGCAGGTCGAGTTCAAGAACTTCCTCGATCGCCTGCGCCACGCCAAGGACAAGCAAGAGTTCGACGCCTTCATGGCGCAGCACAAGTCCAGTCCGACCCCGCCGAACGACCAGCCTCCGCAGGGCTGAGCCGCAAGGCACCAGCTAAGCCTTCAGGCGATGTGCCCCCATAGCACCTGAACGGCCACGAGCCGCCCGCTTGCGATCAGCAAGCGGGCGGTTTGCGTTTTGGGTCGGCTATGTTGTGAGGCGAGCCGGTTAGGACCATCGATTCCCCTGCCCGCAAGGGGGGAGGGAGCCAGATAGTGTGCTCGCCTCACTGCGCGCGACGACATCGCACCCTACACATTCGACCCGTGAATCGCGTCGATCACGGCGTCGGTGACTTCCTTCGTCGTCGCACGTCCGCCGACGTCGGGCGTCAGCACGCCGGCGCTGCACACCTTTTCCACCGCCGCCATCAGCCGCGCGGCTGCGTCCTTCTCGCCGAGATGCTCCAGCATCTGCACCGCGGTCCAGAAGGTCGCGACCGGGTTGGCGATGCCCTTGCCGGTGATGTCGAAGGCCGAGCCGTGGATCGGCTCGAACATCGAGGGGAAGCGGCGCTCGGGATCGATGTTGCCGGTCGGGGCGACGCCGAGGCTGCCGGCCAGGGCACCTGCGAGGTCGGACAGGATGTCGGCGTGCAGATTGGTCGCCACGATGGTGTCGAGGCTCTTCGGATTGAGCGTCATCCGCACAGTCATGGCATCGACCAGCATCTTGTCCCAGCTCACGTCGGGAAATTGCGCGGCGACTTCAGCCGCGATCTCGTCCCACATCACCATGCCGTGGCGCTGCGCGTTCGACTTGGTCACCACGGTGAGCAGCTTGCGCGGCCGCGATTGCGCGAGCCGGAACGCATAGCGCATGATCCGCGTCACGCCGACGCGGGTGAAGACGGCGACTTCCGTGCCGACCTCTTCCGGCAGGCCGCGATGCGCACGGCCGCCCATCCCGGCATATTCGCCTTCGGAATTCTCGCGCACGATCACCCAGTCGAGATCGCCGACGCCGACATTGCGCAGCGGCGAGGCGACGCCGGGCAGGATTTTTGTCGGCCGCACATTGGCGTATTGGTCAAAGCCCTGGCAGATCGGCAGCCGCAGGCCCCACAGCGTGATGTGATCAGGCACATCGGGCGCGCCGACCGCGCCGAAATAGATCGCGTCAAACGTCTTCAGTTCAGCGAGACCATCCGCCGGCATCATCACGCCGTGTCTCTTGTAATAGTCCGAGCCCCAATCGAAGGTCTTCACGTTGAAGCTGACGTCGCCAGAGCGTTTGGCCAGCGCCTCCAGCACGCGGACGCCCGCGGAGATCACTTCGGGGCCGATGCCGTCGGCGGGTATCGCGGCGATGGAATGGGTGCGCATGGGTTGGTCTCCGGATGAAGCTGCGCCAAGCCTAAAAGAGCAAACCCTTGGGGTTCAACCCGTGCCGGTTTATACAAAAAAATGATATAATCCTCGCAATGATCGGCAGACGAGAGGAGACGCCTTGGAATTGCATCAGCTCCGCTGCTTCGTGGCCGCTGCCGAGGAGCTGCATTTCGGCCGCGCGGCGCAGCGACTGCAAATGCTGCCGTCGGCGCTCGGCCGTCACATCAAGCTCTTGGAGCAGGATCTCGGCGTGCGGCTGTTCGTGCGGACCACGCGCGCGGTGTCGCTGACCGAGGATGGCGCGGTGCTGCTGCGCGAGGGCCGCGCGTTGCTCGGCCGCGCTGAAGCGATCGAGGATGGCTTTCGCAGGCGGCTGCGCCAGCCGTCAACGCGGCGGTTCCGCATCGGGGCGATCGACAGCGCCGCGGCCGGACTGCTGCCGCCGCTGCTCCGCGATTTTCGCGGCCGGCATCCCGACATCGCGGTGCAGCTTCTCGAGGAGAAGACCATCCGCCTGTTGCCAAAACTGCTCTCGGGCGCGCTCGATCTCGCCTTCGTGCGGCCGCCGGAGCGGCCGGACAAGCGCATCGAGTTCCTTGCCCTGTTGCAGGAGACCGCCGTCGTCGCGTTGTCGCAGCGCCACCCGCTGGCGCGGCGCAAGCAGGTGGCATTATCCGACATCGCCGATCAGCCGCTGATCGTGCCGGAGCGGCGGTCGCGGCCGCACAGCCATGATCTGACGACAAAACTGTTCGACGAGGCCGGGCTGACCCCGCGCATCCACCAGATCGCCGACGAGAAGCAGACCATCGTCAACATGGTCGCGGCGCGGCTCGGGGTTGCCATCGTGCCGCGCTGGACCGCGCGGATGGCGATCTCGGGCGTCCGCTTCGTGCCCTTGAGGCTGAAGCGCGGCAGCAGCGCCGGCCGCCTGCCGCTCGCCGCCGCCTGGCCGAAAGGCTCCCGCGATCCGACCCGCGATCAGTTTCTTGCCGTGCTCGCGGCGAAGCTGAAGAGCTACGCGCGGGATGCGTGACGCGGAGCACGAACCGAACCGGTGTTTCCCGGCACGAAGAGTTGTCGGCGCGTGCGCTCCGAAGCCGGCGAACGGATGAGGCCGTCATGGATCTCTGGACCAAATCCCTGCTTGGCGCGACTGCCGCGGCGGTGATCGGCTATATCGCGATCGTCTACGGCGGCTGCGCGCTCGATGCGCATTGTCATCTGCGCAAATGCGCCAATGTGCGCAACACCTGCGGCGTGGTGTATGACAAGACCGACGCGGCGTCGGTGCGTTGAGCGGCCGGCCGCATCGTGATCGCGCAGCAAATCAGCGTCGTCCCGGCCTTCGCCGGGACGACGGTTGAGTGCATGGCGGAGCCAATGCGCCCCCTCGCCGGAACCCCGATAGACTCGCGTAATGTTATAATATAACAATCGCTTCCATGGCACACACGCACTCCCACGCCCATGGCGACCCCCACGGCCACGCCCATCCCCATGAGCACAGCCATGGCCCGGCTTCGCCGCATCCGGCCCAAATCGCGCCCTGGTCGATCCTGCGGATGCCGGTTGCGGCCCGCCTGGCGGCGGCGGCGGCGGTCAGTGTCTGCCTGTGGGGCGTGGTCTGGCTGGCGATGAGGTGAGAATTGGTTGCGCTCGTCACATTCCGCGATGTCACCCTCGGCTATGACCGCCACCCGGCGGTGCATCACCTCAACGGCGCAGTCGAGGCCGGCACGCTGCTCGCGGTGATCGGCCCGAACGGGGCCGGCAAGTCGACATTGTTGCGCGGCATCGCCGGCGTGCTCAAGCCGCTCGCGGGTGTCATCGATCTCGACGGGCTCCATCACCGGGATATCGCCTATCTGCCGCAGACATCAGATATCGACCGCAGCTTCCCGATCTCGGTGTTCGACTTCGTCGGCACCGGGCTGTGGCGCGCAACCGGCTTCTTCGGCGGCATCGGCCAGGCCGCGCGCAAAAAAATCCTGGCCGCGATCGCAGCCGTCGGCCTCAACGGCTTCGAGAACCGCCCGATCGGCACGCTGTCCGGCGGCCAGATGCAGCGCACGCTGTTCGCCCGCGTGCTGTTGCAGGACGCCCGCCTGATCGTGCTCGACGAACCCTTCAACGCGATCGATACCAAGACCACCACCGATCTGCTGGCGCTGGTGAAGCGCTGGAACGCCGAAGGGCGCACGGTGCTGGCGGCGCTGCACGACCTCGACATGGTGCGCAACAATTTCCCGGAAACGCTGCTGCTGGCGCGCGGCCCGGTCGAATGGGGACCGACCGCGGAGGCGCTGACGCCGGAGAACCTCACGGTGGCGATGCGGATGTGCGAGGCGTTCGACGATACCGCCGCCGCCTGCGCCGACGATCCGCGCTCGCGGGCGGCCTGACTGCCATGCTGTACGATGCGCTGATCGGCCCGTTCACCGAATTCGAGTTCATGCGCCGCGCGCTCGCGGCCGTGATCGCGCTGTCGCTTGGCGGCGCGCCGATCGGCGTGTTCCTGATGCTGCGGCGGATGAGCCTGGTCGGCGACGCCATGGCGCATGCCATCCTGCCGGGCGCGGCGATCGGCTTCCTGGTCTCCGGGCTCAATTTGTTCGCGATGACGACCGGCGGCCTGATCGCGGGATTCACGGTCGCGCTGCTCGCGGGCCTTGTGGCGCGCAACACGGAGCTGAAGGAGGACGCCTCGCTTGCGACCTTCTATCTGGTCTCGCTCGCGCTCGGCGTCACCATCGTCTCCATCAAGGGCACCAATATCGACCTGCTGCATGTGCTGTTCGGCAACATCCTGGCGATGGACGACCAGACCCTGCTGGTGATCGCCTTCAACGCCACGGTCACGATGCTGGTGCTCGCCGTGATCTATCGGCCGCTGGTGATCGAATGCGTCGATCCGGTGTTCCTGCGCACCGTCAGCCGCGCCGGCGCGCCGGCGCATCTCGCCTTCCTCGCGCTGGTCGTGATCAACCTCGTCAACGGCTTCCATGCGCTCGGCACGCTGCTCGGCGTCGGGCTGATGATCCTGCCCGCCGGCATTGCGCGGTTCTGGTCGCGCGACATCACCACCATGATCTGCATCGCGGTCGCCAGCGCGATGCTGTCGGGCTATGCCGGGCTCGTGCTGTCCTACCAAACGCGGATCCCGTCCGGCCCCGCGGTCATCCTGGTGGCGGCAGGGCTCTATGTGGTGTCGCTGCTGTTCGGCAATGTCAGCGGGCTGGTGCGGCAGCTGTTTCCCGGCCGGCATCTCGAGGCATGACGGCGATGCGACGATTGATCGGGCTCATTGGTCTGGCAATGGTGCTGGCGAGCGGCACGGCGCGCGCCGAGGACCGCATCAACGTCGTTGCGAGCTTCTCGATCCTTGCCGACATGGTGCGGAATGTCGGCGGCAACAGCGTCGATGTGGTGGCGCTGGTCGGGCCGGATGGCGACCCCCATGTCTATACGCCGACGCCAGGCGACGCCAAGAAGGTCGCCGCGGCGAAGCTTCTGGTCATCAACGGCCTCGGCTTCGAGGGCTGGCTGCCGCGGCTGCTCGAGGCCTCCGGCAGCAAGGCCCCGATCACGGTGGCGACCAAGGGCATCCTGCCACGGAAGATGGGCGGCCAGGATGATCCGCATGCCTGGCAATCGGTGGCCAATGCGAAGATCTACGTCGTCAATATCCGCGACGGGCTGATCGCCGCGGCCCCTGACCGTGCCGACGCCTTCAAGGCCAATGCCGACGCCTATCTGGCCAAACTGGACGCGCTCGACCGCGAGGTGCACGAGGCGGTGGCGAGAATACCCAAGGAGCGGCGCAAGGTGATCTCGACCCACGGCGCCTTCGGCTATTTCGCCGACGCCTACGGGGTGACATTCTTCTCGCCGGTCAGCGTCTCCACCGATGCCGAGCCGAGTGCACGCGATATCGCCGCCATCATCGCCCAGATCAAGGACGCGAAAATTCCGGCCGTTTTTCTCGAAAATATCAGCGATCCCCGCCTGATCGAGCGGATCGCGGCCGAGACCGGCGCCAAGGTCGGCGGGACGCTGTATTCGGACAGTTTGACCGGCGAAAAGGGCGATGCACCCACTTACATTGACATGGTCAGGCACAATATAAAGGCCCTGACCAGCGCGCTCGCCGACTAGGGCAGGGGCCTCCCTGCCAGGTTGAGCGGCTCATCAAGTTCCTCTCGGAGTCACCATGGTTGAAGCTTCGCAAAAAATTCCAGTGACCGTGCTGACGGGCTATCTCGGCGCCGGCAAGACCACGCTGCTGAACCGCATCCTGTCGGAAAACCACGGCAAGAAATACGCCGTCATCGTCAACGAATTCGGCGAGATCGGCATCGACAATGATCTGATCATCGGCGCCGACGAAGAAGTGTTCGAGATGAACAATGGCTGCGTCTGCTGCACGGTGCGCGGCGACCTCGTCCGCATCATGGACGGCCTGATGAAGCGCAAGGGCAAGTTCGACGCCATCATCGTCGAGACCACCGGCCTTGCCGATCCGGCTCCGGTCGCGCAGACCTTTTTCGTCGACGAGGACGTGCAGAAGAACGCCCGGCTCGATGCCGTCGTGACCGTCGCCGATGCCAAATGGCTGAGCGATCGCCTCAAGGACGCGCCGGAAGCCAAGAACCAGATCGCGTTCGCCGACGTCATCGTGCTGAACAAGACCGATCTCGTCTCCAAGCCGGAGCTCGCCGAGGTCGAGGCCCGGATCCGCGGCATCAATCCGTACGCAAAACTGCACCGCACCGAGCGCTGCCAGGTCGGGCTGTCGGACGTGCTGGAGCGCGGCGCGTTCGATCTCGATCGCATCCTGGAGATCGAGCCCGATTTCCTCGAGGCCGGCGACGATCATGATCACGATCATCATCATGACCATGATCACCACCACCATCATGACCACGGCCACGGCCTGAAACACTATCACGACGAGGACATGCAGTCGCTGTCACTGCGCTCCGACAAGCCGCTCGACCCGAACAAATTCATGCCCTGGCTGCAGAACCTCGTCGCCACCGAGGGGCAGAAGATCCTGCGCTCGAAGGGCATCCTCGCTTTCACCGGCGATGACGACCGCTACGTGTTCCAGGGCGTTCACATGATGCTCGAGGGCGATCACCAGCGGAAATGGAAGAACGACGAAAAGCGCGAGAGCCGTGTCGTCTTCATCGGTCGCGATCTGCCGGAGCAGGCGATCCGCGACGGCTTCCAGCAGTGCATCACGTCGTGATGAAAGAGTTCGATCCGGGCGAAAGCCCCTCCATCGTTTCGATCACCGACCGCGTCAAGCTGCTTCCGCTCGGTGCGGCCGTCGGCTCTGTGCATTTCCTCGGTGACCGCGCCTTCTTCGTCGGCGCCGAGGAGAATGTCGCGATCGCGGGCATCGACGGCGAGATCACGCGGGTCGAGACGCATTTCGGCGCCATCCTGTGCGCGGCCTCCGACGGCAAGCGGCTGGTCACCGGCGGCGACGACGGCAAGCTGATCGCGATCGACGCCAAGGGCGAGACGAGCGTGATTGCGACCGACGCCAAGCGGCGCTGGATCGACAATGTCGCGCTGCACAGTGACGGCACGGTGGCGTGGTCGGCCGGCAAGACCGCCTTCGTGCGCAGCGTGAAGGGCGAAGAGAAGACCTTCGAGGTGCCATCCACGGTCGGCGGCTTGGCTTTCGCGCCGAAGGGGCTGCGGCTCGCGATCGCGCATTACAATGGCGTGACGCTGTGGTTTCCCAACATGGCGGCCAATCCGGAATTCCTGGAATGGGCCGGCTCGCATCTCGCCGTGATGTTCAGCCCGGACAACAAGTTCCTGGTCACCGCGATGCACGAGCCGGCGATGCATGGCTGGCGGCTTGCCGACAACCGGCACATGCGGATGAGCGGCTATCCCGGCCGGGTGCGCTCGATGTCATGGAGCGCCGGCGGCAAGGGGCTTGCGACCTCGGGCGCCGACAGCGTGATCGTCTGGCCGTTCACCTCGAAGGACGGTCCGATGGGCAAGGAGCCGGCGATGCTGGCCCCGATGCCGGCGCGGGTCTCGGTCGTCGCCTGCCATCCGAAGAACGACATCATGGCGGTCGGCTACAGCGACGGTGTGGTGCTGATGGTGCGGCTCGAGGACGGCGCCGAGATCCTGGTGCGGCGGACCGGCGGCGCGCCGGTTGCGGGACTGGCCTGGAATGCCAAGGGCACGCTGCTCGCTTTCGGCGCGGAAGATGGTGACGCGGGCATCCTGGAAATGTAAGAGATCGCGGCATCCATTCTGGCAGGTGCCATGCGATTCCTTGCGACCTTCAACAGCGCCGACTTCCTCGACACACTGATCAGCCTCGCCTCCGCCTTCGTGCTCGGCACGCTGATCGGGGCGGAGCGGCAGTATCGGCAGCGCACCGCGGGCCTGCGCACCAACGTGCTGGTCGCGGTCGGCGCCGCCGCGTTCGTCGACCTCGCGATGCATCTCGCCGGCGCCGACGGCGCGGTGCGGGTGATCGCCTATGTCGTGTCGGGGATCGGCTTCCTCGGGGCCGGCGTCATCATGAAGCAGGGCATGGACGTGCGCGGCCTCAACACCGCAGCGACGCTGTGGTCGTCAGCCGCCGTCGGCTCCTGCGCCGGCGCCGACATGGTGGCACAGGCAGTGGCACTGACCGCCTTCGTGATCGCCGGCAACACGCTGCTGCGTCCGCTGGTCAACGCCATCAACCGCATCCCGCTCGACGAGAAGGCCTCTGAGGCGACCTATTACGTCAAGGTCGCGGTGACGCCGGAGGCCTTGCCCGCGATGCGTGACAGCCTGGTGGAGAAGCTCGAAGCTGCCAATTATCCGGTCGCCGACGTCGCGTTGACGGAAATCGGCGACGATCTGCCGGAGATCATCGCGACGCTGGTCTCGACCGCGGTCGATCCGAACGAGCTGAATGCCGTGGTCGCCAATCTCGAGCGCCAGCCCGGCGTGCGGCACGCGACCTGGGAAAGCAACACCGCCGACTGAGTTCCCGCGCCCAGGAACCATGCCGCGGCCGATTCGTTGACCTCGCGAACAAATCGCGGGTGAACGAGATGGCTGCGGACCGCATCAAGCGAATGCGTGGCGACATACTGATCGCCGCCATCCTGGTGGTGGCGGGCGTCGCGATCATAGGCCTCGCGTTGCGCGCGATCACCGCCGCCCCGCCCGATCAGATGGCACAGGCGACGCAGCCGCTGCAGGGCACGCCGGCGCCCGAGAGGTCCGTGCCGCCGGCCGAAGCGAAGCCCGGCGGCGAGCGTCCGACGACGCCGGCGCCGGAGCCCGCTCGTCCCGACGATGCGGCACAGAAGGCCGGCGCCAAGCCCGTGCTTCCGCCGGCGCCCGCCGAGAAGACCGCGCCGCCGATCAAGGAAAAGTAGCCGCGCCCCCGGCCTTGTGACTGCTGTGCCTACGATACAGTCTCGCCTCCGTCGTCCACAGCCCCCATAATCCGTCGTCTCGCAACGACAAATGGGGCCTTCCATGAAGATCGAGGATATCCGGCGCACCGCCTATTCGATGCCGCTCACCAATCCGTCATTCCCGCCGGGGCCCTATCGGTTCATCGACCGCGAATATTTCATCATCACCTACAAGACCGATCCGGAGGCGCTGGCCGCCGTGGTGCCGGAGCCGCTCGAGGTCGCCGAGCCGGTGGTGAAGTACGAGTTCATCCGCATGCCGGACTCGACCGGCTTCGGCGACTACACCGAGACCGGGCAGGTGATCCCGGTCCGCTTCAAGGGCGAGCTGGGTGCCTACACCCATGCGATGTATCTCGACGACGAGGCCCCGATCGCCGGCGGCCGCGAGCTGTGGGGATTTCCGAAGAAGCTGGCGCGGCCCAAATTCGCGGTCGAGAGCGACGTGCTGGTCGGCTCGCTGCACTACGGCTCGGTTCTCTGCGCCTCCGCGACGATGGGCTACAAGTACCGCACGGTCGACCACAACACGCTGGTGGACGCGATGAAGGTGCCGAACTTCATCCTCAAGATCATCCCGCATGTCGACGGCAGCGCGCGGGTCTGCGAGCTGGTGCGGTTCCACCTCGAGGACATCGTGCTGAAGGGCGCCTGGACCGGCCCCGCCGCGCTCGGCCTGTTTCCGCATGCGCTCTGCGACGTCGCCCGCCTGCCGGTGCGCGAGGTGGTCTCGGCGCTGCACTACAAGGCGGACCTGACGCTCGGGCTCGGCTCGGTCGCGTTCGACTATTTGGCGAAGTGACGAAACCGCGGGGGCGCCAGGACGCGCCCCCGCCTAGCCGGGGTACCTGCGCATCGATTTGTCGATGTCCGCTTCACGCCGATACCGACCGCCGCAGCAAATGACGCGGTGGGCCAACAAGCGACATGGCGAGCTTGTCTGATAAAGAAAGAGGCCGCCAACTGAGGCGGCCTTCGACTTCTGTCAAATTGTGCGTGGTGCTCGGAGGTTTATGGTGATCGCATGCGTGGGGCGATCATCATAACCGTGGTGGGGTTTTTGGCGTTGGCGTTCGCGCTGCAGCATGGTCGTCAAACGACTATCATGCCCACGCAGTCGCTTCCCCCGGTGAACGCGCCTGACAAATAGTGTTCGCGCTAACTGAGGCGGCCTTACTTTTTCGGAAACAGCTTGTCCCTTACATATCGGGACGTTGGCGTCAGTCGAACGCCGCGCGGCTTGCGCCAGATCGCTTTGTCGATCTCGTGCTTGTCGCCGATGGTCAGACGGCCGGAGGCCTTTCTGGCAACGAAAATCGCGTCGCTCATCTTTCTGCCCGAGCGGTGGTTCTTTGATTTTACTTCCTTCCAGAGCCGGACGCGGCCAAGCTTAAGCTTGGGCAGCTCCTCTTTGATTTCTCTCCGCAGGCAGTCCTTCTCAGTCTCGCGTGGCCGCTTGCGACCCCCCGGAAACATCCAGAGCCGGTCGCTCTTGCGGCGCACCAAGAGAACCTTGCCGCGCTTTACCGCTATGAGTTTTGAGGACTTCGCCATTTAACACTCAGTTTCGCCGACCATCGGCGAGGAACTGTAGCAGAATATCCGTTAAGCCTCAGTTTCCGCAGGCTTAAACTTAGTGAGGCACATACTCGTAAACGACGAGCGCTCCAAGTCCGATCATGGCGATCAGAACTGCGACTGCGAGAATGGATTGCGGGCGCATGGCGTCCTCCGCTTCCAAAGGAACATTCACCAAGCCTAGGGTATCGGAATGAGCAGCCCTGCGGTCAAGCTAAAGGATTGTTCGTGGCCGCTGCTGAACGAGTAGCTATAGGTCGGCTCCAAGAACCATCCGTACTTTCGATCCGGGGTTGGCCAGAACATAAAGTCGGCCGCGAATTCGGCACCAATCTTTGTTCCCTCAGGCGAGAAGGTCCACTGCGGTCCGACACCGATCATGAATTCAACCTTGTCGGAAAGCGTGAAAGGCTTTTTGAATATGAGGTCAGTATCCCATTCAGTGCGTCCGTGGCTGAACATAGGCGCAACGCCAGCCTCTATTTCAAGCCAATCCTTGATGGGGGTGAACTCAACGGCGGCCGATGGGCCAAAACTAGACGCCCCCGGAAGACCCCATTCACCAGCAGCACCAAGTTCGATAATCGCAGTTGGCTCCTTTTCACCTGCTTGGGCGCTCTTGCAGAGAAGCGGCAGCAGAGCAATTAGCAACAGCAGCAGTCGTTGCCAGACCATGCTTCGCGCCCCTCTTTGATCAAGAACCACACAATTGCCAGTGAGCCGACACTATCAATCTACCATGCGTCTGCCACCCACTGCGCTGCGAGACTCTATTTACTCGCGCCGAGTGCCGATGTCAGCTCGGGGTCATGTTCGACGGTTTGGGCGGGGATCGTCGGTTGGTTGACGTCCGCTTTTGCCTGTAAGCGCCGTACCAGACGGACGACAACACGCCCGCCGCAAACGACCTTGCCTTCGTTCAACTCGCGTCAATCAGGCTATGGCCGCGGCTTGGTGAGTCGGCGTCCTCGAGCATGATCCGGAAAAGTGTGAAGCGGTTTTCCGAAAAGATCATGCTCAAATAAGAAGCTGGAGCGCGATGACGTTTCAACTTGATCTCATCGCGCTCTAGTGTGCGGCATCCTTTGCGGAGTCCTTCGGCAGCAGCGCCGCGAAGGCCTGATCGAGCGCGGCGTCGGCCTTCGCAAGCTTGTCGCGCTGGGCGGCGAGCCACGCCTTGTCCGTATCGAGGCGCTGCTGGGCCTGCTTGAGCATGCGTGCAGCCTCGGCCGGCTGCGGCCCGCCGACGCCCTTGGTGTGCGCCACGATCCATTCCGGCGACATCACCTCCCTGAATTCGCCCTCGCTCATCGGGAACGGCTGCGCCGGCATGTCGAATTTGGCGAGCGTCTTGCCGAACAGGTCGGTCACGACGCCGAACGGAATGGTGTTCGGCGTCAGGTTCAGCGGCCGCGCATAGCTGACCATCTGCGATGCGAAGCCGTGCCCGACGCGGAATGGAATCTGATGCGCCTGCAACAGCAATTCGGCGAGGTTCATGGTCGACGTCCAGTCGCTCTCCAGCTCTTCCCTGGCGCGCGCCTTGTCGACCACGATCGCCTCGAACACCCGGTCAGCAGCGTCGACCATCTTGACGGCGCGCGGGAACAGGCCGAGATCATCGGCCTCGGACTTGGAATCGACCATGCCCGAGGGGACATTGTGCGCGCGGATCGACACGGCATCCGCCAGCCCCACCACGTCGGAGGCGGCGATGCGGGCCTGCATGATCAGGCCTGGATTGCGCTTCTGCGGCATCGCGCTGCTGGTGTAGGTCGAGCCTTCCTGCAGCAACAGCCACGGCCGCACCTCGGCATATTGCGTATGCAGATCCTGCATCATCACACCAATGCGGATCGCGACCGAGTTGGCGATCGCGGTGGCCTCGAGCTGGTTGTCGAACGGGATCACCTGGTTGGCGTCCATCGAATTCTCGATGATGCCGTCGAAACCCAGCAACTGGGCGAGGCGGGCACGGTTCAGCGGCCAGATCGAATCGGACATTACGCCAACGCCCATCGGGCTGAGATTGAGCCGGCGCCAGGCGTCGCTGACGCGTTGCTGGTCGCGCTGGAAAGATTCCTCGTAGGCCAGCAGATAATGACCATAGGTGATCGGCACCGCCTGCACGCCGTTGGTATAGCCGGGCATCAGCGTGTCGAGGTTGTCGGCGGCCTTGGCCAGCAGCCTCGCCCGCAAGCCGAGCAGCGCCTCGGCGAAATCCAGCGTCTGGTTGCGCAGTTTGGCAGCACGGTACGTCGGGTACATGTCCTGACGGCTGCGCCCGGCGTGGATGACGGAGGCCTCCTCGCCGACCTTGTCGGTCATGATCTTCTCGATCTGGAGCACGTCACTCGGGCGCTTGCCATCTGCCTCGCGGGCCTGGCGGATCGTATAGTCGACGCCCCTGGCGATCAGCTGGCCGACATCCCTGGGGAAGATGCCTTCCTCCACCAGCATGACGGTGGAGGCCTTGTTGATCTTGTTGAGCCAGTAGAACTGGTCCTCGGCGGCGTCCAATTTGCTGGTCGAAGCATGCGCGCCGCTCGGGGCATTGGCGCCGACCTTGGCGGCGTTCTCGTTGCATTCCTGGGTGGTCTTGCAGGGCAACTGTCCGGTGTCCGCGGCAAAGGCGTTGGACGCGACCAGGAGGCCGACGCCTCCCGCGATGCAGGCAAGATATTTCATGCAAACCTCCCGGATGCCTTGCGGCCGGCCGGTTGGTTAGCATCTGGGCCGGCCGAAGGCCATTACGGGAGATTCGGTACTGTGCATGGGGTTGTTTTGACGCCTTTGCCGGCGGGGGCCTCTCAGCGCACCAGGATGTTCTTGAACTGCCACGGATCGGAGGTGTCGATGTCCTCCGGGAACAGGCCGGGGCGGTCGGTCAGCGGGGTCCAGTCGGTGTAGAAGCCCTTGACCGGGCCGAGATAGGGCAGCTGGATCTCCAGCAGGCGATCGAAATCCATCTCGTCGGCTTCGACGATGCCTTGGTTCGGGTTCTCCAGCGCCCACACCATGCCGCCGAGCACGGCGGAGGTCACCTGCAGGCCGGTGGCGTTCTGATAGGGCGCGAGCTCGCGGGTCTCTTCGATGGAGAGCTGCGAGCCGTACCAATAGGCATTGTTGTCATGGCCGAACAGCAGCACCCCGAGTTCGTCGATGCCGTCGACGATCTCGTTCTCGTCGAGGATGTGGTGCTTTTCCTGCATCTTCGCGGCGCGGCCGAACATTTCATGCAGCGACAGCACCGCATCGTCGCAGGGATGATAGGCGTAGTGGCAGGTCGGCCGATAGATTGCCTTGCCGGATGTGTCGCGCACCGTGAAATAATCGGAGATCGAGATCGATTCGTTGTGGGTGACGAGGAAGCCGTACTGCGCGCCGCGGGTCGGGCACCAGGTGCGCACGCGGGTGTTGGCGCCGGGCTGCATCAGATAGATCGCGGCGCCGCAGCCGGCTTCGTGGGTGTGCGCGTTCTCGGGCATCCATTTCTCATGGGTGCCCCAGCCGAGTTCGGACGGCTGCACGCCCTCCGACAGGAAGCCCTCCACCGACCAGGTGTTGACGAAGACATCCGGCTCCTTCGGCGATTTGGCGCGCTGGGTGTCGCGCTCGGCGATGTGGATGCCCTTGATGCCGGCCTGCCGCATCAAATCGGCCCATTCGGCCCTGGTCTTCGGCTTGGGGGCGTTGAGCTTCAGGTCAGCGGCGACATTGAGCAGCGCCTGCTTGACGAAGAAGGAGACCATGCCGGGATTGGCGCCACAGCAGGAGACGGCCGTGGTCGAGCCGGCGGGGCGCGCCTTCTTGGCGGCCAGCGTCACTTCGCGCAGCGCGTAGTTGGAGCGCGCCTCCGGGCCTTTCGACGCATCGAAGTAGAAGCCGAGCCAGGGCTCGTTGACGGTGTCGATATAAAGCGCGCCGACCTCGTTGCAGAGCTCCATGATGTCGGTCGAGCCGGTATCGACCGAGAGATTGACGCAAAAGCCCTGGCCGCCGCCTTCAGTCAGCAGCGGGGTCAGCAACTCGCGATAATTGTCTTTTGTCACGGCCTTCTGGACGAATTTCACATTGTGCTTCTCGCAATGCGCCCTGCGGCCCTCGTCCTTGGGATCGATCACGGTGATGCGCGACTTGTCGTAATCGAGATGCCGTTCGATCATCGGCAACGTGCCTTTGCCGATGGAGCCGAAGCCGACCATGACGATGGGACCGGTGATCTTCGCGTAGATCTGCGGGGCGGGGCTCATGGGATGGTTTCTCCGGAACGTGCTGGCAGACAAAGGTGAGAGGTGGATCAGGCGCTGCGGCGCTTGGCGGTGACTTCGATCTCGATCTTCATTTCGGGCTTGTAGAGTCCCGCGACGACCAGCAGCGTGGCCGCCGGCCGGATGTCGCCGAGAACCTCGCCGCTAACAGCGAAATGCGCATCCGCGTCGTTGGCGTCGGTGATGTAATAGGTCGCGCGGACGATGTCGGCCATCGCGAAGCCTCCTTCCTTCAGGGCGGCTTCGATGGTCTTGAAGCAGTTCCGTGACTGGCTCGTGACATCCGCGGGCATCGTCATCGTGGTGTAGTCGTAGCCGGTAGTTCCGGCGACGAAGGCGAAATCGCCGTCGATCACGGCGCGGCTGTAGCCGGCGGTCTTCTCGAACGGCGAGCCGGTGGAAATCAGGCGACGGGACATGGTCGGGACCTCGGCTGAAAGGGGATGCGCGGGGTTTACGGGCATTTTGCGCGCCGGCGCAACCCCTCGGATGCGCTCAACGCGACTGTTGCGTCGTGTCCGTCGGCGACGGCGGGGTACCGGTCCAGCGCCGCACCAGGATGTCCCTGACGATCATGATCGAGATCAGGACCAGCACGACCGAGGTGACGAAGCTGCGCAAACGCGGACGCGCGACATCGGTTGCGGAAACGTTCTCCGGCATGGCGGCCTCCCCTCAGGCCGCGCGCGGCACGGCGAGCGGTGCCCTGGCTTTGGGCAGCGCAGCGCCGGTCGGAATGATCATGCCGCTGATGCCGTCGAGGGCCCCTTCGACAAGCTCGAGGCCGAGCAACCGCTCGCGCTCGAACGCGCCGGGCAGGCTCAGCTCGCCGGTCTTGGCGGCGGAGAAGCCGAACGGAGCGTAGTACGGCGCGTCGCCGAGCAGGATCACCGCGTCATGACCGCGCGTTTTGGCTGCGGCCAGCGCGCGCCGCACGAGGGCGGCGCCGACGCCGAGGCCGCGGCAGTCGTGATCGACTGCCAGCGGCCCCAGCATCAGCGCGCTGCGGCCCCCCGCGCTGACGTGCCACAACCGCACGGTTCCAACCAGCCGGCCGTCCTGGCGCACGGCCGACAGGCTCAGGCCTGCGGCAGGCGCGCGTCCGTCGCGCAGGCGCTGGCAGGTGCGTGCATGGCGGTTACAGCCAAAGCAGGCATCGAGCAGCGCTTCGCGCGCGACGACGTCGGAGGCTCGTTCCGCGCGGATCGCGAACGGAGCGGCAGTCCGAATGAGGGCAACGGGGGTGTTCCGTTTTGCAGTCATGGCACGTCAGTCCCCGCTTGCAACGGCATGGCGTACGCCGCGGCAAGCGTCGTTCAGAGTTCAGACAAAAGCGGTGAGAGGAGCCGGCGCGCCGGCTCCCGGTTGGTCAGGCCTCGGTCAGGGAGGCGGCTTAGATGTGGTAGGTCCGCAACGGCGGAATGCCGTTGAAGGCCACTGACGAGTAGGTCGACGTATAGGCGCCGGTGCCTTCGATCAGCAGCTTGTCGCCGATCTCGAGCGTCACCGGGAGCGGATACGGCAGCTTCTCGTACAGCACGTCGGCGCTATCGCAGGTCGGGCCTGCAAGCACGCACGGCGTCATGTCAGCCCCGTCATGCGGGGTGCGGATGGCATAGCGGATCGACTCGTCCATCGTCTCGGCGAGACCGCCGAACTTGCCGATGTCGAGATAGACCCAGCGCACCTCGTCCTCGTCGCTCTTGCGCGAGATCAGCACTACCTCGGTCTCGATGATCCCGGCATTGCCGACCATGCCGCGGCCCGGCTCGATGATCGTCTCCGGGATCTGGTTGCCGAAATGCTTGCGCAGCGCGCGGAAGATCGAGCGGCCGTACTGCACGACCGGCGGGACGTCCTTGAGGTACTTGGTCGGGAAGCCGCCGCCCATGTTGACCATGGTCAGGTTGATGCCGCGCTCGGCGCAGTCCCGGAACACGGTCGAGGCCATGGCGAGCGCGCGGTCCCACGCCTTCACCTTGCGCTGCTGCGAGCCGACATGGAACGAGATGCCGCACGGCTCCAGCCCAAGGCGCTTGGCGAGGTCGAGCACATCGACCGCCATCTCTGGGTCGCAGCCGAACTTGCGCGACAGCGGCCATTCGGCGCCGGCACAGTCATAGAGGATGCGGCAGAACACCTTGGCGCCGGGTGCGGCGCGCGCAACCTTCTCGACCTCGGCGGCGCAGTCGACCGCGAACAGGCGAATGCCGAGCGCGAAGGCGCGCGCGATGTCGCGCTCCTTCTTGATCGTGTTGCCAAAGGAGATGCGATCCGGCGTCGCGCCAGCGGCCAGCGCCATTTCGATCTCGGCGACGGTCGCGGTGTCGAAGCAGGAGCCGAGCAAAGCCAGCAGCGACAGCACTTCCGGCGCCGGGTTGGCCTTCACCGCGTAGAACACGCGGCTGTCCGGCAACGCCTTCGCGAATGTCTGGTAGTTGTCGCGCACGACTTCGAGGTCGACGACGAGGCACGGCTCGGTGTCGAGGCCCTCGCTGCGGCGGTGGCGCAGGAATTCCTGGATGCGTTCGGTCATGGCACTCTCCCGGTCCCAGCGACGGGATCCGTATCAACGTGACGTCGGATAAGAGCGCTCTGGCCACATCGCGCGATGGAGGCGCGCTGAAGCCAAAAGACTCAAACCAGACTGTGCTGCCGTGGATTGGTTGGGAGAGTTTCCCGCCCGCACACCTGGCAATGAAGGACAAGCCTTTTCAGTAGCCCGCGCCGGCGTTGGAATGCCGGTAGAGACCAAAAAAGCCCGCTCCGTCGTTGCTTTAAGTCGCGTCCCCCGTTGAGAGCGGGGTGCGCCGGTTCGCCTCCGGCTGCCAGTCACGGTTGCAAGAAGTGGCGAGACCTTCAACGGCATCCCTGGAGAGAGATGCTGGCCGCCTCAGTCGTCCTTCAAGCGGACGTGCGCGACCCTCGGTTCTTCCACCCCTTGGCGGCTGTCCGGCCTCTTGTCCGGATACCTACCGACTGACACACGACCACAGGCACGTGCGAAATTGGGCAAGGCAGGAAATAAGTCTTTTGAATTGGGTTCGCAAGAATTTTTTTGCGATAGCGGCAAATTTCCCTAACGCGTGCTTGCGATCTCGCGAGGGCTGCGTGCTTGCGCGCGCCGAAAGTGAACGGCTGTTAAGAATGCCTAACGAAGCGTTGTGCGATTGAGCCCTGTGCCGCAGCGCTTTCTTGAATCGCTGATCGTCAGGCGCGGCGCGTGAACGGCTCGACGCGTTGCGCTGCGCGGATGAAGGCGATCATGATCAACACGCCGATGCCGAACAGCACGGCCTGCAGGATGTGCGCGCCGGTGTCGTCGAGCCCGAACAGGATCGCGAGCGCCCAGCCGCCCGCGAACGCCGCGCCGAACACTTCCGCGCCGATCAGGATCGCCGCCGAGATCACGGTGACGACGCTCGGCCAGGCGATCTGGCTCTTGGCTGAGGCGGAGGGCTGCATGCTCATGGAATAGGTCCTGTTCAAGGGGCGCAATCTCTCCGAAAAGGGCCCATCTATCAAGCGCAAAAGGCGCAAAAATGCCGTATCGCGTGATATAGGTTGGGCCATATTTTCAAGGCGGAAACGGGACATTCGATGTCAGAAAGCAGCGCGCAGGCCGGGATCCAGACTTCGGCCAATCCTCTCCTGCAGGGATGGCAGACGCCGTTCGAGACGCCGCCCTTCACCGAGATCGAGCCGGCCCATTTCCTGCCCGCCTTCGAGCAGGCCTTTGCCGACCACTCGGCCGAGATCGCCGCGATCACCCATGATCCGACGCTACCGGACTTCGCCAACACCATCACGGCGCTGGAGCGCTCCGGCAAGCTGCTGTCGAAGGTCTCGGCCGTGTTCTACGACCTGGTCTCGGCGCATTCGAACCCGGCGATCCTCGAGATCGACAAGGAGGTGTCGCTGCGGATGGCGCGGCACTGGAATCCGATCATGATGAACGCCGTGCTGTTCGGCCGCATCGCCATGCTGCACGAGAAGCGCGCCTCGCTCGGCCTGACCGGCGAGCAGATACGGCTCCTGGAGCGGACCTACACCCGCTTCCACCGCGCCGGCGCCGGGCTCGACGAGTCCGCAAAAACACGGATGGCCGAGATCAACGAGCGGCTCGCCCATCTCGGCACCTCGTTCAGCCACCATCTGCTCGGCGACGAGCAGGACTGGTCGATGGAGCTCGGCGAGGACGACCGCGCCGGCCTCTCTGACACATATGTGGCGGCGGCCAAGGCTGCGGCCGAACAGCGCGGCATGGCCGGCAAGGCGATCGTGACCCTGTCGCGCTCCTCGGTTGAGCCGTTCCTGCAGAGTTCGGCGCGGCGCGATCTTCGCGAGAAGGTCTACAAGGCCTTCACTGCCCGCGGCGACAATGGCAACGCCAATGACAACAACGAGACCATCGTGGAAATCCTCGCGCTCCGCGAGGAGAGCGCCAGGATCCTGGGCTTTCCCACCTACGCCGCCTACCGCCTCGAGGATTCCATGGCCAAGACGCCCGAGGCGGTCCGCGGCCTGCTGGAGCGGGTCTGGAAGCCGGCCCGGGCGCGGGCGCTCGCCGACCGCGACGCGCTGCAGGCCCTGATCACCGAGGAGGGCGGCAACTTCGCCTTGGCGCCGTGGGACTGGCGCTTCTACGCCGAAAAGCTGCGCCAGGCCAAAGCCAACTTCGACGATGCCGCGATCAAGCCCTATCTGGTGCTCGATCACATGATCGAGGCCGCCTTCGACTGCGCAACCCGCCTGTTCGGTGTCACCTTCGAGGAGCGCAAGGACGTCCCGGTGTGGCATCCGGACGTTAGGGTCTGGGAGGTCAGGGGCCGCGACGGCAAGCACAAGGCGCTGTTCTACGGCGACTACTTCGCAAGGCCGTCGAAGCGCTCCGGCGCCTGGATGACCTCGCTGCGCGACCAGCAGAAGCTCGACCACGACGTCGCGCCGCTGGTCATTAATGTCTGCAACTTCGCCAAGGGCGCCGACGGTGCGCCGTCGCTGCTCTCGCCCGACGATGCGCGAACCCTGTTCCACGAGTTCGGCCACGGCCTGCACGGCATGCTCTCGGACGTGACCTATCCCTCGCTGTCGGGGACATCAGTGTTCACCGATTTCGTCGAGCTGCCCTCGCAGCTCTACGAGCACTGGCAGGAGCGGCCCGAGGTGCTGCAGCGTTTTGCCCGCCACTACCAGACCGGCGAGCCGCTGCCCGACGATCTGCTGAAGCGCTTCCTTGCCGCGCGAAAATTCAACCAGGGCTTTGCTACGGTGGAGTTCGTCTCCTCGGCGCTGGTCGACCTCGAATTCCACACCCAGCCGGCCGCGGCCAGCCGCGACGTCCGGGCGTTCGAGAAGCAGGAGCTGGAGAAAATCGGGATGCCCGCCGAGATCTCGCTGCGCCACCGGCCGACCCAGTTCGGCCACATCTTCTCCGGCGACCATTATGCCTCCGGCTATTACAGCTACATGTGGTCGGAGGTGATGGATGCCGACGCCTTCGGCGCTTTCGAAGAGGCCGGCGACATCTTCGATCCGGCGACCGCCAAGCGGCTGCATGACGACATCTACTCGTCGGGCGGCTCGCGCGATCCCGAGGAGGCCTATGTCGCCTTCCGCGGCCGCGAGCCGGAGCCGGATGCGCTGCTGCGTCGCCGCGGCCTGCTCGAGACCCCAGAGGCGGTCTGAGGTGCGGCCGGCCTTGCGCCGCCTGCTCGGATGGCTCGTGCTGGCCTGCGCCGCCATGCTCGGAGCGGCGGCACAGGCGCATCCCCATGTCTGGATCACCGCCACAAGCGAGCTGATCTACGCGCCCGACGGCACCATCACCGGCGTCCGCCACGCCTGGACCTTCGACGACATGTTCTCGTCCTACGCGCTCCAGGGCATCGAGACCAAGACCAAGGGCGCCTATACCCGCGAGGAACTGGCGCCGTTGGCGCAGACCAATGTCGAGTCGCTGAAGGAATATGCCTACTTCACCTTCGCCAAAGGCGACGGCAAGAAGCAGAAGTTCACCGAGCCGGTCGACTATTTCCTCGAATACAAGGATACGGCGCTGACCCTGCACTTCACGCTGCCGCTGAAGACACCGTTCAAGGCCAAGGAGCTCTCGCTCGAAGTCTTTGACCCGTCCTACTTCATCGATTTCCAATATGCCGAGAAGGATCCGGTCAAGCTGGTCGGTGCTGCCGCCGACTGCAAGGTCCAGTTCCAGCGGCCGAACGACGGCAGCGCGGCCGCGCAGAAGCTCGGCGAGCAGAATTTCCTCGACGGCAGCGCAAGCAATTTCGCCATGATGTTCGCCAACAAGATCATGGTGGAGTGCCCGTGATGCCGATGCTGTCTCGCGCCCTGCGTGGCCTCGGCGTCTCGGTGGCCGTGCTTGCGGCATTCGCGCTGCTCGACGGCGCGGTCCATGCGCTGCTGGCGCAGAATCCGTTCGGGGCGCCGCGCGCGGCCGAGCCAGAGGGCGGCATCGTTGGCTGGCTGCTGGCCAAGCAGTCGGAGTTCTATCGCCAGATGTCTGCCACCATCCGCGCCGCCAAATCCGACGGCTCGGCGGTCTGGACATTGCTTCTGATCTCGTTCGCCTACGGGATCTTCCACGCCGCCGGCCCCGGCCACGGCAAGGCGGTGATCTCGTCCTACCTCGTTGCCAATCGCGAGACGGCGCGGCGCGGCATCGTGCTGTCGTTTGCCTCGGCGCTGATGCAGTCGCTGATCGCCGTCCTGATCGTTGGCATCTGCGCCTGGCTGCTCAATGCCACCGCGAAAACCATGTGCGGCGCGGAGAAGGCGATCGAGATCGCGAGCTACGCGCTGATTGCCGCGTTCGGCGCCCGCCTGGTCTGGGTCAAGGGCGGCGGCTTCATCCGCGCCTTCCAGCCGCCGCGCCCGGCACTGGCGATGGCCGCGGCGCATCACCCCCATGATCACGGCCATGGCGGCGATCACCACCATCACCACGCGCATGAACGCCACGATCATGATCATGGGCACGATCACGGCCACGATCCGCATCATGTCCATGACGAGCATTGTGGCCATTCGCACGGGCCGACGCCGGCCGAGCTCGCCGGTCCCGGCGGCTGGCAGCGGGGGCTTGGTGCGATTGTCACAGTCGGGATCCGGCCCTGCTCGGGGGCGATCCTGGTGCTGGTGTTTGCGCTGGCGCAGGGCCTGTTCTGGGCCGGCATCGCCGCGACCTTCGCGATGGGGATCGGCACCGCCATCACCGTGGCCGCGATCGCGATTCTCACGGTGTCGGCGCGCGGCGTCGCCGAGAAGCTCAGCGCCGCCCGCGACGGCGGCGGCATGCTGGTGATGCGCGGCCTGGAATTCGCCGCCGCCGCCCTGGTGCTGCTGTTCGGCATCGGGTTGCTGCTCGGCTATGTGGCGTCTGAGCGGGTGACGTGCCTGTGAGGTCACCTCGCACCGCTTGCGGGGAGAGGTCGGCGCGTAGCGCCGGGGTGAGGGACGCATCGCTGCGCGGGTTCCCTCTCCCCTTGCGGGAGAGGGTAGGGAGAGGGGTACCGCTTGCTCTGCTGTATGTTGCGAGCGAGGAGTTTCCTTGACGGCGAGCGAAACGGTAGCTGATCTGCTTTGCTCCCTCTCACACATCTCGCCCGGGGCCACCCCTCTCCCCACCCTCTCCCGCAAGGGGCTAGGGGATTCCCGGATTTTGTGACTGTGTAGCAAGGGCATATCCGTCGAGTGTCGCGGCCAGGCGGTTCCAGCCATCTCGCATGGTCTTTGGTCCGGGAGGCTTGTAGTAGC